>Ga0126313_10000222_pt1 | contig 25685 bp, 27 predicted proteins | sample Plot105A_FD_89954 | JGI IMG/M metagenome (GOLD analysis project Ga0126313, IMG submission 89954) | Serpentine soil microbial communities from UC McLaughlin Reserve, CA, USA - Plot105A | ecosystem: Environmental > Terrestrial > Soil > Grasslands | place: USA: UC McLaughlin Reserve, Lake County...
CGGATACGGCCGGCGCGCTGGACAGCGGCGGCACGGCGGATACGAGCGGCCAGTAGCCCGACGAGGGGATCGGCATGAAGGCTGCGGCCGGATCGATCGGCGAGCCGGCCGTCCTCTCGCGCGGGCGGCGGCACGACGCCTCCTCGGGTGGAACCGGGATCGAGGGCGCTGCGCAGGGCAGCGCCTTGGTCCCGGCCCCCCGTGACGGGGCGAGCGTCATTCCCGTCCGCGCCGGCGGAATCGAGTTCCTCGGCGCGGTTCCGGGCTCGGGATATCGCCAGGCGCCTTCGCTCGTCCGGCGCGCGGATGGACAGACCGTTCAGCTGACGCCGATCCTCTACCGCCTCCTCGGGGCGATTGACGGACGGCGCGACCACGCCGAGCTCGCCGAAACGCTCAGCGCACAGGTCGGACGCCTCGCGACCGCCGACGACGTGCGCTTCTTGTCGGAGGCGCGGCTTCGTCCGCTCGGCCTCTTGCGTCGGCCGGACGGCGCGGAGCCGACGGTCGAGCGGGCGAACCCGCTTCTCGGGCTGCGCCTGAAGGCCGTCCTCGCCAACTCGGACTGGACGCGCCGTCTCACGGCGCCGTTCGCGGTGTTCTTCCACCCGACCGTCGTCGCTGCGGTCGTCGCGGCCTTCGTGGTCATGACCTGGTGGATCCTGTTCGACAAGGGCCTCGCATCAGCGGCGCGGGGAGCGCTCTACGACCCAGAGTTGCTCCTGCTCGTTCTCGGCCTGACGTTGCTCTCGGCGGGATTCCACGAGCTCGGCCATGCCGCTGCGTGTCGATACGGCGGTGCGCGGGCGGGCGCTATGGGTTTCGGTCTCTACCTGGTTTGGCCGGCGTTCTACACCGATGTCACGGACTCGTACCGGCTCGGGCGCGGAGGGCGGTTGCGCGTCGATCTGGGCGGGCTTTACTTCAACGCGATCTTCGGACTGCCCGTCGTCGGCGTCTGGTTGGCGCTCGGCTCGGACGCCCTGCTCCTCGCCGTCGCCGCCCAGCTCCTGCAGATGTCGCGGCAGCTGATCCCGTTCGTCCGCTTCGACGGGTACCACATCCTGGCGGATCTGACGGGCGTCCCGGATCTGTTCCGGCACATCAAGCCGACGCTCCGGGGGTTGCTCCCGGCACGGTCGGGCCCCAGGACCGGAAACCCGCTCAGGCCCTGGGCGCGCGTCATCGTCACGCTCTGGGTGCTCATCGTCGTGCCCGTCTTCGCGACGATCCTCACGCTGCTCGCACTCGCGGTCCCGCGGATCCTCGCGACCGCGTGGGACAGCGTCGGCATCCACTGGGGCGAGCTGACGGTCGCCTGGGACGCGACCGACACGCCGGCCGTCGTTGTCGGAGCCTTCAAGATTCTGATGATCTTCCTCCCGATCGGCGGAAGCATCTACGTGCTCGCCCGCATCGTCCGACGGACGGTCCGGAGCGTGTGGCGAGCCACCGCGGGGCACCCGGTTCGCCGAGGCGCTGCGGTGCTCGCCGGGGCCGCCCTGTTGGCCGGCGTCGCGTGGGCCTGGTGGCCCGGTGACCAATACCAGCCCCTGGGCCCCGAGGATCAATGGACGCTTGCCGCCCCGACCGCCCCCGTTTCCCAGCTCAGTCAGCCCCAGCCGCAAACCGTCTTGACCACCGTGTCAGCGCCCGTCCTGAGCGCAGGGCGGCCGGCCTTGCCCGTGCAGCCCGGCCCGCCATCGGGCGGACACTGGATGATCCTCGCCCTGCCGGAGTCCATGCTTCCGGGCGAGCCTGCCCAGCCGGAGATCCCCGCTGCCGTCTCGACCGATGCTCCGGACCAGGCGGGCGGGACGGCGTCTGGATCCGCGTGGCCGTTCCCGTTCGATCCGCCAGACCAGCCGGGGCCTGGAGACAACCAGGCGCTCGCGATCAACACGGAGGACGGCTCCTCGGTGGTCGACGTTGCGATCGCGCTCGTCTGGGTGTCCGGCGACGAGACGGTCGACAACGAGAACGCGGCCTACGCGTACGCGAGCTGCAGCAACTGCCAGACGCTCGCCATCGCCTTCCAGGTCGTCCTCGTGATCGGATATGCGCAGGTCGTCATGCCGACGAACGCAGCCGTCGCGGTCAACTTCGATTGCGACCACTGCACCACGGCGGCGCTTGCAATGCAGCTCGTCGCGACGCTCGCCCAGGAGCCGAGTGACGAGGCGATGTCCCAGCTGAACGCGATCTGGACGCAGCTCGAGCAGGCGAGCCAGGACTTTTCGCTGCTTCCCCTCGCGGACGTGTACGCCATCCTCGACCAGACCCGCACGTCGATCCTCGACATCCTGGCGGCGGACGGCGCACTGGCGACCCAGTCCCAGACCACCACCACCGCCGACGCCGGCGCGGGCCCCGACCAGACGACGGCGCCAGAGCCCACGTCAAGCGGCGCGGACACCACGGTGACAAGCGAACCGGCCCCGGACACGGGCGCCGCCTCGACCGAACCCACCACGACCGACGAGACCACGAAGGCCGCGACAGAGCCGACCACGACGACAGCGGAGCCCGCTACGACCACCACCACGGCCACCGAGACGACAACCAGCTCGGACGCCACCACGACAAGCACAGACGACACGGCGACAACGACAACGACGACGCCCGAAGAAACAACGACCAGGGACGAAACAACCACCACCGCAGCCGAGCCGACCACCACCACCACCACTACTACCACCACCACCACGGGCCCCTAGGACGAGCGGATTCAGCTGCTTGGCGCCGTTCGCCACGACGAGCGGCCGAAGGTTCGCACCGCCGCGAAGGCGAGCGCCCGCCGCCAAAGCGCGACTCCCTCGGCGCGCATGATGCGCAGGAACATCGCGTCGACCTCCTGGCGTGAGTACGTGCGATACGGCTCGACGGCGTCCCGTGGCAGCTTTCCTCCCGATCCGTAGAGCAAGTCGTGGAGGAGCGGAGCGACGATCGAGAGCTCGAAGGGCGCGATCAGCCACCAGAGCGGTCGTGGGACGGACGAGAGGTCGAAGGCGAAACCTTCCGGCGCGGTGATCGTCGTCCCATCGTCGCGGTAGGCGTACGCACGCTCGAGCCGCCACCGGCGCCCCCCGACCCAGGTGAGAATCGGGGGCGCGAGGCGGGAGGCGGGGATCGCGACTGGCGTGGCGGTGACACGCGCGGCGTCCGGTACTCGTGGGGACACGCCGCCACGGTAGACGCGCCTGGCATCCCTCGTTCGAGGGATGCCGCCGACCGGCCCGGGAGGAATACTCGCCGTGGGCCGAGACCGAATCGGCTGCGGCGCGATTCGGCTCGGCCGCCTGCTTCCGCTTATCCTCCGGCCATGCCTGCGATCGCGATCCTCGGTGCCGGCAAGATCGGCGAGTCGCTCATCTCCGGGCTCGTGTCGTCGCGCTGGTGCAAGCCGGGGGAGATCGTCGCGACGGCCCGGAGTGACGAGCGGCTCGCTGCCGTCGGCGAGCGGTACGGCGTCGCGACGACTCGCTCGAACCGCGAGGCGGTCGCAGGCGCCCCCGTCGTCGTCGTCGCGGTGAAGCCACAGGACATCGAGGAGCTCCTCGCGGAGATCCACGGGACCGTCACCGCCGAGCAAACCGTCGTCTCCATCGCTGCGGCCATCCCGACGTCGCTCATCGAGTCGCATCTCGCCCCCGGGGTCCCGGTCGTCCGGGCCATGCCAAATACCCCAGTCACTGTCCACGAGGGGATCGCGGGCGTCGCGGCGGGCGCGCACGCCGACGAGAGCCACCTAGCACAGGCGGAATCCGTGCTCGCGGCGCTCGGGCGGACGGTCCGGGTCGCCGAGCACTACCTCGACGCGGTGACGGCGGTGTCCGGTTCGGGCCCCGCGTACTTCGCGCTCCTCGCCGAGTCGATGATCGAGGCCGGGATCCTGCTCGGGCTGGGGCGTGAGATCGCGACGGATCTCGTCGTGCAGACGATGCTCGGGACCGCGAAGCTCCTGCGGGACGAGAAGATGCATCCGGTCGAGCTCCGCGAGATCGTCACCTCGCCCGGAGGGACGACGATCGCCGCGATTCGCGAGCTCGAGCAGGCCGGCGTTCGCGCGGCCTTCCTGAACGCGATCCAGGCGGCGATGCGCCGCTCGAAGGAGCTAGCGGAGGGCGGGTAGCGGGTTCACCGTCGCTCCGCGGCGGGTGATCTGGAAGTGCAGGTGTGGCCCGGTGGCGCGCCCGGTCGCACCGACGCGCCCGATGACGGCGCCGGCGCGGACGCGGCTCCCGCGGCGGACAGTGATGCGCGAGAGATGCGCGTACCACGTGGCTGAATGCCACCGGCCGTGGTGGATCTTCACGAGGTACCCGAATCCGCCGTTGTTCCAGCCCGCGAACACGACCCGGCCCCTCCTTGCCGCATGGACGCGCACACCCCGCCACGCCGTGAAGTCGAGACCGGCGTGGAAGCGGTTTCCGCGCGGGCCGAAGCGGTCGCCAACTGGCGCCCCGACCGGACGGCGGACGGTCATCGGCGCGCGCGGGACGTGGCGGCGCAGCGCTGCGAGCGTGGCCGGACCGACGATGCCGTCCGGAACGAGATGTGACCATCGCTGAAAGCGGCGCACGGCCGCGTTCGTCCGGAGACCGAAGTGACCGTCGAAGGCGCCGCTCGGGAACCCGTGCCACGCAAGCCGGAACTGAAGCTGTGAGACGTCGAATCCCACGAGGCTCCTGTGCAGGACCCGGCTGCCGAGGAACGGGCGCCCGAGCCGTCCGAGCTCGCCAAGGGTCTGAGGGCCGGCGATGCCGTCGACGACGAGCCGATTGCGCTGCTGGAAGCGCCGGATGGCCCGCGTCGTGGCTGGACCGCGGATGCCGTCGATCGTCTGCGCGTAGAGGCCGCGCGCCCAGAGCGCGACCTGGACGGCAGCGGTCCGTGGCGAACGGGCCTGCGCCGTGGGCACGAGCACAAGGGCGCCCGCGACGATCACCAGCACGGCTGTCTTTCTCCCCACGCAGGAGCCTTCGACCTCGCGTTCGAGGCTCCTCCGCTCTTCGCAGGCGCTTCTGACGACTTCCTTACACGCCGGCGATCACGTCGGCGCCGCACCCGAAGACGAGCGCGGCCCGTGCCTCCTCTTCAGCGACGCCCCGCAGCGACCGGTGGTCCAGATCGACCTCGACGTCGTCCCAACGGTCGAGTCCGAGCGCGGCCGCGCCGCCGGCCGAGCCGATCTCGAGCAGCCGGTCGGGCGGGATCACGTTCCGGCGAAGCGCCTGCCGTCGCGCGATGCCCTCGAGCTCGCGGAGCTCCTCGAAGGGATCGATGCGCGCGTTCGAGTCGGAGCCGATGCAGAGCGGGATTCGGCGCGCGAGCACGCGCTTGACGGGAAGGAAGCCGTCGCCGAGGTTCGCCTCGGTCGTGGGGCAGACGCAGATCCGCGCGCCCGCCTGCGCGAGCAGGTCGAGCTCGCCGTCGGAGGCGTGCGTCCCGTGGACGATCGTCGTTCGCGAGCCGAGGCACCCCGCATCCGCGAGGAGCTCGATCGGCCGGCGGCCGTGCTCGGCCAGGCACTCCTCGATCTCCCGCGGCTGCTCGTCCGCGTGGACGTGGACGACGAGCTGCTCGCGGTCGGCGTACGCGCCGATCTCGCGCAGCCAGTCGACCGGGCACGCCCGCACGGAGTGGGGGGCGAGGCCGACGCGCGCCCCGCCCTCGCGCAACCGCTCGACCTGGCCGAGATACTCGGAGACGGAGGCCTGCCGGAAGCGGTCGATGCCGCCGCGCCCGTACGCGGCGAGTAGCACGACGAGCTCGATCCCGGCCGCGTGCGCGGCGTCGACTGCCGACTCGGCCTCCGCGAACCCGACGTAGTGGAACTCACCGACCGCCGTGTACCCGGCCGCGCGCATCTCTGCGTAGACGGCCTCGTACTCCGTGCGCACCGCGTCGGCCGTGAGGCCCTCCGCGACCCCGAGCATCGCCTCGCGCCATTCCCAGAAGTCGCCGCCCTCGACGCGGCCGCGCATCCCCCTCTGGAATGCGTGGCTGTGGGCGTTCACGAACCCCGGGAGGGCCAGCCGGCGCACCGCGCGAGGCTAGCATTCTCGTCCCATGGCCACACGCGCCGCGCCCCGCTCCCTCGCGCAGATCCCGAACACGCTGACGGTCGTTCGCCTCGCGCTGATCCCCGTCTTCGTGCTCGTCGTGATCGGCACGGACGGCGAGGGCAGCTACTTCGCGGCCGGGCTCTTCGCCGCTGCCGGCGCCACCGACCAGATCGACGGCTGGCTCGCGCGGCGCTGGCGGGTCGAGTCCGAGTTCGGCCGCTTCGCCGACCCGCTCGCCGATCGCCTTATGATCGACGCCGCCGTCGTCCTGCTCTGGCTCGACGGCCGGCTGCCGTGGCCGGCGCTTGCGATCATCCTGGTCCGTGACGTCGCGCTGCTCGGCGGGTACGGACTCGTCATGAACCGCGGCTACGAGTTCTCGGTCTCGGCGCTCGGGAAGGCGGCCACGTGGATGCTCTACGCAGGCCTGACGGGCGTCCTGGCCTCCGACGAGGGCACCGTGTGGCCCCTTACGCTCTTCTGGGCGGGCGTCGGCCTCGCGGTCGCCGCCGCCGTCCTCTACGTCGTGAACGGGCTCGGGAGCCTCCGGCGATGAAGGCCGTCGTCATGGCAGGCGGCGAGGGTACGCGCCTCCGTCCGCTCACCTCGAATCAGCCGAAGCCGATGGTGCCGATCGTCGGCAAGCCGTGCATGGAGCACATCGTCGAGCTGCTCCGCAAGCACGGATTCGACGACGTCGTCGTGACACTCGCCTTCATGCCGCAGTCGATCCGCGGCTACTTCGGCGCCGGCGAGGCGCACGGGATCTCGATCGGCTATTCGATCGAGGAGACGCCCGCGGGCACGGCCGGCTCCGTGAAGCTCGCCGAGGGAGCCCTGGACGAGACCTTCCTGGTCATCTCTGGTGACGCGCTCTGCGACATCGACCTCGAGAAGATCGTCGACTTCCACCGGGAGAAGGGCGCCGCCGTGACGATCGGCCTGAAGTCGGTGGACAACCCGCTTGAGTTCGGGATCGTCGTCACCGACGAGAAGGGGCGAATCGAACGTTTCCTCGAGAAGCCCTCGTGGTCGCAGGTCTTCACGGACACGATCAACACCGGCATCTACGTCGTCGAGCCCGAGGTGCTCCGCCACATCCCCGAGGACCGGCCGTTCGACTGGTCGAAGGAGCTCTTCCCGCTCCTCCTCGACATGGGCCGGCCGCTCTACGGCTGTGTCTCGGACGGCTACTGGCAGGACATCGGGAATCTCGACCAGTACCGGCAGGCGAACTTCGACGTCCTCGACGGTAAGGCCGACCTGAACGTCGAGGGCATCCGGCTGCGGGGCAACGTCTGGATCGGGGAGGGGGCCGAGATCGACGACCTCGACTCCGTGCACGGCCCCGCGTTCATCGGCAACTACTCGCGAATCGGGCCGGGAGCGACCGTCGGGCCCTACACCGTGCTGGCCTCGAGCGTCGTGGTTCGCGAGTACGCGCACCTCTCCCGTTCGGTCGTCGACGCGTCGACGTACGTGGGCCGCCGCGCCCGGGTGGAGGGCGCGATCCTCGGCCGCATGTGCGACATCCGGTCACACGCACGGATCCACGAGGGCGCGGCCATCGGCGACCAGTCGACGATCGGCGACCAGAGCGTCGTCCTGCCGGGCATCCGCATCTACCCGTTCAAGGAGGTCGAAACCGGGACCGAGGTCGACCGGAACCTGATCTGGGAGTCGCGCGCCTCGAGGACCCTCTTCCGCCGTGAGGGCGTCACGGGTCTCATCAACGTCGATCTGACGCCCGAGGCCGGCCTGCGCCTGGGGATGGCGCTCGGGACGGCCTTGAAGCGCGGCGCGCGTGTTGTCACGAGCCGCGAGGCGCCACCGTCGTGTCAGCTGCTTCGCCGCGCCGTGCTCACCGGCGTTAACGCGACGGGCGTCCACGTGGCCGACCTGCGCGTGATGCCGTCCGCGCTGACGCGTCACATGCTGAAGACGGAGGGCTTCGAGGCGGGCGTCCACGTCCAACAGAGCGCGCTCGACCCCGAGGCCGTCCAGGTGCAGATCTACGAGCCGCCCGGGGTCGAGCTCTCGAGCTCGTTCATGAAGGAGATCGAGAAGCACTTCTCCCGCCAGGAGTTCCGCCGGGCCGGCTGGGACGCGGTGGGGGAGATCCGCTACCCGTCCCGCGCTCCGGAGACATACGCGCAGGACCTCCTCGAGTCGATCGACGTCGAGGCCATCCGCCGCCGCGGCTTCCGCGTCGTCATCGGCTACTCGTTCTCGTCCGCCTCGCTTGTCATGCCGCTCGTCATCGGCGCGCTCGGGGTGGAGGCCGTGGAAACCCAGGCGCACGTCCGCGAGCGGGCGACGATCACGGGCGTCGCGTCCGTGAAGGAGTCCGTCGGACACGTGAAGCGGCTCGTCGGCGCGGTCGGCGCCGATCTCGGTGTCGCCCTCGACCCGCATGGGGAGCGGATCTACCTGGTCGACGAGAACGCCCGCGAGGTTCCCGTCGAGCAGGAGCTTCTTCTCTTTCTGTCGCTCCTCGCGACGGACGGGAAGCGGGGCAGACTCGCCCTTCCGATCACCGCAACGAGCCTCGCCGAGCGGATAGTCGAGGGCTCGGAGCTCGAGGTCGAAAGGACGCCGGCCTCCCTCGCCGCGCTGACCGCCGCCGCAGCCGAGCACGGCGTGCTCTTCGCCGGCTCTGCGGCGGGCGGGTTCGTGTTCCCGTCGTTCATTCCCGCCTACGACGGCATCGCGAGCTTCTGCCATCTCCTGGAGCTCCTCGCCCCGTGCGAGCGGCCCCTGTCGGACATCGTCGCCGACCTCCCCGAGTCGACGGTCGTCCACCGCCAGGTGCGGTGTCCGTTCGGGCGCAAGGGAACGGTCATGCGGGTTCTGACCGAGCGCATGCGCGATCGCGACGTCGATCTTCTCGACGGGATCAAGATCTTCGAGGACGGCGGCTGGGCGCAAGTACTGCCGGACCCGTCCGAGCCGCTCGTGCACGTCTATGCCGAGGGGCCGACGCACGAGGACGCGGCGCGGCTCGAGGAGCGCTACACCGCGCTCGTCCACGAGATCATCGGCGAAGGCGGAGACGACGACGGCGTCGAGCCCACGCACGTAACATAACCCTCAAGTGAAGGTTGATGGATGCGAACCCTCCTGCTTTACTGGAGGGGTCGCCCGCTCCACCGCGAAACGGAGGACACGTGGAAGTACTCCCTGACCTCGGCAGCCTCTCGGACGAGGAGCTCCGAACGCTCATTCACGATCTGGTCGAGGAGGAGCGCGAGGTTTCATACCGTAGACGGCTCCTCCACGGGAAGATCGACATCCTGCGCGCCGAGCTCGTCGCGCGGCTCCAGAAGCAGGTGGGGGAGGCCGAGAGCCCGCTCCGCGAGGTGGACGTCGACCGGCTGACCGAAATCCTGACGACGAAGACCGCACCGCCGACGGCCGAGTAGCGGTGGCCCACATCCACTGCCAGGAGTGCGGGTTCCAGAACCCGGAATCCGCCAACTACTGCTCGAAGTGCGGTGCGCTCCTGATCCGCGATGAGCCGGGAGGGTCGACGACGATGAGCTACGCGCCCGACGAGATCACCGACGAGGAAGGCGAGCCGCTGGACGAGATGCGCATCGAGGGGACCGCGCTCGTGGTGCGGTCCGGCGGCGGGCGGAGCGGCGAGACGTTTCCGCTCGCTTCCGAGCGCGTGCAGGTCGGCCGCTCGCCGGAGTCCGAGGTCTTCCTCGACGACGTCACGGTCTCCCGGGCGCACGCGACCCTCGTCCGCGACGAGGACGGCTACACGATCGAGGACAGCGGCAGCCTGAACGGGACGTACGTGAATCGCCGCCGGGTCGAGCGCGCGAAGCTCGAGGACGGGGACGAGGTGCAGATCGGAAAGTACCGGCTGACGTATCTGGCGACGTGAGCGCATCGGCCACACGCCTTCCGACCGCCGGTTCACGCCCGTTGACCATCGGCGCGGTCCGCCGTGCGCTTCGCGAGGAGTTCCCCGACATCTCGATCTCGAAGATCCGCTACCTCGAGGACCAGGGCCTCCTGACGCCACGGCGGACGCAGGGCGGCTACCGGCTCTACTCGCAGGACGACGTGGAGCGCCTCCGCACGATCCTGCGCCTCCAGCGAGACGAGTTCCTGCCGCTGCGCGTGATTCGCCAGGAGCTCGCGTCGCCCGGAACGGTCAAGCGCGAGCGACGGCGCGGTGCTGCGACGGGCCTCCGTGCCCCCGAGGCCGAGCTCGACTTCCGGACACTCTGTGAGCGATCGGGCGTGGACGCCGCCTTCGTCCGCGAGCTCGAGGACTACGGCCTGCTCCAGCCGCGCCGGGAGGGCGACGACGATCCGAGCTATCCGGAACGCGACGTCGAGGTCGTGCTCGCATGCCGGAACCTCCAGCGCCATGGCATCGAGCCGCGGAACCTGCGCAAGTTCCGCACGAACGCCGACGGGGAGGTCGACCTGCTCCGCCAGCTCTTCGCGCCGGCACTCGGTTCGGGAAACGCCGAGCGCCGGGCCGCCGCCTCCGAGGATCTCGAGGAGCTGGGCGCGGTCGCGCTCGAGCTCTCACAGGCGCTCTTCTGGCGCGCCCTTCGCTCGCTCGTCGCATAACCTCGGCGCGTGCCGGTCGACCTGGCCTCGAAGATTCGCGACGTCCCGGATTTCCCGAAGGCCGGAATCGTCTTCAAGGACATCATGCCGCTGCTCGCGGACCCGCTTTCGCTCCGCGACGCAGTCGATCGGCTGGCCGCGTATGCCGAGCCGCTTCGGCCGGACGTCGTCCTCGGGGCCGAGGCGCGTGGGTTCATCCTCGGCGGCGCGCTGGCATATCGCCTCGACTGTGGCTTCGTGGCCGCCCGCAAGCCCGGGAAGCTGCCCTGGGAGACCGTGAGCGCGGAGTACGAGCTCGAGTATGGGCTCGACTCGCTCGAGCTCCACGCGGACGCACTGAAGCGCGGTGCGCGCGTACTCGTGCACGACGACCTCCTTGCGACGGGCGGGACCGCGAAGGCGAAGATCGACCTCGTCGAGCAGCTCGGCGGCGAGGTCGTCGGGCTTGCGTTCGTGATCGAGCTCGAGTTTCTCCACGGGCGTGAGAAGCTCGACGGCTATGACGTCCTCTCGCTGATCCGCTACTAGGTCCGTGGCCCGTCGGCCGCGTCTCGGCGGCCGGACGTTTCCCTGCTAATCCCGCGAATTGACCGGCTGCTAAAGGGGCCTCCGGCCATCGCCCGATACATACTCCTGATCTTCGATGTACGACGGGCTGACCGGTCGCTACCGCTTCTCGTGCCCCGACGCGGGCGAGGTCTCCGTGCGGCTCTCGTCCTTCCGTGTGCTCGAGCGTCTCCCGGGCCCCGGGCATCCGGCCGTCTTCAAGATCCGCTTCGCGTGCCCGTGCGGGGAGGAGCACGAAGGCCTCGTGACACACGGGGAGCTCGACTGGGCCCCGATCGGCGGTAGCGACGTGACGTTCTTCGACCTCATGACAGCGCGCCTCGAATCCGTCGCCCGAGACCTCCTCGACCTCGCCGCACGCCGGATCCAGGCCGGCGACTGGCCGTGGAGCTTCTACTGCTTCGCGGAGGCGCGACCGCAACCGGTGTTTCCCTCCGCGTTCCGGGCCCTCGCGCCGGCGGACGAGGCCGTCGGACTGGCCGTGCGCTGCCCCACGTGCGCACAGACGTCGGTCAACGTCGTCTCGATCCGTCACGTCGACGAGCCGTTCTACAACGACGCCACCGTCGCGGTGGTCGAGCACGTGTTTCCTGCCGACCGCGAACGGGCGATCGAGGCGTTTCGCGAGGAGCTCGACTCGGCGGCCTTCGACGCACGCCGGCGCGGACTCGCCGCCTAGCCTTTCTCCCCGGTTAGAAGCCGGGATTCAAGGGAAAAACTGGGGCGGAACCTACCTGGAACGGGGTGAAGCGGATGGCAGCGAACACGGAGCGGCAGGTCGCGGATCGACCCGTCGACGAGGTCCACGAGCGGCCGGCAGACCGCAACCGTTACAAGCGGAACACGGTTCGGGGGCTCTTCACGCTCGTCGGTGTCGCAGTTGCGGGCTTCCTCACCTGGCTCGCCTCGGAGTCGTTCACGCCGGTGACCTCGACGAGCGACTTCTGGATCGCCATGGGCCTGATCGCCCTCGGCGGCCTGGCGCTTGGCCTGTCGCAGCTTTTCGGCGGCTGGACGAAGTGGGGCGTCCCCCGGATCTCCTCGGGCGTCTTCCTCTTCGGCTGGATCCCGACGGCCGTTGCGGTCGGCTGGATCCTCATGACGATCCAGCCAACCGGCGGCTGGCAGCAGGGCCGGCTCGAGAGCTGGAGCGACTCGATCGGCATCCTCGGGTTCGTGAACAACTTCGCGGACTACGTGGGGCTCCCGGCGCTCGTCCTCGGCCTGGTGACCGCGTTCGTCTTCGACACGAGCGGCCCGCGGCAGCGAGCCGTCACGGGTATCGAGCACGAGCGTGCCGTCCCGGACGATGAGGTGCACGACTACGGGCACGAGGATCGCCCGATCGACGACCGCGACACGGCGGCTACCAGCGCCGAAACGAGGTCGACCGACGAGCGCGTCGGCTCGACCACTGGGGCGACGACTACGCGCGGCGACGACTCGACGGTCGTCGAGCGTCCGACGCGGCGCGACACGCCCTGAGCGGACCGGACACAGTGCGGGGAGGCGGGGCGCCATCGCAGCGCCCCGTTCTCTGTCCACGGACCCCTCGCGACAAGGGATGCGGGCGCGCGCGCCGGAATCCGATCACCTCGGCATGGCCGCAGCATCTTCTGATTCGCCCGGGGCGGGATTCCGCCGCCTCCTCCAGGACTGCGCCACGATGGGCAGACTCACGGCCGCCGATCCGGCCTGCCCACGGCGACGCATCGAGGACACGCTCGGCTCGGAGCTCGCGACCCGTCTCGTCGGCGCGCTCGCGCGAAGGGCTGAACGGCCGGCGTCCGTCGTCTAGCGCCGACGGTCCGGGAACTCGTCGCCGCCGAAGAGGCGGACGTAGAAGAAGACGAGCCCTCCGACCGTGACGCCGAGCAGGAACGCGGTGCCCGCTCCGACGCCGACGGCCATGAGGCCGATCCAGACGAAGCCGCCGACGAGGAGCGCCCAGACGAACGAGACGAACCCCTGGCTGAACGACGGTGGGCGCAGGTGCATCGCGCCGGACTCTAGCCGGGGCGACCGGCGCCGCGGCTCCGGATCCGTTTCGGACCAAAAAATTCGCCGAGCCGGTTGCGCTTTCGTCCGGAACTCCGGCCGGCTTTCCGCTTCCGCGTACAACCGCCCGGTGTTCCTTCGACCTACTTGCGCTCCGTGCTCGGCGCAATCGGCAATCTAGGGAGGCCCGGACAGGCCGTCAAGTGCCTCGTCAAATCGATCTGCGCAAATTGCGCACACTTCTCGCTTATCCACATTTTCCCCAGCGAGCAGGTCTTTTGTGGATAAGTCTGTGGGAACCGAGGCGAGCCGCGGGGTCCAGCCGACTTCCTTTCGCGACTACGTGCGAGACGTCGCAATCCCCGCATCGGTCGAAACGCGTGCCCGGAGCTCCATGGCAGGCGCCGGCCGCCCGTTAGAGCCACGTTTGAGCGGCGTTAGCCGGCGCGGCCGCGACTCGATCTCCGGCGGTCGCGGCGCGGATCGGGTCGGAGGTGCGCCGCCTGTGAAGGACGAGGCGTCGAAGAATCTGGCGCGCGTCGCGGCGCCGTAGGAGGTCCTGCCCCGGGGTTTGAACTGGGATCTCGGCTAGCTCGTTGACGGACTGGGGCGCGCGGGCACGCGGCGTCCCCCGGGCGGCGTCGCGAGCGCCATGGCTCTGGGCCGGCCGTACATCCATGGCCCCTTGAGACATTGCTATTTTCGGCGCCGTTCGATTCTCTCACGCTCGGGTCAAGGTTCCGGCGCTTCCAACGTCTCAGTCGTCGGCAGCATCCGAATTAGACTTCCGCAATGTGAACGGCTGCTGTAACCCGCGAGGCTGTGAGCGTTTCTTCACGCAACGCTTTGCTCGCCGAATGGCCCGGCGATACAGGAAGAAAGGTCTCGACAAGACAGCACGTGCCATGGTCGAGTTCCTCGAGTCACACGGAATCGAAGGTGCCAGCGTCCTCGAGGTAGGCGGAGGCGTCGGCGAGATTCAAGTCGAGCTTCTCCGGCGGGGGGCCAGCCACGCCGTCAACCTGGAGCTCTCGCCCGCCTACGAGGATGAGGCGAACACACTCCTCCGAGAGGCAAACATTCAGGACCGCGCAGAGCGACGCTTGCACGACATCGCGGTCGATCCCGACGGCGTGGAGCCCGCCGACGTCGTCGTCCTTCACCGCGTCGTTTGCTGCTACCCCGATTACGAGCGTCTACTCGGTACGGCGGCCGCACACGCTCGGCGTCTGCTCGTTTTCAGCTACCCGCCGCGCAACGGGCTTTCGTGCCTTTTCGTCGGCGCGCAGAACCTCGTGTTCAGCTTGCTTGGTCGGGAATTCCGGACGTTCGTTCACCCGCCGCGGGGGATGGTCGCCGTCGTCGAGCAAAGGGGCCTGAGCCAGACCCTTGCCCACCACGGACTGGTGTGGCAGGTGGCCGGCCTCGAGCGGTAGCTCATACCGTCAGGCGCACTTGACCGAGACCACAGCGAATCCGTTCGAAGGGTACGACGAGAAGATCGCGGCGTCCGACCTTCGCAAGTACCGAGACAACGGACCCAGGCCGTGGGCCAAGGCACTGGTCGACGCGTTGACGGACGAAGGGGTGGAGGGCGCAACGGTGCTGAACATCGGAGGAGGCGTCGGCGTGATTCAGTTCGAGCCCCTCGCCGCTGGTGCATCCCGCGCAACGATGGTCGAAGTGTCGTCCGCATATCTCGATGCGGCGCGTGAAGAGCGACCGTCGCGGCTTGGACCGTGCGGTGTCGTACGAGAGTGGCGATTACATCGATCTAGCCGAGGCGATTCCTCCGGCCGACATCGTGACTCTCGAGCGCGTCCTGAACGTCTATCCCGACTGGGAGCGGCTGGCCGCCGTCTCGGCCGGGCACGCTCGGCGCTTGTTCGGCGTCGTGGTTCCGAGGGACCGGTTGTTCGTGAAGGGCATGATCGGTCTGATCAATCTTCGCCTGCGCCTTCAAGGAAAGAGCGTGCGAGCGAGGGTCATACCGGTGGCTGAACTCGGCGCGTCTTTCACGGCCAAGGCCTCACCCCGCATTCCGAGCAAACCGTTGGACCTGCGTGGTTGGTCGCGGTCTTTCGGAGACCCGAGGAGGCGGATGGGGGCGACTAAACGCGGGCGCCGGCAGCGACGATCGCCGCAGGAGCCGCCGCCGCGCAGGGGTCGAGCGTGATTAGGGCATGACCTCACATCAAGGTTCACGGTCAGCGGCCCCACGTCGCGCGCGCGGGTTGGCGCCGATCGGCACAGACTGTTCAACGAACGACTGAAGCGGCGCGCTAGGCAACGCAGGCTGCTGCGAACTCGGCGTTCTTCGCGCAGCAGCGCGTGAGCGTCGTGATGAAGCCGTGCTCGCTCGGGCTGAGCGGACGCCGTGCGAGACGAGCGACGTGGAGGCGGCGCTCGATCCTTGGCGCTCCGCGCATGCGGAAGCTCTCGAGCTCGCCGCGCTCGATTTCCTCGGCAACGGCATAGCGCGAGAGGAAGGCGACGCCGAGTCCCTCGCGGGCAGCACGCTTGATCGCCTCGCTCGAATCGAGCTCCCACACGCGCTTTGGGCGCATGTTGAGCTCCGCGAGTGAGCGCTCGGCGGTCTGACGGGTGCTCGAGCCCGCCTCGCGGACGAGGAGCGTCTGATCGTAGAGCGCCCCCGGCTTGATGCGGCCCGCCTTGATCGGAAGCAGTCCTGGCTTGGCGATGCCGACGATCTCGTCGGTGAGGAAGGGCGTCAGCTCAACGCGGTCATCGACCTCGGTCTCACCGACTAGGGCGAGCTGCACACGCCCGGCCAGCAGCCGTTCGATCATCTCGCCGGTCGAGGCGATCTCGACCTCGACGTCGACATACGGGTGGTCGCGGCGGAAGCAGCCGAGAGTGTCCGGAAGGAGGTAGACGCCAGGCGTTGTCGAGGCACCGATGTGGATCGTGCCGGCCTCGAGACCGGCCAGGGCGCCCAGCTCCTCCTCGCCCGCGTGCAACGCCGCCAGCGCCTCCCGAGCCCGCACGGCGAGCAGGCTGCCCGCCTCGGTGAGGCGGCTACCGCGGCCGTTGCGTTCGACGAGCCTTTGCCCGGCCGCCGTCTCAAGGAGGCGCAGGTGCTCGCTCGCGGTGGGCTGCCCGATGCCGACGGCGCGCGCGGCCCCGGAGACGGTGCCGTGCCTTTCGATCTCGACGAGGAGGCGCAAGCGAGTCGTGTCCCAGAGGAGCGAGAGCGATGTATCGGCCACGGCGATGGGCGGTATCGGAAGATTCGTCTTGTTCAATACTAGGCTCGCGTCGTACCGTGAGGCAAGCATGGTCTTGCGGCCGTTCCTTTTCGCTCCGACCGCCTGCGCGAGCTACCTGTTCGGCTGCCTCAGTCATGGCCAGTTCGCGGTGGTCGATCCGCACGCTGAAATGGTCGACGAGTACCTCGAAGAGGCGAACCGTCTCGGTTCTCCGATCGGCGCGGTCTTTGAAACGCACGTGCAGGCCGATCACTTTTCGGGGCTTCCGGCGCTCGTCGAGTCGGGCGCGACGGCATATGTGCCCGCTGGGGCGACTGTCGACTTCGAGCACGTCGCCCTCGGGGATGGCGAGGTGGTCGAGCTCGGAAACACGGTCGTCCGGACGCTCGCAACGCCGGGCCACGCGCCCGCGCACAGCGCCTACGTCGTTTCCGACCGACGCCGTGGCACGGACGAGCCCTGGCTCGTCTTCACGGGTGACTCGCTCCTCGTCGGCGACGTCGGCCGACCCGATCTGCATGCCGGCGGCGACCCGGAGCCGGCAGCAAGAGAGCTCTACAACTCGATCGAACACCTGCTCAAGTTGCCCGACGACGTGCTCGTGTATCCGAGCCACTACGGCGGCTCGGTCTGCGGACGTGGGCTCTCGAGCAATCCCTTCTCGAGCATCGGGTTCGAGCGACGCCACAACGCCGCACTCGCACACTCGGACGCGGCGAGCTTCGCCGAGGCATTGCTTGTCGATGTTCCGCCCGCTCCGGTTAACCAGCGGGAGATCGTGGACGCGAATCGCCGCGGAGTCGTCGCGAAGCAGACATGAGCGCGGCGCCGGCCCGCCTCGGGCTTCGCGAGAACGCCGGTCAGTTCGCTCTCCTCGTCGGCCTGAACGCCTTCGTCGGCGCCATGGTGGGGCTCGAGCGAAGCATGCTGCCGCTCGTCGGCGAGCGCGACTTCGGGCTTGCTTCGAAGACAACGATCTTCAGCTTCGTCGTCGCCTTCGGAATCGCGAAGGCGATCTCGAACCTCGCCGCCGGAGGGCTCGCCGATCGCGTCGGGCGCAGGCGTCTGTTGGTCATCGGCTGGCTCCTCGCGCTCCCGGTGCCACTCCTGATCGGGCTCGCGCCGAGCTGGAGCTGGATCGTCGCCGCCAACCTCTTCCTCGGGGCCAATCAGGGTCTCGCGTGGTCGATGACGGTCGTGATGAAGATCGATCTTGTCGGTCCGCGCCGCCGGGGCCTCGCCCTGGGCCTCAACGAGTCGGCGGGATACCTAGGTGTCGCCGTCACAGCCCTCGTCACCGGCGCGCTGGCGGCGACGTTCGCTCCGCGCACGCTCGTCTGGGTACTCGGCGCGGTCATTGCCGTGCTCGGAACCGTCATCTCCATCCTCTTCGTGCGCGATACGGCCGGGCACGTTGAGCGCGAGCAACGCGCGCACGGCGCCCACGTGACAGGAACGCTTCGGGCCGCCTTCGCGCGGGCGACACTGCACCACCCAAGCCTGCGCGCCTGCTCGCAGGCCGGACTAGCGAACAACCTGAACGACGCCTTGGCCTGGGGGCTTGCTCCGATCTACCTTGCGGCCCACGGCGCGAGCACGGTGCAGATCGGTGTCGTCGCGGCTGTCTACCCGGCCGTCTGGGGCGCAGCCCAACTCCTGACCGGCTGGATTTCCGACCACACGGGGCGTAAGCCTTTGATCGTCGCCGGAATGCTCACACAGGCGGGTGCGCTCGCCCTGCTCGTCGCCGGCGGCGGAGCGTTCGTTCCCGCGCTCGGTGCCGCTGTCCTGCTCGGGACCGGAACCGCACTCGTCTACCCGACGCTGATCGCGGCAGTCTCCGACGCCGTTCAACCGGTCGAGCGAGCACAGGTCGTGGGCGTCTATCGCTTCTGGCGCGACTTCGGCTTCGTCGTCGGCGCCCTCCTGGCAGGCTTCGTCGCGGATGCTGCGGGCCCAGGGCCAGCCATTGTGATCGTCGCTGGGCTCACGGCCGGAAGCGGGCTCTGGGTGGCCGCGACTCGCTTCGGCCCGCGGCCACAACCAATCCGGCGAACCGCTGCCGAGCTTGTTGCAGATGCCCAAAGCTTCATCGCCCCGCGAGCAGAGCCGAGCGAAGCCTTCGACGCGATGCAGGACGGAGCCGTCATCGTCGACCTGCGCTCGAGCGACGAGCGCCGGCGCGAGGGACTGATTCCAGGCTCCGTGCACATCCCGCGCTCGGTGCTCGAGTGGCGCCTCGATCCCGACTCGGGTTACTCCAACCCCCATGTTCAGCCGGGGCAGCTAGTGATCGTCTTTTGCGCTCATGGGTTCTCCTCGAGCCTCGCAGCCGTGACCCTGAGAGAGCTCGGCTGGTGGACCGCGACCGACATCGTCGGCGGCTACGAGGGTTGGAAGGCGGCGGGATTGCCGACGAGGGAGGTCGGCGAGGACGATGACGCGATGGACGGTCAGTTGCCTGGCATGGGTCCGCCTGCCCGCATTCAGAGCAATGAGCAGGTGCGATGGCTGTCGACGTAGTAGTCCGAGATCAAGAAGACCTACGTCAGCGTCTCCCGTGAACCGGAGCGTGACTTCATCTTCCCGACCGGTCGTCCGTGGGCGGAGGACCTGGGCTATCCGCCTGAGCTCGCAACAACCTGGTCGCATGGGTCGGGCGCAGACGTGCCGCTTTTCGGACGCAGTCGCGGCTGCCGGAGTGGAGGGTCGTGCCGTTCTCGTCCTGGTACCGCCAGGACAGGTGGTGGGGTGTTCCGCCCATGGCCGCGTCGTTCAGCCGTAGCTGGATCGTCCCGGTCGTCTGGGCCTGAGCCCAAGCGACTTGCGCGTCGCCGGTGGGGGTGCTGGAGACCTCGTGTCCGCCCGCGCCATTGACGAGCTCGACCATCGTCGCCCGGCCGCTCGAGGACGCGCGGAGGGCGTCGTCGAGAGGCTGGTACTCAACCATGGAATGCAGGTGACCGTTCAGGACGAGGCCGCCCCCGTTGTCGGTCAGGAGCTTCCACATAGCCGCCCGCGCGGCGTCGATGGTTCCCTTTGAGCGGGCGGGCATGTGCCAGAAGGACACGATGCAGGGCGGGGGCGGGTTGGTCGTACTTGTAAGGATCTGCTCGACGTAGTTGTACTGTGTCTTGCCCGCCGCCATCGACGCGCGGCTGGACGCGAGATCGAAGAACAACACGTTTGCGTAGCGAAACGACGTATACAGCGGCCGACCATGGAAGTAGTCCTGCCAGGCAACCGAGTGCCGCGCCTCGTGATTTCCAATTGTCGGCTGCGTAATCGGCGCAAACCGCCCCCAGGATGAGAGCGGCGGTGTTTCGCCGCGACCTTTGCGAAGCTTCGCGCCCCCCGGTCACGCGGAAAGGGCTATGCACGTAGACGAGCTAGTCGAAGGGATCGCGGCCGTCTCCGTGAGGGCTTGGACGCCCTCGAAGGCGCGGCAGCTGCCACGCGGGTTCTCGGACACCGACTTGATCAAGTCGTCGCGTTTCAGCGTGCGAACCCGCACAAACGGCTTGCGTCCGAACGTCTCGGAGCGGCGACGGGGAAAACTCACCGGCCCCTGTGTGACTCGTAGGCGGCGGTCTAGACGATGGTGCGGAGGATCAGGCGGCCGTCGCTGTCGGGCGGCCCGAGCGTGATTCGTTCGACGCGGGTGAGCGTGCTGGCGACCGCGATCATGTCGCCTTCGTTCACAGGTGTCGTCTGGGCCCCATCGAAGTGACCACGTTGTCCGCGAGGCGTAGCTCGTACTCGTAGACGTACCGGTCGCGCTCCGCCATCGACCCCGAACGTTAGTGGCTCTGCCCGGTCGCCCTTAGCCTGGCGAAGCACTCGTCGCAGATGGTGTGCGTCGGCCTCTTCGGGGCGAGGTCGTGAAGTAACGGCTCCTCTACGCTGAACCGCCTCAATGTTCCTTCCATGGCATATCGCCCACACCAGGAGCAGACCGGGGATGAACGACTGGGCGTTCGTCGGCAGTTCGTCGTCGCGGGCGGGGTCGTCGGGCAAGAGGCTTCCGACGATGCTCCCCGTACGGCGTCGGGTCAAGAGGGCTGGCTCCGGCTTAGATCAGGACAGCGACCACGAACCCGACGACGGCGAGCAGGGCGACGACCCAGAGGGCGTACGCGACCCACGGTGGCGTCGAGAACGGTTGGCGGCGGGGGGCCATCCGATCCCCCTTCCCCGAAGCCTCGCAAGAGGTAACCCTCGACCTATAGTTGAGACAGAGCGGCTCGTCGAGGGGGTGGTGGCGGCGGGCCGAACTCGACCGGAGCGACCTTAGGACGGCGCTCCCGGAGATCATCGGCATGCCCAACGGGCTCTAGCCTGTTAGCGGTCGATCGGCTGGACGTCGATGACCGCGACCGCGACGAGACCCGCGGCCGAGACCGGTCTGCCGGCGTCAAGGCAAGGCCGCCCGGGGCCGGGGAGCAGGTCGGTCTGCGACTGGCCGATCCAAGGGCAAGAGGAGTAGCGGCTCATGATCCTGGCGTTGATCTTGCTCGGCGCCCTCGCCGTCTTCATCGCGGTCGCGGTAGCGCTTAGCGAAACAGGCTTCCGGCGCCACTTGGACTGAGACGCCGCCAGTAGCGGCCGCAGCCATCCTCACCAAAGCCTCGGAGTAGCGGCATGCCACAAGCGGAGCTTGGGCGACTGCTACGCCCTAAAGCTTGTTACCCTCTTGCGGAGGCCCAGGCAGAACCGTTCGAGCAAGCCGCCTGGTCTTTCTTGGGCGATCGCTTCTACCGCTACGAGCGGCGCTTCGGGCCCTTCAGCCGTAGCGTGACGCTCGGGGTGAGGCGAGCCGTCGCGGCAGGGGGGGAATGAACCGACCGCTCCGGCTCGCCTCGCAGCCATTCCAGCAGACGTCGGCGTTGGTCGACACCCGCAGAGGTCTAGTTCGAGGTATCGGTCCGGTAAGCGCGTCCTGGTCTACGCGACAGCCTGCACTTCCACAGACTGGAACGAGCGGACCAGAATTTACGGTATTTGAAGTACTCGCATACTGCAATAACGGTACGTGAGTATCTTGCTGAAAGATCTGCGATTCATGATAACCACTGGCTTCTAATTAGCCTTCCAGGAGATAGCACCAGATGCTTGACACGCTGATTCATTTCTGTTGAAACTGCCGGGGCGGTTAATAGGGAAAGCAGCGGCTTGGCGTTCGTCCGTGGGTTTCCCTGGGGCCGACCGTAGGTCGAGCTTCGAGGAGGTGGTGGATCAGGCCCGAAGTCATTTATCTGCGGTGATGACGTTCTAGCTGGGCGTCATCGAAGGAGGTTCGAGATCCAATGAAGCGCACCTTGTTCGTTCTTACCATCGCTGCCGTTCTCGCGATGGCGATGCTCGTCTTCTCACCACTTTCATATGCAGCCTCGCCCGCGCAGGAATGCGTCGCGGCTGGCGGCACATACACCGCGGCAGGGCCAGACTCGACCTGTACGTTCCCCGGCACACCGGTCGGCAACAGCGACAACACCAAGGGCGGATCAACCGACACCGGCCCGGGCAAGTCGGAGCCGAACGAAGAGATCGTGACCTGCACCGGAGTGAACAACAAGCCGCACAGTTGCCCCTAACCCTGGGCGACTAGACCACTGGCGGAGCCGCACCGTCGCAGCGCGCGGCTCCGGTTGACCTCGAGCGCCGGGGAGACACCTATCCCGGCGCTCGAGTACTCCTCAGCAGGAAGAACGGCGACCCTATCTCCGTCAACTAGGTAGGGAGCCGGAGCAACGACGCCACGGAGGTTCGAGCCTGCGACGTCGCACCCCTGCGGCAGGGTTCGCTCCGGCTCCTCGCCCTACTCTCGCACAGCCGGTCGCTAGACCCACGCACCACCCGCCGGCGCCGCCGCTGCAGGCCGCACCGCCGGCGTGGGAAGCGCGCCTAGTCGCAGGTGCCGTCGTCGCTCTGCCCGACCCAGATGGTGCCCAGGGCGATCTCGCCGTTTTGGCAGACGGAACCTTCTGGCGGCTGGCGGGGAAGTTGCGATCACCGAAGGCCGGGGACGGCCCTCGGTGTTCAGCTCCATACCCAGCAAAGTTTTAAAGGCATGTCGGCGTTACCCCCGAGCTCGTTTCTAGCGACCGTGTGATGCTCGAGTCCGGCCGTCCGCAGCGCATCCCTGAATAGCACGCGCCAGGTCTAGCCTTCGGGCCGACTGCTCGAGACTCTCCGCGGTGGCGTGGTGGGCCCGCGGCCGCGGACACTCGAAATTCCCTCACTAGTGTGTTTATGCCTGAGAGTTGCGCGAGTGCGGGCGGCCGGGCCGCGACCCGGGCGGCATCAAGCCGTTGAAGCCCCAGGGTTACGCGGCGGCGTGCGGCGCTTCCGTCTCGTCCTGCCTCGCGTCCGCCTCCGAGCGGAGGAGCTTGTAGACGGCCGCGCCAGCGGCAATCCCGCCGACGAGGGCCTGCACCCGCGTGGCACGACAAGCCATCAGGCGCTCCAAGACGCTCCAAGACACCCTCGATCGCCGTGTTCTTCAGCGACATTGCCGCCCGCGACGCCCCTCGCAGCACTAACGCTCACGAAGGGGCGGGTCGCGAGGCGTCTCAGCGTCCGGGTCAAGCTCTTCGGCTCGACGCGCGGCCTCTTCCGCTTCACGGCGCTGCCGCTCCACCTTCGCGTTGTGCTCGCGAAGCCGCGCCTGCTGCTCTTCGGCCTCTCGTTCGCGTCGCTGCACCTCGACATGAAGTCGCTCCGCTTGCGCTCGCTCCTCCTGCACGCGCGCCGATTCTTCCCGCAGCTCGAGCTCGCGCCGTTCTGCATCGGAGAGCTGACGGTCCGCCTTTGAGCGAAGTTCCCCCGCCTCGGTACGTCTTCGTTTCTGCTGACGCTCGCGCCCCTTCCGGAACACCATGATCGCCAGCATCAGCAGGACGAGCACGGCAACGATGATCACGATCCAAAGCCAAAGGGACATGCGCTTTAGGAGTTGCCGCACACGGCGCATTGGCAAACGTGATTTCTCAGTTCGGATTACCTCCGCCGTTGGCAGGTGAACTCGTGTCCCTCCGGCCAGTTCCTGCCAGTTTCCGCAGTCGCGTCGTGGGAAGGCGGACTGTGGGGATGCCGCAGACCCATACTCGACCCGTTGACGCCCTCACGGAGGCCATCGCGTTCCTTCGTCAGCTTCGAGCGCGAGCCGCCGCCCACACGCTCAAAGGCGACCCTCGAGCGCTGCAACGCCTCCCTCCTCGACGACTACGAGCGAGATTGGTTTCGCCAGAAGCAGCTCGGTACCGACTGACTCGCCCTATCGCACCCAGGTCGGGCCGGGCGGCATTCGCTCATTCGGCCCAGCCGGTCGATGAAGGGCCAGAGCCGCCGCAGAAGCTCTAGCCCCCCGCCCGGCTCACATCACTGATTCGCTCAGCGGAGTGGGACTTGGGACACGACGACCGACGCGTCTACGCCGGTCCCGAGCACGTCCGCTGCAACCGCGCAACCTCCGGGCGAGCCCGAGCCGTTGACGAGACCACCTGTTAAATGCGGTTTCGGTCTACGCCGCGTTCCCGCCGAGCAGCTTGCAAACGATCGGATCCGTGTCGAGCGGTTCCACATGCGGGGTGACGTGGTAAACGCCGTCGTCCAGTGTGTACCGGATCTGCCCGACGCGGACAAAGACGAGCTTTCCTTCTGGGGTCCGCAGCTTCCAAAGGATCCCGACCGTCTTCCCCTTGCCCGTTCCCTCGTTGATGAACATGACGGACCGGTCACGCTCCCTCAGCGTGTACCCGGTGTCGAGGTTAGTGTGCGAGACGTACGCCGTCCCGTGCGAGATGACTCGTTCGAAGTGGCCCCAGATGATCGACCCGGGCAGCGGGGTATACGGGGGTGCAGGTCCGCTTCCACTGAGGCTGGTTCCTTTTCGCCAGCGGTGGGCCACGGCGTAGCCGAGCGAGTGCTCGAAAAGACGCCTACCAGAAGGGCCGACATGGCCGCGAGCAGATGATGCGAGACCTCGAATACGTCCACCGGCCGCCGCGCCGAGGGAGAGGGCCAAAGGCAACGACGGAATGCATCCCGGCTCTAGAAGACCGCAACTAGCGGCGGGCCGTCTCCCCGCCAGCCGGCCCCGCGACGGGGAGTGCGTTTGCTGTCGGTAGTTGTGGGTAATCCAGGTCGGGCCAGAAGGAGGCGGGGATTTGTACTTGGAATCGGCACGGTCTTGCTGATCATCCTGGTTGTCCTGCTCATCATCTTCGTCTTCTAGCGGAGGCCGGGCATGCCCGACGAACCGGGGCCTTCGTTGTTCTGGAAGCGAGGCTGGCGGGTTATGCGAAGAGTTGGTCCCTTGCGGTGAGGAGAGTGGTAATGCGGTTTCGGCGACGTGATGGGGAGAGTGTTGTGATGCCTATCGAGCCTCCGGTTGAGGCGACGGTGACTGTCGAGCCCGTTGCGAAGGGTGGCGGTCGGTGGCGCCGGCGGACGCTTGCGAGCGCCGGGCTTGCCGGGCTTGCGTTGCGGGGTGCGGGGGACGAGCGGGTGCGGGCGCAGGTGTCTGATCTCGTCGATCAGCTGGCGGATCTTCGCGGGCGGCTGACGGATCTTCGTGGGCGGGGCGAACGGCTTCGCCGTCAACGGCGTCGTCGCCGCATTGCGGCGGGTTTGCTGGCCTCGGCGGGTGCGACTGCTGGCGCGGTCGCGGCGTGGCGGGCGCGTGCGGATGGTCCCGTAGTGGAATCGGTAGAGGTCGGTGTACCGGTGTCCATGGCCTACAACCAGTGGACGCAGTTCGAGGAGTTCCCGCGTTTCATGGAAGGCGTGCGGGAGGTGCGCCAACTCGATGACACACATTTGCACTGGGTGGCGTCCATCGGAGGGCAGGCTCGGGAATGGGATGCGGAAATTAGTGAGCAGCGCCCCGACGAGCGGATCGCATGGCGCGCGACGACTGGGAAGCAAAACGCTGGGATGGTGAGCTTTTTTGACCTCGGCGGTGACCGCGCCAAGGTGGAGGTTCGGATGTCCTTCGAGCCTGGCGGCGTGCGGGAGCGGCTCGGCCACGCTATCGGGCTCGACCGTCGGCGAGTCCGTGGCGACCTCGATCGTTAATTGAGGGCCGCCCCTCGGAGACGGGGACCTGGCGAGGCGAGGTCAAGAGCGGCGAACGCGTCGAGTAGTCATGCGGCCACCTGACGAACAGACGGACGGCGTCCCCGCAGCAGCCGCCGATATGACGTCTACGACGGCGACCGGTTCGCGC
>Ga0126313_10000223_pt1 | contig 25675 bp, 28 predicted proteins | sample Plot105A_FD_89954 | JGI IMG/M metagenome (GOLD analysis project Ga0126313, IMG submission 89954) | Serpentine soil microbial communities from UC McLaughlin Reserve, CA, USA - Plot105A | ecosystem: Environmental > Terrestrial > Soil > Grasslands | place: USA: UC McLaughlin Reserve, Lake County...
CTCAATCTTCAACCGCTTCGGCTCCGAGGTGACGATCATCGAGATGCTCCCAAACCTGATCCCGATGGAGGACGCCGCCGCCGCCGCTGAACTCGCGAAGCAGTTCGAGAAGCGCGGCATCACCCTCCACCTGGAGAAGCAGTGCACGAAGGTCGAGGACTCCGGCTCCGCCCTGACCGTCCACTTCGGCGACGGCGAGACCGTCGAAACCGATCTCATGCTCGTCTCCGTCGGCCGCGGTCCGCTGGTCGAAAACCTCGGACTGGAGGAGATCGGCGTCGAGTTCGACAAGCGCAAGGGCATCGCCGCCGACGAGCACCGTCGCACGACCGTCGACCACATCTACGCGGTCGGCGACTGCGCCGGCTACTGGCAGCTCGCCCACACGGCCTTCCGCGAAGGCGAGGTTGCGGCCGAGAACGCAATGGGCCACGAGGCCGTCGTCGACAACCGCGGCGTTCCCCGCCCGATTTACACCGACCCGGAGATCGCCGCCGTCGGTCTCACCGAGGCCGAGGCCCGCGAGCAGTACGGCGACGACGTCGAGGTCGGCGTCTTCCCCTGGGTTGCGAACGCCCGCGCGGTGATGCAGAACGAGACCGTCGGCTGGGTGAAGTCGATCCACGAGAGCCGCTACGGGGAGCTGCTCGGGGTGGTGATGGTCGGGCCGCACGTCACCGACCTGATCGAGGCCGGCGTCGTCGCCCTCGACGCCGAATCAACCGTCGAGACCGTCGCCGACGGGATGACCGCGCATCCGACGCTGTCGGAAGGGATCAAGGAGGCCGGGCTCGTCGCGCTCGGCCGCGCGATCCATCTCCCCAACCGGAAACGGGCCAAAGCGACGGCCTAGAAACCGTTTCACTGCGGTGATCCTAGGGAAAGCGCAAGGTTGCGTTGGTGACGGCATCTTCGGGAACAAACCCATGAGCACCGCACTGCTCAGCCGCACCGCCGCCCTCGACCACGCGTTCGAGCGCCTGTACAAGCGCCACGTGCACGAGGTCTACCGCTACGTGCTCGCCGTCCTGCGTAACCCGGCGGATGCCGAGGATGCAACGCAGGCGACCTTCCTCAACGCCTACCGCGTTTTCAGCCGCGGCGAGGAGCCGCGGAAGCCGCGGAACTGGCTGCTCAAGATCGCCCACAACGAATGCCGGCAGCGCTTCCGTGCTTCCTCCCGTCGTCCGAAGGAGGTCGAGTGGGACGAGCGCGCCGCGGCGCCCGAGGTCGACGAGACGGTGCCGACCGCCGACGAGATCCGAACGGCGCTCGCGCACCTGAGCTTCAACCAGCGCTCGGCGCTCGTCATGCGCGAGCTCGAAGGCCGCTCGTACGCCGAGATCGGCGGCATCCTCGATCTCTCCAACTCGGCCGTCGAGACGCTGCTCTTCCGCGCTCGCCGTGCCCTCCGCGAGCAGCTCGAGGGCACTCTCACCTGCGGCGAGGCCGAGGCAACGCTGTCGAAGCGGTTGGACGGCCGCCTCAATCTGTCCGAACAGCGGTCGCTGCGCGCGCACCTGCGCGAGTGCCCCGAATGCGCCCTGCTGGAGCGCAGGCAGCGCGCCCGCCGGAGGGCGATCAAGGGGCTCGGCGTCGAGCAGCTGCCGCCGTCGCTCGCAACCTTTTTCGGCGGGAGCAGCGCCGTCACGGGTGGGGCGATCGCAGGCTCGGGCCTTGTCGCCAAGGCCGCCGCGGTCGTCGCGGCGGCCGTCGTCGCCGGGGGAGTGGGCCACCAGGCAGTCCAGGACGTGCTCGCCGCCGAACCGGTGCGGACGCCCCTGCCGAAGCTGCGTCAGCTCACACGCCAGTTCGCGAGCACCTCTGGGGCCGTCGCAGCCCCCTGGTCGATCGCGGCGCCCGGAGATCCCGCCAACGGAAGCCAGATCGGTGTCGGGCCCGGCGCGCCGCCGGGCAACGGCGACGTCGGTCAACCGGCGCCCGCGCAGCCGGGCACCGGAGCCGGCCCGGGACCTTCTGGCTCCGAACAATTCCCCGGATCGCCGGCGAACGGCGCCCCGGGCACTGCTCAGCCGGGACAGTCCCCGGCTACGCCGTCGCCCGTGCAGCAGGTCGTCGACACCGCGAAGAGCGTCGTCGACAAGGTTGTTCCCGAGCCGAGCGACTCCACGCCGCCACCGCCGGCGCTGCCGAACGTCCCGTTGCCGACGGTGCCCCCGCCGCCGCAGCTGCTGCCTCCGCCGCCGCCGCTACCTCCGCCGCCGCCGTTGCCGCCCCTGCCGCCCCCGCCCCCACCCCCGCCACCGCCGCCGCTACCTCCGCCGCTCCCCCCGCCGCCGCCGCCGCTTCCGCCTCTGCCGCCGCCGCCGCTGCTGCCACCGCCGCCACCGCCGCCGCCCGGGCCATAGGCAGTGCGGTTAGACCAGGCCGCGCGCGGGTAGCCTGAGCGAGATGAGCATCATCAACAGGCGAAACGCGGTTCTCGGCTGGGCTGTCTGGCAGGGCAGCAAGGTCGCCGCGAAACGGAAGGCCAGGCAAGCCGTTGAGCCTTCCAGCAACCGCAAAGGCAAGGCCGCGGCGGTCGCGTCCGGCATCGCCGCGACCGGCGGCGCCTTGTACTTCTGGCGCCGCCGACGCAGCGAGGACAAGTCTTAGGACAGCGGTCGCGCGGTTCGCACGCGGACGAGCCGACGCGACGAGACGCCCGCGAGCACGCTGTCGCCTTCCTTGCGCGCGCGCAGGAACATGACCATCGAGCCGCCGCGGACGAGCCGGAGGCGCGGTGTCGGCTGGAGCTGGACCGTCACCAGCCCGTCGACGCTCGTCTTGACCTCCTGCGGTTGCGCGATCCAGCCGAGCGGCACGCCGGTCACGAGCACGACCGCGTCGCGCACAACGTAGCCGCGCGTATCGGTGACACGGAAGCGGCCCGTGAAGGGCGCGCGCGACCGAATCAAGCTCGGCGCGAACTCGACACCCGAGATCACGAGACGATCGGGAAGGCTCACGCTCGAGGCCGGGATCGAGTAGCGACCGTCCGCCAGGCGCGTTGCGCCGGCAGGATGGACAACGGCAGCCGTCGGCCGCGCGGTCGCGGTTGCCGTGCCGGATGTGTTCCTGGCGGTCACCCGTACGCGAAGCCGGCGACCGACGTCCGAGGTCGCCACGCGGTAGACCTTGGCGGTGGCGCCGTTGATGTTCGCGCAGTTTGCGCCGGCGGCGTCACAGCTGAGCCACTGGTAGACGAAGCTCATCGGGTTGGTGCCGGCCCACTCGCCGTCCTTGGCGACGACCAGGGCGCCGTCCTGGGCGGTGCCGACGATCGCCGGAGGCTCGGTGTTGCTCGGGACGACTTCGGGCTGCGCCTCGGCCAAGCCGACGACCGTGGCCAGCGCCGTGAGCCCGGAGGCGAGCCCGGCGACAAGCAGAAACTGGACCTTTCTCACGACCCCTCCTTTTGCATCGGATTTCGATGTCCGTCTTCAGCTCAGGAATATCCGCTGCATTCGAGTGCAATGCTCGAAAGTGGTAAGGATTCTCTGAACTTCGCGACAGGGAGTTGGTATGCGGATCGAGAAAGCTGTGACAGCCGTTACTTGGATCCCGTCGGAGGCGATCAAAGGGATGCCGAAGCTGCCGTTCGAGCTCGGAATCACGCACTATGACGACCCGCCGCCCGACCGGCTCGGCGAAGGCGACCTCGAGGCGTTGCGCGACGCCGATCGCTTCCGCGAGGCCAATCAGTTGCGGGCGTGGATCGAGGTCGACGACGGCAAGATCGTCGACGCCGGCTACTCGGGCGGCGCGCTGGCCGGATCGATGCGCGTCAAGGTCGGCCCGAAGACGCTGAGCTTCGCGGGGGTCAAGTACCCGCTGCTGCAGCAGGAGCCCGAGCAGGGGCCGGACTGGGTGAAGTTCGTCCAGACCGCGGGCGGGCGGATGGGCATCCCGGCGCCAAGGCGCGTGCGCGGAAAGCCGTTCTTCCAGTTCGCCTCGGCGTCGGCGTGGACGACCCTCCAGCTGATCGTCTACGCGGACGGGACTGCGAAGTACAAGCTGATCGGCGCCAGCCCGTTCCCGCGTCACTGGATCTACGACGACGACGGCAGGGTGGTCGAAAAGAGCGGCACGATCGACTTCGAGCGCTGGTGGCGCGAGTCGTTTGCTCCGAACATGCCCTGGGGTGGCGAGGATTCGCCGGCCCTGGTCACCGCGGCCGAGACGGAGCTCGAGCGCGAGCTCTCGCGACTGGTGATGGCCACGGCGAAGTCGCTCGAGCGACGCGAGCTGAACGAGGGCGAGACGCTGGTCGAGCAGGATCAGCCCGGCAAGGATCTGTTCCTCCTGCTTGACGGGATGCTCGACGTCGAGGTCAACGGTGATGTCGTCGCCCAGGTCGGGCCGGGCGCGATCCTCGGCGTGCGCGCCGCGATCGAGGGCGGCCTCCGGACAGCGACGCTCCGGGCGGCGACCCCTTGTCGCGCCGTCGTGATTCCAGAGGACGTGCTCGACCAAGCCGAGATCGTCGCGATCGCATCGGGGCAGCGGCGGGAGACGGGCTAGCGGCACCAGCCGGGTCGCGCTCGTCACCGGCCGAGCTGCGGCATCATCCGGCGCGGGCCGCGCTGCGTTATGGGTGCGAGCTACCTCGTGGAGGGCGGGAAGGCGGGAAAGGTCGTCGCGTAGTCGGCACAGAACCGGCACACACGCGTACGGAGTTCTTTGGTTTCCTGATCCCCAGGGATGACCACACCCACCCACCCAAGGGGGAGAGAGCCGAGCGACCGCGAGCCGGCCAACCGCAAGCCGACTGTCCGCCAGGTCTACGCGCTCGCCGCCGCGCTCGCGGAGCGCCTCGGTGAGGAGTTCCCCGCCACGGCCGCGCAGGCGTCAGAGCTGATCGAGCGCCTGCGGATCGAGAACGGCCACCCGGTGCCGCGACTCGAGGACACGCCTCCGTGGCTGCGCCGCACTAGGCGCTAGACCTACACATGCTAACGTATGTGTATCTACGACCGCCGCCTTCAGATTCTCCTCGACGAGCCGCGCTACCGGCGCGTTACTGCGATCGCGCGCGAGCGAAAGACGTCAGTCGCGGCCGTGATCCGCGAAGCCATCGACCTCCTCACGCCCGATGACCATGCAAGGAAGCGCGCCGCATGGAAGCGGATTCAGGCTGCCGAGCCAATGCCGGTTCCTGATCCCGAAGAGCTGAAGGCGGAGCTCGAGGAAATCCGAACCGGCCGATTTTGATTGTCCTCGACACCACGGTGTTCGTCTATGCCGTCGGTGTCGAGCATCCGCTCAAGGAGCCGAGCAAGCGCGTCCTCGAGGCCGTTCAAAGCGGGGCGCTTCAGGCTGCAACGACCACCGGAGTCCTACAGGAGTTCGCAGGCGTCCGATCACGTCGACGCCCGCGAAGCGACGCTGCGGCGCTCGCGCGAGACTTTGCCGTCCTCCTTTCGCCGCTTCAGCGTGTCGAGGAGAACGATCTCGATCTTGGTCTCCGCATCTTCGAGCGCTCCGACCAGCTCGGTTCCTTCGATGCGGTTCTCGCTGCGGTAGCTATCAATCGAGACGCGGAGGCGCTTGTGTCGTCGGATCGAGCTTTTCGAGGGGTTCGTGACCTTCGCCACATAGACATCGGCGGGCCGGAGCTGGACGAGCTCCTCGGCGGCTAGGGCCCGGCGATCATCGGGCGAACGGGAGCCAGCTCCGCGCTGCGTCCCCTTTGACCCCGACCACGCCGCGCAGCAGATCATCCAGCTCGCGCACCTGCTTCCGCCGGACCGCTCGCACCAGCGTCACTTGCCGCTTCCGCGCTGCCGCGGCCAGCGTCTGGAACTCGTAGAACGACGGCTTTCGCCGCCCTCCCGCGGAGACGAAGCCCGACTGCCAGCCCCTCATGCGCGCCTCGTCCCGCGCCAGGAACCAAAGCAGCATCTCGATCCGCGGGTTGCGCCGCGCGATCCCGTACGCCTCGCGCAGGTAGGCCGCCTGCTTCTTCCAGGCGACCCCGAACACGCGGTCGGGCGGACTCGTCTCGTAGCCGTACTCGGTGATCCAGATCGGCTTCGGCCCATACAGCCGCGTGACCTCGTTGATCAGCTTCTGGATGTTCCCGAGCGTGATCGCACGCGGGCTCCGCGGCTTCGCTCCCGGCGCGTAGCGACGATCGCCCGAGTACGGGTGGTGCGCGTACGCGTCGAAGGTGCGCAACCCGGCCGCCTTCATCGCCCGCACGAAGCCGATCGGCGCCACCGACGGTCGCCTCGTCCCGGGCGCGTTGTTCCCGCGCGCGGTCGTCACTCCGCAGGCGACCTGCTCGCCGCGCAGGAGCGTCAGGTGGATCCCGTCGTAGACGGCGTTGCAGATCCGCGCGTAGACCCACGCGCTGTGGATCACCCAGCGCCCGCCGAGCCGGCGCCACTGCTGCTTCAGTCCGAGCGGGATGTTCGGCTCGTTCCAGGCTGTCCAGAGGGACACGCGCGGCAGCACGACGCCGTCGGCCCGCCGGTACAAGCCGCTGTAGCGGAGCGCCGCCGCGTATGCGAACTCCTTCAGCCGCGTGAAGTTCTGCGGCGGCACGTTCGGCGCCTGGTAGTAGTTCGCCCACTGGGGCGTCCCGAAGATCGTGAACATCACGCGGGCGCCCCGCGCCGTCGCCGTCAGCACCGCCTGGTCGTACAGGCGCCAGTCATAGGCCGGATCGGAGGGATCGGTGCCGACCGCCGGTCGATCCTCGCGCGCGACGCCGTACGACCCGCCCCAGCCGAGCATGATCCGGACGATCTGCGGGCGCAGCGTGCCAAGCGTCCGGCCGAAGCGTGCCTGATTGCCGAGCGCCTCCTGCGTGTCCACGACCCCGAGCTGCAACCAAGTCGATGCGCCCGCGGGAGTGGCAAGCACCGTCGCGGCGACCAGTGCGGCGATCGTCGCACGGCGCATCACCATTAGAAAGTACCGCGTTCTTGTTAGGGCAACTTGAAACCGGGTAGGGGAGATCCAATCGAGGAGAAAGGGGTCACCATGGCCGAAGTCAAGGAATCGGTCGAGGTCAACGTTCCGGTCTCGACCGCCTACAACCAGTGGACGCAGTTCGAGGAGTTCCCGAACTTCATGGAGAAGGTCGAGTCGGTCACCCAGCTCGACGAGACGCACCTCCGCTGGGTCGCCGAGATCGGCGGCAGACGCGAGGAATGGAAAGCCGAAATCACCCAGCAGGTGCCGGACGAGATCATCGCCTGGCGCGCGATCGAAGGGCAGGAGAACTCAGGCGCGGTGCGCTTCGAGCCGCTTGCCTCCGACCGTACGAGGATCGACGTCACCCTGACCTGGGAGCCCGAAGGCCTCGCCGAGGCCGCGGCCGACAAGGTCGGCCTCACCGATCGCGCCGTCAATGTCGACCTCGAGCGCTACAAGGAGCTCGTCGAGAGCCGCGGCGTCGAGTCCGGCGCCTGGCGCGGCGAAGTCGTCGAGGGCGAGCGAGTCGACTAACTGACAGAGGTCGGATGGGAAATTCGGCCGCAGTCGGTGGCGCTCCAGACCAAGCAGGGCAGTGCGGTCGTTCGCGGCGCGTAGCAGCGCTACGCGCCGCGGGCGAACGTGCTGATCCGGCGCCGTGTCTGGGGCGTCATCCGGCCCGGCCGAATTTCGCTTCCGGCCTCTAACTACGGAATCGGTTCAGGCGGGCGGGCCGCAACCGGCTCGCCCCCTGGCCGCGTCCAGAGCAGCAGCGCGACGATGATCGTCCAGAGCGGAACGCCCACGAGCAGTCCCGCCCAGCCGATCGGCGGGATGAGGAGCCAGAGCGCGAACAGGAAGCTGATCCACGCGAGCCAACGGGGCAGCGCGCCGTACCGGAGGATCGCGAACCCGGTGGCGGCCAACAGCAGAGCGGCCGCCAGCTCGGCGCCGACGAAGAACGCGTCGTCCATGACCGTCAGCGCCTGCGCGGCCTCGGGCGTCAGATCGTCTTCGGCCAACGCTCCGGCCAGGTTCGGCCCGGGGATCAGAAGCGTCATCGCCGTAGCCACGATGCCGGCTCCGAACGCGATCGCGGTCAGCAACGCTCGCCGGCCCTCGGCCTCCACGAGCCGAGCCCTGAGCGCTCCGAGGAAGATCAGGAAGAAAAGGCTGCCGAGCATGAAGATGAACGCGCCGACCAGAATCGTGTTCGACTCGTCCTGGAACCAGGAGAGGATCTCATTCGGATCATCACCCGGCAGGCTGCTCGACTCGTCGATCACGACCCCGATCGCCCAAAGAGCGACGGCGACGAGACCGCTCAGCGCAGCCCATCGTTCCCAGGTCCAGCGCGTCACCGGGCGGGAGCTTACGTGGGGTGTCGGACGTGCTCTACGGGCGCTCGAGGCCCAAGTGCCGGTCGCGCTCGGCGAGCCAGGTCGCGAAGCGGCCGCGGGCCGAGGCGAGCCACGCGCTGAGCTGCGCGTCGAACGCAGCGATCTCATCGCGAAGCTGGAAGAGGCGGAAGTCGAGCAGCCGCTCGGCGTCGCAGACGTGAGCGCCGACCGCAGCGCCCGCTACGGATGCCCCGCAGTCGGGACACGGCATGTACGACGCTTCGGGGTAGGCACCAAACACTGTATGGGTTTATACGCACGGCCCTAACAGTTGGTTGGTGCGCAAACCGTCAAGGTTTCGTAAATGTTGAGCCGGCGGGCCGGACGGCCCGCCGGCTCGGAGGTTCAGGCGTGAACGAGTTCCCGCTCGGGCTCACGCTCCGGCTCGGGCTCGACGGCCTCGGGCTCGGTGGTGACGTGAACCACGCGCGGCTCCTCGTCCTCGCGCCGCTCCTCCTCTCTCAGAAGCTCCCATTCCTGCCATCCCTCGGAATGGCACATGCGGCGCTCACCTCCTTGCCCAAACTGTAGCCCTTCGAGGAGGCGCAACGAAAACTGTTGCGCTATCCTCTGAGCATGCCGGTCGCCACCGCAGCCAAGGTGCAGGCGCTGAGCGTCGACTTCCGCTCGCAGGCGGCCCTCGCCGAGATCCTCGGCGTCAGCCGCTCGCGGGTCACGCGCTGGCTCAAGGGCGCCGGCATCGACCCGTTGAACGCCGAGAAGGTCGACCTGCTCGAGCTCGTCTGGTCGAACCTGCTTCGCGTCTACGCGCCCGAGGCCGCCCGGTCCTGGCTGTGGGGCGTGAACCCGCAGCTCGGCGACCGGCGTCCGATTGACCTCGTTCGCGCCGGGCGGGCCGAGGAGCTGATGCGGGCGATCCGCGCCGAGCGCGCGGACTCGTTCGCTTGATCCTCCACCGCTGCTTCGCCTGGAACGAACGAGCGCGGGCGGACCAGCCCGACTCGCCGCTCTGGTTCCCGCGAGTCTTCCAGGGCGACGGTCGGCACGACAATCCGGACGTCTACGGCTGCCTCTACCTGACCGACCGCGAGGCGTCCGGCGTCGTCGAGCAGCTCGCCCGCTTCCGCGGTCAGCGGCTGATCGAGCCGATGCTCGTGCGGCGCGATCTGTCGCTCGCGCTCGCTGCGATCGAGTTGCCCGTCGATGCCGAGCTGACCGACCTCGACGACCCCGTCGTGCTCCGGCGTCGGCGCCTGCGGCCCTCGCTCGTCGCCACCCGCGAGCGCTCGCTCACGCAGCCGCAGGCGCTCGCCGTCTACCGCGACACCGAGGCTGCCGGGCTCCGCTGGTGGTCGATCTTCGAGTCGCTGTGGGCGAACTACACGATCTTCGACCGCGCCGGCCCGCGACTGACGCTCCAGGACGTCCGCGCACTGTCGCTCGCCGACGGCGCGGTCCTCGAGGCCGCCGACTACCTCGGCCTGCCAATCCGCTGAGCTGATAGGGCCGCCGGCGCCGCGACCGGCGGCCCGAAACAAGCTCAGCTCGACGCCATCGCGGCGAAGGCCTCCTCGGCGCGCTTCGCCATCTCCTCGGGTGCGACGTCCTCGACGTGGGTGGCGATCTGCCACGAATGGCCGAACGGATCAGTCACCGACCCGAAGCGGTCGCCCCAGAACTGATCCTCGGGCTCCATCGTCGACGTGGCGCCCGCGTCAATCGCTTGCTTGAAGGCCGCGTCGACGTCGTCGACGTACAGGAAGACGCCGACGCTCGTGCCGCCGAGCTCTTTCGGCGGCCTCGCCTGGAACTGCGGGAACGGATCGGAGAGCATCACGAGCGAGTCGCCGATCTCGAGCTCGGCGTGCGCGATCTTGCCATCGGGCGAGGCCATGCGGCCCCGTTCCTTCGCGCCGAACGCGCGCTGGTAGAAGTCGATCGCCGCCGTCGCGTCGTCGACGGCGAGATACGGCGTGACAGTGTTGTACCCCTCAGGTACAGGCTGTACTGCCATCTCATTACCTCCGCGGGTTGTGGTCGCTCTGGAGCCTACGCGGGGACGATCCCGCCGCGCAGTGATCGGACCGCCGGCGCCGCGACCGGCGGCCCTAAGACGGTCAGCTGGTGGCCATGCTGGCCATCCACTCCTCGGCGCGCTTCGCCATCTCCTCGGGCGAGACGTCCTCGACGTGGGTGGCGATCTGCCACGAATGGCCGAACGGATCGGTCACCGACCCGAAGCGGTCGCCCCAGAACTGGTCCACGGGCTCCATCGTCGACGTGGCGCCCGCATCGATCGCTTGCTTGTAGAGCGCGTCGACGTCCTCGACGTACAGGAACACACCGACGCTCGTGCCGCCTAGTTCCTTCGGCGGTTTCGCGCTCGACTGCGGGAAGGGATCGGAGAGCATTACGAGCGAGTCCCCGATCTCGAGCTCCGCGTGGCCGATCGTGCCGTGGGGACCGGTCATGCGACTCCGCTCCTTCGCACCGAACGCGCGCTGGTAGAAGTCGATCGCCGCCGACGCGTCGTCGACGGCGAGATACGGCGTGACTGTGTGGTACCCCTCGGGTACCGGCTGTACAGCCATCTCTTCACCTCCGTGCGGCTGGGGGTCGCTACTGAGCCTAGCGGCGGATGTCGGGAGCGCCAGCGGAGGCGCGGGCGAGAATGTGTCGAGGTTGATACTGGGCGAGCTCAGCGTAAAGGAGGTTCGCCATGGCCAAGCTGATCTACTCGACGATCACCTCGCTCGACGGCTACGTCGCGGACGAAGACGGCAACTTCGACTGGGCTGAGCCGGACGAGGAAGTGCACAGCTTCGTCAACGACCTCTATCGGCCGGTCGGCACCTTCCTCTGCGGACGCCGACTGTACGAGGTGCTGGTCGCCTGGGAAACCATCTCTCTCGACGACCAGCCGCCCTTCATCCAGGACTTCGCGGAGATCTGGAGGGCGGCCGACAAGATCGTGTACTCCAAGACGCTGGAGAAGGTGTCCGGCGCCAAGACGCGGATCGAGCGAGACTTCGACCCTGGAGCGGTCCGGCAGCTGAAGGCGTCGGCCGAGGGGGACATCATCGTGGGCGGGCCAACCCTCGCTGCCCAGGCGTTCAAGGCCGGCTTGGTCGACGAGCTCCACCTGGTGGTCGCGCCCGTCGTGCTGGGCGGCGGCAAACAGTCTCTCCCCGACAATGTCCGTCTGAAGCTCGAGCTTCTGGACGAACGCCGTTTCGGCAACGGCATGGTTCACCTCCGCCACCGCACCAGCACCCCGTAAAACGTAGTTTCAGCGGCGTCGACCGACGGCGGCGCAGAGCATCGGGCTGAGCTCCTCCTTCGGGGCGAGGAATGCGGTGATCTCATCGTCGTAGAAGGTCGAGGCGGTCGCGCCGAGCCCCCGTGCAAAGGCGCCGAGGTAGACGCGGCCGATGCGGATTCCGGCCTCGAGCTGCGCCGCCCGGTAGCCGCGGTTGCCGTGTCTGTCGAGCACGGCGTCGAGGTCGGCCATGGCAAACATGACCGCGGCGGCGAGCGTCCCGAGCGGCTGTTCGAGGACGAGGTAGCCGGCCGCGCGGCGAAAGTTGCCGGCGCGGAGGAGTTCGAAGCGGTCCGGCACGCGGAATCGGTACGCGCCCGGGTCGAGCCCGTCGACGGCGTGCGAAATTAGGCGGAACTCGTTCGACGGCGGGACGTCGAGCGGGATCGCACCCATCGCGCCGGCGAGGATCGACGTGAGATCGTCGCGGGAGATCGGTTCCGGCGAGAAGTCACGGATCGAGCCACGCCGCAGGAAGACTTCGTCCGGGATGCCGAGGCGCGCGTTCTCGTTACTGCCGCCGCCGTCGCGGTAGCGCTCGACCTCCTGGGCGCTGTCGAGCTTCGAGGCGCGGTGGAGCGCGTACGCCTGGGGATACTCGATCACCGCAGTTGGAGCAGCGCGAGGGCTGTCTCGTCGATCCCGTCGACGCCCAGCACGTCGTTGACGACGTCGTCGACAAAGCCGGTGATCACCCGCGCCTCGTGATCGGTGAGCTCGAGCAGGTTGGCGAGCATCGTCCCGGCGTCCCAGAACAGGTGGCGGTAGCCGCGGGCGCCGTACTTCCAGGCCGTGCGCCAGAGGATGCCGGTAAGGGCGAGGACGACCTCGCCGCCGCCGAGCGCACCGCGCACGTCCTCATCCCGGAGACGCCGCAGCCCAAGGTCGCGCGGGTGGAAGTGGAAGAGCCCGTCCGCCGTCGCCACGTAGACCTCGATCGGATAGAGCGCGCCCGCGCTCGAGTAGGTGCGGAAGTCGTAGCCGCGGCGCTGGCGAACGACGCCCGCGCCGAGGCGAAGCATGCGCTCGAGCTCGGGCGGAATCGGCTCCAGCTCAACGCCGGGGGACTCCTTGTACGGACTCGGCTGATTGGCCCAGTCGAGCGGCCGGGCACGCCGGCGGACGCTCTCGTACGAGTGCTTCGTCCCCTCGTGGTAGCGGCGAGCCGTGTCGGTGTCCCAGTTACGGCTAGTCGCCCGCGCCGAGCTCCTCCTCGTCGGGGATCGGATACTGCGCGGCGCCTTCCCGCGGCTCTCCAGGATCACCGGGTAGGTCTCGTTTCGGGCCGGACGGATGTCGTCGATGCGGAGACGCACGCGCCACTCGTCGCCGGTGCCGATGACGTAGGCGAGCTCCTGCCCGGCCTTCAGTTCCACCCGGTGGAGCTGGACGTCGGTGGCGAGCTGAAACGAGTACTCGTCATCCTCCCACCACTCGAAGGCGCGGCGCAGCTCCTCGTGGAGGTCTTCTAGCGTCTGGTCGCCGCGCACCGCGAGCCGGCGGCTGACCTCGGGATACTCCACGAGCTCGGCCTCGAAGACGTAGGCGTCCACCCGAGGCGGAGGCTACGGGGCCTTGGCCCGCTGCTTCTTCTGCTCGATCGTCGCAACGCCCGCGGAGGGGGAGAAGATGCTGGTCGAGCCGTCCTCCCAGCGAACCGAGTAGCGCGGCGGCTCCTCCTGGAGCACCTCCTCGATCACCCCTGCGCGACCGGCGTGGGCGGCCCGCTCCGACTCCACGACGATGCGGTCTCCGACGTGTCCCTTCACGTCTCGCTCCTTCTGGTCTCCTGCTGCGAGGAGCGTAGCGCGCCTGCTCGAGACGCGCGTCAGATCGCGACGTTACCCCGCACCCTTCGGAAAACGCGACGGCCTAGAGCCGCGTGCCGGCCTGCTCGTGGCCTCGCGTCGGGTTGATGTCGACGAGCCAGACCTCGCCGCGAGAGGCCATCTAGGTGCTGACGTGCGGATCGCTTTCGAGACCGTCGGCGAGCGTCGCGTCCCATTCGTCGCGTTCTGCCTGCAGCTCGGCCCAGCGGTCGGAGTCAACCCGAAGGGCGTGATAGGCCGTGTTCGTCAAGCCCAGGATCACGCTGCGGCGGTACTGCTCGACTGCGCGGGCAAGCAGCTCAGTGGTCCGGCACCCCGTTTCGCGCTCGAGCTCCCGCAGGGCCTCGCGTGTTTCCTCCCTGATCCGAACGGTTGTGCCGGGCATGTCTCTCCTCTCGCGTAATGCGGCGGTAAACACAGACGTAGACAGATACGTCTACATGTCAATCGGGTTCATGACGGACCACCGCGGCCCAGCAGCCCAGCGACTTGGCGACGGCCCGGCCCGCGAGTGCGGACCGGGCGCCGCTTTCTCCTAGGAAGCCGGAACGAACCTCAGAAGCTGCGCTACATCGATCTCGCCCCTCTGCGTCGTCGCCTCGTGGTACTCGTTCGTCAGCCAGAGGCCGAGCTGGTTGCCGAACCACGGCCCGGCGGGGTTGCCGCTCTCGCCGCCCGGGATCACCTGCACGGCCCTCGGATGCGTGCGCCGCGCCTCGGCGACGAAGCGCCGCGCCGGCCCGCCGCCGAACATGAACCCGTTCAGGGTCGAGGCGCGCGGGTTGTGCGAAGAGGCGTCGACGACGCTGAAGCCGCCGTCGCTCGCGATTCCCGGCAGGCCCGGCCCGAGGTCGGTGAAGCCCGCACCGGCCGGGATCGAGAACGGCCCGCCGAGCGGGTGCCGGAAGACGATCCGGTGCAGCTTGCCCCAGCGGTAGTCGGCGAGGTTCGTCGAGCCGCCGAAGGCGGGCGCGAAGGCCGGGCTCGCCGCCAGGTCGAGCGCGTCCTTGAGCGCCCTGAGGATGGCCGTGTCTCGAGCGACCGTCCCGTCGAAGAAGACGATCCCCGACGCGCCGGTGCCGCCCGTCTCCAGCAGGTGCCGGAGTGCGGTCATCGCCTGATCGCCTCCCGGCAGGAAGTTGCCGAGACCACGGGCGATCAGCGGGCCGTCCACGATCGCCGCCAGCGCACGGCCGCGCCAGAGGCTGTAGATCGTCGTGGCGACGCTGGCGTCGATCTCCGCCTGGGTCGGCGGGAGCCGGAAGCCGAACGGATCGCTCGCGTCGTAGCCCTCAGCGATCCCGGTAGGTGTCGAGAACTGCCAGGCCGCAAGGCGGCCGACCGCCTCCTGCACCTTCGGGTCTGCGCCGAGCGCGGCCAGGTCCGCCGGTGCGCCCGGGGTCTTGGCCGCCTGCAGGGCGGCTGTGATGTAGCGCGTGAGGACCTCGGCGTCGTGGAGCCGCTGATCGGCCTGGATCGACTGCATCTCCGCGAACGAGACATCGCCGCCGGCGAGCGTCTCCTGCAGCCGCTTCGTCACGCGCGCGTTCCGATTGCCGTCCGAGTGCCCGGGAGTGATGTAGCGGATGCCGCCGCCGGGGCGGAACTCGTTCAGCGGGTTGTTGTCGAACGTCTGTCCGGTCGGATCCTGGTTCGCGTTTGAGATCCAGCCGCGCTGCGGGTTGACGAGGCCGTCCATCTCGGCGGCGGGGAGGATCTCGTACGCCGACGCCTGGTCCTCGGCGGGCGACGGGTCGGCGATCCACTCGTTCCCGCCGGTGCCGATGCGGATGAAGTACGGCGGCAGGCCGGTGACGGTGCCGGCCTGGAGGTCCTCGCGCAGCGGGATCTCGGCGCTCGTCTTGTAGCCGATGTTCCCGCGGTCGTCGACGTACATCCAGTTCTGCGCCCCGAAGTCGAAGTAGCGCTGAGCGTCGATCGCCTCGGCGACGGTGTCGGCGCGCGAGAGCAGGCGGAAGAAGTCGACCTCGCGCGTCGGGCTGAAGCCGGTGAACTGGACGGAGAGCCCCGTCGTGCCGGTGACGCTGATCAGCGGCCCGTTGTTCCGACGCGGAACGACGATCGTCGCCGGCGGGACTCCGGCGGAGGGCGGCACGACGACGACGTCGTCCGCGGTGCCGTTGCCGGGCTGGTTCGTCCGGAACGTCTCGGGGATGATCTGCGTCGGCTCGAGGGTGCCCTGGTAGGTCGTCGCCACGGGCACGCCGCCCGCGAGCGTGAGCTGCTCCCGGTAGACGTCGGTGACGTCGGTCGGGTTGACGGTCGACCCCCACGAGACGTGGCCGTTGGTCCCGTGGACGACGGCCGGCAGGCCCGGGAAGGTGACGCCGTACAGCGTCAGCCGCTCACCGCGCCTGCGCACGTCGATGCCGGCCTCGTAGAAGACGGCCGGCGACGGCAGCGACAAGTGCGGATCGCTCGCCACCATCGCCCGCCCGCTCGCCGAGCGCTCGCTGGAGACGACCCAGAGGTTCGAGCCCTGGTCTGCCGGCGCTGAAGGGAGATTCGCTGCCTCGAGGTTCTCCAACGCCTCCCGGGCCGCCTTGCCGACCTCCGGCCGCAGCGAGGAGAACGACCAGGTTGGCCCGCCGTGCGTCTTGACCGGCCCAGAGGTCTCGCCGGGCAGGATCGAGGGCGCGTGCGCGAACGGCTCGCTGCGGTTCACATCCTCGAAGAACAACTTCTGTCCGTCGAAGCCGGCCTGGGCGCCGGCGGTTTGGTAGGCGAACAGCCGCAGCGTGTTGTCGATGTCATCGAGGTCGAACGAAAGTCCGAACGCGAGCAGCTTGAGGATCGCCATCGAGTCGAGCGCGGTCCACGACGGCACGTTGGCCTTCGTCAGCTCGAGCGCGGCGTACTCGGATGGGAGCGGGTTGGCCGCCAGCCAGGCGTTGACGCCGTCCGCGTACGCCTCGAGTACGGCGCGGCTCTGAGGCGAGATCGCCCCCAGCGAGCGCACCGCCGCGCGCCGCAGCCCGACCGTCCGCAGTGCGGCGTCGTCCTCGAGCGCGCTCGGGCCGACCAGCTCGGCGAGCGTGCCGCTCGCCTGGCGCCGGCTCGAATCCATCTGGAAGAGCCGGTCCTGCGCGTGCAGGTAGCCGACCATGAAGTACGCGTCGTGCTCGCTCTTGGCGAAGACGTGCGGGACCCCGAACGTGTCGCGCAGCACGCTGGCCTTTCGCTCGAGGCCCGCGACGTCCACGGTCTCGGCTTTGGCCCGGTGCGCCAGCGATGCGCCCGGCAGGGCGAGCAATGCGATGAGCGCGAGGAGCGCGGTCCTCGTCTTGGTCATGATGAGATCCCCCTCGTTCCGCAGGAAACCTGCTGTGAGCGGCGATTCTCTCGCGGGCCGGAGCCGACGGCAACCTAGACCGGCTCCGAAGAGTCCCCTGTAATCCACCGGCGGAACGTGATTCACTCTGGTTGCCTCATTCTTCGCTCCAGGAAGCCTCACCTGAGCCACATTCAGTCGCGGACTCGTCTCTTCGCCATCGCGCTCGCCGCGGCCGTCACAGGCTGGGCTCTGAACCTTCTCTTCGTCGCGGACGACTCGCGTGCCGCGTTGATCGCACTCCCCGCCTGGCTCGCTGCGGGCGCGGCGGTCGGGTGGCTTGCGTTGCGATTGCTGGACAGCTCTCGAGCGCGTCGACTCGCAGAGAGCCGGCTAGAAAGCGTCCGGGAAGCCGCCGCCGAAGCGATCCTCCGCATCGACGCCGACGGCGTGATCGCAGAGTGGAGCCCCGGCGCGGAGGCGCTGTACGGGTATCCGAGCGACGAGATTGTCGGTCACCCACTTGCCGATCTCCTCGCCGGACCCGACACAGGCACGCGGGCCGATCGCGTCATCGAGCCGGTACGAAGCGGAGAGCGACTCACCGACGAGGTCGTAGAGCAGCGGAGGCGTGACGGCAGTGTCTTCTCCGCCTCGGTCACGGTCATTCCGAGCACGGTCGAGCCTGGAGAGCCGCCCGAGGCGATCGTCGTCGCCCGCGACGTCGGAGAGCTGCGGCGGATCACGGACGAGCTTCGTAACGCCGAGACGACGTACCGCTCACTCACCGAGCACCTGCCAGTCGTCACGTATGTCCGATCGCTCGCCGGCGAACGGGAAACGACGTTCGTCAGTCCGCAGATCGACCGGCTGGTCGGCTACACCGCCGACGAGTGGCTCACGGATCCCGGCCTCTTCCTCCGCCTGGTTCACCCGGACGACCGGGATGGAGTCGCCGCTGCGCGTGATGCGGCGGACGCGGCGAAGCCTCTGCGGCTGAGGTACCGCATGGTCTCGCGGGACGGGCGGGTCGTCTGGGTGCAGGACGAGGCGGTCGCGGTGCTAGACGAGTCGGGTCGGCCGCTCTGCATCCAGGGATACCTGCTCGATGTCAGTGAGCGGAAAACCGCCGAGGAGGAGCGGAAGGAGCTGCGAGCTGCAGAGGCGGCGACCGCGGCGGGGGCGAGTGATCGCCAGCTGAAGATCGAGTTCGTGACGGAGGCCGCTTCGGTGCTGGCCTCCTCACTCGACGCCAGATCGACGGTCGGACAGGTTGCAGCGTTGGCCGTTCGGGATCTCGCCGAGTGGTGTGCCGTGGACGTTCTCGCTGACGACGGAAGCGTGACTCGCTACGCCGCGGAGAAAGCGGCGAGCTCAGCGTTGTCCGCCGAACCCGAGGCCCATCCTGAGCCTGCCGTCCTCGACGTCATCCGGAACCGCCGGCCCGAGCTTTCGGAGTCGCACATGCGTCTTCCCCTCGTCTCCAGCGGGAGCCGCGCCGTTGGAGCGCTCACGCTCGTGGCCGGCGAGCAGGCCGCTCGTTACTCGGCGGACGATCTGCCGTGGGCACGGGCGCTGGCGGGGATGATCGCCCTGGCGATCGACAACTCGCGCCTGCACGCCGAGGTCGAGGCCCGTTCGGATGCGAACAAGGTGCTCACTCACGTCGGCGACGGCGTGTTCCTCCTCGACCAGGGCCGACTGATCCAGCTGTGGAACCCGGCTGCGGCGGCGATCACCGGCGTCTCGGCGGAGGCGGCGGTGGGCGAGGTGGCCTCGGAGGCGATCCCTGGCTGGCAGAAGGTGTCCGACCGCGTTCCTGTCGGGACGACACGTGAGCCCGTGCAAGCCTCAACCCTGCCGCTTGACACCGAGCGCGGCGAGCGTTGGATCTCGATCTCGGGCGTGGAGTTCTTCGGGGGCACGGTCTACGCGTTCCGGGACATCACCGAGGAGCACCGGCTCGACGAGCTCAAGGCCGAGTTCATCGCGACGGCTTCGCACGAGCTTCGTACTCCCTTGGCGGCCGTTTACGGTGCCGCGCAGACACTACGCCGACACGACTTCGCGCTCGACGAGGCCGGACGTGAGCGCTTCATCTCGATCATCGTCGACGAGTCGGATCGCCTGGCGGCCATCGTGAACCAGATCCTGCTCGCGAACCAGCTCGAGGTCGGCCGGCTCGACCTCGAGACGGAGCCGTTCGATGCCGTGGACCTGGTCGAGCGAGTCGTCGAGTCGGCGCGGACACATGCGCCGACGCACATCACGTTCGACGTTCAGGTAGCGGAGGGCGTTCCGCCGGTTGCCGCGGACAAGGACAGGGCGCGGCAGGTCCTTGTGAACCTCGTGGAGAACGCCGTCAAGTACTCGCCCGGCGGGGGACGAATCGAGCTGGGCTTGGAGCCGGCGAACGGGGCGGTGTTGTTCCGCGTCGTGGACGAAGGCCTGGGAATCCCGGCCGACGAGCAGCGCCGGATCTTCGAGAAGTTCTACCGGCTGGATCCGAACATGACTTACGGCATCGGCGGAACCGGTCTCGGGCTCTACATCTGCAGCGAGCTCGTCGAGCGGATGGGCGGGCGCATCTGGCTCGAGTCGGAGGAGGGCAAGGGCTCCACGTTCTTCTTCCAGCTTCCGAGCGTCAGCTTGCGCCCAGCCTTGCCGACGACGGGAGAGCTCTCGGAGACGGAGCGGGCGGGCTCAGCACCACCGGCTCAGACCGACGGTCGGTAGCAGCGCCGAGAGGGCCACCAAACGTCGGCGGCCCTCTCAAACGCGTCTTAGGTCGTGCGCGCGGGCGCAGCCTCGGGCACTGCGCCGAGCTGCTGCATCAGCGAGAGCGTGTCCCAGATGATCCACGCCTCGTGTGCCTTGCCGTCCGCGACCCGGGAGTACGTGATCCCCTCGATGGTCACCTCCTTGCCGGTGGGCGGCATCCCCATGAACTCGCCAGAGTTCGTGCCGCGCCCGGTCCAACGCGTGGCGACGAACTCGCCCTCGGCGATCTGGTGGTTGATCGTGATCGTGCCGTCCGGGAACCCGGCCAGGTACGAGCTGACAAACCCCCGGAAGCCGTCCTTGCCGCGGATCGGCTCGGGGACGCCGGGGACTTGTGCGAGGTAGTCGTCTCCGACGAGCTCGATCACCTCGTCGAGCTTGCCCTGCCACGGACCTTCGAGAACGCGTCGCGCGATCTCCTTCGTGTCCTGCATAGAACCTCCTCTCCGGAACCGCCGGCGGCGCAGGAACGTCGCCGCGCCCCCCAAGAGCGCGAGCGCACCGGCAACCGCCGCTGCGACCCGCGCCGTGCTCGATTGGCTCATGACTCACCTCCCTCGGGGCCGATCCCCGTGAGTCGACGCCGATCCTCCTCCTGCCCGAGGGGTGTGTCAAGCGGGTGTCCTCGCCGGAAACACATGACTACTTCCGCCGGAGCACCCAGAGCCCGGTGTTCATATCGCTCGCATAGATCAGGCCGTTGTCGACGACGACTCCCCACACCTGCGCCGCCTGGGAAAGCACGCCGCGCTGAGGAGGCTTGACCGGGTTCTGGCCGGCCGGCGGCACGAAGTAGCCGACCTCGTGCATGTTGCTCGGGTCGCTTGCGTCGACGATCCGCACCCCGTCGGAGTACCACGAGGTGTACACGTCGGTTCCGACTACGAACGGGTTGTGGATCGTGTAGTCACCCGCCGCTGGATCGCCGATCGCCAGCGAGTTTTGAGTCTTGAAGACCCCCAGCTGCTCGGGCGCCGCGGGATCCGCGTAGTCGTAGACGCGGAGGTAGCCCCAGCCCACTTCGATCGCCGGACCGGAGTGGGGGCAGAAGTCCTCGTCGGCCGTGAAGAGCAGCTGCCGTGCGTCGTCGTAGTTCGAGGAGTGCGCATCCCCGTCGGCGTCGGCCGGATAGACGGTCCGTCCCCGGAAGACCGGAGCGGATGGGTTGGAGACGTCGAGCTCGATGAAGCCGGAGTCCCAGTAGGACAGGAAGACGGTCGTCCCGTCCTCGCTCGGCTCGGCGCTGTGGCCGTAGTTCGGGTCGGCGTCGCAGCCCTGACCCGCCGTCCAAGGACCGCCTGCGTCCTGGACGCCCCAGTCCGAGACCTGCATGGGGCTCGCGGGGTCGCTGATGTCGATCAACCGGAAGTCGCCGTCCCCGTTCTCGTCGCGGTAGCCCGACGGCGTGGTCGAGTCGGGGTACCGACTCGTCGGCACGCTCGCGTAGGCGTAGGTGTGGCCGTTCGCGTGCCGCTCGACCTCGAACTCGTGCACTCCGCGCGTGCAGCAGGCCGTCTTCAGGTAGCCGAGTTGGCTTGGGGACGCCGGATTCGAGACGTCCCAGAGCATCAAGCCGTGCTCAGCGTCCGGATCGTCGCGCGGACCCCCGCACCACTGGATGCCTGCGGCCGCAATGTCGCGACCATCGTCCGCGGTGTAGACGACGACGTCCTCTGCGGAGGTGCCGGCCGGGTTCTGCAGCGTCGAGACCCGCCTCGCACCGGCTGCGTCGACCTTGACCACGGCGACACCGCTCTTCGGGGCCTCCGGGCAGAAGCGGTTCTTCGACCCACTCGCCCAGTCCTGGAAACCCCAGTGCCCGACGTACCCGTACCCCTTGTGCGCCCAGACGTCGCCGTTGAAGCCTCGGTCGCCGAGCGAGTCGTGGGCGACAACCTCAAGGTTCGGCGAGATCTGGATCCCCTTCTGGCCGCCCGCGTACGTCTTGTTGGACTGCTCGAGGAAGTGCTTCTCGTCCTTGAGCAGCTCGTCGTCGTTCGAGGACGCGGTCATCGCCACGCCCGCGAACGCCAGCGCCGCGGCCACGAGGCCGAGCGCAACAAGCGTCTTCCGCTTCAGCATCTCGCCACTCCTCCTGAGTCGCTTGCGAGTGGTCGCAAGCATAGGCGGGATGCGGCCTGGGGCCGCCGGCGCCCCAGGTCGAGCAGCTGGCCGAGGAAACGCTCCCCCGCGTACCGGTAAGAGAGACTCAGGTCGACCTGCTCGTGGGTCGCGAGCAGATCCCAATTGACCCACGAGTCGACGATCTGCCTGTCCTCCACGCGGAAGAAGGCATTTGCTAAGGGCCTTCACGGCTCGCCGGCACGGATCCCGTCGACGAGCGCCCGGGTCGCAGGCGCATCGAGCCCGTGTCGAGCAGCGGCGCGGAGAACGGAACCACCGATCGCATCGATTTCGGTCGGCCTGCCGGCCTCCCGATCCTTCTGCATCGACGAGCGGATCTCGGGCGGCAGACTCTCGATCCGTGCGATCATCGCCTCGGGGTCGAGCGCGACGCCGTCTTCATGTGCGGCTGCCGCCGTCTCGTGGATGCACCCTTCCAGCCGCCGACGCCAGACCGGATCGGCCACGACGCCGCCCAGCTCGGAGCCACGCAGGGTCGTCGTCAGCGCGATCGGTGCGAGCATCGCCAGTTTCTCCCACAGGACGCTGGCCTCGCTCTCCCCGACGGACGCCGCGATGCCCGCGTCGACAAGCTCGGCCCGAAGATCCTCCGCCTGTGGAGCGGGCGAAAGCATGACGGAGGCAAAGTTGCTCAGCTGACGCACGAGTCCCGGCTCGACCCGTTCCGACTCGATCGTGATCGAGGCCGGCAGGACGCTGATGGGGCCGAACCGCCAGCGGAGCAGCTCGACGTGGTCGAGTCCGTTGAGGAGCGGCACGATGACCGAGTCCTCCGCTGCGGCCTCGGGTACGCGCTCGAGCGCGTTCGCCAACTGAGTCGCCTTGGTCGCAACCCACAGCACGTCCACCGGTCCCTCCAACCTCGGCGCGGCCGGAAGCTCGACCTCGAAGTCACCGAGGAGGACGCTCTCGAGGCGCAGGACGCCGCGGTAGCGCTTCAAGGACTCCTCGCGCATCAGCAGCAGAACGTGGCGCCGCGCCCGAGCGAGGCCGGCGCCGAGAAAGGCCCCGACGCCGCCGGCGCCGAGCACGGCGTGTCGCATCATGGTCGCGAATCTACTGCTCTACGCGGTCGCGGCCACGTCCTCAAGCTCGTCGCCCTCGCAGAGCGTCGCCAGGTCAAGATCACTGGGACGATCTACAACTCCAGCGATCCGGAGAAGGCAGCGCCGTACTTCCGGTCGATCCAGATCGACTCGAACTTCGTGACCGGCGAGCGGGCGATCATCGGCACGACCCACGTCGTGGTGCGTGGTCAAAGCATCGTGTTTCAGACCAGCGGCATTCGAATCGAGGATTGGACGGACGTCGACTTCGAGACCATCTTCCCGACGCTCCTGTTCCAGGGCGGTCCGGCGGATACGTTCGACGACGAGGCCTGGAACCGCCTCTGCTCGTCGCTGCGGTAGATCACGGCACCGTTACGGGGCGGGGCCTCGGTCCCGCCCCCTGCGGTTGCTAGTCGAAGGTATCGGTGATCGGATAGTCGCTGCGCTCGTCGAGGCAGTCGGCGGCGTAAAGGGCAACGCCGACGTCTCCGGTGAAGAGTGAGTACCGGCCGTGCCCGCGGCGTTCGACCTGCTCGAGCGCGTGCACGGCGAAGCGACGTCCCCGCTCCAGCCAGCGCTCGTCACCTGTGCGCGCAAACGTCTTCAGGAACGCATAGCCGTTGCCAGCAGTGCCGTGGCAGATCGCGGGCCCCTTCTCAATTTGGTGCGGACCGGCCCGCCAAGTGAGCTCCGCCCCGGCGAGTAGGAGCTTCTCGTCGAGGTATGGCGCTGTGGCGATCACCATTCCGGGTGCGCCTCTGCACCACTGGAGCCGGATCTGGCCCGTCTTCACTCTCGAGCCCGCCGCCCTCGGGGTACGGCCAGTTGGCGAGGCCGTCCTCGACGACCGCAGTGCGTGCGACCACGCCGGCCGTCTCGCGCATCAGCTGCTCGCGGACGTCGTCTGGGAGCAGCGGGCCGCCGTCGAGCAATGCGCCGACGTTCCTGACGACGCCGTGCGGCGGCGTGAGCCCGCGGTAGGTGTTCCCGTAGAGCCGGATCGTCCAGAGGCCGTCGTCGTCGCGCCGCGCGAGGAGCGCGTCCGCGCACTCGCGCCACGCCTCCGCCCAGCGTTCGTCGCCGGTCCAGTCGTGCATCGCGCGCGCAGCGAGCATCGTGCCCGGCGAGCCCCACATGACCTCGTCCGCCTCGTTCTGCTTGTTCGCGAGCACGCGCGCGTGGAGGTCGTCCGCGAGCTCGTCGCTCGGGGCGAGACGCCACGCGACGAGCATGACGCCGGAACCGCCGGCGAGAAGCGCCGACTCGCGCTGCTCGGGGAGCTGGAACTCGTCCGCCTCGATGAAGCTAGGCCGCTCGCGCCAGCGCTCGACGAGCCGGCGCGCTGCGTCGCCGAGGTCTAGCGTCCCGTCGGCGTGCCCGCGCCTGCGCAGCGCGTCGAGGGCCCAGAGGACGCCGGCGGCGCCGACAAAGAGGTTCATCAGCGGCAGCGGGCACTTCCAGGCGTCCCACTCGTCCGCCGGCCAGACGGTGTCGGGTGAGTACGCGGCTTCGGCATCCGCGACGATTGCGCGGATGCGGTTGCGGACGCGCTCCTCGTGCCACGGCTCGTCGCTCAGGGGCTCGAACGCCTCCGGCTTGTAGAGCATCAGCGGATCCTCACCGATCCACGTAACCGTGGCGCGGGTGTTATGTGGCCTTTACCGCTCCCACTGAGATGCTCTCGACGCCGTAGGTGCTGCAGGCATCGAGGGCACGCTCGGAGATGAAGTCGTAGTCGTTGACGCGCACCTCTTCGACTCGAAAGCCTGCGTCTTCGAGCGCGCCGAGATAGCTCTGACGTGGAATCGCGCCGGCGATACACGCAGCCCAGAGCTCGACGTTGCGCCGCGTGCGTTCCTTGAGCGGGCGGCCGCTGACGATGTCGGCGATCGCGAGCCTGCCGCCGGGTCGCAGCACGCGCGCCGCTTCGGCGAACACACGGTGCTTCACGGGCGACAGGTTGATCACTCCGTTCGAGACGACGGCGTCGAAACTGGCGGCCTCGAAAGGGAGCGCGTCGATGCTCGCCTCGACGAACTCGGCCTGCGCGAACCCGTCGCGATCTCGCAAGCGCGTCGCCTTGTCGATCTGCTCGTCGGTGAAGTCGACTCCGACCACGCGACCGGAGTCGCCCACCTGCAGGGCGGCGCAGAACACATCCGTTCCGGAGCCCGACCCGAGGTCGAGAACCTGGTCGCCGGGCGAGAGCGAGGCGAGGTCGAAGTGGTAGCCGACACCCGCGAACGACGCCAGCGCCTCGGCGGGGATTGCATCGAGCAGTTCCTCCGAATACCCGAGGCGAAGCGCGAGCGGCCGGCCGACGGCGAAGTGGAGCTCGGCTTCCTCTTCCCTCGCGACCTGGCGATACATGTCCCGCACCTGCGCCTCGAGCACCGCGCGGTCGATCAGGGAACTCGCGTCCGCCTGCGGCAGCTTCTCTGCGAGGGCCATCTCGTCCTCACGGACGGTTGGATCGGAACTCATCGTGAACCTCCTCTGGTAGTGGTGCCTTTGGTCTCTTCGAGTAGCGGCGCGATCAACGCCGCCGCCCGCGCCGCGCCGTCGGATTCGACCGGCCGATAGTCGACGCTCTGCCCGATCGTCTCGGCGATCGCCGCGGCGATGGTCTCCGGCGTCTCCTGCTCGAAGTCCATGCAGCGTCCGGCGCCGTAGCGGTCGAGTCGGTGGCGGACGTGGAAGTTCTGCTCGAAGTGGTGGCGGAGCGGGAAGTACAGGAACGGGCGTCGGTTGGCCGTCAGCTCCATCGAGGTCGTCAGGCCGCCCTGGACGACGGCGAGGTCACAGGCGGCCAGGTGCCGGTAGAGCTGAGGAACGTAGGCACGCACCTCGAGCCCGTCGTGCGCGGGCAGCGTCTCCGGATCGATCCGCGGGCCGGCGACGACGATCATCCGCAGCGCCGGCACCCGCTCCTTCGCCTCCGGGAAGGCGGCGATCACCCGCCGGAGGAGGTCGCC
>Ga0126313_10000224_pt1 | contig 25553 bp, 24 predicted proteins | sample Plot105A_FD_89954 | JGI IMG/M metagenome (GOLD analysis project Ga0126313, IMG submission 89954) | Serpentine soil microbial communities from UC McLaughlin Reserve, CA, USA - Plot105A | ecosystem: Environmental > Terrestrial > Soil > Grasslands | place: USA: UC McLaughlin Reserve, Lake County...
CCCGGTGACCCGGTCGTCGAACCGCGAGCCGACGGCGACGAGGAGGTCGCACTTGTTGAGCGCCCAGTTCGCCCACTTCGAGCCGTGCATGCCGGGCATGCCCGCGTGGAGCTCGTGCGTCTCCGGGAAGGCGCCCTTCGCCATGAGCGTGGTCACGACGGGCAGCCCGCCCGCCTCGGCGAGCAAGCGAAGCTCTGCGGTCGCCTCCGCGTTGACCACACCGCCGCCGACATAGAGGACCGGCTTCTCGGCCCCGGCGATCGCGTGGGCCGCCTCGCCCAGCTGGCGCGCGTTCACCTTGTGCGGCGGTCGCCACCCGGGCAGGTCGACCTCGTCCGGGTAGCGGAAGTCGAGCTCGGCCTCCTGGACGTCCTTGGCGACGTCCACGAGGACGGGGCCCGATCGGCCGGTGCGGGCGACGTAGAAGGCGGCCTTCAAGGCGTGTGGCAGCTCCTCGACGTCCTGGACGAGCCACGAGTGCTTGACGATCGGGAGCGTGATCCCGGTCGCGTCGATCTCCTGGAAGGCGCCCGTGCCGATCAGGTTCGTCCGCACCTGGCCGGTGATGCAGACGAGCGGGGTCGAGTCCATCCAAGCGTCCGCGATCGGCGTGACGAGGTTCGTCGCGCCCGGGCCCGAGGTCGCCATGGCAACGCCGACCCGGCCCGACGCGCGCGCGTAGCCCTCGGCCATGTGGCCAGCGCCCTGCTCGTGGCGGGCGAGGACGTGGCGGACGGTCGTGCCGCGCGCGAAGGCGTCGTACGTCGGGAGGATCGCCCCACCGGGGATCCCGAAGACGACGTCGACTCCCTCCGCCTCGAGCGAGCGGAGGATCGCGTCCGACCCGAGCATCCGACCTCGGGTCATGCCGCGTGCGCCTCCCGGGAGAACTCGAAGGTGGTCACGCGGCGCGGCAACTCGGCGAGGAGCGCCTCCATGAACTCGCGCGTCGTCGAGCCGACGCCGCTCCCCACGCGGTCGGGCGTGCGGACGAGTTCGGCCGTGTCGCCAAGCGCGGCGGCGAGGGCCGCCGCACCGGTCCGCTGACCGAGCCCCTCGGAGAGCATCACAGCGGCAGCGAGGAGCATCGCGCTCGGGTTCGCGACGCCCTGGCCTGCGTCGTCTCCAGCCGCCGGCCCGCCGGGCGCGAACACGCCCGGGGCCTCGCCGACGAGCCCGAACGCCGTGAGCCGCTCGGCGTCCGTGCCCGAGCCCACGACCTCGGGAAGCGCGTCGCCGAGCCCGGCGCCCGTGACGACGACGTCGAACGCCTCGGGCTCGAAGGCCAGCCGGCGCACCGCGTCCGTGACCGGGACGTGCTCGACGAGGACGCCCTCGTGCCCCTCGGCGACCTCGTCGACGAGCCGGCGGAACCGGGCGTCCGGCGCCACGACCGTGAGCCTGGCGGAGCGCGCGAGCGCCGTCCGGAACGCACGCTCGACCGCCCACTCGGACGCTTCCGGCGCGAGCGGCGCGACCAGCTTCAGAGATGCTGTTCCGTTCACCCGCACCTCCACGACCCGCGCCTGGAGCTCGAGCTCGGCGACCACGCCGGCGAGCGCCGGCTCGTCCGAAGAGGCGACGAGCACCGCGTCGGCCGTCAGGTAGGCCGCGCGAGTCGCGGTCGGGAGCAGGTGCCCCGAGCGGGCGAACGCCTCGCCGCCGAAGGGCGCGTGCACCTCCTCGACGGTGAACCCATGGTCTCGGGAGACGGCGGCGATCGCCCGGCTCGCCTCCGCCATGACCTCGGGCCCGACGCCGTCGCCGGCGAGACAGGCCACCCGGAACGCGCGCTTGCGTGTCATGCCGCCACCTCCTTCGTCTCGAAGACCTCCTCGACCGACACGTGCTTCTGTGTGTCGGCCAGTTCCTTGAACCGCCTGAACGCTGCGTTGAGCTCCTCGGCCTCGACCGCGTAGCCGAGCTCGGCGCACGCGAGGGCGAAGGCGTGCCGCCCCGAGTGCTTCCCGAGCGGCAGCGTCATGTGCAGACCCAAGTCGGCGGGATCCATGATCTGGTACGTCGCCGCGTCCTTCAGCATCCCGTCCTGGTGGATCCCGGCCTCGTGAGCGAACGCGTTCGCTCCGACGATCGCCTTGTTCCGCTGGACGGCGTAGCCGGTGTGCCGCGAGACGAGCCGCGAGGCGCAGCCGATCCGGCTCTTGTCGACGCCCGTCTCGGCCTCGAAGAACGAGCGGCGGACGTCGAGGGCCATGACGACCTCTTCGAGCGACGCGTTGCCCGCCCGCTCGCCGAGCCCGTTGATCGTGCACTCGACCTGCGTGGCGCCGGCCTGGACGCCGGCGAGCGAGTTCGCGACCGCGAGCCCCAGATCGTCGTGGCAGTGGACCGAGAGACAGACCTCGTCCAGCTCGGGGCAAAGGTGCTGGACTTCCTGGAGGAAGGCCGCGTGCTCCTCGGGCATGCAGTAGCCGACGGTGTCGGGGAGGTTGACGGTCGTCGCGCCGGCCTCGATCATTTCGCGACACACCTTGGCGACGAAGCGCGGGTCGGACCGGGTCGCGTCCTCGCAAGAGAACTCGACCTCGTCGGCGAGCGCGGATGCGTAGCCGACGGCCCAGCGCGCCTGCTCGATCACCTCGGCCGGTTCGAGTCGCAGCTTCTTCTCCATGTGCACCGGGCTGGTCGCGATGAAGACGTGGAGGCGCGAGCGTTCCGCGTCGGCGAGGGCGGCTGCCGAAGCGTCGATGTCTTCCTTCCGCGTGCGGCAGAGCGACGCCACCGTCGGGCGTGCGACGGCGCGGGCGACCGCCTTGACGCCTTCGAAGTCGCCGGGCGAGGAGACGGCGAAGCCCGCCTCGATCACGTCGACGCCGAGGCGCTCGAGCTCGAGGGCGATCTCTGCCTTCTCGTCAGGCGAGAGGGCGATGCCCGGCGACTGCTCGCCGTCTCGCAACGTCGTATCGAAAATCGTGATCCTGCGGACTGACACTGTTCGGTGCTCCTCCTCGTGACATGCGCGACTCCGAACGGAGACGCACTTTTCCTGCGGGGCGTCGGCTTGTGCGCTTGCTCAGCGCGTGGTCACGTCGCTCCCCCTAGTGGGGGAGAATCGTGATGAGGAGGACGATGAGGCACGCCGCGGCGCCGGAGAGAAGTCCGGTGCGCAAAAGGGAAACGGCGTGCGTCGTCATCGCGAGCACAGAGTGTGCAGAGCGTTCCGCAGGTTTGTCAACCCGACAACGGGTGAGTCGGGCCTGGACCTTCGGCGCTAGCGCTAGGCCCTCGCGGCGGCGGGCTCGCGCCGCCACGAGACGAGCGGGCGCAGGAAGAACCAGAGCGCCGTCACGAGATACGCGAACCAGGCCGCGACCTCGAGCCCGGACGGATCACCGTTGTAGCCGAAGAGCGCGGTCAGGAACTGGCCTGTGTGCGAGTCCTCGCTCACGAGCCCGTTCGTGTTCCAGACGTGCTCGACGGCCTCCGGGAGGATCCCCGCCTCCTGGAACTCGTGGATGCCGTGGGCAAGCAGGCCGGCCGCGAAGACGATCAGGAGCACGCCGGTCGCGGTGAAGAACTGCCGCAGGTCGAGGCGCCGCGTCCCGAAGTAGAGCGCGACGCCGAGCGTGACCGAGATAGCGAGACCGACGGCGGCCCCGATCCCGGTCGCGACCGGAGTCGAGCTTTCGCTGATCGCGAAGAGGAAGAGCGCCGTCTCGATTCCCTCGCGAAGCACCGCGAAGAAGACGACCGAGGCCAGGCCGATCGCCGATCCGGCCGCGACCGCGCCCGCGAGCTTCGCCTCGAGATCGCGCTTGATGAAGCGCGCCTGCCGCCGCATCCAGAAGATCATCCAGGTGAGGACGCCGACCGCCGAGAACATCGCGACCCCTTCGAAGATCTGCTCCGCGCGCCCCTCGAGCTCCCCGAGGGTGAAGAAGAGCGCGCCGCCCGCCACGGCGCTCGTCACAACGGCCGCGGCCGTGCCGAGCCAGATCGTGCGAAAGCGCTCGCGGTTGTCGGTCTTCGCCAGGAACGCCAGGACGATCCCGACGATCAGCGACGCCTCGAGTCCCTCACGCGTCGTCAGCAGTGCCGCTCCCACCCTAGAGTCCTCCTGTCGGGTTGTCCTTCACTGGGCTGTAAGGCTCACCTTACACGGCGAGCGTAGGAGGACCGGCGTGCGGCTGTCAAGCGAGAGACGACTCTACGATTGCACAGGTGCTCGCCACGACGCCGCCTCCGCCGCCGCTCATCTGCCTGGACCCGGGTCACGCCCGCCGGCCGAACCTCTCGACCGAGCGGATCGGACCCGGCTCGTCCATCCGGAAGATCAAGGACGGCGGGGGGACCGCCGGCGAGGCCTCGGTCGTACTCGCGATCTCGAAGCGGACGCGAAGGGCGCTCCGGGACCGCGGCTTCCGAGTCGCGATGACGCGAACGACGCTGGACTTCACCCTTCCGCAGGGCGGGAACATCGCCCGCGCGCGCTTCTGCAACCGCCGCGACGCGGCGCTCATGATCAGGGTCCACGCCGACGGATCGACGGACCCGCGGCGGCACGGTGTCTCGACGCTCTATCCGGCCTGGCAGCGTGGGTGGACCGACGACGTCTACCGCCCGAGCATTCGCGCCTCGAAGCTCGTCCAGCGCCGCGTCGTCGCCTTCACGCATGCGCGGAGCCTCGGGCGCATCGCCCGCTCCGACCTCACGGGCTTCAACTGGGCGAACGTCCCCGACGTACTCGTCGAGACGGGCTTCATGACGAACCCGCGGGAGCGGAGCAGGCTCCGCTCCAGGTGGTATCAGCGGCGGATCGCCCGCGGCCTGCGGCAGGCGTCCGTCCGCTTCACCGGCCTCGACTAGCCCTCGCTCTCGTCCTCGCCGTCGGCGCCGCGCCGCATCTCCTCCGCCGCGGCGCGCGCCTCCTCGTGGACGCGGCGGCGCATCGCCTCGAATTCGTCGGCGGGCGGGGTGAGGGCCGGATCGTCGGCGGGCGTTCGCTCCGGCGCGGACGAGGCGCGCTCGAACGCATCCTCCTCCGCGGCGGCATCGCGCGCCTCGGCAAGCTTCCGACGCAGCTCCTCGGCACGGGGGTCGGGGCTCGGCTTGGCGGCCGGAGCGGGGGCGGACCGCGAACGGCGGCGCACGAGAGCGGTCGCGGCGATCGCGCCGGCCGCGGCTCCCGCGAGAAGCATGGAGACTCGTCGCATTTCCGTCACTCTCCCATGACACGCGGGCGGCGGGCAAGCGCCGAGGCGTGGCTATACTCGGACGACTTCCTGTTCTGCCCTGGGTCGCGCGTTCCCGAGTGACCCGAGTCGGCGGAGCCGCTAGACCGAGGGAAGGAGGATCGGGAACAGTGAATGCCTACGAGATCATGCTGATGCTCGACCCTGAGCTGGCCGAGGAGCGCCAGGACGAGATCCTCGCGCGCCTGCGCGAGCTCATCGAACGATCGGGCGGAAGCTGGGTCGACCACGAGCTGTGGGGCCGTCGGCGGCTCGGGTACCCCATCGACAAGAAGGACGAGGCCATCTACCACCTCGTCCACTTCGACGCCGAGCCGGGGGCGCTGGATGAGATCACCCGAGTGCTGCGGATCACGGACGGCGCGATGCGCCACATGGCCGTACGCCGGCCGGCCGCAGGCAAGGCGACCAAGCCTGCCGTCCCAGCAGGGTCGTAGTATAGGAACATACGTTCGAGAGAGATTGGAGCATTCATGGCTGGCGACATCAATCGCGTTACCCTCGTCGGGCGACTCACCCGAGATCCTGAGCTGCGCCACCTCCCGTCCGGGAGCGCCGTCCTCCAGATGGGCCTGGCCGTGAACGGCCGCCAGCGCGACGACGCGGGCAACTGGTCCGACAAGCCGAACTTCTTCGACGTCAAGGTGTTCGGCAACCAGGCGGAGATGCTCGCCCAGCATCTCTCGAAGGGACGCCGGGTCGGCATCGATGGCCGCCTCGACTGGTCGTCCTGGGAGGCGCAGGACGGATCGAAGCGCTCAAAGGTCGAAGTCGTCGCACAGTCGGTGCAGTTCCTCGACAGCCGCGGCGACAGTGAGGGCGCTCCGCAGAGCCAGTACGTCGCGGCCGGCGACATCGCCGCCGACCGGTCGGACTTCGGCCCTGCGGGCGCCGACGACGACATCCCGTTCTAACCCCGAAGGAGTCGGAGACACTCATGGCTCAGACGAAGCCACGCAGGCGCCCGCCCGGCGCCGCAGGACCGACCCGGCGGAAGAGCTGCTTCTTCTGCAAGGAGAAGGTCGCTGAGGTCGACTACAAGAATACGAACCAGCTGCGCCGGTACGTCTCGGAGAAAGGGAAGATCCGCTCGCGCCGCATCACGGGCGCCTGCCGGCGACACCAGGAGCAGATCGCCGTCGCCGTCAAGCGCGCGCGAGAGATGGCGCTCCTCCCCTACGTCGAGAACCGCTGATGGACGTCATCCTCCTGCAGGACGTCGACAAGGTCGGCCTGCGCGGCGAGGTCGTGAACGTCGCGCGCGGGTTCATGCGGAACTACCTCGAGCCACGGCGTCTCGCCGAGACGGCGACGGCCGCGAAGGTGGCCGAGCTCGAGAAGCGGGAGGCCGAGCGCGCGCGCCACGAGGCCCGGAGCTTCGAGCAGGCGCAGGAGATCGCGGAGACCCTCGGCAAGACCGTCCTCCGCTTCGACGTGAACGCCGGACCGCGCGGGACGCTGTTTGGCTCGGTGACGCCGACCGACATCGCCGACGAGCTCTGGCGCGCTCGCAAGATCCGGGTCGACCGCCGAAAGATCGACCTCGCCGACCCGATCAAGCGGATCGGCCGCTACGAGATCGCAATCGACGTCTTCCAGGACGTCCGGGTCGAGGTCAAGACGCTCGTCGTCCCTGAGGGCGGGGAGCTTCCGCCCGAGGAGGAGCTCGAGGCCATGAAGGCGGCCGAGCGCGCAGAGGAGAAGGCAGCTCGCGAAGGCGAGGCGCAGCTCCTCGAGGGCGACGAGCAGTGGAGCGAAGAGCTCTTCGAGGCGGAGGACGAGGCCGACCTCGAGGGCGCCGCCCCCACCGCCGAGACCGTAGCCGAGCCGGCAGGCGATGCTGAGCAGGCAGAGGAGACCGAGCCGCCGGCCGCGGACGGCGAGCCGGCAGTCGAGGCCGAGCCGCCGGCCGCCGACGAGCCGCCCCCCTCCGAAGACCGCTAGGAACGTCCCCCTCGGTTTTCCCCACGCCGTCCACATCGGTGTGGGCGGCGCGACGTCCTCCCCGCTCCGAGCGGGGAATGCGTCCCGACCGGTTCCCGACGCCCTGTGGAACGCCAGCGCGGGAGCGGGGATAGCATCCGACCCGGATGCGAACATAGGTTCCTCTCTGCCTGCATGCGGGCGGTTTTCCGAAAGGACGCTCTGTGGACGCACGAATCGCGGACGGCTCTTCTACGGTCGTGTCTCGCATGGCCACGACCGTCCGCGAGACCGCGCCCGTCCCGCCCCAGAACCTCGATGCGGAGGAGTCCGTCCTCGGGGCGATGATGCTGACGCCGGGGGCGATCGCCGCCGTCAGCGAAGTTCTCGACGCGGACGGGCGCGAGTTCTACCGGGAGTCGCACGCGAAGGCCTACCGCGCGGCGCTCGCCCTGTACGCAAAGGGTGAGCCCGTCGACGCGATCACGCTCGTGGACGAGCTCGACGAGCGCGGCGACCTCGAGGCGGTCGGCGGCAAGGCGCGGATCCACGAGCTTGCTGCGCTCGTCCCGGCGAGCACGAACGCGCGCCACTACGCGCTCATCGTGCGCGAGGCCGCGACCCTCCGCGGGCTGATCCGCGCCGGCGGTCAGATCGCGCGCCTCGGCTGGGAGCGGCCGGGCGAGTCCGCCGAGCTCGTCGACCAGGCCGAGCAGATTGTGTTCGACCTCTCGCAGCAGCGCGCGAGCCAGGAGTTCAGCCACATCGAGGAGCTCCTGAAGGAGAGCTTCGAGCGGATCACGGCGCTCTACGAGTCGGGCGCCGAGGTGACCGGCGTCCCGTCCGGGTTCCGCGACCTCGACCGGATCACATCGGGGTTCCAGCCGGGGAACCTCATCATCCTGGCCGCCCGGCCGAGCATGGGGAAGTCGGCGCTCGGGCTCTGTACGTGCGCCAACCTCGCCGTCCGGCACGGGACCCCGGTCGCGCTCTTCACGCTCGAGATGTCGAAGGCCGAAGTGACGCAGCGTCTCATGTGCAGCGAAGCCAAGGTCGAGTCACAGCGGCTGCGCACCGGGAAGCTCGCCGCAGACGATTGGCCCCGCCTCACCGCGGCCTGCGACAAGCTCGCCAAGGCGCCCGTGTTCGTCGACGACACCGGCTCGCTCACGATGATGGAGATCCGCTCGAAGGCGCGGCGCCTGAAGTCGAAGCACCCAGACCTCGGGCTCATCGTCATCGACTACCTGCAGCTCATGACCTCAGGCTCAACGGCGGAGAACCGGGTGCAGGAGGTCTCGCAGATCTCGCGCTCGCTGAAGATCCTCGCACGCGACCTCGACGTTCCGATCGTCGCCATGTCGCAGCTCTCGCGCGCGGTCGAGCAGCGCCACGACAAGCGGCCGATCCTCTCCGACCTGCGCGAGTCCGGCTCGATCGAGCAGGACGCAGACGTCGTCTGCTTCATCTACCGAGACGAGTACTACAACCAGGAGGAGTCCGACCAGCAGGGGCTGGCCGAGGTCATCGTCGCGAAGCACCGGAACGGGCCGACCGACACCGTGAAACTCTCGTTCCTGAAGCGCTACGCGAAGTTCGCGGACCTGGCCGCGATGTGAACGCCTGGGGCTCGTAGGCTGATCCGCGGAAACGGGCGGCTCCGCCGCCCTGAAATGCACATCGCGCAAGGGGCGGCGCGATTTTCGCGGCCGCCTCCGGCGGCCTCCAGGGGTACCCTGGGTGCATGCCCGCGACCGTCATCGTCGGCGCTCAGTGGGGTGACGAAGGAAAGGGCAAGATCGTCGACCTCCTCGCGAAGGACGCTGATCTCGTCTGCCGCTACCAGGGCGGGCCGAACGCGGGACACACGATCGTCGCAGACGGCGAGACGTTCAAGATCCGCCAGATCCCGTCCGGCGTCGTGCGCGGCACGACGAGCCTTATCGGGGCGGGCTGCGTCGTCGATCCCGAGGTGTTCCTCACAGAGGTCGACAGGCTCGACGCGCGTGGCTGCTCGACGGCCGCGGTGAAGGTCTCTGGCGAGGCGCACCTGATCATGCCGTGGCACGTCGCGATCGACGGCGCGAGCGAGCGGCGGCTCGGCCGGCTCCAGATCGGGACGACGAAGCGCGGGATCGGCCCGTGCTACGCGGACAAGGCGATGCGGCTCGGCATTCGCGTCCAGGACCTGCTCGACGCGAAGATCCTGCGCCAGAAGATCGAGGTCGCGCTCGCCGAGAAGAACCTCTGGCTAGAGCGCGTGTACGGCGTCCCGCCGCTCTCGCTCGAGGACGTGACGGGGCGCCTCGAGAGCTACGCCCGGAGGATGCGGCCGTTCGTCGCCGACACGTCGCTCCTCGTCGACCGCGCGCTGCGGGAGGGGAAGGTCGTCGTCTTCGAAGGTGCGCAGGGGACGCTCCTCGACCTGGACCACGGTACGTATCCCTTCGTGACGTCGTCGAGCACGGTGGCGGCGAACGCGGCGACGGGGATCGGCGTCGGTCCGACGCGGATCGACCGAGTCCTCGGCGTCGCCAAGGCGTACGTGACCCGGGTCGGCGAGGGCCCGTTCCCGACCGAGATCGAGGGGCCCGACCAGGAGCGGGTCCGCGAGGTCGGGGGCGAGTTCGGGACGGTGACCGGGCGCGAGCGACGCTGCGGATGGCTCGACCTCGTCGCGCTCCGGTTCGCCGTGCGCGTGAACGGGATCACGTCGCTCGCCCTGACGAAGCTCGACGTGCTCTCCTCGTTTTCGGAGCTTCCCGTCTGCGTCCGCTACCGCCTTCCCGACGGATCCGAGACGGACGAGCTGCCCGCGCACCAAACAGACTTCCACCACGCCGAGCCGGTGTACGAGACCCTGGCCGGCTGGGGAGAGCCGCTCGCCGCGGTCGCCTCGCTCGACGCGCTCCCCGATGCCGCCCGCCGGTACGTCACCTACGTCGAGCGGGCACTCGAGGTTCCCGTGACGATGGTCGGCACCGGCGCCGAGCGCGAGGCGGTCTTGACCTCTGCGGCTACGGCGGCGCTCGCGGGCTGATCAGCCGCCGAGACGAGCGAGGTCGGCGGGCTCATTCACGTTCGCGAGCAGAGCGGCGTCGACGCGGACGACGGCCGTGTCAAGGGCCGCGATCGCGTCGCCGAGCCGCAGGTCGCACCTGCGCAGTCGCGCCTCGAGCTCGGGGAACGCGGATCGCGCGAAGGCCACCGGCAGTGGCCCCGTCTGGGTCACGGCCGCCTCGCGGCAGGCGTCGGCGAGCGCCCGAAGCGTCGCCGCGTCCACGAGCGGGACGTCGACAGGCAGGAAGACGGCGAAGTCGGCCTCGACCGCGCCCAGACCGCGCACGATCCCGGCGAGCGGCGCGCGGACGTCCGCGGCGTCGTCGACGACCGCGAAAGGGAGTTCCAGTTCGCCCGCCTTCCCGACGGCGATCCGCTCGTCGAACACCTCGCCGAGAATCCGCCAGGCCCGCTCGGCAAGCGTCTCGTCGCCGAGCCGCGCAAGCGCCTTCGGCGACCCGAAGCGCCTGCTCGCCCCGCCGACGAGGAGCACACCCGCTACGGCTCGATCCGCCACGCCTCCGTGTAGACGTTCACACGGCCATCGCGCACGAACCCGCAGAGGGTGATGCCGCGATCGCCGGCTAGATCGACGGCGAGCGAGGACGGCGCGCCGACCGCGACGACGACGGGGCAGCCGGCGACGGCCGCCTTCTGGACGAGCTCGAACGAGAGCCGTCCGCTGACGCAGAGAACATCTCGGGCGAGCGGGAGCAGGCGTTCGCCGAACGCCCAGCCGACCACCTTGTCCATGGCGTTGTGGCGGCCGACGTCTTCGCGGAGGCAGAGGAGCTCTCCGCGCTCGTCGAAGAGCCCCGTGGCGTGGAGCCCGCCGGTCGCGGCGAAGGTCGGCTGTGCGAATCGGAGCCGTTCGGGGAGCGACTCAATGAGTCCGGCGGCGACGGTGAGCCCACTCTCGACGCGCGGCGCCTCGACCGCGACCGCCTCGAGCGCTCCCTTCCCGCAGACGCCGCACGACGACGAGGTGTAGAAGTTCCGCCGCAGGCGGCCGAGGTCCCCGCCCTCGACCTCGGCCTCGACCGTGTTCGCGGCGAGGTCGGCCGGAAGGCGCGCGCCGGTCGGCCGGAATCCCTCGGAGAGGAGGAAGCCGAGCGCGAGCTCCTCGTCGTGGCCGGGCGTCCGCATCGTGACGGCGACGGGCTCACCGCCTACGCGGATCTCGAGCGGCTCCTCGACCGCGACCTCGTCCGGCTCGACCTGCCCCCCCGGCAGGCGGAAGACCTCGACCCGGCCGGCGGCGTACGGCGGCGGCGCGGCGGGCTCCATAGGGAAAAGCCTAGTCCTCTTCGGACGAGCCACACCGGGGGCCGGCCATCCGCCACCCACCGGCTCTGAGCCTAATCCGAAAAGTGGCGCTTGTGGCGCGCAGAACGTGCCGAACGCGGCGCAGGTCAGGAACAGAACTCGCGCATGACCGCAACCAGGGTCTCAGCAACGCGCTCGACCGACGGAAGGTCGACCCACTCGACGTCCGCGTGCGCGCCCTCCCCGGCCGGGCCGAACACGACCGTCGGGATCCCGGCCGCCTCAAGGAGCGCGGCGTCCGTCCAGAACGGCACCCCGACCAGGTCGGCGCCGCCGGCGTGGCGGCGGACGAGCTCCACGATCGTCTCCGAAGGATCGACCGAAAACGGACCGCGTGACACCCCGATCCGGATGTCGACCTGGATCTCCGGAACGGCCTCGCGCGCCGCGACAAGGATCGCCTCCAGCTCGGTACGCGCCGTCTCCGACGTCTCGCCGGGCAGGGTCCGTCTCTCGCCGCGGACCAGACAGGAGGACGGGTACGTCGAGAAGCCCTCTCCACCCTCGATCGTCCCCGCGTGAACGGACGCCGTACCGATCAGCGGATGCGCGTCACGCGCACGAAGCCGCCGATCGAGGTTGCCGGTGCCCGCGAGGACGTGGCCCATGTGGACGATCGCGTCGACGCCGAGATCCGGGCGCGAGCCGTGGGCGGCACGACCCCTCGCCTCCAGCTCCCAGGAGACGAACCCGCGGTGCGCAACGGCGACCGCGAGCTCCGTCGGCTCGGCCACGATCGCCGCGTCCGCCCGCACCGTCCGCGCGACCGCCTCGGTGCCGACGCTCGCACACTCCTCGTCGGTGACTGCCGTCACGACGACGTCGCCGGCAAGCCCGCCCCGCGCGGCCTCCCGCGCGGCCACCATGATCGCCGCGAGAGACGCCTTCATGTCGTATGAGCCACGGCCGTACAGGCGGTCGCCCTCGACCCGCGGCTCGAGCGGACGCTCCATCGCGCCGAGTGCGACCGTGTCCATGTGCGCGTTCAGCATGAGCGTCCGCCCAGTACCCGACCCTCGCGCAGTGCCGATGACGTTCGGCCGTCCGGGCGCGGCCTCCTCGACCTCGACGTCGAGGCCCGCGCGCCGGAGCCACTCCGCGACGAACGCAGCCACGTCGCGCTCGCCGGGCGCACCCGGAACGAGATCGGGGCTCTGCGAGTCGATCGCAACGAGATCCGAGGTCAGCGCGGTCAACTCTTCGCGCATGGAAGCGAACCCTAGAATCACGGTGTGGACCTCCTCAAGCTGACGACGCTCCTCGAAGACCTGCCGCGCGACCGCACGCACCTGCTCGACAACCTGGGGCGCGTCCGGCGCGAGGTCGGGCCGATCGACGCCGACCTCTCGGACGCCGTCGCAGACCACATGAACATCCGCCGCGGCGAAGTGGACGAGGTCGTCTCCTTCTACTCGTTCCTCTGCGTCCCGACGGACGTCGTGCGCGTGTGCATCGGGCCCGTCTGCCATTGCCTTGGCGCCCGCGACCTCCTTGCGCGAGAGCAGGAGCAGGGGAACGGAAAGCGCGTCCTCGGGGTCGAGTGCCTCGGTCACTGTGACCTCGCGCCCGTCGTGATGCGGGGCGATCGCGTCGAGCCCGAGGTCGTCCACCGCACGAACGACGGCCCGTCGACCGCGCTCGCGCGGGCCGACGAGACGCTCACCGACTACGAGGCGCGCGGCGGGCTCGCGGCGCTCCGGGAAGCCCCCGAGCCGGCGCGGATCGTGGAGGACCTGAAGGCCTCCGGGCTCGCAGGCCTCGGCGGGGCGGGGTTCCCGACTGGGCTCAAGTGGGAGGCTGTCGCGAAGGAGCAGGGGCCGCGCTACGTCGTCGTGAACGCCGACGAGGGCGAGCCCGGGACGATCAAGGACCGCTACGTGATGGAGCGCCGGCCCCATTTGATGTTCGAGGGGATGCTCCTCGCGATGCGCTTCATCGAGGCGACCGAAGGGTTCGTCTACCTGCGCGAGGAGTACGCGACCGCACGCACACGCCTCCTGGGGGCACTCGACGACCTCCACTCCGCCGGCCTGCTCGACGGCCTCGACGTGAAGCTCGTCGTCGGCGCCGGCGCCTACATCTGCGGCGAGGAGACGGCGATGCTCGAGTCGATGGAGGGCCGCCGCGGTATGCCGCGCCTGAAGCCGCCCTTCCCGAGCCAGGTCGGCTACCTCGGCCGCCCGACGCTCATCAACAACGTCGAGACGCTCGCGCATATCCCTGCGATCCTCTGCCTGGGCGGCGAGGCCTGGGCGGCCCTCGGGACGCGCGGCGCGCAGGGCGTCCGCCTCTGGTCGATCTCCGGCGCGGTGCGCGAGCCCGGCTGCTACGAGGCTCCGAACGGCTCGACCCTTCGCGAGCTCATCGACGGCCACGCCGGCGGCGCCACCGACGAGGTCGGTTCGATCGTCCCGGGCGGCGCCGCGAGCGGGATCCTCCCGCCCGACGCGCTCGACGTGCCCCTCACCCGCGACGACCTGCGCGAGTGGGGCGCGGGCATCGGCTCGGCCGGGGTCCAGGTCTTCCCGACGTCCTACTCTCCGCTGACACTCCTCGCCGAGACGATGCGCTTCTTCGCGGAGGAGTCGTGCGAGAAATGCACGCCGTGCCGGATCGGGAACCGGGGCATGCACCACGTCCTCGCGGAGCTCGAGCGCGGCCGCGTCGCGATGCCGCGGCGCCAGGTCGAGGAGTGGCTCGAGGCGATGCAGCAGACGTCGATCTGTGGCCTGGGCCAGGGTGCGCCGTTCCCGATGCGAAACGCGTTCCGCCACTGGCCGGATCTCTTCGCCGCCCTGGGCGAGCACGAGGCCTCGGTAGCATGAGCCCGCCCGTGGGGAAGTCGGTGACCTTCACGCTCGACGGCCGCCGGGCCGCCGCGCCCGAGGGCGAGCTCCTCGTCCACGCTGCCGCCCGTCACGGCATCTTCATCCCGACGCTCTGCCACGACGACAAGCTCGACCCGTACGGCGGCTGCCGCATGTGCGTCGTCGGCGTCGAGGGCTCGCCGCGCCCGCTCCCGGCCTGCGCCACCCGCGTCGCCGAGGGGATGGTCGTCTCCACGAACTCGCAGGTGCCGCAGTTCCAGCGGACGCTCACGGAGATGCTCCTCGCCGAGCACCTGAACCCGAATCCAGGCGGGCGGCCGAACGAGCTCGTCGACCTCGCCGGCGACCTGGACGTCGAGGCGCCGTTCATCCTCCCGGACGCCAAGCGCGAGCCCTACGACGACCGGAACAAGTTCATGGGCTACGACCCGGACGCGTGCATCCTCTGCGCGCGCTGCGTGCGCTACACGCAGGAGGTCATGCAGTGCTCGGCGCTCTCGCTCGAGGGCCGGGGCCCGCACGCGCGGATCGTGCCCACGCACGGCTACTCGTGGCTCGACACGGAGTGCGAGCTCTGCGGCGGCTGCCTCTCCGCCTGCCCGACGGGCGCGATCTACGAGAAGTTCGAGGAGGGCACCGAGCGGCCCGAGCGCGAACTGAAGAAGGTCAAGACGACCTGCACGTTCTGCGGGGTCGGCTGCCAGCTCGACCTGAACGTCGACCCCGAGACCAACCGGGTCGTCAAGGTGACCTCGGAGCCACACTACGTCTCGAACGAGGGCAACCTCTGCGTCAAGGGCCGGTTCTCGTTCAACTTCATCCACCATCCCGACCGGCTGACCGAGCCGCTCGTCCGCGGCGAGGACGGCGAGCTCCACGAGACGTCCTGGGAGCACGCGCTCGACGTGGCCGCGAACGGGCTCGCGCGCGTCCGCGACCAGCACGGGCCGCAGACGATCGGCGTCCTCGCTTCGGCGCGGCTCACGATGGAGGAGAACTTCGCGATCCAGAAGTTCGGCAGGACCGTGATCGGGACGAACTCGATCCACTCCTGCGAAGCCACCTGACACGCGCCGACCCTTTACGGCCTGGTCAGGTCGGTCGGCAGAGGAGCCAGCACCAACTCGATCCCGGAGATCGAGAGCGCGAAGTTCCTGTTCGTCATCGGATCGAACACGACCGAGGCGCATCCCGTGCTCGCGCTCCGGATGAAGAAGGCGGTGCGGAAGGGCGCGACCCTCGTCGTCGCCGACCCGCGGAGGATCTGGCTGACGAAGATCGCGAAGCGCCACCTGCAGCTCCGGCCCGGGACGGACGTGTGGCTGCTGAACGCGATGATGCACGTGATCGTCGAGGAGGGCCTCACCGCCGACGAGTACATCCGCGAGAACACCGTCGACTTCGATGCCGTGAAGGAGGTCGTCTCCCGCTACACCCCGGAGGAGGCCGAGACGGTGACGGGCGTGCCGGCCGAGGCGATCCGCCAGACGGCGCGCGAGTACGCGACGGAACGAGCGGCGGGCGTGTACTACACGCTCGGGATCACCGAGCACGCGTGCGCGATCGACAACGTCTGGTCGCTCTCGAACCTCGTCCTCATGACCGGCCACCTGGGCTACGACTCCACGGGGCTGAACGCGCTGCGCGGCCAGAACAACGTCCAGGGCCTGAACGACGCCGGCGCGAACCCGGCCTACCTCCCCGGCTACCAGCCGGTGAACGACCCCGAGGTGGTGGCGAGGTTCGAGGAGCGCTGGGGGGTGAAGGTTCCCGAGACAGCCGGCTACCGGCTCGACCAGATGATCTCCGGCATGCACGACGGGCGGATCAAGGCCTTCTACCTGATCGGCGAGAATCCGGGCCACACGGAGCCGAACGTCCACCACGTCGAGGAAGGCTTCGAGCGGCTCGAGTTCATCGTCTCGCAGGACATCTTCCTCTCGGAGACGGCGGCGAAGTACGCGGACGTCGTCCTGCCCGCATCGAGCTTCGCGGAGAAGGAGGGGACATTCACGAACACCGAGCGGCGGATCAACCGCGTCCGCGCCGCCGTGCCGTGCCCGGGGAACGCGCGCCGCGACCTCCAGATCGTCGTCGACCTGGCGAAGGCCATGCGCTGCAATTGGCCTGAGTACGGGTCGCCGGAAGAGGTCTGGGACGAGTTCGCCGATCTCGCGCCGCTCTGGTCGGGGATCCGCTACGACCGGCTCGAGGAGGTCGGCCTCCAGTGGCCGTGCCTCGACGAGAACGACCCCGGGTCCTCGTGCCTGCACGCCCCCCGACCGGCGCGGCCGGGGGGCGCGAAGTTCTGGCCGGTCGAGTACCAGCCACCGATCGAGGAGCCCGACTCCGAGTATCCGTTCGTGCTCTCCACCGGACGGACGCTCTACCACTACAACTCGGCGACCATGACCATGCGCGAGGACGGGATCACGGACAAGCAGGAGGACCCGTTCATCGAGATGAGCCCCGAGGACGCGGCGAACCTCGGCGTCGCCGACGGCGACTGGGTCCGGCTCGTGTCGCGCCGCGGCGAGATCCGGGCGCGGGTCGCGCTCGGCGACCGCGTCTACCCGGGGCTCGTCTGGATGGCCCTTCACTTCGCGGAGTCGCGCGTCAACATCCTGACGAACGACGTCACGGACTCGCTGATCGGGATCCCCGAGTACAAGGTCTGCGCGATCCGGATCGAGCCGGAGCGGCAGGCCGTGCCCGCAGCAGCCCGCTGACCGTCCGGTCCGGCCGCGTGCTTCGAGCGCGCAGAGCGATGTAATCTCGCTCGCACCAACTCTCCAGGAGGATGCATGGCCACGCTGGCGACGAGCCCGACCCTCGACGACCTGAAGCGGGAGCGCGACGAGAAGGGCATCGAGTTCTACTTCGCCCAGTTCGTCGACATGTACGCGCGGCCGAGCGCGAAGCTCGTCCCCGCCGCGAACCTCGACGAACTCGTCGAGGAGGGCGCGGGGTTCGCAGGGTTTGCCGCGGGCGAGCTGGGCCAGGCTCCGAGCGACCCGGACATCGCCGCCATCCCGGATCTCCGGAGCTACACGCCGATCCCGTGGCAGCCGAACCTCGCGCGCTTCGCCTGCGATGTCTATGTCGAGGGGGAGGAGTGGCCCTACGACCCGCGGACGATCCTCCGCCGCCAGCTCGAGAAAACCCGCCAGAAGGGCTTCGAGTTCATGATCGGGCTCGAGCTCGAGTACTTCCTCCTCCGGCAGTCCGAGGACGGCAACGGCATCGAGCTCGCGGACCCGCTCGACACGCTCGAGAAGCCCTGCTACGACCTCAAGGGCCTGACGCGGAACTACGAGTTCCTGACCACGGTCTCGCGCTACGTCAACGAGCTCGGCTGGGGCAACTACGCGAACGACCACGAGGACGCGAACGGCCAATTCGAGCAGAACTTCACCTACGCTGACGCCCTCACGAGCTGCGACCGGGCGATCTTCTTCCGCTACATGGTCCACACGCTCGCACAGCAGCGCGGCCTGCTCGCGACCTTCATGCCGAAGCCCTTCTCGCACCTCACGGGCAACGGCTGCCACTTCCACATGTCGCTCTGGGAAGCCGATACGAACGCGTTCCTCGACGAGAGCGACGGGCGCGGCCTCGGTCTCTCCGAGACGGCCTACCACTTCGTCGGCGGCCTCATGAAGCACGCGAAGGCCTACAGCGCCGTGACCGCGCCGACGGTGAACTCGTACAAGCGCCTGAAGGTCGGCTCGACGACGAGCGGCGCGACCTGGTCGCCCGTCTGGATCAGCTACGGCTACAACAACCGCACGCAGATGCTCCGGATCCCCGGCCCGGGGCGGGTCGAGGACCGGACGATCGACGGCTCGACGAACCCCTACCTCGCCGCCGCGGTCGTCCTCGCGGCCGGGCTCGACGGGATCGAGAACAGAATCGACCCGGGCGAGCCGAACTCGGAGAACCTGTACTCGGCCGGGTACGACGCGCTCCGCGGCCGGGGGCTCGAGACGCTGCCTGCCAACCTCCTAGAGGCGACGCACGAGCTCGAGCGCGACGAGGTGGTCCGCGAGGCGCTCGGGCCGGGGCGCGACGAGACGTACGCCGACTACTTCATCCGCGTGAAGCGCGACGAATGGGGCCGCTACCACGAGCAGGTGACTCCCTGGGAGATCAGCGAGTACCTGACGCGCTTCTAGGGCCGACGCTCTAGCGCCGCGGCAGGAGCCAGGTACGTTTTCGAACATGTGCGGGATCGTCGGACTGTTCGCGAAGTCGCCCGAGCTCGAGGAAGCGCTCGGCACGCACGTCGCCGCGATGCTCGCGCAGATGTCGGATCGTGGCCCGGACAGCGCCGGCGTCGCCGTCTACCGCGATCCCGTGCCCGCCGGTGCGAGCAAGCTGACCCTGAACTCGCCCGACCCGCTCGTCGACTGGAGCGCCCTCGCCCTGGAGCTCGGGCATGTGTTCGCCGGCTCGCCAGAACCGAACGTCCGCGCGACGCATGCGGTGTTCGTCGTCGACGCTGAGGCAGCCGACGCCGAGGCTTGGATCCGAGAGACTCACCCTGAGCTGCGGGTCATGAGCGCCGGCCGGTCGATCGAGATCTACAAGGACGTCGGCCGGCCGGAGGCGTTTATCGAGACGTTCGCGCTCGAAGAGCTGCACGGGAGCCACGCGCTCGGCCACACGCGGATGGCGACCGAGAGCCGCGTCATGACGGCCGGCTCGCACCCGTTCTCGACCGGTCTCGACGTCTGCCTCGTGCACAACGGCTCGCTCTCGAACCACAACCGCCTGCGCGAGCGCCTGCGCCGCGAGGGCATCGACTTCCAGACGGAGAACGACACCGAGGTCGCGGCGGGCTACATGGCGTGGCGGCTGCGGGAGGGCGCCTCACTCGAGGAGACGCTCGAGGCGTGCCTGGCGGACCTCGACGGCTTCTATACGTTCCTCGTAGGAACGCTCGACGGGTTCGCCGTCCTGCGCGACCCCATCGCGTGCAAGCCGGCCGTCCTCGCCGAGACCGACGACTGGGTCGCGATGGGCTCGGAGTGGCGCGCGATCGCCGTCCTTCCCGGCGCGGCCGACGCCGAGATGTGGGAGCCGGACCCGGGCGTCGTCTACGCTTGGGAACGCGCGAAGGTTTGAGCGCCGCGACGGGGACCGCCGCCGAGGTCGTCGACCTCGCGACGACGCCGCTCCGCGAGCTGAACGCACGTCTCCATGCGCTCGGCCGCGACTCGACCGGACCTGCGCACTGGCGCGTCGTCAACCCGAACGGCGCGCACGCGGTTGCGGTCGGCATCGAGGCGGACATCGAGGTCGAGATCGACGGCCACGTCGGCTACTACTGCGCCGGCATGAACAAGCGCGCGACCGTCCGCGTGCACGGGAACGCGGGCGCCGGAGTCGCCGAGAACATGATGTCGGGGCTGGTCGTCGTCGACGGCAACGCGAGCCAGTCAGCGGGCGCGACCGGTCACGGCGGCCTCCTCGTCGTCCACGGCGACGCCTCGGCGCGCTGCGGCATCTCGATGAAGGGGCTCGACATCGTCATCCAAGGCTCCGTCGGTCACCTCTCCGGGTCCATGGCCCAGACGGGCAGGCTCGTCGTCTGCGGCGACGCGGGCGAGGCGCTCGGAGACTCGATCTACGAGGCACGCCTCTACGTCCGCGGCGACGTCGCCGCCCTCGGCGCGGACTGCATCGAGAAGGAGCTCCGCGACGAGCATCGCACCGAGCTCGCGGACCTCCTTGAACGCGCGGGTATCGCGGAAGCCGACGCGGGCGATTTCCGCCGCTACGGCTCGGCCCGGCAGCTCTACACCTTCAAGGTCGACAACGCGGGCGCATACTGACGTGGGCACGAACGGCCACACCCCGTGGGAGCTTCGCGAGTCGTACCTATTCCCGCGTCCTGTGATCGCGGAGATCCAGCGGGCCGCGCGGGAGGGCATCTACGACATCCGCGGCTTCGGCGCCAAACGGCCGGTCCCCCACTTCGACGATCTCCTCTTCCTCGGCGCAAGCGTCTCGCGCTACCCGCTCGAGGGCTACCGCGAGCGCTGCGACACGGACGTCACCCTCGGGACGCGCTTCGCGAAGCGCCCCCTCGAGCTCCAGATCCCGATCACGATCGCCGGCATGAGCTTCGGCGCGCTCTCGGCGCCCGCGAAGGAGGCGCTCGGGCGCGGCGCGACCGAGGTCGGCACCTCGACCACCACGGGCGACGGCGGCATGACCCCGGAGGAACGGCGCCACTCGGCGACGCTCGTCTACCAGCTGCTTCCGTCGCGGTACGGGATGAACCCGGACGACCTCCGCAAGGCCGACGCGATCGAGATCGTCGTCGGCCAGGGCGCGAAACCCGGCGGGGGCGGCATGCTCCTCGGTCACAAGATCTCCGACCGCGTCGCCGAGATGCGGGACTTGCCGACCGGAATCGACCAGCGAAGCGCGTGCCGCCACCCGGACTGGACGGGCCCGGACGACCTCGAGATCAAGATCGGCGAGGTGCGCGAGATCACCGACTGGGAGAAACCGATCTTCGTGAAGGTCGGGGCGACCCGGACGTACTACGACGTCGGGCTCGCGGTTAAGGCGGGCGCCGACGTGATCGTCGTCGACGGTATGCAGGGCGGCACCGCGGCAACCCAGGACGTCTTCATCGAGCATGTCGGCATCCCGACGCTCCCGGCGGTGCGGCTCGCAGTCGACGCGCTGAAGGAGCTCGACATGCATCGCGAGGTGCAGCTGATCGTCTCCGGCGGCATCCGCACCGGCGCCGACGTCGCCAAGGCGCTCGCCCTCGGTGCCGACGCGGTCTCGATCGGGACGGCCGCACTCATCGCGATGGGCGACAACAGTCCCGAGTACGCGGAGGAGTACGCGAAGATCGGGAGCGCTCCGGGCTTCTACGACGACTGGCAGGCCGGCCGGGACCCGGTCGGGATCTCGACGCAGGAGGACGAGCTTGCAGCGCGGTTCGATCCCGAGGTCGGCGGACGGAAGATCGCGAACTACCTCCGCGTGCTGACCCTCGAGACCCAGACCCTCGCCCGCGCATGCGGGAAGTCGCACGTCCACAACCTCGAGCCCGAGGACCTCGTCGCATTGACGATCGAGGCGGCCGCGATGGCACGCGTTCCGCTCGCGGGCACCGACTGGATCCCGGGGGCGACGAGCCTCTGAACGCGTGCCCCGCGCACCGGGCAACCCACACCTGCGGGTGACCCGGGCCGTCCGCACGATCGAGGTCGCGGCGCATCGCGGCCAGCCGGGCATCCATGAGAACACGCTCCGGTCGATCGAGCACGCTTGCGAAAGCGGGGCCGACTGGGTCGAGGCCGACGTCCGTCCGACCGCGCGGGCGAATGCGTTCGTCATCCTCCACGACAGCACCCTCGACCGGACGACCACGTGCAGCGGCGAGGTCGCGGCGTGGCGGCCCGCGGCCATCCGGCACCGGTGCCGCACGAAGGGCGGCGAGCCGGTGCCGACGCTGGGTGCGTACCTCGACCGGATCGCGGCGGCGCCGTCGCCAAAGCTGCTGCTCGAGCTGAAACCCGGCCTCACACGCCCGCAGGTGCGAGCGATCGCGAAGCGCGTGACCGCGCGCGGCCTCGCCGGGCGGACGCGCTTCCAGACGTTCGAACCCCGTCTCGTCCGGGCGGCGACCGCGGTCGCGCCCGCGATCGAGACGTGGTACGTCACCAGTCGCGTCCACGGCCGCCGTTTCGAGCGCGCGGTCGCGAACGGCGCGGACGGTGTCAACGTCAAGGCGAGAACACTGCTCGCAAGCCCGGATGCGGTCGAGGCCCTCCGACGCCGCGGCCTCGGTGTCGGAGCGTGGGAAGCGGACGCTGACGGGGATTGGTCCGCCCTCGTCGAGGCCGAAGTCGACGTCATCGCGACCGACCACCCGGCCGAGCTCGTCGCCTTTCTCCGGGCGCGATGAGCGGAGCCGCGGCGGCGGTAGTCTGCGGTTTGCGCGGCTCGCCGAGACCGTGGAATACTGCGAAACGGGCAATGCCATTGCCCCAGTGGAGATAACCGCCTCGATGTCCTTCCTCGTCACCTGCCCGAACTGCGGCCCGCGTGAGGTCGGCGAATTCCACTACCAGGGCGAGGTCACGACCCGCCCGAAGGAACCCGAGAGCTTCCGCGAGCTGACGACGTACCTCTACTTCCGCCGAAACGTCGCGGGCGTCCAGCGCGAGTGGTGGTATCACCGGTTTGGCTGCGAGGCGTGGTTCCTGGCCGAGCGAGACACGCGGACGAACGAGGTGCTCTCGACCGAGCTACCGCGGCCAGCGACGGACGAGGGCGCGCCCGGTATGGCGGGGGGCGCTCAGGCACCCGCGCCGTCGGTTCCCGAGCCGCCGAGCGTCTGATGCGTCTGCCGCCGCAGCCGCGCGAGCGGATCGACCGCGAGGCCAAGGTCGTCTTCTTCTTCGACGGCGAGCCCGTCGACGCGTTCGAAGGCGACACGATCGGGTCGGCGCTCTTCGCGTCGGGGCGCCGGGTCTTCTCGCGGAGCTTCAAGTACCACCGGCCGCGCGGCCTCGTCTGCTGCTCGGGGCACTGCCCGAACTGCATGATGCAGGTCGACGGCGCCCCGAACGTCCGGGTCTGCGCGGAGCCAGTCCGGAGCGGGATGCGCGTGACGCCGCAGAACGTCCGCGGCTCCCTCGAGCGCGACGCGATGGCCGTCACGGACAAGTGCGGCGGGCCGTTCACGCCGGTCGGCTTCTACTACCGGACCATGATCCGCCCGCGGCGCCTCTGGCCGCTGTACGAGAAGTTCCTCCGCAGCGCCGCAGGGCTCGGCAAGGTCGACAAGCACGCCGTGCGCGAGCGCCGCTACGACACGGAGCACCGCCGGGTGGAGACGCTCGTCATCGGCGGCGGCCGTGCCGGCCCGGCCGCGGCCCGCGAGGCGGCCGCGCGCGGCGAGGACGTCGTCCTCGTCGACGAGGGGCCCGACCACGTGCGCCCGCGCGGGGACGAGCCGTTCGAGATCGTCGCGCCGGCCCGCGCGATCGGTGTCTACGAAGGCGGACTCGTGCCGGTCGACGCCGGCCGCACGCTCTACCGCTTCCGGGCCGAGCGCATCGTCGTCGCGACCGGCGCGACCGAGCAGCCGCTCGTCTTCCCCGGAAACGACCTCGTCGGGATCATGCTCCCGGGCGGCGTCCACCGGCTCGTCAATCTCTGGTCGCTCCGACCGGGCGAGCGGGCGGTCGTCATCGCCGCCGACGAGCGCGCACTCTCCGTCGTCTCGGAGCTCGAACGCGCCGGGACCGAGGTCGCCGAGGTCGTCGACCTGCGCGAGACGCGCGTCCGCCAGATTCTCGGACGCGGCAAACGCGGCGTCCTCCGCGCCGTCGAGCTCGACGGCCGCCCCGTCGAGTGCGACCTGCTCGTCGCCTCGGGCGGCCGTCAGCCCGCCTACTCCCTCCTCTCACAGGCGGGGGCGCGCGTCGAGTACGACCCCGCCCGCGGCATCTTCGTCCCCACCGACCCGCCGGAGAACGTCGAGGCGGTGGGCTCCGTCACCGGCGCGGTCGGCCCCGCGACTGTCCCGGCCGCGACCTACGACGGCGCCGGAGCGAAGGACAAGTGCTTCGTCTGCATCTGCGAGGACGTGACCGACAAGGACGTGAAGCGCGCGATCCGCGAGGGCTTCGACTCGATCGAGCTCGCGAAGCGCTACACGACCGTGACGATGGGGCCCTGCCAGGGGAAGCTCTGCCACCTCCAGTCGATCCGCCTCTACGCGCGCGAGAACGAGACGGACGAGGCGACGATCGGGACGACGACTGCCCGCCCGCCCTGGGCGTCGGTCGAGCTCGGCTTGCTCGCCGGCCGCCCGCACGAGCCGGCGATGCGCACGTCGCTCCACCACCGGCACAAGGACCTCGGCGCGAAGATGATGTGGACGGGCGCCTGGCGGCGGCCGCACTCGTACGGCGGCGACCCCGGCGAGGAGGCGCAGGCCGTCCACCGCTCGCTCGGCGTCATCGACGTCTCGACGCTCGGGAAGCTGATCGTCCGCGGCCCCGAAGCCGCGACCTTCCTCGAGCGGATCTACCCGAACCGCTTCGGCGAGATGAAGGAGGGCCGCATCCGCTACGCCGTCCTCGGCACGGACGGCGGCCGGATCATGGACGACGGCACGGTCGCGCGCCTCGGCGACGAGGAGTACTACGTCACGACGACGTCGACGGGCGCAGAGGGCGTCGTCGAGTGGTTCGAGTGGTGGAACGCCGTGTGGCACCTCGACGTCGAGATCGCGAACGTCACGGGCGCGATCGCAGCGGTGAACGTCGCCGGCCCGAACTCGCGCGCGCTCATGGGGAAGCTCACCGACCTCGACGTCTCGAACGAGAGCTTCACGTACCTCGACGCGAAGCGCGCACCGATCGCGGGCGTGCCCGCGCTGACCCTCCGGATCGGCTTCGTCGGCGAGCTCGGCTACGAGATCCACTTCCCGAGCCCCTACGGCGACTACCTCCTCGACGCGATCCTCGAGGCCGGCGCCGAGTGGGACGTGAAGCCGTTCGGGCTCGAGCCGCAGCGGATCCTCCGCCTCGAGAAGATGCACATCCTCATCGGCCAGGACACGGACTCGGAGTCGAACGCGCTCGAGGCGTCGATGCCGTGGATCGTCAAGTGGGACAAGGGCGACTTCGTCGGCAAGTGGTCGCTCGAGCAGGTGCAGGAGCGCGGCTTTCGCTCCCAGCTCGTCGGTTTCGAGCTGGCGAACGGGCGTCTGCCGCTCGAGGGCGGCCAGATCGTCGAGGACGGCAGGTCGATCGGCCGCGTGACGAGCGCCCGCTGGAGCGCCGAGCTCGGCAAGGGCATCGGGATGGGCTGGGTCCCGCCCGACCTGGCCGAGGACGGAGCCGAGATCCAGATCAGGATCGACGGCAACGACGAGCCCGCCCGCGTGCGGCTCCGGCCGTTCTTCGACCCGGACGGAGGCCACCTACGCTCGTGAGCCTCGCCGCGAAAAATGCTCCGCATTTCCCGCGGAAAGGCGCGGCGCGATGACGACGCTCGAGTTCCTGTCGGTCGATCACGTCGATTCGAGCCGTGGCTTCCGGCCCGTCAAGCGCTCGGCGATGCACCGTCGTCTCCGGGATGCGGGGGCCGCGTTCGCCGAGCGGGACGGCTGGCTCGTCGCAACCTCCTTCCCGGAGGACGAGGACCGGCAGATCGC
>Ga0126313_10000225_pt1 | contig 25479 bp, 31 predicted proteins | sample Plot105A_FD_89954 | JGI IMG/M metagenome (GOLD analysis project Ga0126313, IMG submission 89954) | Serpentine soil microbial communities from UC McLaughlin Reserve, CA, USA - Plot105A | ecosystem: Environmental > Terrestrial > Soil > Grasslands | place: USA: UC McLaughlin Reserve, Lake County...
ACCACGAGACGGCGACGGAGCTCCTGGTGGGCTTCCACAAGAAGGCTCCGGCAAACCGAGCATCACCTGGCCGGAGTCGGTCGAGCAGGCCCTCTGCTCGGCTGGATCGACGGAGTGCGCCGGAGCCTCGGCGACGAGAGCTACACGATCCGCTTCACCCCGCGCACGCCGAGCAGCACGTGGAGCAGGGTGAATCTCGACAAGGTCGAGGAATTGAAGCGGCGGGGGCTGATGCTCCCCGCGGGCCTGCGGGCCTACGACGAGCGTCGCGAGGGAAAGACGGGGATTTACTCCTACGAGCAGCGTGAGGCCGCGGAGCTGCCGGTGGAGTACGAGGAACGCCTGCGCGCCGACTCGGCGGCCTGGGAGTTCTGGACCTCGCGGCCGCCCTCGTAACGAAAGGCCGCGGTCTGGTGGGTCGTCAGCGCGAAGAAGAGCGAAACGCGAGAGCGCCGGCTGGCAAGCCTGATCCAGCACTCGCAGAGCGGCCGCACGGTGCCGCCACTAACGCCCCCGAGCAAGCGCTCATGAATCCGGGCTGGCGGCGTAGCCGCACTGAGAAGCCGGAGCCGGCACCCGCCCGAGACCGATCCCCTCGGGCCGCCCCCGCTCACGCCACGCCACCGCTCGCGGCTCGGCCCGGGCGGGGATCGGCACAACCCACGCGCGGCGTCCCTCGGGGAGCCGCACGAGCCTCCCGCGCAGCTCGTTCCCGTCCGTGGTGATCACGTGCAGTGCGGCCCGCCCCGTCGCCGGCGACACCACGGCGGCCAGCCGGGGACGGCAGGGAACGAGCAGCTCGATCCGATCGAGCCCGCATGTAGAGCCGCCGCCTACGGGGCGGTTCCGCCCCGGCGCGGTGAGCGCGAGGCACAGGCCCGCGGGGTCGCCGCGCAGAACGAAGGGGTCGCCACCGGCTTGGCCGCGCAGCAGCTGGCGGGTGGCGTCCTCGGCGGCGTCGCGGGTGGGGTAGGCGGGAACCACGTCGGTGCGACCGAGCGTGCTCCCGGCCGCGTCGAGCAGCCGCACATGGACGAGGCCACTGAACGGAACCTGGCCCAGGAACACTTGGAGTGGGCCCAGCGACGATTCCGCCGGCTGGGTGGTCACCCGCACCGAAGTGCCGCCGATCGACGGGCTCAGCTCCAGCTCCGCCACGCCGGGCGCAACCACTCCGCCGACCGTGTCGCCGGCGGCGGTCCCGCGCCCGGCGATGAGAGACTCGTCCACCGTGCGCGGGGGAATCCCGCAGGCCGGCTCCTGGAGGTTGGCGCGGTCGATCTCCGCGCACAACCGAGCGCCCACTCGGCGCACTAGAAGTCGCGCTCGCTGGTCATTTGTCAGCGGGCCCGCCGCGACCCTCGCGCTCCCCACTGGGCGCGCCGGGGTCACGAGCGTGAGCCCGTAGACGCCGCGAACGGGAGCCGGCGGCAACGGCTCGGCCAAGCGGGCGAGCGCCCGCCCTCGCGCGTCGAGCACCACCGCTCCGCGAACGGCGTCGGGGCGGCCGGGCGCCCAGGCGAACCATCGCGCGCTGCTCCGGAGCTTGGCGGGCAGGCGCCGCGGCCGGATCCGGACCCGCCGTCCGTTGCCCAACACGACGACGATGGCCGCCGCCTGCCGCGTGGCGAATCCCCACAACAGGTAGCGGCGCCGAGCCGGTCCGGCATTCGCGCCAAGCTCGTAGGTCGTTCCGTCGACGCTACGCCAGAGGCGAGGCTCGCCGTCGAGGCATCGCGTCTCACTCGAGGCCGCGTGCCGGAGCACGAGACAGGAGAGGTCCTCGGTGCGCCGCGGCGCGCCCGGCAACGGCGCGGGCGCGCGCTGGATGAGCCCCGACAGACGCCACGCCAACGTGCCGTGTGCCTGGGCAAGCGGGGCCGGTCCCCGTATGACCGGCAGGTCCGAGAGCTGGGCGCTCGCCGCCGGCACATCGAGCGCAGCGCCTCCTATCGCCAGCGACAGCACCGCGACCGCCGAGATTCTCACGGAATGCATCTTCCCCCAACGGCTCCGGGGCGACGCCTGCTGCAGGCTTGACGGTGCAGGGGGCCACCGGTCAAAGTAGAAAGTAGGACTTCCTACTTCCGAAAAACCGGGGACCAGTTTTGAGTCGCTTCGAGGATCCCTGCATCATCACCTGCTCGATCTCGGGTGCCGTCGCGAATCGCGACCAGTGCCCGGCGATTCCCTACACGCCCGAGGAGTACGCCGAGGAGGCGCGACGGGCCGTCGACGAGGGCTGCACGATGATCCATATCCACGCTCGAACCCCGGAAGGAATCCCGAGCTTCGAGGTCGAGGACTTCCGCGCGATCACCGAGACGATCCTCGGGGCCGTCGACGACGTCGTCGTCAACTACTCGACCGGGGCGATCGGCGTGCCGGTCGAGAAGCGGGTCGCCTACCTGCGCGAGCTGCGCCCCGACGTGGCCGCGCTCAACATGAGCTCGATGAACTACGCGAAGTACTCGAGCAAGCGTAAGGACTTCGTCTTCAAGGCCGTGTTCGAGAACTCCTTCGACACGATCATCGAGTTCCTGGCCGCGATGAACGAGCTGGGGATCAGACCGGAGCACGAGTGCTTCGACTCGGGGCACGTGGCGAACCTGGACCCGCTGATCGACATGGCACTGCTGTCCGAGCCGCTTCAGATCGACTGCGTGATGGGGGTGAACGGAGGCATCCGTCCGACGCCCAGGAACCTCGCCCACATGGCCGACCAGATCCCCGGCGGCGCCGAGGGGCCGAACAACTGGGGCGTGATCGGCATCGGCCGCGACCAGTGGCGGCTGGTGGCCGCGGCGGCGGCGCTCGGCGGAAACGTTCGCGTCGGCCTCGAGGACAACTTCTATCTGCCCGACGGCGAGATGGCGCGCTCCAACGGGGAGCTGATCGCGAAGGCGCGCCAGATGGTGGAGGACGTCGGCAGGCGGCCCGCTTCCGTCGCCGAAGCTCGGCAGCTGCTCGGAGCGCCGCGGCGCGTGAGCGCATGACCGCGCTGTCGGATGTCAGGGTGCTCGACCTCTCGCGGCTGCTGCCGGGCGGCTTCTGCTCGCTCCTGCTGGCGGACTTCGGCGCCCAGGTGCTGAAGGTCGAGGACACTGGAATGGGGGACTACGTGCGCTGGTCCGCCCCGGCCTACGAGGGCGCCGAGGACTCGGCGAAGTCGGCGCTCTTCCTTGCGCTCAACCGCGGGAAGCGCTCCATCCGCCTCAACCTGAAGGACGAGGGTGGGCGCGCGGTGCTGTTGAGGCTTGTGCGCGAGTACGACGTGCTGCTCGAGTCGTTCCGACCCGGCGTGATGGATCGTCTCGGGGTCGGTTACGAGCGGCTGCGCCGTGAGAACCCCGGGCTCGTGTACTGCGCGGTCACCGGCTACGGACAGGACGGGCCAAACACGGCTCGCTCCGGACACGACATGAACTACCTCGGGCTGAACGGCGTGCTCGGCCTCACCGGCGAAGCCAGCGGCTCGCCGGTGCAGAGCGCCGGTCAGATCGCCGACATCGGCGGCGGCGCGCTGATGGCGGCGTTCGGCATCCTCGCCGCGCTCCGGGAGCGCGAGCGCAGCCGGCAGGGGCAGCTCGTTGACGTGTCGATGTTCGACGGATCGCTAGCGTGGCTTGCTCTCGTCGCGGCGAAGCACCTCTGCGACGGCGACACGCCGGGGCGAGGCGATCTCGAGCTGGCCGGACGGCTGATCTGCTATCGGCCCTATGCCTGCAAGGACGGCTGGGTCACGCTCGGCGCGCTCGAGCCGAAGTTCTGGCAGGCGTGGTGTCGGGGGGTCGGCCGCGAGGACCTGATCGAGAAGCAGTTCGAGCGGCCGGGCTCAGAGGCTCACGGCGAGGTCGAGCGGATCTTCCTGGAGCGAACGCGCGCGGAGTGGCACGCCTTCGCCGAGGACCACGACTGCTGCCTCGAGCCAGTGCTCGACCTCGACGAGGCGCTCGATTCCGAGCTAGTGCGCGCGCGCGAGATGGTGGTCGAGCTGGACCAGCCGGGCGCCGACGGCGTGCGGCTGCTCGGCGTGCCGGTCAAGCTCTCGCGCACCCCGGGAGCGCCCGCGGGGCCGGGGCCGGCGCTCGGCGAGCACACCCGTGAGGTGCTTACCGGCCTCGGTTACGGCGAGGACGAGATCGACCTGCTGCTCGAGTCCGGCGCGGCAGCCGGGCCGGCGACCGGTGCGCGCGGGAGCTTCATGGCGTGAGCGAGAACGGCCTCCTCAAGATGAAGGATCTGGCCGCAGCCAGCGGCGTGAGCGCGGGCACGATCAAGCACTACCTGCGCGAGGGGCTGCTGCCCGAGCCGGTCAAGACCTCGCGCAACATGGCCTATTACCCGCCCGAGTTCGTCGATCGCATCAGGCTGATCAAGCAGCTCCAGGAGGAGCGCTTCATGCCGCTCAAGGTGATCAAGTCGATGCTCGACGACGATCCCGAGCGAGCGCGGGCGCTCGCCCAGCTCGAGGACCGCATCCTCGAGCGCGCGCTCGCGGGCGAGCAGTCGCGGGTATCGGCCGCCGAGCTGCGCCGTCGCTACGACGTCCCGCAGGAGGTGCTCGACCGCCTGGCCGAGCTGGAGGTGCTGACGCCGAACAGTCGCGGCTACGGTCCGCGCGACGTCGAGATCGTCGAGGCGATCAGCCGCTTCCGGGCCGGCGGATACGACGAGCGGATCGGCTTCACCGTCTACGACACGCTGCGCTACAAGCGCGCCCTCGAGGAGCTCGTGAAAGAGGAGGTGCAGGTCCTGCTCGACCGCCTCGCGGGCGAGATGGATCCCGACCGAGCCGTCGAGCTGATCGCCGCCGGCTCCGAGCCGCTGAACGAGCTGATGGCGGCGCTGCACCAGAAGTCGCTGGTGGCGGAGCTGCGGCGTCAGAGGGCCGCGCGGGGCTGACGCTCGGTGGCCGGATCTATCGAGGCCGTACCGGGCGCAGGTACGGGCGTCGCCCTACCACCGCGACGGTGCGGGCGAACGAGTCGGGAGGCGCCGGCACGACCGTGTAGTCGGGGTGCCGCACCCAGACCGGCACGTAGCGCGCCCGGATAACACGGGGGCCGTTCCGGTCGATCACCAGGCGGAGCAGCGCGATCAGCCCGTCCTGGGACTCCGCCGGGCAGCAGGCGCCCGACTGGTTCGACACCAGGTTGCCCTCGCCGAACACCACGATCTTTCCGTTCACCCGCCGGATGGGCTGGACGACGTGCACGTGCTGGCCGACGATCGCGGTGATGTTCGGCGAGCGGGTGAGGGTCCGAGCCAGCGACAGTTGCTCCGGGGACGGAGCGTGCTGGTACTCGGCGCCCCAGTGGAGGTTCACGATCACCGCGTCGGCGCCGCGGGCGCGCGCGGCGCGCGCGTCGGCCAGGATGCGGCGCGGGCTGGCCCAGTTGAGCGACCACGGGTGCGGAACGAGCTGCCCGTTCGAGACCGCGGTGTAGGAGAGGAACGCCAGGCGAGCGCCGCCCGCCTCGAGGATCGGGAAGCGCCTCCGGCCCTGCGGCGAGCTCGCGGTGCCGTCGAACGCGATCCCGCCGCCGCGCAGCGCGCGGATCGTCGAGTCGACCCCGGGCTGGCCGGCGTCGAGGGAGTGGTTCGAGGCCGTGCTGCACGTGTCCCAGCCCGTCGCACGGATGGCGCGTACGAGGTCGGGCGGCGTGCGGAAGCTCGGGTAGCCGGCCGGCGGCCCGGGCACCAGGGGCGTCTCGACGTGACACAGCGCAAGGTCGGCGCCTTCGATCCAGCGGCGGACCGGCCGGAACATCGGCGCGAAGTCGTAGCGCTCCCCGCCGCCGTTCGCCAGCGCCTGTGCCGCCACCGGCGTGTGAATGAGGAAGTCGCCGCTGGCGGCGATCGTCAGGCGGGTGGCCTGGGGCTGCGAGGCAGAGGGCGGCGCTCCGGGCGCGGGAAAGCCCGCAGCCATGAGCGCCACGGCGGCAACCATCCGGAGCACGACGGCGAGGCTACCGTGCGAGCCGGTCTCACCAGCGCACGTCGTGCCACTCCATAACGCCTCGGCCGGACTCGAGCTCGAGCCCGCAGGGCAGCTCCCCTGCGAAGGCGCCGAACGGCTGCCGGTAGTCGCTGCGGAAGAGTAGGCGGTTCGTGTGGTCCTCACGCTCGCACCACGGCGTGAAGCGCAGGTCGCCCACGCTCGACAGGTCCGCCGCGAACGGCTGTGGGCCGACCTCGTGCGGCACACCCTCCACCCATAGCGTGCGCTCGCTTCCCACGGGAGCGTCGTGGACGCCCTCGACCAGGTTCCAGGCCACCTGCTCGCCGTCGCGCGCCAGGCCCAGTCCGGCCGACCAACGCCAGCGCGTGTGGCGGGCGTGGTAGCCGGCGGAGTCGTCGATGAACCCCCAGTGGCCGTCGAGCTCCCACGTCGTGCCCAGCGCGGCCACCCGGCCGCGCACCGGGATGCCCGCCTGCTTGCGGGTCCAGATGTAGCCGCCGCCGTGCCCTGAGACCACCTCGACGCCGCCGGTCTCGTCGAGCTCGAGGTCGATGGAGAGGTCGCGTCGGGCGACGAGGACGCGGCCCGGGCCGAGCCGCAGCCCGATCCGGCGGGCGCTCGTTCGCTCGAACAGCGTCCCGTCCGGGAGCGCGATCGCCCACCAGCGCTGCGGCAGGCCGCCCACGCGGGCCTCGCCCGCGCACAGCATCACGTCCGGGCTGTAGACGCCGACGTAACGCCAGCGCTTCAGCGGGCGCCCACCGCGCAGCAGCGGCATGCGGCCGGGCGGCAGCCGCAGCCCGAGCTCGCGCACCGCGGGCCCGCGCACCGGGAGCGATCGCATCGCGGGCAGTCTTGCGCGCGGGGCCAGGCCCGGCCCGGACCGGAGCGATGGCATACACTCCAGATTGACTGGTCAGTCAACGTGAGGGAAGGAGGCGGTCGTGCGCGCCGCTGCAGTACAGCTCAGCTCGACCGAGGACAAGGACGGCAACCTCGACGCTGCGGACCGGCTCACGCGCGCGGCGGCCGCGGACGGCGCCGAGCTCGTCGTGCTCCCGGAGAAGTTCAACGTGCTCGGAACGCACGAGGATTTCGTGCGCGGAGCGGAAACGCTCGAGGGGCGCACCATCGGCTGGGCGCGGACGATCGCGCGCGAGCTCGGGATCGACCTCGTCGCCGGCTCGTTCTCGGAGCGGCGCGAGGGGCACGAGAAGCTCTCCAACACGAGCGTGCACGTGGGCCCGGACGGCGAGCTCAAGCAGGTCTACCGGAAGATCCACATGTTCGACGTCGAGGTCGGCGGGCAGGTCTACCGCGAGTCGGAGTCCGAGGACCCGGGCGACGAGATCGTGCTGTCCGAAACGGCCGGCGGCCTTCCGCTGGGCCTCACCGTCTGCTACGACCTGCGCTTCCCGGAGCTGTTTCGCATCCTCGCCGTAGAGGGCGCCCGCATCGTCACGCTGCCGGCCGCCTTCACGAAGGTCACCGGCCAGGCGCATTGGGACATCCTTATCCGCGCCCGGGCCATCGAGAACCAGGCGTTCATGGTGGCCGCCGACCAGATCGGCACCCACCCGCCGGACAAGGAGACCTTTGGCGGGTCGCTGATAGTCGACCCCTGGGGCGAGGTCCTGGCCCGCGCGCCGGACGCGTCGGCCGGCGCCGCCGAGCCCTCCTTCGTGGCCGCCGATCTCGACCTCGCTCGGCAGGACAAGGTGCGCGAGAAGCTGCCGAGCCTCGCCAATCGCGTGGAGAGCGCATACCGCTGGCCCGCGGAAGCCCGCGTCTGATGGCCACCGCGCCGAAGGCCGGCGCCGTCGACAAGCGGCGGCTGATCCTGGACGCGGCGGTGCGGGTGTTCGCACGCCGCGGGTTCCATCACTGCCGGGTATCGGACGTGGCGGACGAGGCGGGGGTGGCCTACGGCCTCGTCTACCACTACTTCGAGTCGAAGGAGGAGATCCTCAACACCCTCTTCCTCGAGCGCTGGCAGATCATGCTCGACGCGATCGCCGAGATCGACTCCCGGGACCTCCCCGCACGAGACAAGCTCTACTCGATCGCAGGCTTCATCATCGACTCCTACCGCCACGACCCCGACCTCATGAAGGTGATCATCGTCGAGGTCACCCGCGCGGCAAACTCCTTCGGCCGGCTCCACCTCGACCGCATCCGGGAGGCCTACACGGGGATCTCGGACATCGTCGAGTCGGCGCGCGCGGACGGCTCGTTCAAGTCGGACATCCCGTCCGAGTTCGCCGCGATGTGCTTCTACGGTGCGATCGAGCAGCTGCTGACGAGCTGGATCTTCGAAGTCCTGCCCAGGACCGAGGCGGAGTTCGAGCGTGCCAAGGAACTCGTGGTCGAGGCGATCTGCAGCGGGCTCGAGTCGGCGGGCGCTGGCGCGCCCGCGACGTCTGCTTGAATCCGGCGCGAATGCAGAATCAAATGGTCAAGCAGCTCATGTGGGCCGGCCTGCTGGCGGGAGTGGGCGCGCTCACGACCATCGTCGCCAATCGCATCGCCGAACAGATCTGGCTGCGGGTTTTCAAGGAGGACCCGCCCACCGGCTGATGGCCGCCGCCGAATCACCGGGAGCGGAGCCCGGCGCGGCTGAGGCCGCCACCGAAGCGATCAACCAGGGCGCCACGGGCACGCGGCCGCTGGGGGAGTCGCCCGCGAGCGTCACCAGCGACGGGGACGCCTTCGACGCACGGCCGGAGGCCTTCGTCGGCGCCGCCTTCGTCGGCGGGTTTGCGCTGGCCATGATTCTGAAACGAGTAGCCCGATGAGCCCCGGCGACGGACTGCCTCCGAAGGACACGGCCGAGAAGTCGCTCGGCGACATCGTCACGGACGTCTCCGACAAGGCGACCCTCCTCGTTCGCGAAGAGATCGAGCTCGCAAAGGCCGAGGTAACACAGAAGGTCTCGAGTCTCGGGAAGGGCGCCGCGATCGCGGGCGCCGCGGCCGTCTTCCTCGTCTTCGCGATCACGATGTTCTTCCATGGGCTGGCCTGGCTCATCGACGACCTGTTCGACTGGAACTCGATCTGGCCCGGCTTCATGATCGTGTTCGCCTTGCTGACGCTGCTGGCGGTCATCTCCGCGCTGGTGGCGCGACGGCTGTTCCAGCTCGGCGCGCCGCCCACGCCCGACCTCGCGATCGAGGAGGCCAAGCGCACGCGCGCGGAGCTCGAGGCGCAGACGATTCACCGCGACCAGTTGGAGCGGTCGCTCGAGCGTGGCGAGGAGGCGAAGAGCTGATGGGAACTGCCGACCCGCGGAGTCCGGAGATGATCCGCCAGTCGATCGAGGATACCCGCCGCGAGCTGGCCTTCTCGGTGAACGATCTACGCTCGAAGATGGCGGAGATCACCGACTGGCGCGGCCAGCTCAGGCGCAACCGCAAGGCGGCCCTGATCGGCGCCGCGGTCGCGGGTTTCGTGATCGGCGGCGGCGTGGCCGCGAGCCTCTCGCTCCTGTCGGGGCGCCGCTAGAGTGCCCGGTTGCCCGGACCGCAACCGCTAGGAGGAACCCGATGAAGATGATTGGTGTCGGCTTCGGCCGCAGTGGCACGATGTCGCTCAAGGCGGCTCTCGAGGAGCTTGGGGCGGACCCGTGCTTCCACATGATCGACCTGATCACGGGCGAGAACAGGGAGCGCGACCTGGCCTACTGGGTCAAGATCGCCAATCGGGAGCCCGTCGACTGGCACGAGGTGTTCGAGCCCTGGGAGGCGACGGTCGACTGGCCGGCCTGCTCGCGCTGGGAGGAGCTGATCGAGGTCTTTCCGGACGTGCCGGTGCTGCTGAACTACCGCGACTTCGACGGCTTCTACGAGAGCTGCAAGAACACGATCCTCGCGGTCAAGGAGGCGGCGCTCGCGGGTGCGATCGAGGAGGACGAGGCGAACCGCGACCTTCCCGCGCCGGAACTGTGGGAGGCGATCGAGAAGCTGATCTGGCAGGGCGACTTCCAGGGACGCTTCCAGGACAAGGAGTGGGTGCGCCAGATGTACGCGGGGCGCATCGAGACCATCAAGGCGACGGTGCCGCCGGAGCGCCTGATCGTCTGGGAGCTCGGGGTCGACGGCTGGGAGCCGCTGGCCGAGGCGCTCGGCGTGGAGGCGCCGGACAAGCCGTTCCCGCGCCTGCACGACACCGCCGAGTTCAGAAGCGAGTTCGGGCTGCCGGCGCTCGCCTGAGCGCGAAGGCGCCTGCCCGCCGCCCCAGCTGCGGGCGACGCGGCATCCCCGCCGCCGGGCCGCGGGCTTACATGGCCAGTCATTCCGTGCCCGGCCCGGCGTTCCTCCCGACGGGAGCTGTGGCTGACGCCCTCTCCTTTCGACGCCGCTCCGAGCCGTTCTCGCCGTAGTGGCGGCGGTGTAGGAACGCGGCGACGCCGCCCGCGGGGATCGGCAGCCAGAACGAGACGATGCGGTAGGCGAGCGTCGCCACGACCGATGCGGCGGCGCCGACGCCCGCGAGAGCCAGTGTTCCGGTCAGACCCGCCTCGACGAATCCGAGGCCGCCCGGCGTGAGCGGGAGGGTGCCGAGCAGCTGCGCGGCGAAGAACGCGAGCAGCACGAGCGAGGCACGCGGGTGGGCGTCCACGGCGTACAGGGCCGCGAGGAGCGTCAGGTAGTCGAGCACCCAACGCCCGGCGGCGCCGAGGAGCGCCTCCCACCACTGGCGTCCCAGCACGTCGAGGACGATGTCGCGCTCGCGGATCAGCCGCTCGGGCAGGCCCGCAAGCGGGGCGCGGCGCCGGAGGAGACGGTTACGCGCGCTCTGAGCCGCCCCTCCGATGAGCTCGAGCGGGCGATCCCACACGATGCAGGCCGCTCCGAGCGCGAACATCGCCAGAAAGACGACCGCGCCCGCGATGGCGGCGTGCACGAGCTCGGGATTGACGGCGGCGCCGCTGACGACGGCCGGCACCGCCAGAAGCGGCAGCGCCAGGAGCGTGCCGAACACGAGCAGCGACGACGCGGTCATGCCGGAGGCCGCGGCCGCGCCGGGCACGCCCGCTCGCACCAGCATGGCGTACTGCATCGCGCCGGCGGCCGCCACGCCGCCCGGGACGATGCGCCCGAACGCGTTCGAGGCGAGCTGGGAGGTGATCACGGGGCCCCAGCGCCGAATGCGGATCGACAGACGCTGCACCGCCCACATGCAGGCGTAGCTCCCCACCTGGAGGGCGATCATGGCCACGAACCACAGCGGGTTGATGTCGTCGAGCTGGTCGAAGGCACCGAACACCTCGAGCAGCGCCGGCGCCAGCAGATAGAGCGAGACGGCGGTGACGACCAGCAGCAGTCCGTGGCGTGCGATCGTGACCGGCGCCATGTCGCAGAGGCTACGCGGGCGCCGGACCGACCGCGGGTGGCGGCTCGGAGGGTGGCGGCTCCTCGGGGGGCGGCGGCCCCGTCGGCGGAGGCTCATCCGGCGGCTCGGGCTTGATGGTCAATGTGCGGAAGTCGACGTACTCCCGGAACAGGATCTGTATCGACGCCGCCACCGGAATCGCCACCAGGGCTCCGAGCACGCCGAGCAGGGTCGCGCCGAACAGAACCGACACGATCGTGATGAAGGGTTGCACGTTGACCGTGCGCTTCTGGATCTGTGGCTGGATCACGTGGTTCTCGAACTGCTGGTAGACGATCGCCCAGATCACCCAGATGATCGTGGCGGTTGGGAAGTTCTCGAACAGCGTCACGACCGCGATCAGGACGGCCGCGATCGTTGCGCCCACCAGCGGAATCAGCGAGAACAGGCCGGCGATCACGGCCAGCGGCGCGCGGAAGGGCACCCCGAGGATCAGCAGCACGATGTAGGTGGCGACCCCCGCGATCAACGCGATCGTCAGCGCGCCCGCCACGTAACCGCCCACGGCGCCGCCCATGCGGTCGAGCGACCGGCGCAGCCGTTCTCGCTGCTCCGGTGGTCGAGTCGCGATCATGCGATCCGTCCAGGTGCGCCCATTCGCGAGCAGAAACGCGGTCAGAACCAGGATCGTGATCAGCGCGAAGAGCGAGTTGACGATGCCGAAGCCGACGTCGCGCAGCGTTCCGGCCGCGCCGCCGAGGCGGTCGGGGAGCTTCTTCGCCTCCTCCTCGAGCTTGCTCGTGATGTCGTAGTCCTTGTTGATCTCGCGAAGCCGCTTGTTGTCCTCCACGAAGTTCGTCACGTCGCGCGCGTACCGTGGGACGTTGTCGGCGAAGCGGGTGCCCTCGGTGATGATCGGCGGGACGATCAGCGCGATCAGCAGGATCGGCACGCCGAGCAGGCAGAGAAAGACGATGGACACGGCGAAGCCGCGCCTCATCCGCCGAGCCAGCCAGTTCACCGGGGGCGAGAGAGCGGCGGCGAGGAAGATCGCAATCAGGAGCCAGAGCAGAGGCTTGCGCACCTGATAGATCAGGTACAGGCAGATCGCCACGGCGACCACGATCAGCACGATGCGAACGACCTCTCGCGCGGAGGGCATCATCAGGGCGGTATTCGCCCCCCTCGCGGCGGCTCCTACCCGAGGAAGCGGGTGGGCACGGCGCCGACCCCGAGCAGGCCGGGCCCCGTGTGAGCGGCCAGCACCGGTCCGACCTCGCTCACGATCGTCGGCTCGCAGCCGAAGATGTCGCTGCAGCGCTCGACGAGTCGCGCGCACACGTCGGGCGCGGCGATGTGCTGCGCCGACCAGCCATCGGCGCCCGCCTCGTGGCGCTCGCGGGCGAAATCGACCATGCGCTCGAAGGCCCGGCTCGACGTCCGTACGCGCTCCACGGGGGTCATCTCGTTGTCCACCGTAAGGATCGGCTTGACCTTCAGCGTCGAGCCGATCCAGGCGCTCGCCGCGCCGATGCGGCCGCCGCGCTTGAGGAACTCGAGCGTGTCGATCGCGAACCACATCTTGAGCTCCCGGCGCGCCTCGGCCACGCGCTCCGCGACCTGCGTGGCGGTCGCGCCGTCGGCGGCCGCCCGGACCGCCGCCAGGACCATCATGCCGAGGCCGCCCGCGGCGGTGGTCGAGTCCACCACCACGATGCGTTCCCCGCCACCGCCGTCCCGCTCCAGAGCCTCCTTCGCCTGGCGCGCCGCCTCGGGCGTGCCCGACAGCCCGCCGGAGATGTGCACCGACACCACCTCCCCGCCATCGGCGAGGAGCGGCTCGAACGCCGCGGTGAAGTCACCGACGGACGGCTGCGAGGTCGTGGGCAGCTTCTCCGCCCTCCGCAAGTCCTCGAAGAACGCCGGGTAGTCGGTGATCTCCACCTCCGGCACGGGGCGGTCGCCGCCGAACACGACGTACAGCGGCACCACGTGGATGCCGTGACGCTCGATCAGCTCCGGCGGCAGGTAGGACGTGCTGTCGGTCACCACCGAGACGCGGCCCATGCGCGCGGCAGCCTACCCGGTCGCGGGTTACGGCCCTCGCCTCAATTACCGCCGCGATCGGCGGCGCCTGGACGCGCCCGGCTGCGCCCGCGGTGCTCGCCGATGCTCTGCATCGACTGCGCCCGCGGGCTTGCCAGCCACGCCCAGTCGCTCGCCGAGTCACGTCGGTAATTTCGGCGAGAGCCTTTAGACTCGCCCGTGAGGTGGAGGCCAGGCAGCGCATCGAATTGCGCCTCGACGAGCGGCTCCAGGAGCTGCTCCGCACCCGCGCGGCGATGCGCGCGTCCAGCGCCGGGATGCGGGACTCGGAGCTGGCGCATGTCGACAACCATCCGGGCGACACCGCGGGGGACCTCCTCGAGGAGGAGATCGAGGAGACCGAGGAGATCTTCCTCGAGGAAGGCGAGCGTCGGATAGCCGAGGCGCGCCGCGCACTCGCCGAGGGCAGCTATGGCATCTGCAAGGACTGTGGCCGCGAGATCCCGCCGGCGCGGCTCGAGGCGGCGCCGGAGGCCGTGCGCTGCGTGGATTGCCAGCGCCTCTTCGAAGGCCACCACCGCCAGCAGACGCACGTCTAAGTTCAGGCGGTTGGCAACGAGCACCAAGGTCCTCGTCACAGGCGCAACCGGCTTCATCGGCTCGCACGTCGCCCGGCTCGCGCTCGAGCGCGGCGACGACGTGTGCCTGGCCGTGGAGGACGGATCGCCGGACACCGCGATCGCCGATCTCGACTGCGAGCGCCTGCGATGCGACGTGCGCGAGCGCCGCAGCGTGCGGCGGGCCCTGAAGGACTGCGAGCGCGTCTTCCACTGCGCCGGCCTGACCTCGGTGCGCTGGGAGGACAGGGAGCGCCTCTTCGAGGTGAACGTCGGGGGCACGAAGGTTGTGATGGAGGAGTGCCTTCGAGCCGGGGTGGAGCGGGTGGTCTACACCTCGAGCGCGGCGGCGGTCGGTCCCGCGGAGGAGGGCAAGACCGCCGACGAGGGCCAGCTCTTCACCGCCGGGCACCTCGATATTCCCTACGTGAACTCGGTGCACGAGGCCGAGGTCGAGGCCATGCGCGTGGCCGCGCAGGGGCTGCCGCTCGTATGCGTCAACCCGGGCGTCTGCTTTGGGGCGGGAGACGTGCAGCTCGCCTCCACGCGGCTGGTCCGCAGCTTCCTGCTCGGCCGCGTGCCCGTCTACACCGACGGCGGCGCGAGCATCGTCGACGTCCGCGACGTCGCCGAGGGACACATGCTCGCCGACACGCGCGGCAAGATCGGCGAGCGCTACATCCTCGGTGGGCGGAACTTCACGTTCGATCGCCTGTTCGCCGACCTCGGCCGGCTGTCGGGAGTGGACCCACCGGTGAAGCTCCCGGGGCGCGCGGCGGCAGCGGCCGCCGCCGTGATCGCAGCGGGCGGGTGGAGCTGGCCGCTCGGGCCGGTGGAGGTCCGCGCCGCGACCCAGCGCTGGACCTACAGCTCCGCCAAGGCCAGACGCGAGCTGGGCTGGAGGACGCGCCCCCACGAGGAAACACTCGAGGCGACGGTCGCGTGGCACCTGGAGCGCGAGCACGAGCGCATCGCGCGCAGTCGGCGCTCGCAGCAGATCCAGTATCGCCTCGCGGGCGCAGCGCTTGGGGCCGTGGGCGAGGCACTCAGCCTGCTGCGCCGCGTGAGCCCGCTGACGTGACCACGCTCTACCGCTGCAAGGCGCCCACGGACCTGGTGTGCCGCTGCGGTAAGGTCGCGCGCAGACTACGCTGGATGGGCATCGAGTTCGAGGAGGTCAGGGTTCCCTTCCTGAAGCGGGATCGCCCCGAGGTCGAGGACCTGACCGGACAGCGCTGGGTGCCCGTCCTCATATACGGAGACGAAGTGATCCACGACTCGCATCGCATCCTGGAGTACCTCGATTGGCTGGACAGGGAAGACAGGTAGGGCGCGGACGCCGCGCCCTAAAGGGCGCCCGCAGGCTGTGGCCCTACGTGCTCATGGCCTGGGAGCGCTGGCAGTCGCTCTCCGACGACGAGAAGGAGCGCTACAAGCGCCAGGCGCGGGAGTATGCGGAACGCGGGCGCGAGTACGCCGAGCGTGGGCGCAAGGCGATCCCGCGCCGTCGGCCGGGCGGCGGCCGCCCCTGGCGCCGCTAGCCGAGGCAGCGGCTCCTAGCCGAGGCGGTTCTCGAGCCCGATCGGGCGCTTCTGCGGCTGCTCCTCCTCGACCTCGGTGGCCTGGGGCTGCTCGGCGCCGAGGAGCTGCGCAAGCTCGCCGGACTCGAACATCTCGAGCACGATGTCGGAGCCACCCACCAGCTCGCCGTTCACGAACAGCTGGGGGATAGTCGGCCAGCCCGAAACGCCCGAGAGCTCCTCACGGATGCGCGGGTCGGGCAGGATGTCGAGCGCCGAGTACTGCACCCCGAGCGCGTTCAGGCACCCGGAGGCGCGCGCCGAGAAGCCGCACGCCGGCTCGTTCGGCGTGCCCTTCATGAAGAGCATCACCTTGTTCTCCTGGATCGCATTCTCGAGGAATGCGCGAATCTCATCGTTCGTCATCGTCCGTCTCCCGGAGTCGAGGTCTTGATGGAGAGTGCGTGTATGGGGCCGCCGACCTCGTCGCCGAACACGTCGTAGATCAGCTTGTGCTGCTGGATGCGGGACAGTCCTGAGAACCTATCCGAGACCACCTCCGCCCGGAAGTGGTCGCCGCCGCCGGTCAGATCCTCCACTGCGACCCGTGCTCCCGGCAGCGCCTGCTCGATGCGGTCCTTCAGATCGTCTGCGGTTGGCATCCGGTCTCTCAGGGTATCGACGGAGCCGCCGATACAATGAGTGGCCGATGGTCATTCTCACCGACATTGCCGCCGACAAGGTCCGGGAGTTCATCAACGGGCAGAGCGCCGAGGGCGCCGCGGTCGGCCTCCGGGTCGGCGTTCGCGGCGGCGGCTGCTCCGGCTTCCAGTACGCCCTGGCGCTCGACGAGAAGCGCGACGACGACCACGTCTTCGACTCGTCCGGTATACGCGTCCTCGTGGATCCCGCAAGCCTCCGCTACGTAGAGGGCTCCACGGTGGACTTCACGGAGAGCTTCATGGGTTCGGGCTTCGAAGTCTCAAACCCCAACGTGGTCTCCTCCTGCGGCTGCGGTTCCTCCTTCCGGGTTGCTGAGGAAGAGCCGAGCTGCGGCGCCTCCGTCGCCTAGACCTTCGCCTGCCTGCGTCATCGGTCGCTCGCGTGCCTAGCACGCGTCGCTCCCTGCTTCCTTGCCAGTTTCGGTCTAGACGCCGGAGGTCCGCTCCGTCTGACGCGCTAGACCTTCGCCTGCCTGCGTCATCGGTCGCTCGCGCGTCTGACGCGCTAGACCGGCGTCGCGTCGAGCGATCGCCACAGGTACAGCGACGCCAGCGAGCGGTGAGGACGCCACGGCTCCGCGATCCGCTCGAGCTCGGCGGCACCCGGTAGGTCGTCGAGCCCGTACTCGGTCTGCACCGCGCGCCTGATTCCGAGGTCGCCTACCGGCAGGACGTCCGGCCGCCCGAGGTGGAAGATCAGGAACATGTCCACCGACCAGGGGCCCAGGCCCTTGATCTGGGTGAGCTGGGCCGCCACCTCCTCGTCCGGTAGCTCGGCGAGTCGTTCCAGGTCGAGCTCGCCGTCCTCCACGTGCCCGGCGAGGTCGCGCAGGTAGGCGACCTTCGCACGCGACAGGCCGACCTCGCGCAGCTTGTCGGGATCGACGTCGAGCAGTTGGCGCGGCGTCGGCGTGTGATCGTCGAAGAGCCCGACCAGGCGCTCGAAGATCGCCCGCGCGGACTTGGTGGAGAGCTGCTGGCCGACGATCGACCGCACCAGCGCGCCGTACGCGTCGCCAGGTCGGCGGCCACGGCGGGCCAGCACGCCATCTGGGCTCCCGTAGCGCTCGATGAGCGTTCCGATCACGGGGTCGGACCCGGCCAGCCGCGCGAGCGTGTCGGGGCTCCCCGTGATGGGCGTGGTGCGGGAGCCGGCGCTCTCGCGGGGCATTACGCGGCCACCCGGGAGTGGAAGGGCCGCTCGAGCTCGCCCAGCTCCGTCGAGGGACGGTCGTCGAACAGCCACTCGCGCGCGATCAGGTGCCAGTTTGCCGTGGCCTCCAGCCGGCCGAGCACGCTCAGGGTGAGCGCCTCCATGCGGCGCGCGAGCATCGCCTGCGCTGGCATCGTCTCGCGACGCATCAGCTGCCAATGGCGGGAACGCGGGTCGCCGAAGTCGATCAGCACGCGGGCGACGAGCTCGCGGGTGATCGTCACCTCGCGGTCCTCGATGTACCAGGCGGTGACGTCGTGGAAGTGCTCGAACACGGCCTGCGGCGGGACCTGCTCGTCGGCACGATCGAAGAAGCCCAACGCGCCGAGCCGGCGGTGGAGCTCGTCCGCGTCCCCGTCCATGGCCGCCCGGATCGCGCGAATCTCGGCGTCGAGGTCCTCGCGCGATACGCGCTTGGTCATGCCGAAATCCATGAACGCCACGCGGCCGTCGGCCATCAGCCGGTAGTTGCCCGGGTGCGGGTCGCCCGAGAAGTGCCCGTTTCGATAGAGCGAGCCGAAGAAGAAGCGGAAGACGATCTCGCCGAAGCGGTCGCGGGCCGCCCGGTCCATCGCCTTCACCTCCTCGAAGCCCTGGCCGTCGACCCACTCGGTCACCAACACGTGCTCGGAGCAGAGCTCGGTCACAACGGGCGGCACGTAGATGAAGGGGTGGCCGCGCCAGGTGCGCGCGAAGGCCCGGTGCTGCTGCGCCTCGTGCTCGTAGTCGAGTTCGTCCGTCAGGCGCTCGCGGATCTCGCGGGTCATCGCCTTGGCGTCCATGCCGGGTGCGATGCGCTTGGCCACCCGCATGATCAGGCCCAGGTTCTGGAGGTCGGCCCGAACCGCCTTGGCCACGCCGGGGTACTGCGCCTTCACGGCCACGTCGCGGCCGTCCGGTAGGCGCGCCCGATAGACCTGGCCGATCGAGGCGGCCGCCACGGCCTCCTCGCCGAACTCGGCGAAGGCGTCCTCGAGCGGCTCCCCAAGATCGTCCTCGATCACTCGCCGCATCCTCTCGAACGGCACCCGCGGGGCGGAGTCGCGGAGCTCGGCGAGCTTCGCCTGGATGCGCTCCTGGGCCTCCGGCGGGAACGCGCCCGTGTCGACGAAGGAGGCCACCTGCCCAACCTTCATTGCGGCGCCCTTCATCTGTCCGAGCACCTCGAAGATTTGCTCGGCGGCCTGGAGCTGGCGCCGCTCGGCGGCGCTGCGCCGAGCCTCCGCCGAGCGGGTCAGGTTCGTCGCCTTGGTCGCGTAGCCGCGAGCGGTCTGGCCGCCGGCCAGCCGGCCGACCTTCGCGGCCCTGCGGACGCGCCCGGTGGGGAGCCGCTTCGCCATTCGACTCACTCTACGCGTAGGCTTCTGGCCCGCCGATGCGACTGGTTAGCTTCGACACGCCCGCCGGTCCGCTGGCAGCCCTCCTGCGCGACGGTCGGGTGTACGACATCTGGGGCGACGCGTTAGCCGGCGTCGCGCACGAGGAGCGGACGATTCTGACGCTGCTCAAGGGGGGACTGCTGCCGGAGGTGGCCGCGGTGGAGGACGACGGCGTGCCGGTGGATGGCGTCGAGCTGCTGCCCCCGGTCGGGCGGCCGGGGAAGATCATCTGCATCGGGTTCAACTACAGCGCGCACGCGGAGGAGAAGGGCCGGGAGGCGCCGGAGACGCCGACCTTCTTCGCCAAGTGGGCGAACGCGCTGACGCGTCCCGGCGGCACGGTCAGGCTCCCGGAGTGGAGCCAGGAGGTCGACTACGAGGCCGAGGTGGCGTTCGTGATCGGCGAGCGAGCCAAGGACGTGTCCGAGGAGAACGCGATGGACCACGTGGCGGGCTACACCCTGCTCAACGACCTCTCGGCGCGCGACTACCAGTTCAAGACGCCGCAATGGATGCCCGGCAAGGTCTTCGATGGCGCCGCTCCATGCGGGCCGGCGCTCGTAATGCCCGACGAGGCCGGTCCCCACGACGCGATCGAGATCGAGCTGACGCTGAACGGCGAGCGGATGCAGGAGGGCTCGACGGCCGACCTCATCCACTCCGTGCCCGCGCTGGTGGCCTATCTCTCGCAGCTGATGACGCTCGAGCCGGGTGACGTGATCTCCACTGGGACTCCCGCGGGAGTCGGCAGCGGCCGCGATCCGAAGGTCTGGCTGAAGCCGGGCGACGAGGTTGTGGTCAGCTCGCCACAGCTCGGGGTGCTCGAGACCCGGCTTGCCTAGGCGGTTAGAGATGAAACCGCCGATGGTGCGACTCGCCGGCCCGTGGCGCCGAGCGCACGTAGAGCCACGTCAGGAGCGTGCCCAAGGCGAGCACGACGGCCAGCAGCCAGGCGGCGCCTGCCAGGCCGTCGGCGAAGGCCGTGTCGAACGAGCCGCCGTCGCGCCGATGCTCGAGCTCGATGTGCTGGAAGATCGCGCCGCCCGCGGCCAGGAGGATGGCTCCCGCGAGCGTGCGATTCATCGCCAGCACGCCCGAGGCGACGCCCGCCTTCTCGGGCGGCAGCGCCGCCATCGCGGCAGCCGACATCGCCGCGTACACCAACCCCAGGGCGACGCCGAACAGCAGCAGCCCGGGAAGCATCCGAGCGTACCCGATGCCCCCCTCCACACGGGTCAGCACCAGCATTCCGACCGTGGCACAGGCCATACCGAAGGTCATGAGGTTGCGGGCGCCAACGCGCGCGCTCAACCGGCCGGCGAAGGGCGAGATCGCGACCATCGGCGCTGTGACCGGCAATACGAGCAGACCACTCAGGAAGGTCGATTTGTCGAGCACCAGCTCGATGTACTGGGGGAGAAAGAACATCAGCGCCCAGTACGAGCCGACCAGCGCGAAGGCCGCCGCGGTGGCGCCGAAGTAGGGACCGCTTCGGAAGAGCGAGAAGTCCACCATCGGCTCGCGCGCGCGGTGCTCGACGAACCAGAAGACGGCGAGGAGGCCAAGGCCCGCCGCAAGCACGCCGAGGGTCGCCACCGAGTCCCAGCCCCACTGCTTGCCCTGAACGAGCGCGAGCACCACGGCCGTAAGTCCCAGCGTGAGCGTCAGGACGCCGGGGATGTCTATGCGCGTCCCGGTCGTCTCATCCTGCGACTCCGGTGCGGCGATGGCCATGATCGCCAGGGCCACAGCGGCGAGCGGCACGAGGAGCCAGAAGATGAGACGCCAGCCGACGAGCTCGATCGCGATGCCTCCCACCAGCGGTCCGATGGCCAGGGCGATCGCGGAAACGGCCGCCCAGATGCCCACGGCGCGCGGGCGCTCCTCCGGAGGGAAGGCGAGGTTCGCGATCGCGAGCGAGAGCGCGAGCAGGGCGCCGCCTCCGACGCCCTGCACGACGCGCCCACCGATCAGCTGAGCCACCGAGCCGGCGGTGGCGGAGATCACGGAGCCGGCGCCGAAGGCAAGCAGACCGAGCTGGAAGATCCGCTTGCGGCCGAGCATGTCGCCGAGCCGGCCGAACGTGATGACGAGCGCCGCCATCGTCAGCAGGTAGACGTTCTGCACCCATTGAAGGCCAGAGCTCGAGGCGCCCAGCTCGAGCCGGATCGAGGGCAGCGCGAGCGGGAGGGTCGTCGAGTCCAGCATCAGGATGAAGAGGCCCGTGGAGGCGCCGGTGAGGATCCACCAGCGCCGGGTGTCCTCTCGTACGAGGCCTTGGGCTATCACGCAGGCGCCTCGATCTCCACCGGCCGCCCGATCGCCTCCGCGAGAAGGTCGGAGTTGCGGCGTGCCGCCCAGATGCCAACGGTCGCGTCCCCGCGCGCGTCGGTCTCGGCCTCGAGCGCGACCGCGCCGTTGGCGCTGCCCACGCGGACGGCTCGGACCGAGCGGTCGCGGCTCCGCTCGAACTGCTCGGCGAGGCGGATCATCCCGCAGAGGAGGCGCAGCCGCGCGGCGTCGCCCTCCTCCTCGAGGTCGCCCAGCTGCGAGGGGTCCGGGTTGCCCTTGCGGTGGTAGCGGGCGATCAGCCCGATCAGGACGAGCTCCCGCGGCGTGAAGCCGGGGAGGCCGGCATTGAGGATCAGGTAGTGCGAGTGACGGTGGTGGTCGTCGTAGTCGATCGCGACGCCGATGTCGTGGAGCACGCAGGCGGCCCACAGAAGCTCGCGCTCCGCGGGCCCCAGGTCGTGCAGGCCCGCCTCCGCAAGCCCGTCGAACATCGCGAGCGAGAGGGCGGCCACGTGGTTGACATGGCCGGGGTCGCCGGTGAAGCGGTGGGCGAGGTTCTCCACCGACTCCCGGCGTACGTCCTCGAACAGCCTGCCCTCACCCAGCAGGCGCTCGAAGAAGATCCCCTCGCGCAGGCCGGCCTCGGTCACCTCCACCTCGTCGAAGCCGCCCGCCTCGAGCGCGGCGGCGAGCACCAGCGCGCCTCCCAGGATCACGTCGCCGCGGTCGGGCTTGATGCCGGCCACGCCACCGCGCTTCGAGGCCGGCCTCGCGGCCAGGAGCTCGATCAGCTCCTCGAGCGCCTCGAGCGTGAGGGTGAAACCCTGGACGTCGAGGTCGGGCAGGTCGAGCCGCTTCATGGCCGCGGCGGCCAGGTTGCGGATCGTGCCGCCGATGCCCACCAGGCGCCCGCCGCCGGTCCACCAGCCGAGCGCGTCGAGATCGTCCGCCACACGCCGGCGGAGCGCCTTCATCCCCTTGGTGGTGGCTCGCTCGTGCGGCAGGAACTCCTCGCTGACGCTCACCGATCCAAGCGGCAGCGACTCGGCATCCGCCAGCCCACGCTCGGCGATCCCCAACGTCTGGATGCTCCCGCCGCCCATATCGAGGCCGAAACCGCTCTCGAGGGTGGTTGAGTTGACGATGGCGAGAAAGCCGTAGTGGGCCTCCTCGCGGCCGCTGATCACGCGGGGGTCGAGCGCGGTGCGCGTGCGGATCTCCTCGAGCAGCTCCTCGCCGTTGCGGGCGTCGCGGATCGCGCTGGTGGCCACCGCGTCGATCCGGTCAATCCCGGACGCGCGGCAGAAGGCGTCGAAGACCGCGGCGGTGTGGATGGCGCGGTCGATGCGCTCTGGCCTGAGCAGGCGCTCATCGCCCATGCCGGCGCCGATGCGCACGGCCTCGCGGATCTCGTCCACGAGGCTCCACCAGGGTGTGCCGGGCTCGTACCCGTACACCACGAGGCGCCACGAGTTCGAGCCCATGTCCACGATCGCGACCCGCTGCATGCGTAGCATCATCCCCGAGTGAGAACCACCGGAACAGCCCAGAATCCCCTGCGCGTCGCGATCGTAGGCTCGGGCCCTGCCGGCTTCTATGCTGCGGGCCACCTGCTGAAGTCGAAGTCGCACCCCGATCTCTGCGTGCAGGTGGACATGTACGACCGCCTGCCGACCCCATGGGGACTGGTGCGCGGCGGGGTGGCGCCGGACCATCCGAACATCAAGGCGGTGAGCCGGGTCTACGAGAAGACGGCGGCCCATCCCGAGTTCCGCTTCTACGGCAACGTCGAGTTGGGTCGCGACGTGGCCCATGATGATCTGACCGACCGCTACCACGCAGTGATATATGCCGTGGGCTCCCAGACCGACCGGCGGATGGGAATCCCCGGCGAGGACCTGCCCGGCAGCTGGGCCGCGACCGAGTTCGTGGCCTGGTACAACGGCCATCCGGACTACCGGGACCTCCGGTTCGACCTCTCGCACGAGCGCGCCGTCGTGATCGGCAACGGCAACGTCGCGACCGACGTGACCCGGATGCTGGCGCTGACCCGCGAGGAGCTGGCTATGACCGACGTGGCCGACCATGCGCTCGAGGTCCTCGCCGAGTCGCGGGTGAGGGAGATCGTGGTGCTGGGCCGGCGCGGGCCTGCTCAGGCCGCGTTCACCAATCCCGAGCTGCTCGAGCTCGGCGAGATGTCAGAGGCCGACGTGTTCGTCGATCCGGCCGACGTGGAGCTCGACCCGCTCAGCCGGGCCTTCATCGAGAGCGACGACGCCAGCATGACCGTCCGCAAGAACGTGGAGATCCTGTCCGGCTACGCCGCGCGCGAGCCGACCGGCAAGCCGCGCCGGATAGTGCTGCGGTTCCTGGTCTCGCCAGTGGAGATCCTGGGGGACGAGCGGGTGGAGGGCATCCGCATCTGCCGCAACGAGCTGGTCCCCGACGGGTCGGGGGCGCTCCGCGCGCGGCCAACGGACACGGTCGAGGAGTTCGAGTGCGGGTTGGTATTCCGTTCGATCGGCTACCGCGCCACGCCGCTGGAGGGCCTTCCCTTCGACAAGCGCAGCTGCGTGATCCCCAACGAGGGCGGCCGCATCGTGGCCCACGGGGGCGCGCCGCTCACCGGCGAGTACGTGGTGGGTTGGATCAAGCGCGGCCCCACCGGCATCATCGGCACCAACAAGCGCGACGCGCAGGAGACCGTGGACCTGCTGCTGGAGGACCTGGACGCCGGTCACCTGCCCGAGCCGGCGGATGCCGAGCGCGACTCGCTCGAGGCCCTGCTTGCGGAGCGCGCGCCCGAGCACGTCACATACGAGGGTTGGGAGGCCATCGACCGGGCGGAGAAGTCGGCCGGCGAGCCCCACGGGCGACCGCGGGTGAAGTTCTGCAGCTTCGAGGAGCTGCTGGACGCGGCGCGCGAGGCTACGCCGGCGCCCTGACCACCTCGCCATCGAGCGCGTCGAGCGCGCGCTCGATCGAGGCCGAGATACACGTGAAGATCGGCGTCTCGAACTCGGTGTACGCACTGGATTCCGTGCCGCGCAGCTCCTGAACGAGGTCAAGGAACTCGGCCGGATCGTCGACGTCGAAGGCGACGACGAACTCCTGGTCGTCGAGGCCGAAGGAGTACGAGGTGTTCGTCTCGATACCGGTGAAGCGGCGGGCAACCGCGATGTGGTCCCGCATCACTCGCATCCGCTCCTCCTCGGGCAGGCGGTACCACTCCCGCTTCTTCCACATCGGGTAGACGATGAGGTACTTCGAGTCCGCGCCCGGCCGCGGCTCGAGTGGCTTGTCGGGCTCGTCGGAGTAGGGCGAGTCCTTCGTCACCGCGAGATAGGAGTACGCCACCTCGGCGAAGCGCATCAGCCCGCTCTGGTTGAGCAGCACGTGGAGCTCGTGGATCGGATCGAGCGCGCGGGCGATCGCGCGCACCATCAGGTCGCAGTCCCCGCGGGTGCCGACGAGCGAGTACGCGCGCACATAGTGATCCTGCGCGAATTCCCTGCATGCGGCCGCGAACTCGCCCTTGTCCGCCGCCCGCTCGTCGGGCGAACGGCGCCGCCATGCAGGATCGACCTTCAAGAAGGTGTATTTGACGTAATTACGGTGTTCGACCACTGTCACAAGTCTCCCCGATAGGATGACTCGCGTGCGTGTCGCGCTGGTGTCGCCCTACTCGTACACGTATCCGGGCGGCGTCGGGCTTCATGTGGAGGCTCTTGCAGGCGAGCTTCTGAGCCTGGGCCACGAGGTCCGCCTTCTGGCCCCGTACGACCCCGACGACCGTTTGGCACGTGTCATGCACCGCGGCGCATCGCCGCGGCGCCGGCCCCTGCCCGACCACCTGATCCCGCTCGGCCGCACCCTCGGACTGCCCGCGAACGGCGCGGTGTCGAACGTGTCCCTCTTCCCGGCCGCCGTCGCCGTGCTCGGCCACGAGCTGCGGAACGGCGGCTACGACGTCGTCCACGTGCACGAGCCGAACGTCCCGACGGTGGGCTACTTCACGGCCGAGCACGCCCGCGCGCCGGTGGTCGCCACCTTTCATACGTACTCCACGAACCGGCTCGCGAACGGACTCGCCAGCGTGGCGGGTGCCCGCCGCGTCTACCGCAAGCTGAGCGCGCGGATCGCGGTATCGGAGGCGGCGCGCTGGACGGCGCAGCGCTTCTACGGCGGCCGCTACCGGGTCGTGCCCAACGGGGTGGACCTCTCCGCCGCGCGCCCGGATCCGGCACGGCCCCACGACGAGCTCCGAATCCTGTTCGTCGGGCGCGCCGAGGAACGCAAGGGCCTGCCGGTGCTGCTGCGGGCATACGAGGGCCTGCGGGCCGTCGGCGTCGATGCACGGCTGACGGTCGCCGGCGCCACCCCGGACGAGGTCG
>Ga0126313_10000229_pt1 | contig 25365 bp, 29 predicted proteins | sample Plot105A_FD_89954 | JGI IMG/M metagenome (GOLD analysis project Ga0126313, IMG submission 89954) | Serpentine soil microbial communities from UC McLaughlin Reserve, CA, USA - Plot105A | ecosystem: Environmental > Terrestrial > Soil > Grasslands | place: USA: UC McLaughlin Reserve, Lake County...
TCGCGGTGATCGTGATGGTGATCGCCGCCTGCGAGGTCGTCGTCGGCCTCGGCCTGATCGTCGCCATCTTCCGCCGCCGCCTGCCGCTCAACGTCGACGACCTGCGGGAGCTGCGCGGATGAGCGCCACCGCCTGGGCCTGGCTGGTCCTGCTCTTCCCGCTGCTCGGCTCGATCGTGATCGGACTCGGCTTCCGGGCACTGCCGGCCAAGGTCGCCGGGGTCGTCGGCACGGTCTCGATCGGCCTCGCCTTCGCCTGCGGCATCGGCGCGCTGCTCAGCCTGCTCGGCGAAGACCCTGAGGCGCGCCACCACGCCTCCGCGCTCTGGGACTACGCCAGCGTCGCCGGGCTCGACATCAAGCTCGGGATCTTCGTCGACCCGCTCTCGGTCTTCATGGTCCTCGTCGTCAGCGGCGTCTCGACCCTGATCCACCTCTACTCCTACGGCTATATGCAGTCCGACGAGGGCTACCACCGCTTCTTCAGCTACCTCAACTTCTTCGTCTTCTCGATGCTGCTGCTGGTCCTCGCCGGCAACTTCGTCCTCCTGACGGTCGGCTGGGCCTTCGTCGGCTTCGCCTCCTACGCGCTGATCAGCTTCTGGTACCGGCGCGAGACGGCGACCCGGGCCGGGATGAAGGCCTTCGTGATCAACGTCGTCGGCGACATCGGCCTCGTGCTCGCCGCCTTCCTGATCTTCCGCGAACTCGGCAGCTTCGACTACGGCACGGTCTTCGAGCGGGCGCCCGAGACCTTCACCACCAACGAGTGGTCGATCACCGCGATCTGCCTGCTGCTGCTCGTCGGCGCCTTCGCCAAGTCCGCCCAGCTGCCGCTCCACACCTGGCTGCCCGACGCGATGGAGGGACCGACCCCGGTCTCCTCGCTGATCCACGCGGCGACGATGGTCACCGCCGGCGTCTACCTGATCGCCCGCACCCACGTCCTCTTCGAACTGGCTCCCACCGCTGCCGACGTCGCTGCCTTCACCGGCCTGGCGACGCTGCTGGTCGCGGCGACGATGGCGCTGGTGATGACCGACCTGAAGCGGGCGATCGCCTACTCGACGATGAGCCAGATCGGCTACATGATCATGGGCGTCTCGATCGGCGCCTACAGCGCCGGGATGTTCCACCTGATGACCCACGCCTTCTTCAAGGCGCTGCTGTTCATGGCGGCCGGCTCGATCATCGCGGCGATGGCGAACAACCAGGACATCGACCGCATGGGCGGCTTCGGCAAGGCGATGCGGTTCACCTCGATCACCTTCGTCTGCGGCGCCCTCGCGCTCGCCGCCTTCCCCGGCACCTCCGGCTTCTTCTCCAAGGACGAGATCCTCGCCTTCGCCGAGGCGCGCGGCGGGATGTACCTGATCTTCACCATGCTCGGCTACGTCGGCGCCCTGATGACCGCCGTCTACAGCTTCCGGCTCGTCTTCCGGGTCCTGCCCGGGAAACCCTGCGCTGAGGCGCAGGAGCTGATCGAGACCGGCCACGTCGCCCACGAGGCGCCGAAGAACCCGGCCACCGGCGAGGCCGAGGACACCGACGTCGGCTTCCCGGGCTCCGAGCACCACATCGCCGAGCAGTCGGCGCCGATGCGGGTCGCGATGGGCGTGCTCGCGGTGCTGGCGCTGGTCGGCGGGCTGATCCAGATCCCCGGGGTCGACGACGTCGTCACCGGGTTCCTCGATCCGGTCTGGGAGGGCTCGCCGCTGGCGGCGATCGAGCCTTCGCTGGGACAGGACTACGTCGGCCTCGGGATCGGCGGCGCCATCGCCCTGCTCGGGATCGGCATCGCCTACGTCCTCTACGTCGCCCGGCCCGAGCTGCCGGGGAAGCTGGAAACGCGCCTGCGCCCGCTCCACACCCTGTTCGCCAACAAGTGGTACTTCGACGAGGCGATCGACTTCCTCGTCGTCCGCCCGGCGCTGGCGATCGGCCGCTTCGCCAACCGCGTCTTCGAGCGGCTCGTCGTCGACGGCCTGGTCAGCGGCACCGAGGGGACGGTGCGCGGCGCCGGCGGCGTCGTCCGCGCCGTCCAGAACGGGTTCGTCCGCAGCTACGCGCTGCTCCTGATCGCCGGCTTCGCCGGGTTGGCCCTCTACTTCCTGCTGAGCAGCTCATGAGCAGCGCGATCCTCTGGACCCCGCTCGTCTTCGGCCTCGTCGGCCTCTTCCTGCCGAAGAAGGCGGTCGGCTGGTGGGCGGTGCTGGGCACCGTCGTCACCCTCGGGCTCGCGATCGCGGTCGCGATCGGGTTCGACGGCAACAGCTCGGGCCTGCAGTACGCCGTCGACGAGCCCTGGATCTCCGGGCTCGGCGTCGACTACAGCCTCGGCGTCGACGGCCTCAACCTCTTCCTGATCCTGCTCACCGCGGTGCTCTGGACCGGCGGGGTCGCCTTCGCCGCCTTCCGCGAGCAGGAGCGACCGAAGACCTTCTACTTCCTGATGCTGGTAGCCGAGACCGCGACGCTGGGCTCGTTCCTGGCCCAGGACCTGCTGCTCTTCGTCCTCTTCTTCGACCTGATGCTGGTGCCGTTCTACTTCCTCTTCGGCGCCTGGGGGCACGACCGCTCGGCGGAGGGCGGGCTGACGGCATCGGCGGCGACGCTGAAGATGATCGTCTACACCCTGATCGGCTCGCTGTTGATGCTGGTCGCGGCGATCGCGACCGCAGTCCTCGCCGCCGACGGCGGTCACATCACCTTCTCGATCGCCGCCCTGGGCGAACACGGCCTCAGCCACGGCAGCCAGCAGTGGATCTTCTGGTTCTTCGCCGCCGCCTTCCTGGTCAAGATGCCGGCCTTCATGCTGCACGGCTGGATGCCCGACGCCTACCGGGCGGCGCCGCTGCCGGCGCTGGCGGTCTTCTCCGGCGTCCTCGCCAAGGTCGGCGCCTACGGCTTCCTGCGGGTCGTGCTGCCGCTCTTCCCCGATGCCACGGTGGAATTCCAGGAGGTGATCCTGGTCATCGCCCTGGCCTCGATCCTCTACGGCTCGGTGATGGCCTTCACCCAGACCAACGTGCGGCTGATCGCCGGTTACTCCTCGGTCGCCCAGCTCGGCTTCATCACCGCCGGGATCTTCGCCCTCAGCGCCGACGGCTCTGACGGTGCGGTGCTGCAGATGGTCAACCACGGCCTCGTCGTCGCCCCGCTCTTCGTCATCGTCGCGATCCTGGCAGAGAGGACCGGCAGCGAAGACATCCGCGAGATGGGCGGGATGGCGCTGCGGGCGCCGGTGCTGGCGGCGCTGTTCCTGATCGTCGCCCTGGCGACCCTGGCGATGCCCGGCTCGGCCAACTTCATCGGCGAGTTCTACATCCTCAACGGCCTCTTCCAGGCGAAGATCGTCTTCGCCTTCATCGCGATCAGCGGCGTCGCGATGTCGGCCTATTACGCCCTGCGCCTCTACCAGCAGACGATGCACAACCGTAAGCCGGAGGGGCTGCTCTCACGGGAGATCGGCGTCCGCGACGGCCTGGTGCTGGTGCCGCTGGTGCTCTGCATCCTCGGCCTCGCCCTCTACCCGCAGCTGATCCTCGAGCGGACCGCCCCGACCGTCGAGAAGACCGTCGCCAAGGTGAGGGGCGGCGAAGCGCCGGCGGCGCAGCTGGCGAGCAAGGAACCATGAACTTCCACGAGCCACACATCGACTACGCCGGCATCGCGCCGATCATCGCCCTCAGCGTCGGCATCTGCGTCGTTTTGCTGAGCGCCGTCTTCAAGCCGCTGCGGCGGAGCGCGCCGCTGCTGACGACGATCGCGCTCGGCGTCACGGCCGGCCTGCTGATCTCGCAGTGGGACGACCCGAAGACGCTCGTCACCGGCGCCCTGCGGCTCGACGACCTGGCGATCTCGATCTCGCTGATCGCGATCCTGATGGCCGCCTTCTGCGTCGTCCTCTCGCTGCGCGAGCGGGCGACCGAGGAAGCCGGCTCGGGCGAGTACCACGCGCTGCTGCTCGGCTCGGTGCTGGGGATGGTGCTGCTCTCCCAGGCGACCAACCTGGTCAGCTTCTTCGTCGCCCTGGAGATGCTCTCGATCCCCCTCTACATCCTCTGCGCGACCAACCTGCGGCGCGAGGGCTCGCTCGAGTCGGGGCTGAAGTACCTGATCGTCGGCTCGGTCGACTCGGCGACGCTGCTCTACGGGATGGCCTTCATCTACGGCGGCACCGGCGCGACCAACTTCGCCGGGATCGCCGACGGGATCGCCCGCAACGGCCTCGACGGCGACCCGCTGATCCTGATCGGGATCGCGATGGCCGCGGTCGGCCTCGCCTTCAAGACCTCGATCGCCCCCTTCCACCAGTGGACGCCCGACGTCTACCAGGGGGCGCCGACCCCGATCACCGCCTTCATGGCGGTGGCGACCAAGGCCGCGGCCTTCGCCGTCTTCCTCCGCTTCTTCGACGTCGCCCTCGGCTCGCAGCTGGACGACTGGCAGCCGGCGCTGGCGGCGCTGGCGGCGATCTCGATCGTCGTCGGCAACGTCGGCGCCCTCGGCCAGGACTCGCTGAAGCGGCTGCTCGGCTACTCGGGCGTCGCCCAGGCCGGCTACATGCTCGGCGGGGTCGTCGTCCTCTCCGACGCGGGCACCAGCGCCCTGGTCTTTTACCTCGCCGCGTACGCCTTCATGAACCTCGCCGCCTTCGCGGTGATCGTCGGCCGCGAGCGGGAGACGATCTACGGCGACGACATCCGCGCCGTGCGGGGGCTCGGCGCCGAGCGGCCGCTGCTGGCCTGGCCGCTGACGATCTCGATGCTGGCCCTGGCCGGGCTGCCGGCGACGGCGGGCTTCATCGGCAAGCTCTACCTGATCGAGGCGCTGGTCGAGGGCGACTACACCTGGCTGGCGGTCTTCATCGCGATTGGGACGATGATCTCCCTCGCCTACTACCTGCGGGTGGTTGCGGCGATGTGGATGGGGCCCGAGGGCGAGAGCGTGACGGGGGCGACGCCGGTGATCGCCGGCGCCTCGCCGGAGGCCGACCCGGTCGATCCCGAAGCCGGCGGCCGCTGGTACATCGTCGGCCCGGCGATCCTCGCCTCCGCCGCGACGGTCTTCTTCGGCGTCATCCCGCAGCCGCTGGTCGAGTTCGCCAGCCACGCCGGCGCCGCCCTGTTCGGGTAGAAACGCCCGATCGGAGTTCTCCTCACCACCGGCGCGATCGTCGCGGCCGTCGCCATTGGCGTCTGGTCCGAGGGCCGCTGGCCGCGGGGGGCGGCCGGAGCCTCGCGCAGCGCCCTGACCCTGCTGCTCTACGTGCTGCTGCCGCCGGTGATCTTCTTCAACACCGCGGCGAGCGAGATCGACGTCAGCCACGGGGTCGGGCTGGTGCTGGGAATCGTCGCCTCCTCGCTGGGGGCGCTCTTCGCCTGGAGCGTCGCCACCCGGTTCCTCGACCTCTCCCGCCCCCAGGTCGGGGCCGTGGTCTGCACCGTGCTCAGCGTCAACACCGGCTACCTCGGCTACCCGCTGGCGGTGGCGCTGCTGGGGCGCGACCAGCTATCGACCGCGGTCCTCTACGACGTCCTCGTCACCGGCCCCTGCCTGCTGCTGGGCGCCTTTGCCGTCGGCGCCGCCTTCGGCACCAAGGCGGGGGAAACGCCGCGCCAGCGGGTCGTCGCCTTCTTCACCCGCAACCCGCCGCTCTACGCCGCGATCGCCGGCCTGCTGGCGCCCGACGCCCTCGCCCCCACCGCCCTCGTCGATCTCTCCCAGGTCCTGATCGTCGCGATCCTGCCGATCGGCTTCTTCGCCGTCGGCGCCACCCTGGCGGAGAACGCCGAACACGGTGAGCTGCCGATGCCGCCGCCCGTAACCCGCCCGGTCCTGCTGGTGATCGCCACCCGCCTGGCAATCGTCCCCGCTCTGCTGATGCTCCTCGCCGCCCCCCTGATCGACCTCCCCGCCGCCTACCGCCTCCTCTCGGCGATGCCCTCGGGCCTCAACTCCCTGGTCATCGCCCACGCCTACGGGCTCGACATGGAGATCACCGCCGAGGCCGTGACGTGGTCAACCGCGATCGTGGTGCTAGCGGCCCTGGGCTCCTTGCTTCTGTGACTACGCCTTGATGCCTATCAGGAAGCCAAGCAGCCCTAGAACCCCGACGACCAAGGCCACCGTTCCTTGAAACAGCACCCGGTAGAACCCGTCGAACCTGTTATTGAGCGCGAGAAATTTGCCGTCGATGCGAGAAAGCGCTTCGTCGATCTTCGTGTCAAGCCGTGAAAAGCCAGCGTCGATCTTTCGATCCAACTGATCGAAGCGCTGATCGACCTGCTGGAATTTCTCGTCCACTTTCTCAAACTGTCTGTCGACCTGCTCAAACGGCTTGTCGACCTGCTCAAACCGCTTGTCGACATTTGCGAAGCCGTCATCGACTCGCTCTCTGAATTCGTCGAGTCGGTCTCCGTTCCACTCGGTCATCTCCGCCTCCCTCTCTGCGATTGCTGCCTCCATGCCAGGTCCAATCAGAACTTCGCGGCGATCAGGCCGAGGAGCGCTCCGGCAAAAGCAAGCATCCCGATGCCATAGGCCCAAGCCATCCGGATCAACAGTTGCTGTAGTCCGTCGAACCTGAGATCGATCTGCTCGAACCTGCGATTGACATGCCGAAATTCCTCCCTCACCTCGGCGAAGCCGTCGTCGACCCGTTTACTGAGTTCGTCGAGGCATCCGTCGTTCCACTCCGTCATCTCCAGCTCCTTTTCTACGACCGCTGCCCCCATGCCAAGGTCCGATCAGAACTTCGCGGCGATCAGGCCTAGGAGGGCCCCGGCGAAAGCCAGCATCCCGATGCCGTAGGTCCAGGCCATCCGAATCAGCAGCTGATGCAAGGTGTCGAGCCTGAGCTCGACCTGCTCGAACCTTCGATCGACCTTGGCGAACCCATCGTCCACCCGCTTACTAAGTTCGTCGAGCCGTCCGTCGTTCCACTCCGTCATAGCCACCTCCTTCTCTGCGATCGCTGCCTCCATGCCCGAGACGCTAGCAGACAAAATGTTACGAATGGGTGCCATCTCTGTAAATTCTCTGCGTGCTCCACCACGTTGGAATCGAGGTCGCGCCCGCTGACGTTGAGGCCGCTGCCGGCTTCTTCGAGCTGATCGGGTTCGAACGGGTCGAGCCGCCGGCGACGCTCTCCGAGTTCACCTGGCTCGAGCGCGAGGGCACCCAGATCCACCTGATGCCCGAGGGGGAGCCAACCGTCCCCTCTCCCGGGCATCTTGCCCTCGTCGCCCCCGACTTCGACGCTACCGTCGCCCGCCTGCGGGACGCCGGTTTCAGCGTCGAGCCCAAACGCGAACACTGGGGGCAGCCGCGGGTGCTGGCGATCGCCCCTGGAGGGCACCGGGTGGAGCTGATGGCGGCTCCTCCCCTCGGCTGACCGCCCCGCTCACTACGATGCGCCGGTGCGCTACCCGGTCGAAGACTTCACCGCCGAGGAGCGGGCCCTGCTCGCCCCTCATTTCACCAACCTCGACCGTCCCGTCTTCGCCCTCGTCAATCTGCCCGAGACCGTCAAGGGGGCGCTTTTTGCCCGCTATTCACGCTATTCCGGGACGGTGCGGCGGCTCTACCTGGAGGAGTTCGCCGCCGACGCCCCTGCCGGTGGCCGGCCCTTCGACGAGGACGAGGGCGCCCGCGCCGCGGGGCTCTACGAGCGTATTTTCGTCGGCTATGGCGACGACTCGATCGCCCAGCTCGGCGGCGCCCACGTCGCCTGCGAGTGGGTCTCCAACATCCTCACCAAGGTGCTGCAGCGCGGCCGCCTCGCCGCCTACCTCGAGCAGTCGACCCGCTACATCCCCTACGACAAGCCGCTGCCCGAAGGCGGCTACCGCTTCTACCGCGACGACGAGCTCGGCCCCGAGTTCGCCGCGGCGATGGACGAGATCTTCGCGATCTACTCCCGCTCGCTCGGCGAGGTCGAGGAGTGGGCGGCGGCCCGCTGGCCGCGCGGCGACGAGGAGCCCGAGGGCGCCTGGCGGCGCTCGATCCGGGCCAAGGCGCTCGACCTGCTGCGCGGGCTGCTGCCCGCCGCGACCCTCAGCCACGTCGGCATCTATGCGACCGGCCAGGCCTACGAGCAGCTGATCATGCGGCTGCTGGCCTCGCCGCTGCCTGAGGCGCGCAACTTCGGCGGGATGATCCTCGACGAGCTGAAGCAGGTGATGCCGAGCTTCGTCTCCCGGGTCGACCGTCCCGAGCGCGGCGGCGAGTGGATCTCCTATCTGGAGCGCCGGCGCGAGCAGACCGAGAGCTGGGTTGCCCGGCTCGGCCTCGATCGCCGCGGTGAGGGCGACGACGCCCCCTCGGTCGAGCTGCTCCACGTCGACGGATCCGAAGAGGACCTGCTCGCCTCCTCGCTGTTCGAGCAGGCGAGCGCACCGGAGACCGAGGTCCTCGCCCGCATCGACGTCCTCGATCGCGACGAGCGCGCGCAGCTGCTCGGGGCGCTCGTCGGCGACCGCGCCAATCGCCGCTACCGGCCAGGGCGCGGCTTCGAGGCACTCCGCTACCGCTTCGAGATCGTCTCCGACTACGGCGCCTTCCGCGATCTGCAGCGCCACCGGATGCTGACCTGCCAGTGGCAGCGACTGAGCCCCGACCTCGGCGCCGGGATCCCGGAGGAGGTGCGCGAAGCCGGCGTCGCTGGCGAGTTCGAGCGGGCCCTTGAGGTCTCGCGCGGCGAGTACGAGCGGCTGGTCGCCGCCGGGCTCGCCGAGGCGGCGCCCTACGCCCTCAGCCTCGCCTACCGGATCCGCTACACGCTGGACCTCAACGCCCGCGAGGCGATGCACCTGATCGAGCTGCGCTCAGGCCGGGAGGGCCACCCCACCTACCGCGCCGTTGCCCAGGCGATGCACGAGCGGATCGCCGCCGTCCATCCCGGCGTGGCAGCCGCGATGTCCCACGTCGACACCTCGGCCGAGCCGCGGCTGGAGCGGATCATGAGCGAGATCCGCACCCACCGCAAGCGCGTCGGCGCCGGCCGGCCCGAGTAGGCGCCTACCCGCGCTGCTTGCGCTTGCGCGGCTCCGAGGGGGGCTCGTCTTCCGAGTCGTCGGGCTCGACCCTCGGCCCGTCCTCGAAGTCGTCCCAGCCGTCATCCGGCTCCAGTTCGGCGGCGGCTCTCTCTCCCGGCGTCGGCCAGGGGACCGCTTCGCCGGCGGCCCAGGCGGGCGGTCGGCCATTCGGCACCTTGCCGAGGACGAGAAGGGCGAAGTAGACGAGCCAGACCATCAGGAAGATGATCAGCCCGAACAGGGTCGCGATTCCGAGTGCCATCCCCAGCGAACCCCAGAAGCGGGACAGAAGTCCGGTCCGCATCGCCCAGAGGCAGGTGTAGAAGAGGGCGACGACCAAGCCGAGCCCTCCGGCCAGGCCGAGCCCGGTCGCGAACGGGGTGAGCGAAGCTTCGGTGCGAGCGTTGGAGGCTTCGTCGTCTTCGCGCTTGGTCGTCTCGCAGTCACGCAGCGGGCTCTCGTCCTCCTCGACGCATTCCTCGTGCGCCTCGGACTTGGTCAGCGTCGACTTCGCTTCGCCGGCGACGAACTGGTCCGCGGCCTCCTGCTGGGAGACGATCGCGAACCCCGCCGAGAGCGCGAGGAAGAGCGGGGCCACGACGACGAGCCCGATCAGCTGCGAGCGCACCTGCGGGCTGCGGGCGCGGGCGGCGCGGAAGAGGTAGACGAGCGGGAAGACCAGCAGGGCGAAGGCGACCGCCTGCATCAGCCCGGTCGCCGTCACCGAGCCGCCGTTTTCGTGGATCGAGCGCAGCACCTCGGCGTCGCCGTCGCCGCTGACCGAGTTGACGAACCGCACGCCAATGATCAGCGCAACGGAGATCAGCGTCGCCACCGCCACCGGCAGCGCCCAGCGCGACTCCTGCTCCAGCGTTTCCGCTCGGGTCATTCCCCTATCCCCTCTCGTGGAAGTAGAACTGGGGCAGGGCCCCTTCGATCACGTCCTGGGTCATCTTCCGCGCCACCTCGAGGTTGCCGCTGCGCACCGCGATGTCGTCGAGGCTGACGATCCCGACCAGCTCTTCGCCGCGGACGACGGGCAGCCGCCGCACGCGGTGCTGGACCATCAGCGCCGCGGCCTCGTCCAGCTCCATCTCCGGCTCACCGCAGATCAGCGGCCGCGAGGCGTGCTCGAGGGCCGCAGCCGCCGGGCCGGCTCCCTCGGCGAAGACGCGCAGGGCCAGGTCGCGGTCGGTCAGCATCGCCACCGGCTTCCCGGCGGAGTCGACGAGCACGACCGAGCCGACGCGGTGATCGCGCATCAGCCTGGCCACCTCCAGGGCGGTCGCGTCCGCGGTGGCGGTGACGACGCCGGAGGTCATGATCTCGCCGAGGCGCACGACGCGTACGCTACCCGAGCATGGACCAGGTCGAGAGCCCCCACGCGGTCGTTCCCCTCGAGGCCGGCGCCGGACCCGACAACCCGCCCTGCCCCGCCTGCGACGAGCCGCTGTTCGGCTGGATCGCGCAGAAGCGCGGACTGGCCGGGCCGGTGCGACGCTGCGAGAGCTGCGGTCTCGGCGTCGTCGGCGATCCCGAGGGCGCCGAAGCGGCGCTGCGCGAGCTCGATCGGTTGCGCGACAGCGAGACGATCCAGATCGAAAACCGGGCCAGCTTCGCCTGCTCGCTCGGCGGCGCCGGCTGGTCGGGCCTACAGCCCCAGGCCCACCACCTCTTCACCGTCGAGGCGGTGCGGCGCCTGGTCGCCCGCCGCGACCAGGTGGTCGAGGCGCGCCGCTGGCGGCCGCTGGCCGGCCTCGCCGCCACCTGGCAGACGCTGCTCAACAGCGTCACCTTCGGGCGCAACGTGGCGCTCGGCGCCCTGCGGGACGCCCCGGCTGTGCCGGCCGCAGAGTCCTGGCAGCGAGTGATCGACGGTCTCGCGAGCATCGTCCTCGCGATACCGGCCCTGCTTATCGCGATCCCGGTCGAGCTGGTCGGCGGCTTGATCGGCCGGGGCGCCGTGATTTCGGTTCGCATCGAACTGTTCTAACGTCCTCCTGAGGTCGCTGGACCAAGCAGTTCAAGGACGCAGGGAGCGCCGTGTGCTCTGCACACAAGCGACTGAGGACGCCGAAATGCGCCGGTCCAGCGACCTCAGGAGAGGCCTTCCCGGGCCTCACGCACCAGCGTGACGGCCTCGGGAAAGAGGATGCGGATCGCGTCGCGGACCTGCATCGCCTGCTCGTCGTCGCTGCCGGTGAGATCGAGGCGGCCGATCGAGGCGACGGTCATCTCGACCGCGAGCTTGATCGCGTTGTCGGCCCAGGCGACGCGCTGGGAGGACTGCATCTGCTCCTGCAGCTCCTCCATGCGGGCGCGGAACTCCTCCGGGTCGCCAAAAAGGTTGAAGCCGCCCTCCATCGCTCCCATGTAAGCAGAACCGACTCGCTCTCGGGCGAGAGTTGGCACCATTTGCGCACCACACGCGCGTGCCGCTGACCTAGCGTCGCCGCGATGAAGGTTGGGGGGAAGAGCGAGCGGGGGTCGGCGAGCGTCGAGCAGGCCGGGCTGGCGGCCCTGATCGCGCTGCTGCTCCTCGCCGGGATCGCCGCCGTCGCCTCCGGCGGCAAGGTCGACGCCGGCCGCCAGCTGGCCGACGCGATCGGCAGGAAGATCCGCTGCGCCCCGCGCCTGCCCGACGCCTGCCGCCACCATCCTCTGGTCCCCGCCTACGGCTGGCCGCTGGCGCGACTTGCCCGGGCCCTGGCGCCGGCGCCGGTCGCCCTCCCCGGCCCCTCCGGCCTGCCGCTGGCGCCGGTCGACTTCCGCCGCTGCCGGCGCGAGAGCTGCGCCGTGGCCGCCGGTCAGCACCTGACTGCCTCCGGCCGGCGCACGACCGCCTTCGTCGAGCTCGTCGATCCGCGCGGCTCCGGGTTCGAAATCGTCTACTGGCTCTACCGCCCGACGATCGGCTGGGAACGGCTAGCCCGGCGGGCGGGGCAGGCGGACGTCGAAGCCGCCGCCGGCACCGAGGTTCTGGTCGGGGACGACCCCGCCCTCGTCCCACTCGAGACCCTGCCGGGCCGCAACCACTACGAGTTCCCGGCCGCCGAGCGCCCGCCCTGGCAGTGGCGCGTCGCCGGGCGCTATCCCGGCTGGTCGAGCTAGGAGGCAGCCGCTTCCGCCGCCTTCTCACTGTCGGCTTCGTCCTGCGCCTGCCTGATCAGGCCGCGCCAGTCGGTGGTCCTGAAGACGAGCAGGATCGCGAGGAAGCCGAGCACCACCGACCAGGCCGCCATCGCGATCTGGGTGCCGACCGAGAAGGAGAGGACGGCGGTCCGGGTCGGGCCGTGCAGCGTCGCCACCAGCAGCGCCTGCTGGGCCCCGGCGCCACCCGGGGTGAAGGGGACGATGTTGGCGATCGCCTGCACGCTCATCACCAGCATCACGCTGCCGACCGAGCCGCCGATCCCGAAGGCCTCGAGGAAGAACCAGAAGGCGGCGAAGCGCAAGATCCAGCCGACCCCCTGCCAGGCGAAGACCTCTCGCATGTAGCGGCTCGGCTCGGAGAGGATCACAAGCCCCTGGCGGACCCGCACCCAGAAGCGGCGGACGCGGTGGGCGAGGAAGTAGATGCCGATCGCGATCGCCAGCAGGGTGATCCCGACGGCGATGAAGAAGAGGTTCGGGTTTTCGGCCCAGAAGGAGATCTCGAAGGCCGGAAGGTCGGGGATTCGCGGCAGCGGTGGCAGCAGGCCCTGGCTGATCGCGTAGAGCAGGACCAGGATTCCGACCGAGGTGTCGAAAACCGTCTGCACCAGGAACGAGGAGGTCACCGCCGGATAGGAGGAGTCCGGGATCTGGCGCTTGACGAGGAAGACCTTGGTCGCGTCGCCCGCGTGGGCGGGGACGATCGCGTTGATCCCCGCCCCCGCCAGGTAGGCGGCGGCAAGTGGCAGGTACGGGATCGGCTTGTCCGGATAAGCCGCCCGCAGGACGTTGCGCCAGGCCCAGGCGCGAGCCAACTGCATGGCCAGCAGGCAGAGCAGGGCAAGCGCGAAGGTCGTCCAGTCGATCTGCGAGAGGTGACGGAAGAACTCGGCCGCGGCTTCGAAGAAGCGCTGGAAGTTGGCCTGGAGATCGGCTGCGGGCATCGCAGCTAGACTAGCCACGCTCGTGCCGGATACCGACACGCACACCCTGCCCCCCAACGCCACCCGGGACCCCGCTGACGAAGCGATGTGCGCTCGTGCTCGCGAGCGCTACGCGGCCGATCGCAAAAGCCGCTGGCGCAAGCGGCGCAAACGTCACGCGCAGCTGCCGAACCTGATCATCATCGGCGGGCTCAAGTGCGGGACGACGAGCATCCACCACTACCTCGGCCTGCATCCGGAAATCCAGATGTCGAAGCCGAAGGAGCTGAACTTCTTCGCCCGGGAGCTGAACTGGGATCTCGGCATCGACTGGTACGCGAGCCGCTTCGACGACCGCTTCGAGGTCCGCGGCGAGTCCTCGCCCCACTACACGAACCTTCCCCGCTTCGAGGGCGCCGCCGAGCGGATCAAGCAGAACTGCCCCGACGCGCGCCTGCTCTACATGGTCCGCGACCCGATCAAGCGGATCCTCTCCCACTGGGTCCACGCCACCGGTGCCGGCTACGAGCACGGCGACCTCGTCGAGGTCCTCTCCAGGCCGGACACCTCCTACGTCAACCGCTCAAAGTACTGGATGCAGCTGCAGCCCTACCTCGAGCGCTTCGACCGCTCCCAGATCGAGATCATCACCCAGGAGGAGCTGCAGTCAGAACGCGAAGAGACGATGCGCAAGGCCTTCGCCTTCGCCGGCGTCGACGAGAGCTTCACCTCCGAGCAGTTCGACCGCGAGTGGGAGAAGTCGAGCGCCAAGGAGGGCGACAAATACCAGCTGATGGAGAAGCTGGTGAAACTGCCCGGCCTGCGCTCCTTCGACCGCAACTTCGACCGCCTGCCCGAGTCGATGCGCTGGCTGGTCGAGAAGGTCGTCCACGACCCGGACAAGCCGCCGGCGCCGAAGCCGAAGCTCCCCAACGACCTCTTCGAGATGGTCCGCACCCGCTTCACCGACGACGTCGCCGAGCTGCAGAAGTTCGCCGGCCACGAGTTCGCCGGCTGGCACGACTACCGCTGAGCGCTTCCGATCTACGCCCACCCCGCTGGGGTGAAACTCGGATGCGCGGGTAGGGTCCGAACAATGCGGCGGTTAGTGCCAGATCCCGGGCCAACCACGGTCGAGGAGCAGCTCGACACGTATCGACCCTGGGAGGAAGAGCGCAACGAGCGACCCTTCGTCGCCCTCAACTTCGTCTCCACCGTCGACGGGCGGGCGACGATCGCGGGGCGCTCGGGGCCGATCGGATCCGAGACCGACACGGAGATGCTCGGGCGCCTGCGCTGCCGTTTCGACGCGGTGATGATCGGGGCCGGAACGATGCGGGTCGAGCGCTACGGGCGGCTGGCCTCGAAAGAGGAGACCCGGAGGAGACGGGAAGCGATCGGCCTCGACCCCAATCCGCTGATGGTGATCGTCAGCGGTCGCCTCGACCTGCCCTGGGACGCACCGCTCTTCACCGCCGGCGAGGGACGGGTCCTGATCCTCACCGCCTCGGAGGCCGAGCCGCCCGAGACGGCGACCCCGCTGCAGCTGCAGCGCCATGAAGGGGCCGTCAATCTGACCGACGCGCTGCGCGACCTGCGTCGCGAGCACGGCGTCCGGGCGCTCCTCTGCGAGGGCGGCCCGCACCTGCACGAGCAGCTCCAGGCCGACGGTCTCGTCGACGAGCTGTTCCTGACGATCGCGGCGAAACTGAGCGGCGGCGAGGCGCCGCGGATCCTCGAGGGGCCGCTGCCGCAGATCGTCGAGATGGAGCTGGCCTGGCTGCTGGAGGAGGACGGCGAGCTCTTCACCCGCTACCGGCGAGCCTGAGGCGCCGATCAAATACCGTTCCTCATCCGGAGAGACGAGGAGAGGAATCGATGGACTTCAAGCCCAGCCCCGAGGTCGCCGAGCTGCGCGAGCGCGTGCTCGACTTCATCGACGACGAGATCTACCCGCGCGAGCGGGAGATCATGGAAGCGCTCGACGCGGAGGTCGCGACCGGCGTCCCCTACCCCGAGAACCTCGTCGCCGTGCGCGAGAAGGCGAGGGGCGAAGGGCTCTGGAACCTGTTCATGCCCGACGAGCGCTTCGGCCCCGGGCTGAAGAACTGGGAGTACGGGCTGCTCTGCGAGGAGATGGGACGCAGCCCGATGGCGGCGCCGATGGCCTTCAACTGCTCGGCGCCGGACACCGGCAACATGGAGATCCTCGCCGAGCACGGCACGCCGGAACAGCGCGAGCGCTGGCTGGAGCCGCTGCTGGAGGGCAAGATCCGCTCCTGCTTCTCGATGACCGAGCCCGAGGTCTCCGGCTCGGACCCGACGCTGCTGCAGGCCAAGGCCGAGCTCGACGGCGACGAGTGGGTCGTCAGCGGCCACAAGTGGTTCACCAGCGGCGCGGTCGGCGCCGACCTGGCGATCGCGATGGTCGTCACCGACCCGGACGCCCCGCCCTACGCCCGCGCCTCGATGATCTGCGTCCCAACCGACAACCCCGGCTTCAACCTGGTGCGGCCGATCTCGGTGATGGGCCACGACGGCGGTCCCGGCCACTGCGAGATCCGCTACGAAGACTGCCGGGTGCCGAAGGGGTCCCTGCTCGGCGAGCGCGGCGCCGGCTTCGCGATCGCCCAGGACCGGCTCGGCCCTGGCCGCATCCACCACTGCATGCGGGCGATCGGGACCGCCGAGCGGGCGCACGAGATGATGTGCCGCCGCGCCAACGAACGCTCCGCTTTCGGCGGCCCGCTGGGCGAGAAGCAGTTCGTCCAGGAGTCGATCGCCGCCAGCCGGATGGAGATCGACCAGGCCCGCCTGCTGACCCTCTACGCCGCCTGGAAGATGGACACCGAGGGCAAGCGCGCCGCCCGCCAGGCGATCTCCGCGATCAAGATCGTCGCCGCCAACATGGTGATGGACGTCCTCGACCGCGCGATCCAGATCCACGGCTCGCTCGGGATGACCGACGACACCCCGCTGGCGATCATGTGGCGCTTCAGCCGCATGCTCCGCCTCGCCGACGGCCCCGACGAGGTCCACAAGATGGTCCTCGCCCGCCGCGAGCTGAACCGCTGGTCCAAGCGGGCCGAGGCCGAAGCCGAAGGCAACCTCGAGCCCCGTCACGCAACTCGGATGGTCTAGCAAGCTAGCTAGATATCTAGCTAGCTTGCTAGGATCCGAACCGTGGCGGAGATCGGCATGCACGAGGCGAAGACCCAGCTGTCGAAGCTCGTGGAGCGCGTGCAAGCGGGCGAGGAGATCGTCATCACCCGGCGCGGCAAGCCGGCCGCCCGGCTCGTGCCGGAGCGCAAAGGGGAGGGATTCGCCTCACTTGCTGGGTCGTGGAAGGGCCGGGTGCGGATCGCCGACGACTTTGACGAGCTGCCCGACGATCTCGCCGACGCGCTCGGCATGCAGTATTGACCCTGCTCCTTGACACCTACGTCGTCCTCTGGTGGATGGCTGGGAGACCTGATCGGGTCGGCACGGAAGCTAGAGCGGCAATCGAAATGGGGACGCCAGTCCTGGTCAGCGCCGTCGTCATCTGGGAGGTCGGCATCAAGCGCCACCTCGGCAAGCTCGATGCCCCCGAAGACCTGCTCGACCAGCTGGAGAAAGCCGAGGTCGACCTGCTGCCGATCACGCCCCGGCACGCCGACCGGGTCGCGGCGCTGCCGATGCACCACCGGGACCCTTTCGACCGTCTGCTCGTCGCCCAAGCCCAGAGCGACGAACTCCTGCTGGTCACCGCCGACAGCGACCTCGCCCATTACGGGATCGAGACCGTCTGGTAGACGTCAGGCCGCCCGCTCGCGCCGCTCGGCCTCTTCGGCCAGGCGCTCGACGAGGCGAGCGAAGGCGTGGATGCCCTCGTCGACCTTGCCGTAGCCGCCGGCGACGTAGCGGGCGTAGACACCCTCGAGGATGATCGCCAGCTTCCAGTAGCCGAGGGCGACGTAGAAGTTGAGTTCGGCGAGGTCGCGGCCGGATTGCTCCGCGTAGCGGGCGGCGATCTCGGCCTGGGTCGGGAAACCGGGCGCCAGGTTGGCGGGCATGCCGAGGGCGACGACGTCGTCGCCGGCACCTCGCTCGGGCCAGTAGGCCATCAGCAGGCCGACGTCGGCGAGCGGGTCTCCAAGGGTGCAAAGCTCCCAATCGACCACCGCGGCGACCTCGCCGGCGGTGGTGAGGATCATGTTGTCGAGGCGGTAGTCGCCGTGGACGATCGTCGCCGGCCCCTGCTCGGGGATCCGCGCCGAGAGCGCCGCGTGGACCCGGTCGATCGGCTCCAGCTCGCGGGTCTTCGACTTCTCCCACTGGCCGTGCCAGCGGTGCAGCTGGCGGGCGACGTAATCCTCCTTGCGGCCGAGGTCGCCGAGCCCGGCGGCGTCGGGGTCGACGGCGTGGATCTGCGCCAGGGTGTCGGCGACGCGCTCGCCGATCGCCCGCCGGTCGTCCTCCGCGGGAAAGACCTCCGCCTCGGCCAGGCCGCGCAGGATCGGACCCTCGACGAACTCCATCACGTAGAAGGGCGCCCCGTTGACGCTCTCGTCCTCGCAGAGCCCGACCACCGGAGCTACTGGAACCTCGGTCTTCCCCAGGGCGGAGACGACCTTGAACTCACGCCCCATGTCGTGGGCCGATCCCAGCCGCTTGCCCATCGGCGGCCGGCGCAGTGCCCACTTGCGGTCGCCGGCGTCGGTGACCCGGTAGGTCAGGTTCGAGTGGCCGCCGGCGATCCGCTCGAACTCCAGCGGCAGCTCGGCTCCGGCGACGTTGGCGGTGAACCAGGCTTCGACCGGCTCGCGGTCGATCCCCTCCGGCGCGGCGACGGTTCCGTCCTGCTCGGTAGCCTCGTCAGCCATAGGGGCGCAAGCATATTCACGATCCAATCGACGGCTGAGCCCGTCACTCGCCAACCGGCTGCGGATCGGGTTCGCGATCGGCTTCGCCGTGCTCGCCGCGATGGCGGTGATCGGCGTCGGCCGCTTCATCCAGCAGCGCCAGGACTTCGAGGACTCGATCGCCCGCTCCTACCAGGTGGAGATGGTCGCCCGCGAACGAATCGCCCGCGGCACCGGCGGTGAACCGGCGCGGGCGATCGTGCGGCAGCAGGGCCAGCGGCGGGCCGAACTGCGCGACGAGATCTCCAGCGACACCCGCGACACCGCACTGCTCGTCGCCGCCGGTCTGCTGGCCGGCCTGACCGGCGCGCTGCTCCTCTTCAGCGGCCTGATCTCCTCGATGCGGCGGCCGCTCGAGGAGCTGGTCGCGGCGGCCGGCAAGCTCGCCTCCGGCGACCGCAGCGCCCGGGTCGAGGTGGGCGGCCTGGCGGAGACGGCGACCCTCGGCGCCGCCTTCAACGAGATGGCGGAGGAGCTCGAGCTGGAGGAGAGCAGGCGCGAAGAGCTCGACCGGCTGAAAGACGAGTTCGTCCTCACCGCCTCGCACGAGCTGCGCAGCCCGCTGACCTCGGTCCAGGGCTTCGCCGAGCTGCTGATGCTCGAACGCGAGTCGCTGACCCCGCGCCAGGCGGAGACCGTCGAGGTGATCCTCGACAACTGCCGCCACCTGGTGCGGCTGCTGAACGACCTGCTCGACCTCGCCCGCTCCGACGCCGGGCGCCTGGCCATCCGTCCGCGACCGACCGAGGTCGCGCCGCTGATCGCGGACGTCGTGCGTACGATGCGCGCCCAGACCGAGGCGGACGGGCAGGCCCTGAGCGAACAGGTCCCGCCCGGCCTGCTGCCGATCGAAGTCGAGCCCGACCGCGTCCGCCAGATACTCGTCAACTTGATTACGAATGCCCATGAGTACTCACCCGAAGGCGCGTCCATCCAGGTCGCGGTCCAGGCGATCGGTGCCCAGGTGGAGATAGCCGTGAGCGACGACGGGCCGGGCATCCCGCCGGACCAGCTTGGGCGGATCTTCGAGCGCTTCACCCGCGGCGACGCCGGTCTGACCCAGCGCGTCGGCGGCACCGGCCTCGGGCTGGCGATCTCGAAATCGCTGGTCGAGGTGCACGGTGGCAGCATCGACGCCGAATCCACGGTCGGCGAGGGGTCGACCTTCCGGGTGCGCCTGCCGATCGCCGCCGCGCCGGCGGCCGGAGACGGCCAGGCCGACCCGAGCCGGACCACGGCGGAGGCGAGCTGATGGCGACGATCCTCGTCGCTGACGACTCGGAGACGATCCTGCTGCTGATGCGGACCCGGCTGGAGATGGCCGGCCACACGGTCGCCACCGCCGCCGACGGGCAGGAGGTGCTCGACCACATCGCCAACGGGGTCGCCCCCGACATGCTCCTGCTCGACGCGATGATGCCGCGCAAGTCCGGCATCGACGCCCTGCGCGAGATCCGCGGCGCCGGCAACGAGGTGCCGGCCCTGATCGTCAGCGCCCACCAGAACCCCGGCGACGCCGACGCCCCGACCGACCTCGCGATCGCCGCCTACGTCACCAAGCCGATCGACTTCGACCGCCTGCTGGAGACAGTCACCCAGCTCACTTCGTAGCGGTTACGACATTTGGGGGGCTATAGACCCCTAAATGTCGGAGTCGCTCAGCTCTTGGCGATCTCGAGGCGGATCTCTTTGCCCTTGAGCTTGGTGCCATCGAGGAACTCGACGGTGCGCTCGGCCTGATCCGGGTCGACCTCGACGAACGAGAAGCGGTGCAGGACGCGGACGTCGTGGATCGCCTCCTCGGGCAGGACAGCGCCCTCGCGCAGCGCCCAGCGCAGGTCCTCCTCGGCGATGCCGCTGCGCTCGCCGCGGTTGACGAAGAGCTTGGTCGTCGCCGCCTTCTCCTCGCCGTCCTCGCTCGCGTCGCCGTTGGCCTCGGCGGCGCGCTCGCGGCTCGGCTCGCGCTCCTTCTCGCGCTCGCGCCTCGGCGCCCGCTCGCGGCGCCGCGGCGGCGGCGCGTGCTCGAGCCGCTCCTCGGGGGTCTCCCACTCGCCGATCTTGGTCTTGACGTCGCGCTCGATACGGCCGATCTCGTCCTTCTGGTCCGGCGTCACGAAGGTGATCGCGCGGCCGGTCCGCCCCACCCGGCCGGTACGGCCGATGCGGTGGACGTAGGTCTCCGAGGAGTTCGGCACGTCGTAGTTGATGACGTGGGTGACGTGGTCGACGTCGAGCCCGCGGGCGGCGATGTCGGTCGCCACCAGCAGCTTCACGCGATGGTCCTTGAAGGAGATCATCACCCCGTCGCGGACGCCCTGGCTGAGGTCGCCGTGCAGCGCCTTCACATCGAGCCCTTTGTCCTTCAGCGTCTTTTCCAGCTTGGTGGCCCCGATTTTGGTCCGGGTGAAGATGATCGCCTGCTCGGGTTCTTCGGTCTTCAGCAGCTCGACCAGGCGCGCCGCCTTCTCCTTGGCCGGGACCTCGACGTAGGCCTGCTGGATCTTGTCGACGGTCAGCGTCTCCGGGGTGATGCTGATCGTCGTCGGGTCGTACATGTAGCCCTCGGCGAGCTTCTGGATCGGCGGCGGCATCGTCGCCGAGAAGAGCGCCGTCTGGCGACCGCTCGGGCACATCCGCAGGATCTTCTCGACGTCCTCGATGAAGCCGAGGTCGAGCATCTCGTCGGCCTCGTCGAGGACGACGTAGCGGGCCGAGGTGAGGACCAGCGAACGGCGCGACATCAGATCCATCATCCGCCCGACGGTGGCGACGACGACGTGGGCGCCGGAACGCAGCTGCGACTGCTGCGAGCGGATCGGGGCGCCGCCGAAGACGGCGACGATCTCGATGTCGAGATGCTCGGCGTAGGCACGCAGCGCCTGCGTCACCTGGATGCAGAGCTCCCGCGTCGGCGTCATCACGATCGCCTGCACCTCTTCGTTGGCGGGATCGAGGTACTGCAGCAGCGGCAGCCCAAAGGCCGCCGTCTTGCCGGTCCCGGTCTGCGCCTGGCCGATCACGTCGTGGCCGCCGAGCAGCTCCGGGATCGCCTGTTCCTGGATCGCGGTCGGATCCTCGTAGCCGAGCTCGTCCAGAGCCTGCTGGATGTCGGGCGAGAGGCCTAGTTCTTTGAAGTTCACTTAGGTGCGGTCACTTACTGGGGTCCAAGAGGAGCTTGCCGCTGGTGCGGCGGGCAATCAGGTCTTCGTGCGCCCGCGCCGCTTCCGACAGGGGGTAGACCTCTCCGATCGTAACCGTCAGCTCGTCTCCGGCGATGGCCGCCAGCAGATCGCGAATCATCGGACCCAGCAGGTCCGGCCGCATCAGCAGGTGGGCGAGCCAGAAGCCGATCACCGCCTTGGAGCCGCGCAGCAGCGCCGCGGTGGAGATTTCCCGCTGTTCGCGCGAGGCGATTCCGAAGACGACCATCCGCCCCAGCGGCGCCAGCACTCCCATCTCGGCGTCGAAGGCCTCGCCGCCGCTCATATGCAGGACGGCGTCGACGCGGTTGCCGTCGTTGGCCTCGCGGATCGCCTCGCCGAGATCCTCGGCGCGGGAGTCGACGCAGGCGTCGGCACCGAGGCCCCGCACCATCTCGCGCTTCTCCTCGCTGGAAGCAAGGCCGATCACCTTGGCGCCGGCGCTCTTGGCCAGCTGCACCGAGAGGCTGCCGGTCCCGCCCGCGGCGGCCTCGACAACGATCGTCTCCCCCGGCTCGATCCGGGCGCAGCGGTGGACCAATGCCATCGCGGTCAGGCCCTGCAGGAGGCCGCCGGCAGCCTGGTCGTAGTCGACCCCGTCCGGCAGCTCGATCAGCTGCGATTTCGCCACCGCGACCTGCTCGGCGTAGCCGCCGCTGCCCAGCAGGGCGACGACGCGGCGGCCGTCGGAGAGCTGGCCGCTGACCTCGGCGCCGGGGATCAGCGGCAGGGTCTGCTCGGCAAGGTAATCGTTGCGGGAGGCGTGGGTGTCGGCGAAGTTGACGCCGCTGCGCTTGACGTTGACCACGACCTCGGAGAGCTTGGGGCTGGGGTCCGGGACCTCGACGTGCCGCAATACCTCGGGTCCGCCGAACTCCTCGATCTGGATGGCTTTCATCGGTCGCTGAGTCTCGCAGGGCGACCGCCGCTCGCGCGGTCACCTCGATTAGGCGGGTTCGACCGATCCCTACTAGGCTGCCCCCCGCATGGCACTCACGGTTGTCGGATCAATCGCCTTCGACGCGGTCAAGACCCCATTCGGGGAGCGCGAGCGGATGCTCGGCGGCGCCGCCGTCCACTTCTCCCTCGCCGCCAGCTTCTTCACCGAGGTGCGGCCGGTCGGCCCGGTCGGCGACGACTTCGGCGCCGAGCAGTTCGAGGTGCTGGAAGGGCGCGGGATCCTCACCGAGGACGTCGAGCGGGTCCCCGGCGGCAAGAGCTTCTTCTGGCGCGGCCGCTACGAGTACGACCTCAACGTCGCTCACACCGAGGACACCCAGCTCGGCGTCTTCGCCGAGTTCGAGCCGAAGCTCTCGGCGGCATCCAAAAATGCCGACACCCTCTTCCTCGCCAACATCCAGCCCGACCTGCAGCGCCAGGTGCGCGCCCAGTGCGGCGGCGCCCGGCTCAGCGGCCTCGACTCGATGAACCTCTGGATCGAAACGGCCAAGGACTCGCTCAGCGCGGCGATCGCCGAGGTCGACTGCCTCGTCGTCAACGACGCCGAGATCCGCATGCTGACCGGCGAGTCGAACCTCGCCCGCGCCGCCCGCGCGGTGATGGACATGGGACCGCGCGCGGTGATCGCCAAGCAGGGCGAGTACGGCGCGGCGCTCTTCACCGAGAGCGGCTTCTTCGCCCTCCCCGGCTTCCCGCTCGAGGACGTGCGCGACCCGACCGGCGCCGGCGACAGCTTCGCCGGCGGCTTCTTCGGCTACCTCGACAGCGTCGAGGGCGATCTGCACGACGCCGAGCTGCGGCGGGCGATGGGCTACGGCACCGTCCTCGCCTCCTTCAACGTCGAGGAGTTCGGGACCGAGCGGGTCTCGCGGCTGACGCGTGAGGAGATCGACGCGCGCTTCGAGGAGCTGCGCTCGATGACGCAGTTCGAGAGCGCCTCACCCTCTTAACAGCCGATCTCAGCGAAGTGACAGAATGGGCGCCGCCCCATGGCCACCGACTCGCTGACGATCACCGACAACCGCACCGGCAAGACCTACGAGGTGCCGATCTCCGACGGCACGGTGCGGGCGATGGACCTGCGGCAGGTCAAAGTCGACGAGGACGAATTCGGGATGATGGCCTACGACCCGGCCTTCACCAACACCGCCTCCTGTCGCTCCTCGGTCACCTACATCGACGGCGCCGCCGGGATCCTCGAACACCGCGGCTACTCGATCGCGCAGCTCTGCGAGAAATCGACCTTCCTCGAGGTCGCCTACCTGCTGATCTTCGGCGAGCTGCCCACCGCGCCGCAGCTCGACCGCTGGGTCTTCGACATCACCCACCACACCTTCGTCCACGAGGACCTGAAGCACTTCTTCGAGGGCTTCCGCTACGACGCCCACCCGATGGGGATGCTGCTCGCCGGCGTCGGCGCGCTCTCGACCTTCTACCCGGACGCGAAGCAGATCGACGACCCCGAAGAGCGCTACATGGCCGCGGTGCGGCTGATCGCCAAGGTGCCGACCCTCGCCGCGTTCTCCTACCGCCACAACATGGGTCTCCCCTACGTCTATCCGGACAACGAGCTCAACTACGCCCAGAACTTCCTCTCGATGATGTTCAAGAAGACCGAAGACCGGCACATCCCCAAGGAGGCGCTGGCCAAGGTCCTCGACGTCCTCTTCATCCTCCACGCCGACCACGAACAGAACTGCTCGACCAACGCGGTGCGCGGGGTCGGCTCCTCCGACGTCGATCCCTACTCGGCGGTGGCGGCCGGGGTCGCGGCGCTCTACGGGCCGCTGCACGGCGGCGCCAACGAGGCGGTGCTGCGGATGCTGCGGCGGATCGAGTCGCCGGAGAACATCCCCGACTTCCTCGAGCGGGTGAAGCGGCGCGAGGAGAAACTGATGGGCTTCGGCCACCGGGTCTACAAGAACTACGACCCGCGGGCGCGGATCATCCAGCAGCACCTCGACGAGGTCTTCGAGGTGACCGCCTACAACCCGCTGGTCGAGATCGCCCGCGAGCTGGAGAAACGCGCGCTCGACGACGAGTACTTCACCTCCCGCAAGCTCTACCCGAACGTCGACTTCTACTCGGGGATCATCTATGAGGCGATGGAGATCCCGACCGACATGTTCACGGTGATCTTCGCCATCCCCCGCACCGCCGGCTGGGTCGCGCAGTGGATGGAGATGCAGGAAGACCCGGAGAAGAAAATCGCCCGGCCGCGGCAGATCTACACCGGGGCGCGAGAGCTTGACTACGTCCCGATCGAGGGGCGTGAGGGGCCGGAGAAAATCATCGGCCCACCGGCGCGCAGGCCGAAAAGGCCTCGTCGCGGCGCGTAAAGCGCCTTCGGCAATGGCCGGCTGGAAGCTGACCGTCCGGCACGGCTCGGACGTCGACCACGCGTCGTTCGCCAATCTGGATGAAGCGGTGGCGGCGATGCGCGGGCGCGCTCTGGCGATTCGGGCCGAGGGACCGGTGCGGCCGGTGCAGTCGCTGCGGGACTTCGGGCCGGGGGAGCAGGTTCACGCTCGCCTGCAGCTGAGCGGCGGTGGGCTGTTCAAGAAATCGGTAGCTGGGATCGACGTGCGGGGTGACGGGACGTTCGTGCCCTACAAGGGCGGGGTAACGCGGGAGGAGCTCGACCCGACGCACCACGACACGCCGTTCGACCTGGTGCGCGAGACTCTGGAGGCGAAAAACGATGGCTAGGACCGAGACCGAGATTCCCAAGGGCAGCTACGCCGCCGGCGAGCGGGTGCGGCTGCCGGTGGGCGCCGAACCGCCGTTCACCGTCTTCATCAACGGCGTCGAGCAGGGCAGGGAGACCTACCGGATCGAAAGCGGCGAGATCGTCTTCGACCGCCCTATCGTCAAGGAGAAGGTCGGCACCGGCCGCTGGCTGGCGATGTACCTCGGCCTCTTCGGCACCTACCGCAAGAACGAGACGATCGACCTCCAGTTCAGCAAGGGCGGCAAGGTCGAACTGCGCTCCGACCTGCCGGTGATCCCCTACGCCGAGGGCGGGGGACCGTGAACATCGGCTTCCTCCTCCTCTGCGACCACAGCGAGGCCGTCAACGGCAAGCTCTACCTGACCGGCGGCGGCTGGAACGTCCTCCGCCTCCCCGAGCTGCCGCACGAGTGGTCCTTCTCGATCGGGCTTGGCATCGACGTCGCCTGGCACGA
>Ga0126313_10000230_pt1 | contig 25305 bp, 28 predicted proteins | sample Plot105A_FD_89954 | JGI IMG/M metagenome (GOLD analysis project Ga0126313, IMG submission 89954) | Serpentine soil microbial communities from UC McLaughlin Reserve, CA, USA - Plot105A | ecosystem: Environmental > Terrestrial > Soil > Grasslands | place: USA: UC McLaughlin Reserve, Lake County...
CAACAACCCCTACGCCCAGTTCCAGGACGAGTACTCGCTGGAGGACATCAAGGCGGCGAAGATGATCCACGACCCGCTGACCAAGCTGCAGTGCTCGCCGACCTCCGACGGCTCGGCCTGCGCGATCGTCGCCTCCGAGCGCTACGTCGAGGAGCATGGTCTCTGGGACCAGGCGGTCGAGATCGCCGGCCAGTCGATGGTCACCGACCTCAGCTCGACCTTCGACGAGAACGCCGACTGCATGACGATCGTCGGCTCCGACATGTCGCGGACCGCCGCCGACGCGGCCTACGCCGAGGCGGGAGTCGCGGCCGAGGAAGTCGACGTCTGCGAGCTGCACGACTGCTTCAGCGCCAACGAGCTGATCACCTACGAAGCGCTCGGGTTCGCCGCGGAGGGCGAGGCGCACAAGTTGGTCGAGGAAGAGGCGACCACTTTCGGCGGCAAGGTCGTCGTCAACCCGTCCGGCGGGCTGATCTCCAAGGGGCATCCGCTCGGGGCGACCGGCCTCGCGCAGTGCTCGGAACTGACCTGGCAGCTGCGCGGCGAAGCCGACAAGCGCCAGGTGGACGGCGCCAAGGTGGCGCTGCAGCACAACATCGGCCTCGGCGGCGCCGCCGTGGTCACGGTCTACAAACCGGCGGCCTAGGGACGGCACGCCGGACTACGGAGGAGGAGCACGATGGCGAAGGAGCGGCGTTCACTCAGCGGCAAGGTGGTGGCGATCACCGGCGGCGCGCGCGGGATCGGCAAGGCGACCGCGTCCGCGCTGGTCAGGAAGGGATGCCGCGTCGCTATCGGCGACCTCCAGCTGCAGCTGGCGGAGCAGACCGCGGCGGAGCTGGGCGGCGGCACGGTCGCGCTGGCGCTCGACGTCACCGACCGCGACTCCTTCGCGCACTTCCTCGACGAGGCCGAACGGCAGCTCGGGCCGATCGACGCGGTGATCAACAACGCCGGGATCATGCCGGTCACCCCGTTCGAGGACGAGAGCCCCGACTCCGTCCGCCGCCAGATCGACATCAACCTCCACGGCGTCATCACCGGCACCCAGCTGGCGATCAAGCGCCTGCGCCCGCGGGGCAGCGGCTACATCGTCAACATCGCCTCGCAGGCGGGCAAATCGGGCCTGCCGGGGATCGCCACCTACTCCGGGACCAAGCACGCGGTCGTCGGGATCAGCGAGGCGGTGCGGGCGGAGCTGCGCGACACCGGGATCGAGGTCCTCTGCGTGATGCCGACCGTCGTCAACACCGAGCTGACCAGCGGCGTCGGCCAGAAATGGGTGAAGCCGGTCGAGGCCGCCGACGTCGCCAACGAGATCGTCGACGCGATGGAAGTGCCGCGCTTCGACGTCTTCGTCCCGCGCGCCAACGGGGCTCTCTACAAGATCCTCGCCCCGCTGCCGCGCAGCTGGCGCGAGGCGTTGGGGCGGGCGATGAAGGTCGACAAGCTGATGACCGAGGTCGACCACGGCGCTCGCAGGGCCTATGAGGAGCGGGCGGCGGCGAGCGAGCCGGGCCGGGGCGAGGCGTCCGACGCGCCGGCGCCGCAGCGCGACGCGGCATAGTTTCGCCGTTCGGTGAACTTTGGGCACCCCAGCGCCGTAGATTCACCAAACGAGCTGATGGGACGGATCTACGACAACACCTGGGGCCGGATGTTCTCGGCCCTCTACGACCGCGCCTTCGAGGCGAGCGAAGAGGCCGGGCTGCGGGAGATGCGCGCCGGGCTGCTGAAAGGGGCGCGGGGGAGGGTGCTGGAGCTCGGCTCGGGCACCGGACTGAATTTGGAGCTCTATCCCCGCGAGGGGCTCGACTGCCTCACCCTGACCGAGCCCGACCCGCACATGTTCAAGCAGCTGAAAAGGCGTGCGGAGGAGATCGGTTGCGCGGCGGACCTGGTGGAAACGGGCGCCGAAGATCTTCCCTTCGACGACGACAGCTACGACACCGTCGTGGTCACCCTCGTCCTCTGCACGGTGCCCGACCAACCCGCGGCACTGCGGGAGATCTCCCGTGTCCTCGCGCCGGGAGGTCAGCTGCTCTTCCTGGAGCACGTCCGCTCGAACCACCCCGACCTCGCCAAGTGGCAGGACCGCCTGGAGAAGCCCTGGCAGTTCCTCGGCGACGGCTGCCACTGCAACCGCGACACCGAGGCAGGGCTGAGGGCCGCGGGGTTCGAGCTAAGCGGCCTCGAGCACCCCGAACTGCCAAAGGCCCCGCCGATTGTGCAACCGATGGCAAAAGGCATCGCCAAGGTCGCTCCATAAGGTTTCGCTGTGCCCGAAACCGAGGTTGACCACCAGTTGCTCCAGAACATGGATAACTCATGGTCACTGCGTTTCGGGCCGCTCACCGCGGCGGAGGTGGGGCGGGCCATCTCGGCCTTCGTCCGCTGAGTGCGCCGGCCTGGATTCCAGATCCAACGCACGATAATGGTGGTTATGTCAACTCAGGCGAGGAGACAGTGTCGAGGAGACAGTGTCGCTCAGCCTGCGTCTTCGATCGCCGCTTCCAGCTCCTCGGCCGACTGAGGGGTCCCCAGGAGCTTGATTCCGTTCGTTTCAGGGCCTTTGACGGCGAACGAAGGCGTGCCGCCGAAGCCGAGGTTCTGCGCTTCCTGGCTCGTCGCTTCGACTTTCGCGGTCAGATTGGCGCGTTCTGAGTTCCATCTGGCCAAGTTCTTGACACCGGCGCCTTTGGCGACCGCTTCCAGGAAGGCGTCGTCGACGTATCCGGAGTTCTCGCCACCCTGGTTTCTGTAGAAGAGATCGACGAAGGTCCAGCCGCGTCCCTGCTTGCCGGCCGCGAGGGCTGCCGCGCCGGCGGTGACCGATTCGGGGCCGATAATCGTGAAGTTGCGGAAGTCGATCTTTGCGTCGCCTTTCTTGACCTGGCTTTCGACAATCGCCGGCAGGATTTCCTTCGAGTAGGCCGCGCAAAGCGGGCACTGCAGGTCGCCGAACTCGATCAGTTCCACCTGCGCTTTCGGATCCCCCAGCGTCATCTCGTGCTGCGGGGTGCCAGCCAGCAGCTGGTCTACGGCCTTGGCGTCCTCGAGCTTGGTGTCGCCACCGTCGCCGCTGCTGGAGGTGCTGATCACGATCAGCACGAGGACGACGGCAAGTGCCAGGAAAGCGGCGCCGGCGGCCATCCGCAGCAGCCTGGTGCGCCGCTCGGAGTCGGTCATGCCCGGTCGGGGAGCCCTTCCGCGGCGCCGCCATAGCCGATCAGGCGGGCGGCGCTGAGCCCGAAGAGGATCGCCATCAGGATGGCGCTGCCGACGCACCATTGGCAGATCGCTTCGATCTTGAAGATCTCGATATAGGTCAGGTAGATGCTGTAGCCGAAGCCGCCCAGCGCCACGAGGAAGCCGCCGAACCGCGCCGTGTCGTTGGCGAAGAAGGCGCTCGCCAGCAGCAGCAGGTAGCCGACGATCCCGAAGACGGCGATGTTGACCCCGGCGACGTGCGAGTAGGAGCTTTCGGCGACGGTCCTGCAGCCGCTGCCGCCGGCCAGGCAGACCGGGGACCCCCCGCCGGACTCGGAGATCGCGATGTAGGCGGCGACCCCGACGCCGAGGGCGGCGGCGAAGGCGATAGCCCGCTGCAGGTTGCCCTCGCCGGGAAAGCTCATCGCGCGGAAGATAAGGCTTCAGGGTAAGTGAGCGCTAAGTCGCGCCGAGATCGTCAGTGAGCCGCTTCGATGGAGCGCTGGATCTCCTTGGTGGAAGGCGATACGCCGAGGGATTCGAGTTCTTCATTCAGCACTGGCCCTCGGATCGTGACTCCCGGCGCGCGCTTCAATCCGACGGCTTCAGCTTCTTCTGTGTTTTCTTGGACCCAGAGGTGTGAGTTCGCGCGGTCGGCGTTCCATTTGTCGAGGTCCTTGACGCCGGCGGCGTTGGCGACGGCTTCCAGGAAGTCGTCGTAGCTGTAGTTGCCCGAACTCGCCTTGTCCTGGTTCCTGAAGAAGATTCCGATGTAGTTCCAGCCGCGACCCTGCAGGGAGGCGGCGTAGGCGGCGGCGCCGGCCGGGTTCGACTTCTTGCCGGCCACGACCATGAAGCGGAAGTCAATCCTGGCTGCGCCCCCCTTGACCTGCTTTTCGAGGACGGCCGGCAGGACCTCTTCCATGTGGTGCTTGCAGGCAGCGCAGCGCAGGTCGCTGTACTCGACCATTTCGATCGGCGCCACCGGATCCCCGATGACGGCCGCGTTCTGTGGGTATCCCGCGAAGAACTCGTTGACTGCGCCCACACCCTCGAGATGGATTTCCACCTCGCTGTCGTCCCCGGAAGTGTTGGCGATGATGAACGCGAGGACGACCGCCAGGGCGAGACAGCCGGCCCCCACCGCTATCCACAGTCGGTTCGAGCGCCGCGAGTCAGCTTTCACCGTTTGAATATAAAGCTCTTGTGTAAAGCGCGGCAAGGGTCCGCGAGAGCTTTCCGCCCTGCCAGGCGAGCGGCGACTCCCCCTCGGCCTCGCTGACCAATTGCCCTTGCGGCAGCGCTTCGGCGTAGGCAGCCGCGGACTCGTAGGGGTGTCCGGGATCGGCGTCGTCGTTGCTGCCGACGACCAGGGACGGGACCTCCAGCGCGACGAGCTCCGCCATCGACTCGAACGGCCGCGAGCGGGTCACCTCCCGCAGTGCCCGCGCCAAGGCGTCGGGATGCTGCTGCAGCAGGAGCCGGTCCCGCGTGAAGCGCAGCACCGAGTCGCGCCAGCGCGAGTCGATCCCCTGGTTCGCGTCGATGTAGGCGACGAAGCCGTCGACGCCGCCGGATTCCAGCGCCGCGGCGAGCCCGTCCCAGTAGACCAGCGAGGACGGCTCGATCGCGCCCGTGTAGACGGGGCCGATCAGCGCCAGGCCGGCCAGTCGCTCGGGATGGCGCAGCGCGTAGGCAACCGCGGTGTGGGCGCCCATCGAGTGGCCGCCGAGCAGGAAGCGCCCCTCGCCCACCTCCGCATCGACCACCCGCTCCAGGTCGCCGACCAGCTCCGGGTATCCATAACCCTCCCCCGCTGGTGCCGGGTCTGACTCCCCGTGTCCGCGGGCGTCATAGGTGACGACGGTGTGCCCGGCCCGCTGCAGCGCCTTGGAGCCGTGCAGCACGTAGCGCCTGGTAGCGGTGATGCCGTGGCAGAGGACAACCGGCGGCCCCTCCCCCGCCGCTTCGCCGCGCAGCGCCGGTGCCGGTCCGACCGCGAACGGCCGGCCTGCATCGGGCATCAGGCCAGCGAGGCGACCGCGCGCTCGAGGTCCGCGACCGACTCATAGCTGCTGCCGGTGCGGGAGACGGAGCGGTGGCGGATGACACCCTCGCCGTCGACGAGGAAGATCGCCCGCTGGACGTAGCGGCCCCCCGGCGCGTCCTTCAGCTCGGTCAGGCGCGCCAGCGGCCCGATCCAGCCGGTGACCCCGTAGGTCTTGGCGACGGCCAGGTCCTCGTCGGCCAGCAGCGGCACGTTCAGTTCCTGCTCTTTGACCCAATGCTCGTGCGAGTCGACCGACTGCGGTGAGATGCCGAGGACCTCGGCGTCGAGCTCGTCGAGCCGGTCGCCTTCGTCGCGGTAGTTGCAGAACTGCTTGGTGCAGACGGTGGTCGCGTCGCCCGGATAGAAGGCGAGGATGACGTTGCGGCCGCGATAGTCGGCGAGGTTGAACGTCTTGCCGCCCGTCCCCGGCAAAGCGAAATCAGGAGCTTTGTCGCCGACGTCGGGCTTGGCCATTGGGCCAGCTTAGAGGACACCCGGCGCCGCGCATATCTGCGTCCTCGGCTTGCCTTTGCCACCAGCAAAGGCTGCGCCTTGCGTCCTTGATCTGCTTGGCCGGGCGCCCTCTAACCCGACCCGACCTATTCTTGTTCGACCGTCATTTCGTCGATCAGGACCGTCTGTTTCGGTTTTTCTTCCGGCGTCCCGAGGGCGTCGATCTTTTCGACCACGTCGTAGCCCTCGCTGACTTTGCCGACCAACGCGTATTCGGGTGGCAGGCCGGCGTCGGGGGCGGTGACGACGTAGAACTGGCTGCCGGAGCGGCCGGGCGGGTCGGCCGAGCTCTTCGCCATCGCCACGATCCCCTTCGTGTAGGAGAGGTTCGGCGGCGGCGCCTCGTCGACGGTGTAGCCGGGGCCGCCGGTTCCGGTCCCCTCCGGATCGCCGCCCTGGATCACGAAGCCCGGCGCGACGCGGTGGAAGGTGAGGCCATCGTAGAAGCCTTCCTCGGCGAGGAAGGCGAAGGAGTCGGCGGTCTTCGGCGCCCGCTTGGTGTCGAGGGCGATCGCGAAGGTGCCGCAGCTGGTCTTGACGACGACGGTCGCTTCCTCGCCCGGCTTCAGGACCTGCTCGGGCTGCTCGAAGCTGACCGTCTTCGGTTTCGGTGCCGCGACTTTCTCGCAGCCGCCGGAGCTCGCCTGAGTCGATGAAGAAGGCGATGAGGAGCTCGAGTCGCCGTCGTCTCCGCCGCCGTTGGAGATCAGCACCGCGGCGACGATGCCGGCGGCGACCAGGGCGAATACGGCGAGAACGATCCAGCGGCGGTCGGGTCCCTGTTGCTCCACGGCGCGAAACCCTAGTAAACGTTCCGGGGGAGCAGATGCCTTCCCCTCCCCCACTGACTCCCCTCGCCGCCGCCGTCCTGCACGTCGGCAGTCCCGAGCGCGTTTTGCAGATCGAGTGCGGAGAGGGCGAGGGCGCGCTCTTCCTGTCGCGCGAGTTTCCTGTCGCGCGGGTGCGCGGAATCGACAGCTCGGCGGAGAGGGTCCGCCACGCCCAGGCCCGCGCCGGGCTCGACCCCGAGGGTCGGATCGCCTTCAAGCAGGGCACGCCCGGGTCGACCTCCTTTCCCCCCGACCACTTCGACCTGCTGGTCGCCGTCGACGCCCGGCCGAAGGTGAGGGAGAGCGCCCGGGTCCTCAGGCCGGGAGGGTTTCTGGTGCTCGCCGGCACGAGCCGCGACCGGGCTCCGGCGGGATTCGGGGCGCGGCTCCTACGCTGGCGGCTCGCCCGGGCCGGATTCGATCCGATCTGGGAGGAAGCGGCGGGCGACGGCAGCTTCTCTGTCTCGCGGCTCCGCGGCGGCGGGCCGATCGGCGCCTCCCTCTAGGCTGGGCGCCGCATGGAGATCGCCGGGATGCCGCTCACCCTGCTCATCAACCCCTCAGCGGCGGGGGGCCGGACGCTGAAGCTGCTGCCGCGAGTCGAGGCCGCGCTGGACGCTCGCCGCGTCGCCTTCCGGGTCGAGCGGACCCGCAGCCTCGAGCACGGGGTCGAACTTGCGCTGCGAGCGGTGGAACTCGCCGAGGTCCCGGTCGTGGTCAGCGGCGACGGCCTGATGGGCGCGGTCGGCGGCGCGATGGCCGGCTCGGAGACCCCCATCGGCCTGATCCCCGGCGGGCGCGGCAACGACCTGGCGCGGGCGCTCGGCATCCCCGACGACCCGGAGGCCGCGATCGAGGTCGTCCTCGCCGGCCACAGCCGCCGGATCGACGTCGGCGAGGCCAACGGCAAGCGCTTCCTCGGCATCGTCAGCGTCGGCTTCGACTCCGAATGCAACCGGCTCGCGAACGAAACCCACTGGTTGCGCGGCAACCTCGTCTACGCCTATTCGATGGTCCGCACCCTGGTCGGCTGGAAGACGGCCCGCTTTACGATCGCCGTCGGCGAGGAACGCAAGCGGATCAGCGGCTACTTCGTCGTCGCCGCCAACAACAGCGTCTACGGCGGCGGCATGTACATCGCCCCGGAGGCCGAGATCGACGACGGCCAGTTCGACGTCGTCGCGATCGAAGAGGTCGGCAAGCTGCGCTTCCTCCGCGGGCTGCGGGACGTGCTCAAGGGCGCCCACCTCGACAAAGAGGAGGTCACCACCTTCCGCGCCTCTCGCCTCGAGCTGGACGCCAGCCGCCCGTTCCCGGTCTACGCCGACGGCGACCACCTCACCGACCTGCCGGTCTCGCTGCGAGTCCTGCCCCGCAGCCTCTCGATCCTCGTCCCGGGCGACGCCGGGGAAGGCTGAAACCAGAGGTGCCCAACCCGCGCTCGGGACCTGTCTTCGGCGCCAAGGTCGCGCTCTCGCGAGCGATCGGCGCCGCCAGCCGTCGCAGCGGCCGCGGCGGCGGCACCACGCTGCCGGGACGGATGCTGCTGCGGCTGGAGCCGGAGGCGATCGCGCGCCTTGGCGCCGGGCTCGAGGGCGGGACGACGATCGTCAGCGCCACCAACGGCAAGACGACCACCGCCGGGATGATCGCAGGCATCCTTGCCGCCGACGGCCGCCACCCGGTCCACAACCGGGCCGGCTCGAACATGACCTGGGGCGTGGCGACGGCACTGCTCGAGCAGCGCGGCGACGAGGGGCTGTTCGAGGTCGACGAGGCCTGGTTGCCGCGGGTGACCGCGCAGCTGGAGCCCGCCCTCATCGTTCTGGGCAACCTCTTCCGCGACCAGCTCGACCGCTATGGAGAGATGGAGGCGCTGGCCGACGAGTGGGCGAAAACGGTCGCGAGCCGTACCGCTCAGACCGAGTTCGCGCTGAACGCCGACGACCCGCTGATCGCCGACCTCGGCCGCGACGCCGCGGGCGAACGGCGCGAAGGCGTCATCTACTTCGGGATCGAGGACGCCTCGCAAGCCCTGCCCGAGCTGCAGCACGCCTTCGACGCCAAGCACTGCCGCCGCTGCGGCCACCCCTACGCCTACGAGCGCGCCTTCGTCGGCCACCTCGGCCACTACTCCTGCCCCAACTGCGGGGCGGAACGACCGCGGCCGGAGGTCGCGGCGACGGAGATCGAGCTGCACGGGATGGACGGCTCGCGCTCCAAGGTCCGGGTGCCCGACGGGGAGTTCGAGCTGGAGCTGCCGGTACCGGGGCTCTACAACGTCTACAACGCGCTCGCGGCAGTGGCGGCGGGCCTCCGGCTTGGGGTCGCGCCTGAGCGAATCGCGGCGGCGCTGGGCGAGATGCGCGCCGCCTTCGGCCGGGTCGAGACGATCCCGGTCGCCGGGGTACCCGTTTCGATCCTGCTGATCAAGAACCCTGCCGGCGCCAACGAGGTGCTGCGGACGCTGATGCTGGAGAGCAAGGAACGCGGCCCGATCGACCTCTGGATCGCCCTCAACGATCGGATCGCCGATGGCCGCGACGTCTCCTGGATCTGGGACGCCGACTTCGAGCTGCTCGGCGACGCCGTGCGTCGCGTCGTCTGCTCCGGCACCCGCGCCCCGGAGATGGCCCTGCGCCTCAAGTACGCGGGCTGGCCCGAGGAGGGGATCGAGGTCGTGCCGGGCGTCGAGGCCTCGCTTGACGCCGCTGTCACCGGGGCCGATGGCCGCCTCTTCGCCCTCCCCACCTACACCGCCCTGCTGGAGCTGCGCAAGCTGCTCGCCGATCGCGGCCTCGCTGAGGAGTTCTGGCGGTGAGCGCGGCGACGGCGAACGCGATCTGGCACGACGCCGAGAACGGCAGCTACGCGGCCGACCTGCCGCTCTGGGAAGAGCTGGCCGAGCGGCAGGTCGGGACCGTCCTCGAGCTCGGCTGCGGGACCGGGCGCGTCGCCCTGCACCTCGCGCGCCGCGGACACCGGGTGGTCGGTCTCGATGCCGACCCCGACCTGCTCGCGGTGCTCGCTTCCCGTGGGGAGGATCTGCCGGTGAGCGCCCTGGAAGCCGACGCCCGCGACTTCGCGCTGGAGGATCCCGTCGCGCTGGTCCTCGCTCCCACCCACCTGCTGCAGCTCCTCGCCGACGCCGGGGAGCGGGCCGAGTGCCTGCGCTGCGTCGCCGCCGCGCTGCGACCCGGTGGCCTCTTGGCCGCGGCGATCATCGAGGAGCTGCCCGAGCCTGACGGCGCCCCTCCTCCCCTCCCCGACGTGCGCGAGGTCGACGGCTGGGTCTACTCGAGCCTGGCGACCGAGGTGGCGGTCGGGCCCGACGAGCTCCGCGTCCGCCGCCTGCGCCAGACGGTCTCGCCGCAGGGGGAGCTGAGCGAGGAGCCGAACGAGGTGCGGATCGCGACCTTCGCCGCCGAGACGCTCGAGACCGAGGCGGCCGCTTTCGGGCTGGCGCCGGCAGGCAGGCAGCTGATCCCTCCTACCGATCTGCACGTCGGCTCACTGGTCGTCGTCCTGGGGAGAAGCGAGTGATGGAGCTCCGCGTCCTCAGCCTCTACCCCGAGCAGATGAACATCTACGCCGACCGCGGCAACATCATCTTCCTGCGGCGGCGCTGCGAGTGGCGCGGGATCGGGTTCGTCCACGCGGGCGCCGGGCCGGGCGAGCGGGTCGACCCCGCCGCCCACGACCTCCTCTACATCGGCGGCGGCCAGGACCGCGACCAGCGCGCGGTCGCCGCCGACATGGTCGCCAGCAAGCGAGATGCGATCGCCGCCGCGGCCGGCGACGGCGCCGTCCTGCTCGCCGTCTGCGGCGGCTACCAGCTGCTCGGCCACAGCTACCAGCTGGGCGAGGAGAAGCTGCCCGGCCTGGGGATCGCCGACCTGGAGACGGTGCGTGAGCCGGGGCCCCGCCTGATCGGCAACGTCACGATCGAGGCCGAGCTGGCCGGCGCCCCGCGCCTGATCGCCGGCTTCGAGAACCACGGCGGCCGCACCTACCTGGGTGCCGGCGCCCGCCCGCTCGGCCAGGTCGTCTCCGGGCACGGCAACAACGACCGCGACGGCTTCGAGGGCGTGCACCGCGACAACGTGATCGGAACCTACCTGCACGGGCCGCTGCTGCCGAAGAACGCCTGGCTGGCCGACCACCTGATCGCCCTGGCCTTGGAGCGCCGCTACGGAAAGCGGCCGGAGCTGGAACCGCTCCCAGATGAGCTAGAGGACGCGGCGCACGAATCGGCGCGTCAGGCGGCCGAATCGTAAATCGGTGTTCCTTTTGTCCGGATAGCGAACAAAAGGAACATCGCTAACGCCCGGATGAGCCGAAGCCGCCCTCGCCACGAGCCGAACCACCGAGCGCCGCCGTCTCGACCGGTTCGGGCGTCGCGATCGGCGTGATCAGCAGTTGAGCGATCCGCTGGCCCGGCTCGACCCGGAAGGTCTCAGCCGGATCCGTGTTCAGCAGCAGCACCCGCAATTCGCCCCGGTAGCCAGAGTCGATCAGGCCGGGAGCATTGACCAGCGCGATCCCGTGATCACGAGCCAACCCCGATCGCGGCAGCACCAGCCCAGCATGCCCCGCCGGAACCTCCACCCCCACCCCGGTCCCAACGCTCCACCGCTCCCCCGGCCCGATATGAGCAGCCTCGCAGGCATAAAGATCAAGCCCAGCGTCCCCCTCGTGAGCACGCGTCGGAAGCAGGGCCTCGTCCTTCAGCTTGGCCACCAAGAGATCCACGGGAGAGCACCCTACCGCCGGGGCCCGAGAGGGAGGGGTCGCCGGACCCTCCCCGCTGTTGTCCGCCGACCCCTCCCTCTCGGGCCCCTACGCGACGGCCAAATCACTAAACCGATGCAACTCCGCCGAAGGCACCTTGGCGTGCACCAAGACCCCATCCTCACGCTCGGTCCGCTTCAGATCACCAGCCACCTCGTGCAGCTCATGCAGCCGCCCGCCCTGGGAATAAGGAATCAACAGCTCCACCTCGGTCAGCGTCTCCTCGAAGGCAGCCTCGATCCGCCTGCGCACTAGGTCCAGCCCCTCCCCATCCTGGGCCGAGATCAGCACCGCCTCGGGATGATCGAGCTCGGCTTCCCGCCGCTCCTCCTCGCTCAGCAGGTCCTCCTTGTTGAGAACCAGCAGCCGCGGCTTCTCACCGGCGCCGATCTCCTCCAGCACCTCGTCGACCGCCTGCATGTCGGCCAGCCGCCGTTCCTCGGGCGCCGAGGCGTCGACGACGTGGAGGATCAGGTCGGCGAGCACGGTCTCCTCGAGGGTGGCCTTGAACGCCTCGACCAGCTGATGCGGCAGCTTTTCGATGAAGCCGACCGTGTCGGTCAGCAAGTAGTCGCGGCCGGAGAGCTCGAAGGTGCGGGTGGTCGGGTCGAGGGTGTGGAAGAGGCGATCGCGGACCTCGACCTCGGCCCCGGTGAGCGCGTTCAGCAGCGTCGACTTGCCGGCGTTGGTGTAGCCGGCGAGGGCGACCCGCGGCAGCGATGAGCTGTCGCGGCGGGCGCGCATCACGCCGCGGTTCTTCTCCGATTGCCGCAGGCGGCGGCGCAGAGCGGAAATGCGGTTGCGGGCGAGGCGGCGGTCGGTCTCGATCTGGCTCTCGCCCGGGCCCCTGGTGCCGATGCCGCCGTCCATGCGCCCGGCGCCGAGGCGCTCGAGGTGGGTCCAGAGCCCCCGCATGCGGGCCATGTTGTATTCCAGCTGGGCGAGCTCGACCTGCAGCTTGCCCTCGGCCGAGTGGGCGTGGTCGGCGAAGATGTCGAGGATCACCGCAGTGCGGTCGATCACCGGCACGCCGAGGGCCGCCTCGAGGTTGCGCTCCTGGCGCGGCGCCAGCTCGTCGTCGCAGGCGACCAGGTTCGCGTTGCGGGCGGCGATCTCCTGTTTCAGCTCCGTCAGGCGGCCGCGGCCGAAGTAGCGGTCGGGGTCCGGCTTCGGCCGCTGCTGCGTCGCGACCCCGGCGGTGGCGACCCCGGCGGTGCGCAGCAGCTCCTTCAGCTCCGCCAGCGGCTCCCCCTCCTCGCGCCCGTCGACGATGCCGATCGCCAGCGCGCGCTGGCGCGCGCGGCGGTTCTCGACCCCGGCACCGTTAGCGGTCCCCGCGTCGCGGGCTCCGTCCTGGCTGCCGTTTCTCGAAGCTTGCACTCAGGGGAATTGTACGGGCCGCGCCCAACCCGGATAGGGTTGGCCGCGTGAAGGTCTTCGTAACCGGCGGCACCGGCTTCATCGGCGGTGAGGTCGTGCGCCAATTGCGCGACCGGGGCGACGAGGTCGTGGCACTGGCGCGCACCCCCGCCAAGGCGACGAACCTGACCGCGCTCGGATGCGAGCTCATCAGCGGCGATCTCGGCGACGAGGGCGCCCTGCGTCAGGGCGTGAGCGGCTGCGACGCCGTGATCCACGCGGCGGCGATGTACGAGGTCGGGATCCCGGCCAGCAAGCGCCCGGCGATGTGGGAGGCGAACGTCGCCGGCACCGAGCGGGTGATGAAGATCGCGCTGGAGGAGAAGCTGGCCCGGATCGTCTACGTCTCCACCGTCGGCATCTTCGGCAACACCCGCAAACAGGTTGTCGACGAGGCCTACGTCAACCCCGAGACCGATTTCACCTCCTACTACGAGGAGACGAAGCTCGAGGCCCACAAGGTCGTCCGGCGGATGATCGACAGCCAGGATCTACCCGCGGTCATCGTCCAGCCCGGCGGCGTCTACGGGCCCGGCGACACCTCGCAGGTCGCCGACCTGCTCGAGCAGTTCTTCGCCGGCAGGCTGCCGCTGCTGCCCTTCCCTGAGCTCGGGATCTGCATGACCCACGTCGAGGACATCGCCGGCGGCATCCTCCTCGGCCTCGACAAGGGCAAGCTCGGCGAGACCTACGTGATCAGCGGGCCGGTGACGACGATGCGCGAGGCGGTCGACACCGTGGCGCGGCTCAGCGGGCGCAAGGCGCCGAAGCGGACGCTGCCGACCGGGCTGATGAAGGCGATGATCCCGATCGGGCCGCTGGTCGGCAAGATGATGGGGCAGCCGCCGAACCTGCGCGAGCTGATCTCTTCGGCTGACAACGTCACGTTTTGGGCTGGTTATGAGAAGGCTCAGCGGGAGCTTGGTTATTCCCCTCGGGGGATGGACGAGGGGTTGCGGCAGACGCTCGAAGCTGATTCGCGGTTCCCCTCGCCTGTTGCGTAGCGGGAGCAGGGCGAAGGGTCGGCGGACAACAGCGGGGAGGGTCCGGCGACCCTTCCCCCTGCTCCCTTAGGCTGCCGAGGGTGCGCGATATAGATGTCATGCACCTGGGGCGCCCGCATGTGATCGGTTGCTGGGAGGTTGATGGGGTGCTTGTGGATCCGGGGCCGGAGTCTTCGCTCTCCACGGTGCTCGAGGCGATCGGGGATGAGCGGCCTCGGGCGGTATTGCTGACCCACATCCATCTCGATCACGCCGCGGCTACTGGCGCTCTGGTACGGCGCTGGCCGGATTTGGAGGTCTACGTTCATGAGCGCGGGGCGCCGCATTTGATCGACCCCTCGAAGTTGCTTGCGAGCGCCGAGCGCCTCTATGGCGACGAACTGAACTACCTGTGGGGCGAGATCCTGCCTGTGCCCGAGGCCAACGTCCGTGCCCTTGGTGGTGGCGAGAACGTCCTTGGGATGCGCGTCGCATACACGCCCGGCCACGCTTCGCATCACGTCTGCTACCTGCATGAGGAGACCGGTACGGCCTTTGTCGGCGACGTCGCCGCCTGCCGGATCCCGCCCTCGAATCTGATCGTGCCCCCCACTCCCCCGCCCGACGTCGACATCGAGGTCTGGGAGGAATCCTTGGACACGATTGCCGCCTGGTCGCCCGAGCGTCTCGCCCTCACCCACTTCGGCGCGATCGAGGACGACGTTCCCGGCCACATCGAGAAGGTGCGGGCGAAACTGCGCGAAGAGGCCGACCTGGCGCGACAGATGGACCAGGAGGTCTACAACGAGGACCTCGAGCGCCGGATTCGCGCCGAGCTCGCCGCCGAAGGCATCGAGGGCGACGACACCGTCGACGAGCTGCTGCAGGCAGTACCAACCGCCTACCAATGGGCCGGCCTCGACCGGTACTGGCGCAAGAAGGCCGAGCGCGAAGCAGCGCCGCGGACCTAGGCGGGTTCGCCGGCCGCGCGGCGGATCTCCTCCGTGCTGTCCACGATGAGCTGGTCGATCGAGTCGAGCAGCCCCACGTCGCGCCAAGGCTCAGGAAGCCTCTCCCGGGCCCTCGGGGCGGCGTCCCGGACTCGCTCTCCGATCTCGCGCGCCCTTCGTCGCACCCCAACTGAGGAGATCGCCAAATCTGAGGCGAGCCGCTCGAGATGGCGCCCGCGGATCCGGTCTCCCCGGTACTCGCCGCCGTACTTCATCGCCATCTTGCGCCTGAACGGCCAGTAGGCCCGGGCGGAAAGGAGGTCGTACAGCGGTGCCAGCTTCGGAGCGCCCTCTCCGTCGAGCAGCAGCGAGAAGTTCTTGCCGTGGGCATCGGTGTTGCCGATCAGGAGATTGAAGAGAAGAGCGTCGAGGAAGGTCATGAGGTCGACCGCCGGCGCGGAGACGTGCTCGCGGATGAGCTTGGCGCAGGTGGCGATGCTCGGTCCTCCTTCTGCCTGGTACTTGATGTCGGGAAGAACGCCCAACGCCTGGCAGAAGTCCTCCTGGTGAATTCGGACCACCTCGGCGTGGTCCAACTGCCTGCGGTCATAGCGCCGAACCAGCAGACCTTCCTCCCCGTTGGCGGCCAGCGGCGAAGCCGTGGCGGTTGGGAGCCCGGACTCGGCCCCCAGGTTGAGGCAGTAGGCCTCGTTGGCGACCATGCCCTCGAGGTCCGCAACTGGTTTCTTGATGATGTGGGTACTTGGTGGCCTGCCGCGAGTGACCCCGATCCGATCCCGCTCGCAGAGGACCGACAGCTTGTCGCGGGTTCCCGCGAGGGAAAGTCGGAATCCCTCTCCCTCCTCGCCGCTGTCGGCGATCAGCGCCGGGCTGGGCATCGCCTCCAAAAGCCTGCCGAGCTCGCCTTCATCGAGCCAGCGGGGCTCGGCGGCGTTGAGGAAGGGCGGTTCGCTGTCCGGTGATGCCAGGGACACGGCTCCGGCACACTCGCCCCCTATCGCACTCAGAACCGAGAACGGATTCTCCGCCGAGACCTGGAAGAAACGCGCGATGGCGCGCAAGAACTCGCCCTCCGGAAGCAAACCGGCAAAGAATGGTCGACATTCATCGTCATCGAAGGGCTCCTCTCGCAAGGGCAGGCTCAGCGACAGCGCCTCTCCTCCCTGCCCGACCCACTCCGGGCTGTAGCGAAAACCGAGACGGGCTTGCTCATGACGCTCCAGAACGCCGACCAGCTCCCTGTGCAGGTAGACGTCCAGCGTGGTCATCGGGTATGGAGGTAGATATCGAGGCCGAGCGCCGCAAGGGTGCGGATCACACCTTCGAGGTGGGCGGTCGACTTGCCGCGCTCGAGTTCTCCCACCAGACGGGGGGTCACCCGCGCGACCTCGGCGAGCTCAACCTGGGTCAAATGCAGCTCGACCCGGCGCGCGCGTATCCGGGTGCCGAGATCGTTGGCATTGGAAATTTTCACCTCGCTCATCTTCGCGCTCGGGAAGAAATTAGCGTTTCTGGCGGCAGAAAAACCAAAATCTTCCCGCTCGGGAAGAAAAGACCACTTTTCTTGCTTCCGAACGCAAAATCTTCCCGCTCGGGAAGATCAACTCAGGTGTTTGCGCATCCGCTCTACTGCCTCTTCGATCCGCTCGTCGGGAGCGGTCAGGGCGATGCGGAAGAAGCCCTCGCCGCTCGGCCCGTACATCGAGCCGGGTGAGATGACCACGGCCGCCTCCTCGAGCACCAGCTCGCAGAAGGAGGTCGAGGTGTGGCCCGCGGGGACCGGAGCCCAGACGTAGATCGTGCCCTTTGGCGAGGCCACCTCGACGCCGATCTCGCCGAGGGTGGAGACGACGAGGTCGCGGCGGCGCGCGTAGGTCTGGTTCATCCGCTCCAGCGGCTCGTCCGGCCCCTCGAGGGCGGCGACGCCGGCCATCTGGATCGCCTCGAAGAGGCCGGAGTCGACATTGGTCTTCAGCCGCCAGTAGGTCTGGATCGCCTCGGCGTTGCCGAGGATCGCGGCGCAGCGCCAGCCGGTCATGTTGTAGCCCTTGGAGAGCGAGAAGACCTCGACCCCGACCTCCTTGGCGCCGGGCGTTGCGAGGAAGCTTGGGGCGACGTAGCCGTCGTAGGTCGTCTCCGAGTAAGCGTTGTCGTGGACGACGAGGATCTCGTGCTCCTTGGCGAAGACGACGACCTGCTCGAAGAACCCGTCGGGGACGACGGCTCCGGTCGGGTTGTTCGGGTAGTTGACGAACAACAGGCGCGCCTTGGCGGCGACCTCGGCCGGGACGGCGCCGAGGTCGGGGGCGAAGCCCAGCTCGGGCACCAGCGGCAGCAGCTCTGCTTCGGCGCCGGCGAGGATCGGGCCGCCGGTGTAGACGGGGTAGCCGGGATCCGAGGCGAGGGCGACGTCGCCGGGATCGAGGAAGGCGAAGCAGAGGTTGTAGATGCACTCCTTGGCGCCGATCGCCGGGATCACCTCGGTCTTGGGATCGATCGCGACCCCGAAACGGCGGTCGTAGAACTCCGCGAAGGCGGCGCGGAACTCGTCGCGGCCACGATTGCTCGGGTACTGGTGGTAGGCGGGGTTCGCGACCGCCTCGCGCATCGCCTCGACGACGTGCGGATAGGTGGGTTGGTCGGGATCGCCGATCCCGAGGCTGATCACGTCGATCCCGACAGCGCGCTTGTCGGCGATCTGCTGCTCCAGTTCCTGGAACTTGTACGGCGGGATCGCCTCGAGTCGCTTGGAGGGGTGTGCGATCGACATGGGCGCGGAATCTATGCGATTGGCGCCGCTACTCGCCGTCCAGCTCGGCCAGCGCTTGGACCAGCTCGGGAGAGAGCTCGCCGGCGATGACAGGCTCTGCCCAGCCGTCGAGGCGAACCGCGAGGTCCTCGCCGATCTCGACCTGCAGCTCGCCCCCTTCCAGCTCGACGACGAGATGGTTGGGCGCGCCGCGGAGGAAAGCAGTGACGGCGGCGCCGCTGGCACCGGTGCCGGAGGAGAGCGTCTCCCCCACCCCGCGCTCGAAGATCCGCGCCCGCACCCGCTCGCCCTCGACTGCGAAAAAGGAGACATTGGTGCGGTTCGGGAACAGTTCGTGGCCTTCGATGCCCGGGCCGATCGCACAGAGGTCGAGACCGTCGAGCTCCTCGGGGACAACGACGATCGCGCACTGCGGGTTGCCGATCGAGACGTGCTGGAACTCCCAGGAGCGCCCGCCGGACTCGAGCGTGCCACGCCCGTCCTCGCCCCCCGAGGGGAAGTCCTTCGAGGTCGTCGAGGCCTGGCCCATGTCGACCGAGCAGGTCAGCTCGCCGGTGATCGTCGGCCGGATCGGCCCCGCGACGGTGCTGATCGCGAACTCGTCGGCGTCGGTCCAGCCGTTGCGGCGCAGGTAGAGGATCGCCTCGCGGGCGCCGTTGCCGGAGAGCTCGGCTTCGGAGCCGTCGGGATTGAAGATCCGCAGCGCGGCGACGAACTCCGGGTTCTCGCTGCGGGAGAGCAGCAGCACGCCATCGGCACCGATCCCGAAATGCTGGTCGCAGAGCCACTCGACCCGGCTCGCGGTCAGCTCCCACGGCAGCCGCTCCGCCTCGAAGATCAGGTAGTCGTTTCCGAGCGCTTGCCACTTCTCGAACTTCACGCGCGGCAGCCTATTCGGGAGGCGACCTCATCGTCGCTGAGGCCGGTGCGGTCGATCAGGACGAGATTCGGGATTTTTCGCATCCACGTGAGCTGGCGGCGGGCGTAGTTGCGGGAACGCCTCTTCATCGTCTCGACGTCGCTGGCGAGCAGCTCGTCGAAGCCGAGCGCTTTGCGGGCGGTGCGGCCCGGACCGAGTCTGTCGGCGCGGCGGGCCTCCTCGGCGGCCCCCGCGGCGGCGATCGCCTCGGTGCGAGCGTCGATTCGCTCGTAGAGCACCTCGCGGGCCATGTCGAGGCCGAAGATCCTCGTCGGGTGGCGCGTCTCGGGTGACCAAAGCTCCGAGTCCTCCGAATCGGGCGGGACTCTCCGCAACGAGAGGTCGGCGAGCGCGGCGCGCAGGTAGAGGCCGGTCCCGCCGACGACGATCGGCCGGCGACCCGCCTCCAGGGCGGCGTCGACTTCCCGGTGCGCCAGCGGCATGTAGTCGCCGATCGAGAAGTCCGCGGTCCCCGGGACGAAGCCGAGCAGCCGGTGCTCGAGCCGTTCTTGCTGGTCCGCCGTGGCGGTGCCCGTCATCACCTCCAGGCCCTCGTAGACCTGCAGGGCGTCGCAGTTGATCGCGACAGGGTCCTCGCCGCGCGCTCGCAGCAGCTCGGCGAGGGCGATCGCGACTCCCGTCTTTCCGACCCCGGTGGGGCCGAAGATCGCGAGGACGTTCAAAGAAGCGGGGTCAGCGGGCGGGCGAGCACGCCGCTCAGAGTCTGCGAGGTTGCGCTTTCGATCTCCACCTCGACCAGCTCGCCCGCGGCGGCGACTCCGTCGAAGTTGACGGCCTTGCCGTGGCGCGTGCGGCCGCGCAGCTTGGTCTCGTCGGTGCGGCTGGTGCCTTCGACCATCACCTCCATCGTCCGGCCGACGAATCGCTGGGCGCGCTCGGCGGCGCGGCGCTGGGTCACCTCGACCAGCCGTTCCAGCCGCTCGACCTTGAGCGGGTGCGGCAGCTGCCCGTCCATCGTCGCCGCCTCGGTTTCGCGACGGGGCGAGAAGATGAAGGTGAAGGCGCCGTCATAGCCGACCTCCTCCGCCACTTCCAGCGTTTCGGCGAAATCGGCCTCGGTCTCGCCCGGGAAGCCGACGATGACGTCGGTGGTGATCGCGCAGTCGGGGACGTGCTCGCGGATCAGCGCCACCCGGTCCATGTAGCGGCCGCGGTCGTAGGTGCGCCGCATCCGTTTCAGCACGGCGCTGGAGCCCGACTGCAGCGGCAGGTGGATCTGCTCGCAGAGCGCCGGCAGCTCGGCGTGGGCGCGGATCACGTCCTCCTTCATGTCCTTCGGGTGCGGGCTGGTGTAGCGGATCCGCTCGATCCCCTCGATCGCGTCGACGCGTCGCAGCAGGTCCGAGAAGCCGATCCGCCTCTCCAGCGGCAGGTCGCGACCGTAGCTGTTGACGTTCTGGCCCAGCAGGGTCACCTCGCGCACCCCGTCGGCGGCCAGCGCCTGGGCCTCGAGCAGCAGCTCCTCGGGGTCGCGGCTGACCTCGCGGCCGCGGGTCGAGGGGACGATGCAGTAGGAGCAGACGCAGTTGCAGCCCTGGGAGATCTGCAACCAGCCCTGGAACTCGCGCTCGCGCCGGGTCGGCAGGTGGCCGGAGAAATCCTCGAACTCGAAGTAGCCCTGGGCGCTGAGCGAGTCGCTGTTGAGGAACTCGGCAAGCTTGTGGATCTGACCCGGCCCGAAGGCGACGTCGACGAAGGGAAAGCGGTGGAAGACCTCGTCCTTGACCGACTGCGCCCAGCAGCCGCCGACGCCGACGACCCGCTCGGGCCTTTCGGACTTCAGCCGTTTTGCCTCGCCAAGGTGAGCGACGAAGCGGCTGTCGGCGGACTCGCGGATCGAGCAGGTGTTGAAGAGGATCAGGTCCGCCTCCGCCCGCTCGCTCGCCTCCTCGTAGCCGAGCGAGGCCAGCATCCCCCGCATCCGCTCGGAGTCATGCACGTTCATCTGGCACCCGAAGGTGGTGAGGTGGAACTTCTGGGTCGCGCTCATAGCGAGACGAGGTTACCGCGCGCTACTTGACGACCAAAGACCCTTCCATGCCGGCTTCGGCGTGGCCCGGGACGGTGCAGAGGAAGGTGTAGGTGCCGGGTTCGAGCTCGGCGGTGACCGCTTCCTTCGCTTCGGCTATCGGTTCGAAGCCGGCGAGTTCTTCGCCGGCTTCCTCGATCACCACGTTGTGCGGGATCGCCGAGGGGTTGTCGAAGTCGATCGTGACTTTGCCCGCCTTGGCGCTCAGCTCCGTCTTGTCGAAGGCAAGAGCGGTCGGCTCGGCGGCAAGATCCAGCGTCGTCGACGCTTCGCCGCCCCCTTCCTGGCCCTTCGTCACCCCTCCTTTGCCAGCGGCGCCCTCACCTTCCTTGGAGCCGGTGGTCGGGCCGACAGGTTCTTCCTCCCCCGACCCTTCAGCCGCTTCTTCGGCTTCTTCTTCGCCCTCCTCGGTTTCTCCGCCGAGGGCGCCGGCTTCGTTCGAGAAGCCGCCCGCCCCCTCCTCCTCTTCGATCGCCTTGCCAGCCTCCTCCAGCTCGGCCGCCCGCGCTTCCTGCTCTTCGCCCGAGTACTTGACGGCAAAGGTGGTGGCGCCGACGACGAAGATCGCGAACCAGAGAATCAAGACCGGCATCGCCTTGCCGGGAAATTTGCTCGATTTGAGGCCGATGAAAGCGAGGGTGACGGCCGAGACGGCGAGCACCGCGCCACAGACGTAGAAGAGGGTCTCGTTATCCATATGCAGCGGCGATCCTATAGAGGTCGTGCCCGAGCTCGCCGCGAGGCGAAAGCAGCCTTAAGCCGCCTTCGCCTCGGTCACCGGAGCCTGCGTCTCCTCCTTGACCGGCTGCGGAGCCTCACCGTCGATTCCAAGAGCCGTCCGGACCTTGGTTTCGATCTCCAGGGCCAGCTCCGGGTTGTCGACCAGGAACTGCTTGGCGTTGTTGCGCCCCTGGCCGAGGCGGGTCTCGCCGTAGGAGAAGAAGGAGCCGGATTTCTGGACCAGGTCCTGCTCCATGCCGAAGTCGAGCAGTCCGCCCTCGCGCGAGATCCCGACCCCGTACTCGATGTCGAATTCGGCCTGGCGGAAGGGCGAGGCGACCTTGTTCTTGACGACTTTGACCCGGACCCGGTTGCCGACCGCCTCGGTCCCTTCCTTCAGGGTCTCGATGCGGCGGATGTCGAGGCGCTGTGAGGAGTAGAACTTCAGCGCCCGGCCGCCCGGCTGGGTCTCCGGGGAGCCGAACTGGACGCCGATCTTTTCGCGGATCTGGTTGGTGAACAGGCAGACGGTTTTGGTCCGGTTGAGATTGCCGGCCAGTTTCCTCATCGCCTGCGACATCAGCCGCGCCTGCAGACCGACCGTGGTGTCGCCGATCTGCCCGTCGAGCTCAGCTTTCGGCGTCAGCGCCGCGACCGAGTCGATCGCGACCACGTCGACCGCCCCGGAGGCGATCAGCCGATCGGCGATCTGCAGCGCCTGCTCCCCGTAGTCGGGCTGGGAGACGAGCAGCTCGTCGGTGTCGACCCCGATCGCCCGCGAGTAGACCGGGTCGATCGCATGCTCGGTGTCGATGAAGGCGCAGACGCCGCCCAGCGACTGTGCCTCGGCGATGATGTGGTTGACCAGCGTCGTCTTCCCCGAGGACTCGGGACCGAAGATCTCGACGATGCGGCCGCGGGGAACGCCGCCGATGCCGAGCGCCAGGTCGAGCGCCAGCGATCCCGTCGGGATTGCCTCGACCTTGACCGTGCCTTTGTCGCCCAGCGGCATCAGGGAGCCCTCGCCGAACTCTTTCCTGATCCCGCTGACCGCGTTTTCCAGTGCCGCGTCCTTCGCTTTCGCCTCCTTGGCGGAGACGTCGTTCAAAGTCGTTTTCCTGTCTGCCAATTCGATCACCTCACTGCTGCCTCATCCGGGCAGCTGGACTTGTGCCAACGGCACGTAGCGGGCGCCGGTCGGCTGGAGTACAGAACGGTAGAGCGTCATCCGGCGGCAAATCCGCGCCTCGGACAGGCTCTCGGGGACTTTCCCCGGCGGACTCGAGACGACCGCGGGCCGCCTCGATCCCCGTCCCTCGGGACGAACCCGAGCGACGGTCACATGTGGCCAGAAAGGCCGCTTCTCGGGCTCGTAGAAGCCCTCCGCCTCGAGGCCCTCCGCCACGCCCGCCTGCAGCGCCTCCGTCCCCGGAGACAGCGCCGGCAGGGCGTACAGCCGCGCCCTGCCCCGCGGCGGCCGCGGCTCCGGATCGAGCAGCTCGACCCAGGGAGCGGGTCCGACCCGCTCCCGCACCACCGGGGCGATCGCCTCGATCTCCTTCTCCGGCCGGTAGCCGAGGAAGGCGAGCGTGACGTGCAGGGACTCCGGAGCGACGGGCCGCAGCGCCGGATCCACCAGCGCCTTCCTCCCCCAGGCGACGATCTCCTCGCGGAGGTCGTCGGGCAGGTCGAGAGCGACGAACAGCCGCGCCCGCGGGCTTTTAGGTCTTTCCTTCGCCACGGCCGCCACGCTAAGGGGCGAGGGCGCATGAAACAACGCTCCAAAGCCAAATTTCGGCTACTACTTCGTGCCTTCTCCCTCACCTAGCAGCATTCGCAGCAGGTGCATCCCGACCAGCGCCGAGCGTTCGCGGACGTCGAGGCGGCCGCCGGGGATGACGGGATCGCGGGCGATACTCGTCCCGTCCGCCAGGCGGGCGTTGAAGCAGACGTAGCCGGTCGGCTTCTCCTCGCTGCCGCCGCCGGGGCCGGCGATGCCGGTGATCGAGACCGCGACGTCGGCTCCGAATCGCTCCAAGGCCCCGATCGCCATCGCCTCCGCCACCTCGGGCGAGACCGCGCCCCTGGCCTCCAGCAGCGCCGGGTCGACGCCCAGCAAGTCCCGCTTCGCCTCGTTCGAATAGGCGACGACGCCGCCGGCCATGTACTCGGAGGCACCCTCCAGGTCGGTGATCCTCGCCGCCAGCAGGCCGCCGCTGCAGGACTCGGCGAGGGCCAGCTCGTGCCCCAGCAGCAGGGTCGCGACCTGGGCGTCGATCGTCTCGCCGTCGAGGCTGAAGGTCTCCTCGCGGTGACGTTCTCGCAACCCGTCGCGCACCGCCTCGGCGACCGCGAGGGCGTTGTCGCGGTAGCGGACGTCGATCTCGATCTCGCCGCGGCGCAGGCAGGTGGTGATCTCGACCTCCTCGAGCCCCAGCCCTTCCGCCTCCATCTCCCGCAGGCTCTTGGCGATCTCGGACTCCGGCACCCCGAACATCCGCATCGTGTAGCCGCGCAGCGGCGTCGCCCGACCCAGCAGCTCGCGCACGGGCTTGGCCTCCACGGCCGTCTCCCACATCGGCTGCAGCTCGCGCGGCGGCCCGGGCAGGACGACGACGACGCGCTCGCCGGCCGGGACGACAAGGCCGGGAGCCGTTCCCACCGGATCGAGCGGGACGGCTCCCTCGGGGACCATCGCCTGCTTGCGGTTCGCCTCCCGCAGGGCGTCGGGATCGAGCCGGAAGCGCTGGGCGAAGCCGCTGAGGATCTCGGCGATCTTCGCCTCCATCTCCTCGTCGAGCACCAGCTTGCGCCCGGCGAACCCGGCAACCACCTCGGCGGTCAGGTCATCCGCGGTGGGGCCGAGCCCGCCGCTGGTGACGATCAGGTCCATCCCCTCGTCCGCCATGAACCGCAGCGCGGCGGCAAGATCGTCGCGGCGGTCGGCGACGACGAGGATGTGGGCGACCTCGACTCCTCGCTCGGCCAGCCGTTCGGAGACCCAGGGCCCGTTGCCGTCTGCGATCCGGCCGGTCAAGACCTCGGTTCCCGTGACGACGATTCCGGCGCGGATCACGGGCCGGACGCTACCGAACTCGCACCGCCTGGCCGACGTGGGGCGCGGGCGCCTGTCCCGACCGCCCGCCCCCGCCCCCAGAGTCTCCACCGCCAAGCGTCAGGATCGCAATCAACGCCCCCAGGACAAGCGCCAGGACGCCCGCCGTCAGCAACCGCGGCGGAACCTGCCGCCGCCGACGGGCGCCGACGACCCGGCGCGGGCGGGGATCGACCCGCGGCAGCCGCTCACCCGGCCGGGCCGAGCCTCGCTGCCGGCGCTGTTCCTCCGCCAGCCGTTCGCCGTCGAGGCCGAGGAAGCCGGCGTAGGTGCGGATGAAGGCGCGGGCGTAGGTGTCTCCCGGAAGCTGGTCCCAGTCCTCGTTCTCGATCGCCTGCAGGTAGCGAAGGCGGATCTTGGTCGCGTCCTCGACCTCCTGCAGGGCGAGCCTGCGGCGATTGCGTGCGTCGCGAAGCTTGTTTCCAACTCCAGCGTCCACCCGCCCATTGTGGAACGCGGAGGGCCGGGACGCAAAGGGTGTGGCTAGGTCTCCGGCTCGGAATCGACCGCGATCGGCTCCGGCTGGGCATCGCCGCCGCTGAGGACCCGGGACAGATCCGCCTGGGTGATCAGCACCTGGCGGGGCTTGGAGCCCTCGTAGCCGGAGATGACGCCCCGCCGCTCGAGCATGTCGATCAGGCGGCCGGCCCGGGTGTAGCCGACTCGCAGGCGCCGCTGGATCATCGAGACCGACGCGGTCTCGGTCTGGACGACCAGGCGGATCGCCTCGTCGAGCAGGTCGTCGCTGTCGGGATCGAAGTCGTCCTCGCCGCGGCCCTCCTCGGCGGCCTCGACAGGGGTCTCCAGCAGCTCGTCCTCGAATTCGGGTTCGCCCTGCTTGGCCCAGTGCCCGGTGATCCGGGCGATCTCGTCCTCGGTGATGAAGGCGCCCTGGACACGGGAGAGCTTCGAGGTGCCGGCGCCGCGGAAGAGCATGTCGCCCTGGCCCAGCAGCGCCTCC
>Ga0126313_10000231_pt1 | contig 25188 bp, 28 predicted proteins | sample Plot105A_FD_89954 | JGI IMG/M metagenome (GOLD analysis project Ga0126313, IMG submission 89954) | Serpentine soil microbial communities from UC McLaughlin Reserve, CA, USA - Plot105A | ecosystem: Environmental > Terrestrial > Soil > Grasslands | place: USA: UC McLaughlin Reserve, Lake County...
CGCGAGTGGATGCCATTCCGGCGCGACCGCAGCAGCCACGACATCCTCTGCGACCCTGCGGGTCTCTCCGGTGGAGAGCGAGACGACCCGGAGAACCCCGATCGAATCCAGCAGGGCTACATCGTTGCCCGAGGGCGACCACTGGATCGGCTCGCCCGGCCCGATTCGGCGCTCCTCCGAGCCGTCCGGCGACCACGCGGGGTTGACGCCCTCGGCGATCGTCCTTGCGTGGGGAAAGCGCTGAGCGTCGAAGACGACGACTTCCCTGTGTGTGGAGACAAGTCCGGCGGCGAAGTGTCGCCCGTGCGGCGACCACGATAGGCCGGCGGCGGAATCATTCGGGGCGGCCGTGTCGAGCCACCTGACTTGGTCGCCGCGCCAGGAGATCCCAGCCCTCCATCGGGGGCAGCGTCCCTCGGCGACGATGACTGCGAGAGTCGATCCGCCAGGCGAGAACGCGGCCGCATTCCGCCCGATGCCTCCCGTGCAGTCCCCTCCGCTCGCCGGCTGAGCAGGGATCAGCACGAACGCTGTCGCCAGAATCAGGGCCCCGAGCCTCATGGCTCGATGATGCCCGCCGGCCGTGAAGAATTCGTCAACCATGAGTCCTCGGCGCCGAACGGCGTTCGTCTCCGTGATCGCGGCGCTCGTGCTGATCGGCCTCAAGCTCGGTGCGGGCCTGGCGAGCGGTAGCCTCGGCCTGGTCTCGGAGGCCGTCCACTCCGGCACCGACCTGGTCGCGGCGCTGCTGACGTTCTTCGCGCTCGGGGTCGCCGGGCGTCCCGCGGATCCCGGGCACCCCTACGGGCACGGCAAGGCCGAGCACCTCGCGGCGCTGGCAGAAGCGGCGATCCTCGTCGCAGCCAGCCTGTTCATCTCGTACAGAGCGCTCTCGAACCTCGTGGGCGCCTCGGAGTCGGACGTTCAGGCGACCTGGTACGCCTTCGCCGTGATTGCGATCGTGATCGTGATCGACGCGAGCAGGACCCTCGTCTCACTACGAGGCTCGCAGCGCTATGACAGCCCGGCCCTCCAAGCGAACGCGCTCCACTTCGCCAGCGACCTAGCCGGCTCGGTTGCCGTCCTCCTCGGACTGGTGTTGGTCGCGGCGGGGTATCCAGGCGCCGACTCGCTCGCCGCGCTGTTCGTCGCCGTGCTCGTCCTGCTTGCCGCCGCGCGCCTGATGCGGAGCAACGTCGACGTGCTCATGGACCGTACCCCGGAGGCCGCGGACGCAGCTGCGCGGGCGGCGATCGAACGGGTCGATCCGCCGGTCGAGCTGCGCCGGCTGCGGCTGCGGCGCTCCGCCGGGGGCCATTTCGCGGACGTCGTCATCGGCGTCCCGCCCGGTGCCGCCGTGGGTCAGGGCCATGCGGCCGCGGATCAGGTCGAGCGGGCGGTGCAGGAGGCGCTCCCGGGCAGCGACGTCGTCGTCCACGTCGAGCCGGGAGCCGAGGAGGCGCTGCGCGACCGGGTGCACGCGGCGGCGCTGGCCGTCCCCAGGGTCCGCGAGGTGCACAACGTGCGGGTGGTGACGGTCGACGGCGGCATCGAGGTCGGGCTCCACCTCAAGCTTCCGGGCGAGTTGTCGCTGGAGGACGCCCACGCGGTTGCCTCGGAGGTCGAGCACGCGATTTCCAGTTCCGTTCCCGGGGTCGTCGCCGTGCAGACCCACCTGGAACCGTTGCGGGAGACGGAGGCCGGCGAGCGCACGGCGCCTCCCGACGAGGAGGCGATCCTCGCGATCGTGCGCGACCTGACCGGGGAGCCGCCGCGCGAGGTGCGACTCGTCCGCACGGACGAAGGGCTGCTCGTGTTCGTGACGCTCCACGTGCCGCCGGAGCGCACGCTTGCCGACGCCCATGCGCTGGCGAGTGACGTGGAGGAGCGGATCCGCGAGCGCCTTCCAGAGATCGCCGACGTCGTGGTGCACACCGAGCCGTGAAACCTCGGTTTCCTGAGAGGCGGCAGGCGGTGGCGGAGCCGGGCTTCGCCCGGTGGGAGCCGCTGCCGGTCAGGAGGGCGAGGTGAAGCTGTGCATGTTCCGCCTCCGGGGAACCGATCTGATCCGCGGGTGGCCCGCGCGGATCGAGGGCGACCGCGTCGTCCAGCTCGCCGCGCAGACCCTCGAGTCGTACTTCACCGGAGGCGGCAAGGCGCGGGAGCACGCCGAGTACACGCTCGACGAGATCGAGCTGCTGCCGCCCGTGCTCAGGCCGCCGTCCGTCCGCGATTTCTACGCGTTCGAGCAGCATGTGAAGACGGCGCGGGCCGCCCGCGGCCTCGACGTGCCCGAGGAGTGGTACCGGATCCCGGTCTTCTACTTCTCCAATCCGGAGGTGATCTTCGGACCTGAGGACGAGATCCCGTACCCGATCGGGACGAAGGAGCTCGACTATGAGCTCGAGGTCGCCGCAGTGATCGGCGCAGGTGGGCGAATCGGCGGCTTCACGGTCATGAACGATTGGTCAGCGCGGGATCTCCAGCGGGCCGAGATGAAGGTTGGCCTCGGGCCGTCGAAGGGGAAGGACTTTGCCACGAGCCTCGGCCCGATCGTCGTCACGCCCGACGAGTTCGACGGTTCCGCCGCGATGATGGTCGCGCGAGTCAACGGCGAGGAGCGCTCCCGCGGCGAGCTTGCCGACATGTACCACTCGTGGGACGCGATCGTCGAGCATGCGGCGCGGAACACCGTGCTGCATGCGGGCGACATCCTCGGCTCGGGGACCGTCGGCACCGGTTGCATCCTCGAGCACGGCGACGGCCGCTGGCTCCAACCGGGCGACGTCGTCGAGCTCGACGTCGAGGGGATCGGGACGCTCAGGAACACGGTCGGGCCGCGGTAACCTTCGACCATGCCCACGTACCAGGTCCGCGGCGACGTCCCGCGCAAGCGCCACATCCAGTTCCGCGACAACGGCAGCCTCCTGACCGAAGAGGTCATGGGCCTCGAGGGGTTCACCGGGAACGAGGCGATCCTCTACCACCTCACCTCCCCCTGCCGCATCAAGGAGCTTGGTGACTTCGAGTCGATCAAGCGCGACGAGTGGCTCCCGGATGCCCACGCGCACCGGCACTTCAAGACGATCGGAATCAAGCCGGAGGGCGACGAGATCTCCGGCCGCCGGCTGTTGATGTGGAACAACGACGTCGAGATCTCGCTCGTCCGGCCGACCGAGTCGATGGACTACTTCTTCCGGAACGGCGAGGGCGACGAGGTCTACTTCGTCCATGAGGGCTCCGGGACGCTGCACTCGACGTTCGGGGACCTGCCCTACAAGGAGGGCGACTACGTAGTCATCCCACGGGGGACGACCTACCAGTTCGAGCCGTCAGGGCCGCAGCGCTATCTGCTCTTCGAGACGCCCGGCCTGATCGAGATCCCGAAGCGCTACCGGAACGAGTACGGGCAGCTGATGGAGCATGCGCCCTTCTATCACCGGGACATCCACCCGCCGACCGAGCTGAAGACGTACCGCGAGCGCGGCGAGTTCCTGCTCAAGATCCGCGTCCGGGACGGTTATCAGGACTACGTCATCGATTACCACCCGTTCGACGTCGTCGGCTGGGACGGCTACCTGTACCCGTGGACGTTCAACATCAACGACTTCGAGCCGATCACCGGGCGGATCCACATGCCGCCGCCGTCACACCAGACGTTCGCCGGCCCGAACTTCGTCATCTGCTCGTTCTGTCCGCGGAAGCTCGACTTCGACCCGATGGCGATCCCGATCCCCTATCACCACTCGAATCTTCAGAGCGAGGAGATGATCTATTACGTCGACGGGAACTTCTCGTCGCGGAAGGGGATCGAGGTCGGGTCCGTGACCCTGCACCCGTCGGGGATCCCGCACGGCCCGCATCCGGGTCTCGCCGAGAAGTCGATCGGCATGACAGAGACGCACGAGCTCGCCGTCATGTGCGACACCTTCCACCCCTTGAAGCTCACGACGCTCGCGAAGGACCTGGACGACGGCCAATACGCCTACTCCTGGTACACCGAGGACGGCGTTCCGGCGTCCTACGACGCCGACCCGGCCGGCGCCACCTCACACTTCTAGGGCGCTCGGGTCAGTCGGCCCGCCGTGCGTGAGCAGCAGGCGGTCGGGGCTTCGCTCCATCAGCTCACGGACAGCCTGCGTCGCGGCGTCGATGATCTCTTGCTTCCGGTGCGCCCACGTCGGCGGGAAGAGCGTTGCGCGGTCGCCGTGCCGCAGGATCGTGTCGCCGAAGACAACGGAGTTGTGCCGTGGAAGCCAGTACGCGACCTCCCCGGCGCGATGCATCGGAATCGCCTCCGTTCCGGCGGGAAGGGAGTCGCCCGCAGTGAACGTGTTCGTGTGGCGCGTCCGCTCGCCGACCCATTCCGCGGCCGGCTCGTACGCCCAGACCGACGCGCCGTCGTAGCGGTCGAGGACCTCCTGCGCGCTGCGCGCGTGCCAGAAGAGGGTGATCAGGACCGCGGGAGGGCCGTGCTCCTCCACATGACGGTCCAGCCAGTCCCAGTCCTCGATCAGCGCGTCGAAAAGGACGAATGCGTTGTCAGCGGCCAGCGCGTAGGACGAGACGATCTGCTCCCAGCCCTCGCCGCCCTCGAGGTCATCCGGTGTCCAGTCCGGGTGCGGCGCCGTCCACCACCACAGCCCTGGCGCGAGCTCCTGCACCTCACACGCCTAACGCGCTGGGATCGGTTGGGCCGCCGTGGGTGAGCAGGAGTCGCTCCGGGCGGAGCTCCAGGGCGCGCTGTACCGAGGCTCGTTGCTCGTCCACCGACTCGTGCTTGCGGAGCCAGCCTGCCGGAGCGAGCTCCGCGTGGTCGTCATACCCGACGACCGAGTCTCCGAAGAGGAGCGCCTTGTGACCCGGCAGCCAGAACGCGGCCTCGCCCATGTGGTGCATGGTCACGGCTTCCACACCGCCCGGGAGGGCATCGCCACCCTCGAAGACGTCCGTGTAGCGGGTCAGCTCTCCCATCTCCTCGCGGACGGGCTCGTGCGCCCAGAGCGACGAGCCGTTGTAGTGATCGAGGATCTCCTTCGAGCTGCGAACGTGCCAGTAGACCGTGATCAGGATCGCCGGCGGGCCGTGGTGTTCGACGTCCTGGTCGAGCGCAGCCCAGAAGGCCTTCTCCTCGCCCTTTGGGATCAGCGGATCGAAGAGGACGAACGCGCCGTGGGCGGCCAGTGCGTAGGAGGAGACCTCCCGCTTCCAGCCCTTCCCGTCCTTGAACGCGGCGGGCGTCCAGTCGGGATGCGGGGCGGTCCACCACCAGAGCTGTGGTGCGATCTTCTGCAGGTCCATCCTTTCCAGACGGTAACCCGTCGGGCCATGGCCGGGTGCCTGGCACCCGGCCATGGCCCCTGCGTACGGTTGCGAAATGACGCTCGTGGGCATGCCCCAGCCCTTCGACTTCGAGCACACGACCGAGCGGTTCCGGGTCTTCGCCCCCGACCTGGCGAATCTCTGGCACGAGGGCGCCCTGCATCGCGTCGTCGACGGACGCGCGGTGCGGATCGAGTCAGCGCCGGGCGGGGTCGACGTCGAGCCGCTCGACGAGGAGATCCGGCCGGTCGTCCTCAAGCTCCTCGGGGCCGAGTTCGACCTGGACGCGTTTCGCCCGGCCGACCGCACCCTCGCCGGGATTGCGACACGACTCCGTGGGTATCGGCCTCCGCTCAGTCCTGACCCATTCGAGATGCTGGTCGGCGCGATCTCGGCGCAGCAGATCTCGCTCAGAGCTGCACTCGCGGTCCGCAACCGCTTCATCAAGCGGTTCGGCGTCCGCGCCGACCTCGCCTACGCCTTTCCGGCGCCGGAGCGGGTCGCGACAGCGACGCGGGAAGAGTTGACCGCGCTGGGGTTCTCGGGACGGAAGGCCGACTACGTCCTCTCGCTGGCGCGCTCGGACGTCGACCTCACCGCTCTTGCGGCGCTTCCAGACGACGCAGTCAAGGCGCCGCTCGTCGAGCTGCCTGGGATCGGCGAGTGGACGGCGGACTGGTTTCTCGCCCGCCACCTTGCCCGTCCGCGCGCCTGGCCCGCCGGCGACCTAGCGCTCCGCAAGGTGGTCTCGGCCTTCTATGGTGACGGGCGCCCACTAACGACCCAGGAGGTTCGCGAGATCGGCGCGCGCTTCGACCCGTTCCAGAATCTCAGTGCCCATTACCTGCTCCTCGGCAATCGTCTGCCCGGATGAACGTCAGGCGCGAAGGCGAAGCGTTCTTCGCCGAGGAGGGCGGGGAGGTCGTCGGCGCGGCTCGGCTGGCGCCGGGCGGCGGCGTCGTCCTCGAGCTGGGTGAGCCGCGTGAGGGCGTGGCCCTCGCGCTCCTGCGCGCTGTGGCGGCCGAACGGACGGTGCCGGGCAGCGAACAGGAGCGCGCCCCGTCGCACGGTTCCGTCCATGTGCAGACCGACGACCAGAACCTGGTCGTCCAGGCCGTCTCGCGCCTCGTTCCGCGCGTGTTCCGGTCGAGTGAGACGATCGTTTCGGCGCCGCGGAACGGCTGGGTCGCGGTCTATGACGAGGTTGCGGAGCGCGAGCCGCGCCAGCTCGCACGACTCGGCCGGGAGCTCTCCAACGCGTCCGGATTGGTCGTCTTTACGATCGGGGTCGAAGAAGGCACGGCCGTGCACTACATCGCGTTCGAACGCGGTCGGACGCTGGACGAATACCTGTCGGTGCCGGACCTTCGCGGCCCGCTCCCGTCCGGTGATGCGATCGCGCTCCGCGCCAACCCAACCGTGGTCGCGCGCCTGACGGGAGCGCATCCGGCAAGCATCCGGTCGGTGGCCCGGACAGCAGCGTCACCCGACGAGCTGCCACCCGCCGACGAGCTCCTCCGGGAGCTCGCGCTCGCACTCGGCCTCGAAGGGACGCATGTCCGCTTCGACGAGGCCCGCTACCTCCCCGGCGCCGTCGTCGTCGAGCACGAATGAGGGTCGTCCTGCTCCATGCGTTCCCGCTCGACGAGCGGATGTGGGACCCGCAGCGCGAGGCGCTCGCCGGGTACGACGTCGTCACGCCCAACCTCTACGACCTTGGCGGCAATTCGGTCGAGCGCTGGGCGCAGGCGGTCCTCGATCAGCTAGATGGCGACATCGCCGCCGTCGGAGCCTCGCTGGGCGGCTACGTCGCGCTGGCGATGGCCCGTATCGCGCCTGAACGGGTGCGCGGCCTCCTGCTGGCCGGCTCGCGCACCGGCGCCGACACATCCGAACGCCGCACCGCCCGGGACGAGCAGATCCGGACCCTGCGCGAGGAGGGAATCGAGGCCTGGGCTCCGTCTGCACCGGCGCCGCCCCCGCCCGAGCGCACGGTGGAAGAGCTCGTGCGAGCGGTCGAGTCCCTTCGTGACCGTCCCGACGCAACCGACGTCGCGCGGATGCTCAAAGGCCCGCTTTGGATCGCGGTCGGCGAGAACGATCCGTTCCTCCCGGTCGACGAGGCCCAAGCGATCGTCGGCGACGCAAGGGACGGACGCCTGGAGATCTTCGAGGGCACCGGCCACTTCCCCAACCTCGAGCGGCCGGAGCGCTTCAACCAGCTTTTGCAGGAGTTTCTGACAGCAGCCGCTTGAGCTGCTGAGCGTTCGCGGCCCCCTGGGCGACGAACCCGCCGTCGCCGCTGGGGCTCCGGTTGTTGTTGTTGAAGAGGACGTACGCGTTCTGGGCCTCGCCTGAGAGCTCCTTCAGCGGCTCGACCAACTCGCGTAGCTCGTCCTCCGAGTAGAGGTAGTCGAAGCGCTCGGCGGCGCTCTTGCCCCGGACATTCCACGTCTTCTCGTTGCGCCCGTGCATCCGGACATAGAGCGTCGGCGAGGTCAGCCCGAGCAGGGTGGGCGGCACGTTCTTCGCCTCAACCTTGGGCGCGTCGACGACGACCAAGCTCATCCCGTGCTCCTCGAGGAACGAGAGCACCTCGGAGCGGACGTCCTCTTCGTACCAGCTTCTATGGCGGAACTCGACGAGCATCTCGTCGTCGCAGACCTGGTCGCGGGCCCACGCCAGGTAGTCGAGCGACAGCGGCTTGTAGACGACGTACGGGGGGAACTGGAAGAGGGTGCCGCCGAGCTTGCCGGCCGCACGCAACGGCTCGAGCGCCTCGCGAAAACGGCGGAAGACCTCGGCGCGGAACTCGCGCGGAGGTCGGTCGACCCGGCCACGCTCGTCGACCGGCGCCTCGTCCCGCAGGTCGGTCGGGAGCTGTTCCTTCTTGACCGGGTGCCGCGTCATGACGCCAAATGCCTTGACGTGCATGACGAAGTCGTCGGGCGTCTGCTCCACCCACCGTGTGGCCATGGACTCGACCGGAAGGCGGTAGTAGGTCGAGTCGAGCTCGACGGTGTCGAAGTGCTCGGCGTAGTAGGCAAGCCGCTCGCCCGCCGGGAGTCCAGGCGGATAGAAGTACTTCGAGAGCGCCTCGTCTGCCCATGAGCAGGTGCCGACCCTGATCCGCGCAGCCATCAGCGCTTGATCCGAACCGGCCTGAAGCGGCCTGACGGCGGATAGATCGAAGCGCCCGAGCAGCTCGGCGCGATGGCCGGCGTGCAACCGGGCGCCCCGCGAATCGGAACGCGGGCGCTCGCGAATAGGACCATCGACCTTCTGATCCGGATGCGGGTCGTGGCGCAGCCGCCCGCGTTCGTGCGCGGGCTGGCGACCTTCTTGGAGCTGAAGACGTCTGCTCCCCCGTAGTAGATGTTGACGGTGATCCCACGAACCCCTTGCCCGGCTTCCCGCAGACAGGCCGTGACGACTGCAAAGGCCGCTTTCCCGCGCCGCTTGCGCTTCGCCGTCACGGTGAACGTCCCGGGCAGGCCGATGTAGGCGGTGCTCTGGGCCACCAGCGCGGTGTTCAAGGTTGCCGTGCCGGGCGCGTACGGCACAAAGACTCCGTTCCACGGGTACATGCCGGGCTGGCCGGGGTTCGTGAAGACCTCCTCGACGGTCAAATCCGCGTACGTCAGCGACACGCCTTGCGGCACCGAGACATAGGGGGAGGCGAAGCAGGCGCGCATCCGCGCCGAGGCGTAGGCGGCTTCCGCTCCGGTCGTGATCCGGTCGACATAGATCGGCAACCGGTACGTGGCTCCCGCGAGCGTCAACTCCATCACCCAGACGGCCTCGTGCGCTCCCGGCGCGCACGAGTTCAGCGCGTGACGGGCCGGGTCGTCGGCCCGGACGGTGCCCTGCACGGCCTGACGTGCCGTCGAGATCGGTCCGACTCTGATGAACGCGATCACCGTGCCCAACTCGGTCCCTGCCGGATGGTCCAGTTTCACCCCGTACCCGCGCGGTGAATAGAGGGTGACCACGCCGGTCGCATCGTCCTGATCGCGGACTTGCACGAAGATCCTGACCGAGCCCGTGCCCCCGAGCGCAGGGTTCGTTTCTCCAACGAGGAGCAAGGGGTTGTACGCGCCGAACGCGCTCCCGGCCGAGGCGAGGGCCAAGGCGCCTGCGAAGCCGAAGATCAGAGCGCGAACCGATCCTGGCGCGGTCATCGCCGCAAAGATAGTCGTGCGTTAACGCTTGACGCGCTTGGCGCGGCCGCCCGAGAGATCGAAGACCGGAGCGATCGAAGGCTGGAAGCATCTCGGGACGATCGTCGGCTGGCACCTCGGCGCCTGGCGCGCCGGAACGCTCGCAAGCGCGCTGAGGTAGATGTTCCTCCCCCGGACGCGCACGCTCCTCGTGACGCAACCGCGGGCGTTCGTCCTGCCGCTCGCGATCCTTCTCGCCCTGCTGCTGTTGGCGGTTGCCGCAGTCGCGCCGCTGCGGAAGGCGACGGTGATCCCACGGACGCCCTGGCCTGCTTCGTTCACGCAGGCCGTAACGACAGCGAACGTCCTCGAGCCGCGCCTCTGGCGCTTGGCCGACATCGTCAGCCTCACGGGCAGCCGGACGAAGGACGAGCTCTGCGCGGCGTTGGCCTGATTGAGCGTTCCGGTACCGGGCGTGTACGGCACGAAGACGCCGTTCCACGGATACGACCCCCGCGTACCAGGGTTGGTGAAAACGCTGCGAATCGAGAAGGCCATTAGGACCACGGATGCCGCCGACTGTCTGCCCGGGGGCGGTGGGACGTAAGGCGACTCGAGGCAGAACCGCATCCGGGCCGAGGCGTAGGCCGACTCCGGAGCGGCGGTCACCCGGTCGACGTAGATCGGCACGCGGATCGGATTGCCGGCGAGCGTGTACTCGAGCACCCAGACGGCCTCGTGCATGCCCGGTGAGCACGTGTTGCTCACGTAGTTCGCAGGATTGTCCGTCTTGACGGTCCCGTCGACGTTGAAGCGGTCTCCCCCGACCTTGACGGCGCCCGCGAGCCCGCCGAGCGTCGTCCCGGCCGGCTGCCTGAGCGCCACGCCGTACCCGCGCGGCGAGTAGATCGTGGCCACGCCGGTGGCGTCGTCGTTCTCACCCTGGCCGACGCCGACGACGACCGGGGCGCCACGGCTGAGCACATGACTGGTGCCGGCGATCAGGAGTGACGGGTTGTAGGCGGCGGACGCCGTACCCGCGAACGCGAGCGCGGAGACACCGGCACCTGCGGACAGGAAGAAGCGAAGTGTTCTCGTCAAGTGAGCCCTTCCCGGGCTGAGACGCTCGTTCAGCCGATTGGTTGCCGCGCGGCCTTTCCGGCGTCCCCTCCCAGACGAGTCGTTCGGATCGAGAGGGTGTAGGAGGCTCTCGGCGCGGGATCACGCGGCTTGTACACGCAGGCGTAGACGTACCGGCTGCCCGCGCGCCTGTTCTCGAGGAGGAAGCTCTCGGCGGTTCGCCCTGGTTCGTGGCTCCCGCCGATCAGCGCCGCGGCGCGGCCTCGGTTCCGGTAGTAACAGCTGCCGGCGTTGGCGCGAAAGAGCTCGACGTCGACGTTCGAGGTCGGTACGACGCGAAGCCGCACGGCTCGTCGCGCGGGCACGTACACGCGGTAGACGTCGACCGGGTCCTCGCTACGGTCGAGCCGAGCTCGCAGCGATGCGCGTGGGCGACCCGGGCGGGTCAGGGCGGCCGCGGCATCCTTGAACAGGCCGCCGCCCGAGACCTGGTTGACGTCGTCGTTCGGCTCGAGCGGGTCAACGGCCGGCAGTGGGCGTCTGAGGGCGGCGGGGATGTCGAGGATGCCGAATCCTGTGTCCTTGTCCCACCCGGGCGAGCCGACGTCACGGGCGGTCGAGCGAAGCAGCTCGGCGAGCTGCGTGACGTGGACGTTTCTCCGCGTGGCGACCCAGGCCGCCGTTGCGCTGACGAGCGCCGAGGAGAAGCTCGTTCCCTCCACGTCCGAGTAGCCGCTGGCAGCGAAGTAGGTCGGCGTTGCCACCACCATCGACTCGCCTGGTGCGGCGAGATCGATGCCCATGCCCTCGCTGGAGAAGTAACTGACGGTTCCGGCGGGGTTCGTCGATCCAACGGTCAGCACGTGCGGCCACATCGCCGGGACGCCGGGCGGGCTGAAGTGCAGTCGCATGTTGCCCGTGGCCGAGACGGACAGGCTCCCAGTCGCGAACGCCCGGATCAGCTGATCGTGCAGTGCGAGGCAGCTTGGTGGACTGAAGCCCCAGCTCATGTTGATCACGCTGGGACCGGCTGAGATCGCCGCCTCGACGGCCGCGAGCACGTCGGCGCAGTTCCCGTAGCCCGTGTCGGCCGAGCGGAGAGTGGCAAGCGGATAGACCCCGACGATGCCGACGCCGTTGAGCGGCGCTGCGGCGACGGAGCCGACCATCGTCCCGTGGAAGTCCTCCTGCGGGAGCATCTCGTTCACGTTCAGGTACCTGACCGGGCGGGAGGCGAACTCGGGGTGGGTCGTGTCGATCCCGTCGTCGACGATCGTGAGGGGAAATCCGCCAGACGGCGCCGTCAATCGGTCGGCTCCGATCTGCGGGAGCCACCACGGGGCGGGGTCGGCGGGGTCGCCCTGGGCGGCAAGCTGGCCGTCCCGGCGGAGGCGGCTGTTCGGATGCGCGTAACGGATTGCACCAATTGCGTCGAGCCGATTGACGACGGCCGCCGAGTGGTCTCCAGCTACCAGCCAGAGCAGCTCGCCGAGCCGACGCGCGCGATGCGTACGGAGGATCGCAACGGCTCGCTCGCTGCGCTCGACGGCGACGATCAGCTCACGCCCCTGCCGGGCGAGTGAGAACGCCTCGGCCCGTGCTGAGCCGTCGACAGGAGGCAGCAGCGGAGAGCGCAATGACAGGTCGATCGCGGCGGCCGGAGCCGCGGCGACCAACACGCTCGTCGCAGCGACCGCGGCCAGGACTCCGCGAGCGGCAAACACCCTCAGATCGTACGCCGTCAGAAGCGTTTCGGATTGACATCACCGTGTCGACCGGTCGTTTCAGACGGATGCCGGGCAAAGCCCGGCATCCTGAGGGCGGCACCGCAAGCGGTGCCCTAGCGCGAGATCGGGGATTTCAGGATGGGGAGCACGAGCTTCGCCTCCCCGATCGTCACGCGCGCGGCGCTTGGAGCAGAGACGGGATACAGCTGGTTGTCCTGGTGCTGGAGGGTGGAGGCGGCCGCGATCGTCAGCCGGAACCGCGAGCCGCGCTGAATCGTCGTCGCCTGGCTCAACAGCCTGACCGTGATCAAGCGCTTGCGAGCGGACAGGGTCGGCGTGTGCGCGCCGCCCTGGCTGACCACGATCTCCTCACCTCGCGGCGTCAGCGCGGAGAGAACGACGACGAGATGCGGCCAGCGTGTCGTCGAGGAAGCCTTGATCGCGGCGAGCGGCGTCCCGAACGTCTCGTTGAGCCGACGGGTGGGCGCCACGGTCCGGACGACCTTGCCGTTCCCGTCGATCGTCTTCGTGCCGCGGAAGCGAAGGCGGAGCACGCGTTGTGCCGGCCGTCTTGCGTACTGGGTCGTCTTCCCGGTCCACGGATCGGGGGCGAGCTCGATCCGCGGCCGCGTGTCGATGCCGTTGAGCTGCCCTTTCAAATAGCGGTCGAACCAGAGGCGCGCCTGGGTGAGGTAATAGCCGCGCTCCGAGGCCGGGTTCGCAGCCGGTGGGTGGCCGAGGTCGCCGAGATAGAGCCGTTTCGGCCCTTTCAGGCGTCCGAACGCGGAGAGTGCCTGATCCATGTCGAAGGCGTAGTCGCGGCGGCCGTGGATCATGAAGACCGGCGTGCGGATCTTCTCGAGGTCGTTCCGGACCGAGCGCTCGCGCGCAAACTCCAGGATCCCGGGCAGGTTGCGGTTGAAGAGCGCGTCGTCGGCGAGCGCTCGGACCGTTGGATCCCAGCGCTCCTCCGGGAGCAGAGCTCGGAAGGAGGCGACGAGCCCGGCCTTGGCGAAGCCTTGCGGGAGCAGCGCGTCGTAGAGGCTCGTCCAGGTCATGATCGGAACCGCCGCCGCGAGCCGGGCTCCCGGCGCGGTGAGGAGCTTCCAGACCGAGCCGCCGCCGAGGGAGAACCCCATCGCGCCCACCTTCGCGTCGCTCACCCCGGGGCGGGCCCGAAGCCAGGTGAGCGCAGCCGCGTAGTCCGCGAGCTCCCGTGAGCCGACGAAAGTCGACTGGCCGCTCGACTCTCCGTGGCCCCTCGCGTCGACGGTGAGCACGGCGTAGCCCTGAGGAGCGAGGTACTGCTCGGCGATCTCGCTCACCGTGCCGCGACTCCCGCCGATCCCGTGCAGAACGAGGACGGCAGGCCAGCCTCCGGCGGGCGGTGCTCCGTCCGGCGCGTAAAAGCTCGACGCGAGCGAGACACCGTCGGCCATGGCGAGCGGCTGGTCGGTCCGGGTGAAGGCCTGTGCCGGCGCGGCGATCGCGAATCCGGCCGCGGCGACGGCAAGCAGTCCGGCAACGAGGCGGCCCACGGGCGGCAAGAGTAACCGGTGCTGCTGTAAGAATCGGTCCGTGGATTCGCGGCCGATCGGCGTGTTCGATTCCGGCACGGGCGGCCTGACCGTCCTGCACGAGTGCCTCGTGACGATGCCGCACGAGGACTTCGTCTATCTGGGCGACCTGGCACGCCTGCCGTACGGCCCGAGACCGCTCGCCGAGATCCGGCGGTTCTCGCACGAGATCGCGGGCTACCTCGAGACGCAGGGGGTCAAGCTCATCCTGGTCGCCTGCAATGCGGCTACCTCGGCGGCTCTTCCGGAGCTCCAGGAGCGGATCGAGGTGCCCGTGGTCGGGGTGATCACGCCGGAGGCGCATGCGGCCGTGCAGGCGACGCGCAACCGCCATATCGGCCTGATGGCGACCGAGGCGACCGTCGCCGCCGGCCGCTACGCCGAGCTCGTGCACACCCTCGACGCCGGCGTGCGTTTCTTCCCCATGGCCTGCCCCCGCCTTGTTCCCCTGATCGAGAGCGACCAGCCGTTCGGCGCCGAGACGACCGCGGCAGTGCGGGAATACGCCACGCCGCTCAAGGAGGCCGGTGCGGACACCGTGATCCTCGGCTGCACCCACTATCCACTGATTCGGCCGATCTTCGAGCGGGTGTTCGGCCGTGAGGTGACGCTTGTCTTCTCCGCGGAGGAGACCGCTCACGAGGTCGCCGAGACGCTGGCGCGAAAGGGAATCGAGAACGATGGTGGCCGGGAGGGCGACTACCGCTTCCTGACGACCGGCGACACCGAGCTCTTCCGGCGGCTGGGGGAGCGGTTCCTCCAGCTGCCGCTGGACGGCGTCGAGCGCGTGAAGATCGCCGAGCTGGAGGCGGCCGCGGCGTGACTCGCGCCGACGGGCGAAGGGCCGACGAGCTGCGGCCGCTCGAGCTCGAGGTCGACTACCTGGAGCAGCCCCAGGGCTCGGCGCTGATCTCGCTCGGCCGCACGCGAGTTCTCTGCACCGCCTCGATCGAGGAGGGAGTGCCGCGCTGGCTGAAGGGGGCAGGGCGAGGCTGGATGACCGCCGAGTACGGCCTCCTGCCGGCCTCGACGGGAGAGCGGACGGCGCGCGAGGCGAGCACTGGCCGCCAGAAGGGGCGCACGGTCGAGATCCAGCGGCTGATCGGGCGCGCCTTGCGCTCGGTCACCGACCTCGAGGCGCTGGGCGAGCGGACGCTGTGGCTCGACTGCGACGTGCTCCAGGCCGACGGTGGCACCCGCTGCGCCGCGATCTCCGGCGCCTACGCGGCCGCACGGCGGGCGCTCGACCGCCTCGGGCTCGGCCGCGCTCTGACCGATTCGGTTGCCGCAGTCTCGGTCGGGCTGGTCGACGGTGAGCCGACGCTCGACCTCGACTACTCGGAGGACTCGCGCGCGGAGGTTGACGTCAACGTCGTGATGAGCGGCGACGGCCGCTTGATCGAGGTGCAGGCGACGGCCGAGGGCGCGCGGTTCTCACGGGACCAGCTTGACGAGATGCTCGATCTCGCCCGCGCCGGCATCGAAGAAATCAGCAGCGCGCAGCGTGACGCGGTGGAGGCCCCGGTTGCCTGACCTCACCTGGGCCGAGCTCCTCCTGCGCATCGGCCTGGCGTCGGTGCTCGGCGGCGCGATCGGCTTGGAGCGCGAGCTCCGGGAGCGCGAGGCGGGCCTACGCACCCACATGCTCGTTTCCGTCGGCGCGGCGCTGTTCACGCTCGTCTCCGCGTACGCGTGGACGGACTGGCGCTTCTCGAACGAGAGCGGAGTCGTGTTCGATCCCACCCGCATCGCGGCGCAGGTCGTCACCGGCATCGGCTTCCTCGGCGCCGGCGCGATCATCCGGCAGGGCCTGTCGGTTCGCGGGCTGACGACGGCGGCGACCCTCTGGGTCGTCGCGGCGATCGGGATGGCGACAGGCGCCGGGTACTACGCTGCCGCCGCGATCACGACCGTGCTCGTGTTGTTCAGCTTGTGGCCGTTACGGCTCCTGGCGTATCGCCTGTCTGAGCGGTACCGGCCCGAGGAGGGACGCCTCGCGGTCGACCTCCCTGCCGGCGCGAGCGCCGTCTCCGTGCTGGAAGCGGTCGAGAGCGCGGGCGCAATGGTGCGTTCGCTCGAGTTCGAGGAGGAAGGCGACCGGAGGCGGGTCGACATGCGTGTTCGGATCGAGCGCGGGCGCTCGGCCGCGGCGCTGATCGACGCCCTGACTCGCGCCCACGCCGTCAAAGGCGCCCGCTGGAACCCCTGAAGGCGAAGCTCGCCTCTCGCAACCCGGGCAAGCTGCGCGAGCTTCGTAGCGCCCTCGTGGGCTGGGAGGTCGAACCGCTCGAGGCCGAGGACTACCCACCTGAGCAGGGTCAGACCTACTACGAGAACGCCCGGGCCAAGGCCGAGTTCGGGCACGCCGTGAAGCCCGCGGCGTGGATCCTGGGCGAAGACTCAGGGCTAGAAGTCGAAGGCCTCGCGGGTCGGCCGGGCGTCCAGTCGGCGCGATTCGCTGCCGGCGAACACGTCGAGCGCTTGCTCGCCGAGCTCGAGGGCGTCGAGGGCGAGGGGCGGCGGGCCCGCTACGTCTGCGAGCTGGTCGCGCTGTCGCCGGCCGGAGAGGAGCTCCGCGGCATCGGGATCCTGGAGGGCCGCATCGCCGCTGCGCCACGGGGCACGGAGGGATTCGGCTTCGACCCGATCTTCGTCCCCGGAGGCGAGGAGCAAACCGTCGCCGAGCTGGGGGATCTGTGGAAGGCCGAGAACTCTCACCGGGCGCGCGCGGCAAAGGCGCTCAGGCGAGCCCTGGAACGCCCTCGCGATCCTCGTAGCGGCCGCGGGCCCGCCACCAGTTGAGCTCGGCGCCGAGGACGATCGCGTTCGCCATCAGGTAGAGCCAGATCAGAAGGATCACCGGCGCGCCCAGTGCGCGGAGCGTCAACACGTCTTCGCGCGTGGAGAGCGCGACGTAGAGGGGGAGGACCTGGAAGCTGCCTTGGAGCAGGATGCTCGCGAGCACGGCGCCGGGTAGAACCTCTCGGACCGTGAGCTTCTCGTTCGGCAGCAAGTAGTAGATCGCGAGCAGGAAGAGGAAGACCGCGGCCGTCGAGACGAGCAGCGAGAGGACGTAGGCGACCCACCGGTTAGTGATGACTCCCGGCGCCGCGTCATGGAGGAGTCTGAAGCCGATCGTCCCGATCGTCAGACCGACGAAGAGGGTCACCAGCAAGCCGAGAAGTACCAGCATCGCGATGCCCTTGCCGTGGAAGAACGGGCGATTCGGCCGTCCGTAGACGATATTCAACGCCGACTCGAGCACGCTGAAGAGTGACAGCGAGGTCCAGAGCAGGAAGACGCCGCCGATCAGCCCGAGCGTTGCGGCGTTTTCCTGGATCTGGTTGACGACTCGGACGATCTGCGAGATCGAGGCCGACGGAAGAACCTTGTTCAACTCGGTGACGAGGTACGTGGACTCGTCCGCCCGTCCGAAGAGGCCGAGCATCGCCAGGGCGAGGAAGACGAGCGGCACCAGCGACAGCAGCGCGAAGTAGGCGATCATCGCGGCGAGGTGGGTACCCCGGTCAGCGAAGAACTTGGCGAGCGGCTGGCGCATGGCCGCAGTATGTTCCCGTCGATGGACGCGGACGCGGCGTTGGCGCAGCTCCTGCAGGTGTCGGACGACGTTCGCGCCGCGGTCATCTTCGAGCGTGGCGAGGCACTCGGCTCCAACCTGCCCGAGGACGAGGCGGCGGAAATCGCCGCTCGGGCCGAGGCAATGCTCGCCTATGCGGAGACGCTGCGGAAGGGGGCGGCGGTGAAGCAGCTCGTGGCGGTGACGCCGGACGGCGATGTTTACGTCGTGCGCCGGGACGTGCGCGCCGTGGTCGCGATCACGGCTCCCGAGTCACTCGCCGGGCTCGTGCAGCACGACCTGAGGACGCTCCTGGACAATCTTTCCCGGCGGCCCGGAAAAGCGGTTGCAAGTGCGTAGGCTCGTTCTTCTCGTCCTAGGGATCGCAGCGGCGGTCCTCCTGCTGCGCAGCCGCCGCCCCGGCGAGCTCGTCGAGGTGGAGTTCGAGGACAGCGCGGCCATCCGACTGACCAGAGGGGTCGAGGCGCGCGACCTCCTCGATGACGCCTACGCAATCCTCGAGACTACGGCGTGAACACTGACGAGCTTCGCGACGCGATTCGCGAGCACGCCTACCTTGAGGGGGACTTCGTGCTCCGCTCGGGCCGCCGTTCCAGCTACTACCTCGACAAGTACCGCTTCGAGACTCGGCCGGAGCTGCTGGAGGCGATCGCCGCCCGACTTGCCGACCTCGTTTTCGAGCACGAGCCCGAGGCCGACAGGCTGGCCGGGCCGGAGCTCGGGGCCGTCGCGCTCGCCGCCGGCGCCTCGCTCGCCTCGCGACTGCCGTTTCTGATCGTCCGCAAGGCCGGGAAGGGATACGGCACGGACAATCGTCTCGAAGGGGCGTTCGAACCGGGTGAGCGGGTGTGCCTGGTGGAGGACGTCGTCACCTCCGGCGGCGCGGCCGTGGCAGCGATCGAGGCGCTCCGTGAGGCCGGTCTGGAGTGCCGGACCGCAATCTGCGTCGTCGACCGGGAGGAGGGTGGAGTGGACGAGCTCGCACGCCACGGCGTCCGTCTCAGAGCCCTGTTTCGGGCAGGAGAACTGGCAAGTAGCGCGAAAAGTGCCGCAAACCGCATGGTTGAGCCGAAACGGGATCGCTGTTAGGGTCCCTTGAGGCCTGGCATGACGTCGAGAGGAGAGTCTTCGTGACCAAGCAGGAGTTCGTGGAGCGCGTTGCGTCGAAAAGCGGACTGAGCAGGAAAGATGCGGCGACAGCGGTAGACGCTTTCTTGGACTCGATCACCGAGTCGCTTCAGCGTGGTGAAGAGGTGGCCTTCACCGGCTTCGGCAAGTTCTCGTCGCAGCACCGCGCTGCGCGCATGGGAGTGAATCCCCGGAACCCGACCGAGCGGGTGCACATTCCCGCTTCGCGCGTGCCGAAGTTCTCGGCCGGCAGCCAGCTCAAGAAGGCCGTCAAGCAGAGTTAGCCGACCGACCCGGCAAGTTTGCGGGGGCTGGGCGACCGGCCCCCGTTTCATGCTCTAACCGTGCCACTTTTCGGGGATCGCCTCGCCGAGGCCGTCGAGCTGAAGCGAAGTCAATTGGTCGTCGGGCTCGATCCTCGTCCGGACCTGTTTCCGGTCGAGGTCCGTAGGGACGTCACCCGCTTCTGCTGCAGCGTCATCGACGCCGTCGCGCCGCACGCGGTAGCCGTCAAGCCGCAGCTCGCGTTCTTCGAGGCGCTCGGCGTGGAAGGCATCGCCGCATGTGAGGAGGTGTGCGCCTACGCCCGCACCGCCGGCCTGCTCGTGATCCTCGACGGCAAGCGTGGGGACATCGGTTCGACTGCGCGTGCCTACGCGGCCGCGTACCTCGAGCCCCGAGCTGAGGGTGAGGATCCCGCCGCCGACGCACTGACCGTCAACCCGTACCTCGGGCGCGACTCCGTCGATCCCTACCTCGCTGCCTGCCGTCGGCATGGACGCGGCATCTTCTGCGTCGTCAAGACCTCGAACGCCGGCGGCGCCGAGGTCCAGGATCTCGCGCTCTCAGACGGACGGCCGGTCTGGCAGCACGTCGCGTCGCTCGTCGCCGAGTGGGGCGCGGACCTCGTCGGCGACCGCGGGCTCTCGAGCGTGGGGGCCGTGGTCGGCGCCACGCATCCACGCGCGGTCAGCGAAGCACGGCGGCTGCTGCCTCAGTCGGTTCTCCTGCTCCCCGGCGTCGGAGCGCAGGGTGCGACGCCGGCCGACGTCGCCCGGGCGTTTACGAGCGGACCGGCGAGCGCGCTCGTCGCTGTCTCGCGCTCGGTCATGTACGCCTACCGCCAGGGAAACCAGGCCGACTGGCGGGCGGCGGCAGGAGCCGAAGCGGCTCGGGTGAAAGCAGCGGTGTGGAGGGAATCCGGATGGTGACGATCCCTTACTGGTTCATCCGCTACGGATTGCCCGCCGGCTTCTTGCTGCTCGCGACCGTGACGATTCTGCTCGTCCGGCCGGTGCTGCACGCCGACACTGCCGAACCCGCTCTCCGGCAGCCGGCGCGGGCTCCGATTCCGCGGGTGTCGTCCGAACGGCCCCGGGCTCGTAGCACCAGCGCGGCGCCGTATTCGGTGCGGAGCGGCGACACGCTCGGCACGATCGCTGACCGCTTCGGAACGACGGTCGATCAGCTCCTCGTGCTCAACCCCGGGATCGATCCTCGCGCGCTCCGAGTCGGCCAGAGGTTGCGCGTCGAATAGCCCGGTACTCTGTCGCTCCGGTGATCCGCCCCCTCACCGTCTTCCTCGCGTTTCTCGCCCTGTCCGCACCGGCAGCAGCCGCGACTCCGGACGTGGAGGCGCGAGCGTATGTGGTCATGAACGGCGCGACGCAGGAGGTCTTGCTCGCGCGCAACGCCCACGACCGCCTGCCGGTCGCGAGCATCACGAAGCTCATGACGGCGCTCTTGACGGTTGCGAACGCAAGACCGAGTGACATCGTGGTCGTCGACAGCGAGGCGGCCGGGGTCACCGGCTCGACGATCGGGCTCCGCGCCGGCGAGCGTCTTCGGGTTCGCGAGCTCCTGGCCGCGTCCCTGATTCAGAGCGCGAACGACTCCGCGGTTGCGCTCGGCGAGTACATCGAGGCTCGCACCGGTGAGCCGTTCGCCGAGCTGATGAACTCCCGGGCGCAGAGCTTGGGCCTCGAGGACTCGCGGTTCGTTCGGCCCGACGGCCTCGACGTGGCCGGCCAGTACTCGAGCGCGTTGGACGTCACCAAGCTCGGCCTCGTTGCGATGCGCGAACCGCTGATCCGCGCGCTCGTACGGCAGGAGAGCGCCACGATCAGCGGCGGGCGCAGGCTCAACACCTGGAACGACCTCCTCGGCGAGTTCCCGGGCGTGTTCGGGGTGAAGACCGGCCACACGTCGGTCGCCGGGTGGAGTCAGGTGGCGGCTGCACGGGGGAACGGGGTCACGATCTACGCCACGGTCCTCGGCAGCCCCTCGCGTTCCGTCCGCAATGCCAACCTCGAGGAGCTGCTCGGGTGGGGGATGTCGCGCTACGCCGTCGTCCCGTTGGCGCCGGCCGGACGGGTCTACGGCCGGGTTGACGTGACCTTCGGGGAAGAGGCGGTGCCGGTCGTCGCCGCGCGCCCGCTCAGGCGCGCCGTGCGGATCGGGCGCCCGCTCGTCCAGCGGATCGTGCTTCCCAGCCAGGTGGAGCTACCCGTCCGCCGCGGCGATGTTCTCGGCGAGCTGCGCGTCTACGAGCGCAACCGGCTGCTCGGGCGTGCGCCGCTCGTCGCCGCGGAGGATCGTGACGCCCCGAGCGCTGTCGAGCGCGTCAAGTGGTATGCGGGCCGGACTCTTTCTCATATAGGTGGGTGGTTCTCCTGATCATCACGGTGACGATGAACGCGGCGCTCGACCGGACGCTGACCGTCCCGAACTTTCAGCCCGGCCAGCGCCACCGCGCCAGCGGCTGGCTGACCCTCGCCGGCGGCAAGGGGATCAACATCGCGCGGGCGCTGAAGCGGCTCGATGTCCCGGTCGTCGCCACCGGCCTGGCCGGAGGTCGGACCGGCGCGGGGATCGTCTCCGAGCTGACCCGCGAAGGGATCCTCAACGACTTCGTGCGGATCGCCGACGAGTCGCGCACCTCGACCGCCGTCGTCGACCCCACCGGCGGCTCGTACACGGAGATCAACGAGTGGGGGCCGAACGTCGAGCCACAGGAGCTCGATTTGCTGCTCGAGAAACTTCGCTACCTCTCGCGGGGCGCCGTCGGCGTCGTCTTCGCCGGCTCGCTGCCGCGAGCCGTGGACGAGGCCTTCTACGCCGAGGCGATCCGCGAGCTGAACCGCCGCGGCCTGCAGACGACGCTGGATGGGGAGGGCGAGCCCCTCCGGCTCGGCGTCGAAGCAGAGCCGTTCCTCGTCTCGCCGAACGAACGCGAAGCCGAAGGCCTTGTCGGACAGGAGTTCCACGACAGCCAGGACTTCGTCCAGGCGCTCGACCACATCGCCGATCTCGGCGCGAAGAACGTTCTGATCACCCTGACGTCCGGCTGCTACGCGCTCCTGCGCGAGGAGCGCGAGCCGGCTCGGTACCACGCCGCCGTCCCGCGGCTCGAGCCCGTCTCGCCGGTCGGATCCGGCGACGTCCTGCTCGCGGGCTTCGTCGCCGCCCGCTACGAGGGGCGGTCGGCTGAAGAGACGCTGCAGCGGGCCGTCGCGGCCGGCGCCGCCGCGGTGCAGGAGGTCGGTGCGGGCCGCTTCGAGCCGCGCGAGATCGCCCGGCTGGAGGAAGGCGTGCGGATCGAGAGCTTCGACAAGGTTGCATCCGAGCTCTGAGCTACGATCATCTCTCGATTGAGAGCGCGTGAGACAGAGAGGTCTTTCGGCCCAGGCAACCGCGAGGAGCCTGGGCCTTCGTGCATCTAGGGGAGTGAGCCGCCATGGAAGTTGACATCGGCAGGGGCAAGAAGGCGCGGCAGGCGTACGGCTTCGACGATATCGCGATCGTTCCGAGCCGCCGGACGCGCGATCCTCAGGACGTCGACATCGGCTGGAAGCTCGGCCCCCACCTGCTCGAGCTGCCGCTGCTCGGCTCAGCGATGGACGGCGTGATCTCGCCGGAGACGGCGATCAAGCTGGGCGAGCTCGGCGGGCTGGGCGTCCTCAACCTCGAGGGCATCTTCACCCGCTACGAGAACCCCAAGCCGCAGCTCGAGAAGATCGCCAAGTTCCCGAAGGAGAAAGCGACCGCCGGGATGCAGGAGATCTATGCGCAGCCGGTCGAGCCGAGGCTGATCGCGCAACGGATTGAGGAGATCAAGGCGAGGAGAGTGCTGGCGGTCGGGTCGCTGACGCCGCAGCGGGTGCGCGACCACTACGAGATCGCCCTCGCCGCCGGCCTCGACATCCTCGTCATCCAGGGGACGGTGGTCTCGGCCGAGCACGTGTCCTCGAACGGCGAAGTCCTCAACCTGAAGGAGTTCATCGCTGCGCTGCCGATCCCCGTCATCGTCGGCGGCTGCGCCTCGTACCAGACCGCACTGCACCTGATGCGAACGGGTGCCGCGGCAGTGCTCGTCGGCGTGGGGCCGGGAGCGGCCTGCACGACTCGCGGCGTACTCGGCGTGGGCGTGCCCCAGGCGACCGCGATCTCGGACGCGAGCGCCGCCCGCGTCCAGCATCTGCTCGAGACGGGCCAGTACGTGAACGTGATCGCCGACGGGGGCATGCGGACCGGCGGCGACATCGCGAAGGCGGTCGCCTGCGGCGCCGACGCCGTCATGATCGGGTCGCCGCTCGCCCGGGCGAAGGAGGCTCCGGGCCTGGGGTTCCACTGGGGGATGGCGACGTTCCATCCCACCCTCCCCCGCGGGGCGCGCGTGCAGACCGAGCAGGTGGCAACGCTCGAGGAGATCGTGATCGGGCCGGCCCGCGAGAACGACGGGACGCTGAACCTGATGGGCGCGCTCCGGACGGCGATGGCGACCTGCGGCTACGAGTCGATCCACGACTTCCAGAAGGCGGAGATCATGCTCGCGCCGGCAGTCAAGACCGAGGGCAAGGGACTCCAGCAGGCCCAAAAGGTCGGCATGGGATAGCTCGTGGCGGAGGTGCTCGCACTCGAGCGCAGCGAGCCGGCGCCCGAGGATCGCCCCGTCCTCGTCGTCGACCTCGGCGGGCAGTACTCGCAGCTGATCGCGCGGCGGGTGCGCGAGTGCAGGGTCTACTCGGAGCTGGTCTCGCACGAGACGCCGGCGCAGGCGATCAGGGCGCGCAACCCGCGCGCGATCGTGCTCAGCGGCGGCCCCGCGTCGGTCTATGCCGAGGACGCTCCTGAGGTCGATCCCGGCCTCTGGGAGCTCGGCGTTCCCACGCTCGGCATTTGCTACGGCATGCAGCTGATGGCGCGCGACCTCGGCGGCCGCGTCGAACGCACCGGTGCCTCCGAGTTCGGCCGCACCGAGCTCCGCGCCATGGGCGGCGCGCTCTTCGAGCATGTCCCGGAGGATCAGGCGGTCTGGATGAGCCACCGAGACTCGGTGACCGCTCCGCCCGCGGGCGCCCGCGTGACAGGATCGTCGCCGTCGACGCCGATCGCCGCCTTCGAGGCGCCCGAGCGCGGGCTCTACGGCGTCCAGTTCCATCCCGAGGTCGTGCACACGCCGCACGGGAACGAGGTGCTGAAGAACTTCCTCTACGGGGTCGCGGATGCGCCGCCCACGTGGACGGCGGCCGCGGTGATCGAGGAACAGGTCGAGCGGATTCGTGCGCAGGTCGGAAGCGCGAGGGTGCTGTGTGCGCTCTCGGGGGGTGTCGACTCCGCGGTCGCGGCACTGCTCGTGCACAAGGCTGTCGGCGGCCAGCTCACCTGCGTCTTCGTCGACCACGGCCTGCTCCGCAAGGACGAGGCGGGTCAGGTGGTCGAGACCTTTCAAGGGCACTTCCAGGTCCCGCTCGTCCACGTCGACGCCGCGCCCCGCTTCCTCACCCGCCTCGAGGGCATCGAGGATCCGGAGGAGAAGCGGAAGCGCGTCGGCGAGGAGTTCATCCGCGTCTTCGAAGTGGAGTCGCAGCGTCTCGGGCGGATCCCCTACCTCGTCCAGGGCACGCTCTACTCGGACGTGATCGAGTCGGGCGGCACCGACGGCGTCGCGGCGAAGATCAAGTCCCACCACAACGTCGGTGGGCTGCCGGAGGAGGTCGACTTCGAGCTGGTCGAGCCGTTGCGGCTGCTGTTCAAGGACGAGGTCCGCCGGGTGGGTGAGGAGCTGGGGCTGCCGGAGCGGATGGTCTGGCGCCACCCGTTCCCGGGCCCCGGGCTCGCGATCCGGATCATCGGCGAGGTCACGCACGAGCGGCTAGAGATCCTGCGCGAGGCGGACTCGATCCTCCAGGAAGAGGTCCGGCGCGCAGGCCTCTACCGCGAGCTCTGGCAGGCGTTCGCCGTCCTGCCGGCGATCCGCTCGGTCGGCGTCCAGGGCGACGAGCGTACGTACGCGTATCCGATCGTGATCCGCGCGGTCACGTCCGAGGACGCCATGACCGCCGACTGGGCGCGGCTGCCCTATGACCTCCTCGAGACGATCTCGAGCCGGATCATCAACGAGATCCCGGGGGTAAACCGGGTCGCGTTGGACGTCAGCTCGAAGCCGCCATCGACGATTGAGTGGGAGTAAACCGCGGGTAAAGGGCCCGCACCTCGTCCACGAAACCGGCCAGGCGCTCCGCCAGCTCGGGGTCGGTGACCTCGAGCACGTTCTCGGCGTTGAGCTCGCCGGATCGTGAGAGGTTGAAGCTGCC
>Ga0126313_10000232_pt1 | contig 25102 bp, 24 predicted proteins | sample Plot105A_FD_89954 | JGI IMG/M metagenome (GOLD analysis project Ga0126313, IMG submission 89954) | Serpentine soil microbial communities from UC McLaughlin Reserve, CA, USA - Plot105A | ecosystem: Environmental > Terrestrial > Soil > Grasslands | place: USA: UC McLaughlin Reserve, Lake County...
CGCCAGCGTCTCATCGGCGGCCACCTGGACGGTCCTCGCCGGCGTCCTGTACTACGCGGTCCTAGGTCCCTGGGTCGTAACCACGCTCGTCTTTGGGAGGCGAGACCGGGCTGCGGGCGCCGGGAGCGCCTCCGTCGGCCGACCTGTCCCGATGCTCGTCTGCCTCGCCGCGGTCGTGCTCGTCTTACTTGCTTCACCGGCCGGCTCCGGGGGGACGAGCAAGTCCTTCTCGAGGGACCCGGTGGTCAATGTGATCGCGTCGGAGGTCGAGCATGCGAGGCTCAAGAGCTCGATCGAGAAGATCGACACGACGAAGATCGAGCCGCCCGTAGATACACGACTCGAGCCGACCGCGCAGACCGAGAGGCGCAACGTGGTCCTGATCCACCTCGAGTCCGCCCGCGCCCGGTCCGTCACGCCCTACAACGAGGACATACAGACGACGCCTTTTCTGGACGAGCTCTCCAAAGAGAGCCTCCTGGCCGAGCGAGCCTACACGGTGCTGCCGCACACCTCGAAGGCGGTCACGTCGGTCAACTGCGGCATCGACCCGCACCTGGTGCGCGACATCACCGAAGCCGAGGCCGGCGGCGTCCCGGCCCGGTGTCTCCCGCAGCTCCTGGAGGAGCAGGGGTATGACACCGTCTGGTTCTCGTCGGCGACCGAGCATTTCGAGGACCGCCGGGACCTCGTAGAAAACTTCGGCTACGACGAGTTCTACCCCGTCGAAAAGATGAACAAGGAAGGCTTCCAGAGATCCAACTACTTCGGCTACGAAGACGACATCATGCTCGAACCGAGCCGGATGTGGCTCAAGAAGCACCGGGACGGGCCCTTTCTGGCAACGTATCTGGGGGTTACGGGGCATCACGACTACCGTCCGGTCACTCGCTACGGGTTCAAGAACTTCGCCGAGAAGGACGGGCTCAACCGTTACCAGAACGAGGTCCGCTACCTCGACTTCTACGTAAAGAACGTCATCGAGCAGTACAAGGAGCTGGGACTCTACGAGGACACCATCTTCATCATCTACGGCGACCACGGTGAGGGCTTCGGAGAGCACGACCTCTACCAGCACGACAACACGATCTACGAAGAGGGCTTGAGGATACCGCTCATCGTCCACGATCCTGGGAGGTTCCGGGGCGGCGAGCGGGTCGAGACCCTGACGAACCAGCTGGACATCCTGCCGACCGTATTCGACCTGCTTGGGTACGAGGTCGCGGGCGGCGAGTACCCGGGCAGGTCCCTCCTGGCGCCACCCGAGAAGAACCGCAGGCTGTTCTTCAGTTGCTTCGACGACTACAGGTGCCTGGCCAGTTTGAAGGGGACCGAGAAGTACATCTACTTCTTCGGAAACAGGCCCGATGAACTCTACGACCTGTCCTCAGACCCCCTGGAGAAGAACAACCTCGCGGACGAACGGAGCAGCAAGGAGATGAGAGCGCGTCGGTCGGAGGTCCTAGCCTGGTACACGAGGGTCAACGCCACGTACGAGGGGAGAGAGCCCGAGAGGAGGTGAGCGGGGTGCTGGCGGCCGAACCCCGCAGACGGGGTTCGGCCGGGTCAGCCGGATTCGGGGCGTTTTCGGGACGTGCGGGAGTGCCTCAGGAGGAGGAACAGGGCGCAGCCCAAAGCCAGGACGCTGCTGACGAAGAGGTTGCCGCGGATGGCGCCCCCTATCAGGAACGCCGGATCCACGCGGAGGGTCTCTACGAAGAAGCGCCCTACGGAGTAGAGGCTCACGTAGAGCAGGAAGACATCGCCGTCTTTCAGGCGCCCCGAGAAGCGGCGGGCGGCCCAGAGCAAGATGAGGCAGACGATCACGTCCCAGATCGCCTCGTAGAGGAAGGTCGGGTGGAAGGAGGTGGCGTCTGCGAACTCGGCCGGCCGATTCTCCGGAGATATCCGGATGGCCCACGGCAGGTCCGAGGGGCGGCCGAAGAGCTCCTGGTTGAAGTAGTTGCCCCACCGGCCTATGGCCTGGGCCAGTACGAGGCCGGGGGCAACCGCGTCGGCGAAGGCGAGCGGGCTTATGCCACGGTACCAGCTAAAGAGGAGCACGCCGAGAAAGCCGCCCGCCACCGCGCCGTAGATCCCCAGTCCCCCGTTCCAGACCGCCAGGACATCCGGGAACGGGTCGTCCGCGTATAGGTGGTAATCGGTCACGACGTGGTAGACGCGGGCCCCGATGAAGCCCAGCGGAATGACGAAGAAGAGCGAGTCGAGCGCCAGGGCACCGTCGTAGCCCCTGCGTTCAAGTTCCCGGCTCGTAAGCCAGGTGCCGACGGCTATGCCCAGCGCGATGCACAGGCCGTAGTAGCGCAGGGCGAACGGCCCGACCTCGAATATGACCGGCGAGGGCGGGCTCGGCAGCGAGAGGAGCGCGTGGGACACCGGGATCACCCTACTGCTGCGCCGGGGCCCCGGCGGGCGCGTTGACGGCGGCGTCTTCGCCCGCCGCAGGACCGAAGGGCGTCGTGCCGGTCGGATGCGGGTCCTCGGGAGACTGCTCGACGCCGTAGAAGGCTTCGAGGATGTGGCGCACGGCGGGGGCCGCGGTCATCTCGCTGCCCGTCTCGAAAGCCCCACCGTTCTCGACCATCACGACGACTACCAGGGGCTGCTCCTGGTTCTCGGTCCAACCAACGAACCAGTTCACGAAATCTCTTCCGACCCCCGTCTCGCCCGTGCCGCTCTTGCCGATAATATCCAGCTGAGAGTCGACGAAGGCGCCCCCGGCCGTTCCCTCGCGTTCGGTGACCCCCCTCAAACCCTCTATGGTGTTCAAGAGGTAGGTGTCGTCGACGCGTACCCCGCCCGCGGGTTCCGGGGAGATCCTCTGGACCAGCTTGCCGTTCTGGTCGCGAATCTCGCGCCCCACGTGCGGGGTGACGAGGGTGCCGCCGTTCTCGATGGCGGCGTAGCCGCGGACGAGCTGGATCGGGGAGACGAGCAGGTCGCCCTGGCCGATGGCGAGGTTGACCCAGTCTCCGACGCTCCAGAAGGCTTCTTCCGCAGAGCCGATCTGCCTCGCGTACCACTTCTCCCACTCGCTCGTGGGCACCCGCCCGGGCGTCTCCCCGGTGATGTCTATCCCGGTCGTCGAACCGAAGCCGAACCTCTCGTAGAAGTGGGGGAGCCAGTTCTCGTCGTCGGTGCGGTTCCAGATCCAGTCCGCCACCTGGTAGAAGAACTTGTCGTTAGAGTCCTTGATGGCCTCGGCGTAGTTCTGGGTGCCGTGGGGTCCCAGGGCCCAGTAATTGGGGCTGTTCTCGCGCCAGCTCTGCCAGCAACCCCAGGAGGAGCCTGTCGGGCGCCAGCACTCGCCCTTGTCGGTGACGGTCGTGTAGGCGTCGATGACGCCGAAGGTGAGACCGGCCATCCCGGTGAATACCTTGAACGCCGATGCCGCCGGGTAGGCACCGGCTACGGCGCGGTTGGTGAACGGAGAGTGGGCGTACTCGGAGTTGAGATACTCGAAGGTCTTCATCTCCTGGGCGCCGGAGATGCCGCCCACGAAGAGCTGCGGGTCGAAGTTGGGTCGGCTGGCGAGGGCCAGGATCTCTCCGTTGCGCGGATCCATCGCGACGACGGCACCCCCCGTTCCGGAGTAGCCTGCGCCCTGGGCGCGCTCGATGGCAGCGTCGAGCTCGGCCTCTGCTACCCGCTGCAAATCGAGGTCCATGGTTAGCGTGAGGTTGTCGCCGGCCGCGGGATCTTTCACGTGGTCGGGGGCCTCCATGTTGGGGTCCACCTCGATGGGGTCCCCCTTAGCGTCCACGAACCGGCCTAAAGAGACGACCCGCGCGCCCTCGGGCACAATCCGCCCGAGGACATCCACGTTGTACTCTTTCCAACCGGACTCGCCGCGCAGCGCCTTCTCGTAATAGAGCTCGACGCCGCTCTTCCCTACAACCGAGTCGTTGGAGAGGTTCTTGAAGAGGTCCGTTTTGAGCTCCTGTTGGGTGATCGCCCCCATATAGCCGAGAACGTGCGCGGCGGTTTCCCCCTCCCGGTAGCTGCGGACCCAGTCGTCGTTCACGGTGACACCAGGAAACTCACCGGTGCGCTCGCTGATGTAGGTGACGGCGTCGCGGTCGGCGTTCTCCTTCACCAGGATCGGACTGTAGGGGTTGGCGGTGTCCGGGTCGCGAGCAGCATCGTAGCGTTCGAGGACCGCCTCCGGGTCCGCCCCGACGATTCCGGCCAACTCTCTGACCTTCTCCCTGGGAAGCTCGTCGGGGATCACTGTCACGTTCAGACCGGGGACGTTGTTCGCGAGTATCTCGCCGTCGCGGTCGTAGATGACGCCGCGCTGGGCGGGTATCTTGACCTCGAGGGTGTGGGTAGCCCGGGCAGAGAGCGTGTAGTCGTCGCCGGTGAGGACCTGCAGGTACCACAACCGGGCCCCCAGGATCACGAAGACCGCCGCAATGAAGACGGCCAGGGAGACCACCCGCACCTGCATGTTGCCCTTGGTCATGGGCGGCGTCTCCCCGCGCTTCTTCGCGGGACGCGCCTTCTTCTCCTTTGGCACCGGCAGCCGGATCAAGCTATACGCTCTCTGCCTGGACGATAAGTCGCCGCGAATAGTCCGGCAGCGTGCAGGTCTGGAGCGTCAGGATGTTCTTGCCCCTCTGGGGCCGCAGCACGTGCACGTCCTTCGGGTCCACGACGAAGTCTTTGAACACCCTGTAGACGTAGTCCTTGCCAGTCGAGTCGGTGACGAAGATCTTGTCCCCCACATCGACCTTGTTCAGGTCCCAGAAGGTGAGGAAACTAGGCGTCCCCACGTACCCGAGACGGTGGCCGGCGATGTAGACGTTGGCCTGCTCGTTCCACGGGTTCCCCGTACCCCGAAGGTGGACGCCCGCGTAGTTTCTGAAGGCGTCCTCGTCGGTGGCGCTGGCGTAGGGGATCACGTCGTTCCGTATCCGGCTCATCGCGGGGACGGTGATCCGGAGCCTCTTGTCTTCGGGGACGTCGACGGCCTCGGGCCTCGGTTTCTTCTCCGAGGCCTCCGCCTGCCGTCTCCCGCCCACCGGCCTTTCGGGAAGGTTCTCTCCGGGGTTCTGGGCCACCACCGGGGTCTCAGGCTCCGCCTTGTCTACGGCCTCGGCCTCGGCGGTCGTGGCCCCGCCGGGTAACGGGGAGCCCACGAAGAAGGTGGAGAGCAGCACGAGCCCCGCCCCGACGAGGAGCAGGCTCATAACGTTCAAAACCGTGTGCGTGAAGCGCGCTATGGTTCCCTCCCTGCGCGGGCTTGCGCTCCTGCGGACCCGCACCTCGATCGCAATCCATTGTATCTAAAAAGCCTGCGACTACTAGGCCTGGCCCATCCCGCACTGCGAAGTATTTGGTTGCCGCCCCGTCTCGCACCTCTGTCCCCTCCGAGGCGTCGCAGACGCCCACCGCGTGGCTGCCCGCCGGCGAGAGTCCCCCGGGCTCCGCCTTCGATCACGGGCCACCCATCCATCCGGATGCCTTCCTCGAGCGCTTCCAGAGCAGGAGGGTCGCGGCATTGTGTGCACAGTGGGCGAGGACGGGGGCGAGGAGCCCGCCGGTGACCTCGTAGAGTACGCCGAACAAGAAGCCGGCCAGGACCGCCCACGCCGTCCATACCAGGTACCGGCGGTCCGGGCCGACGTGGAGTGCCCCGAAGAGGAGGGAGGCGACCACGAGGCCGAACTCCGGCTGGAGTGCGCCGCGGAAGAAGGTCTCCTCCCCCACCCCGGAGAAGATCGAGACGAGCACGAGGCTCCTCCCGTCGGCGCCGTCCACGAGGCGCGGGGCAAGCTCCTCGGCTATCTCCCGCAAGACGGGCAGAAGGCGGTAGGCCAGTAGACCGAGGGATATCGTAACGGCGGCGGTCAAGGTGCCAAGGAGGAGGCTCCACGCGACGGAGTGCCCGAGCACGTGGAGGTCGCGGCCCCGCAACGCGCTCCAGAGCGCCGCCGCGACGACGAGGGCGCCGTAGAAGATGGCCGCGAAGCTAACGAAGCGAGGTCCCACCGGCCGCCTCTGCGGGGGGTGATCCAGCGTACTCTGCACGAGGGGCCACAAAAGGCTATTGTACCGGATACCGTAAGAGACCGGTCGTGCGGAGGTAGAGGGAGAAGATGGTCGACGAATCGATCTTTAAGGCCTATGACATCCGTGGCGTGTATCCCGACCAGCTGAACGAGCAGGTGGCGCGGGACATCGGGCGCGCCTTTGTGAACCACCTGGGCCTCTCCGGCTCAACGGTCGTCGTCGCCCGCGACATGCGCCTTTCGGGTGAGGCGCTCGAGAAAGCCTTCATCGAAGGCGTCACCGAGGCCGGCGCGGACGTCCTGGACCTCGGGCTCGTCTCGACCGATGCGCTCTACTTCGCCGTCGGACACCTGGAGGAGCCGGGCGGCGCAATGATCACGGCCTCTCACAACCCCAAGCAGTACAACGGCTTCAAGCTGTGCAAGGAGGACGCCATCGCCCTCTCGGGCGAGTCGGGCATCGGCCAGATCCGGGACCTCATCGTCTCTGGCAAGCTTCCGGATCCTTCGGAGTACCCCGGTTCCGTCGAAGAGAGCGACATCGCAGAGGACTACGCCAAACACTGCCTGACGTTCATAGACATCGAGGGCTTGAGGCCGCTAAAGATCGTCGTGGACGCCGGCAACGGCATGGCCGGAAAGATGCTGCCCCCCCTCTTCGAGAGGCTGCCTTTCGAGTACGTCCCGATGTACTTCGAGCTCGACGGCTCCTTTCCAAACCACCCGCCCAACCCCATAGAGCCGGAGAACATGGAGGAGCTGCAGGAGCGCGTAGTGGCCGAGGGCGCGGACTTCGGCGTCGCCTTCGACGGGGACGCGGACCGCTGCTTCGTCGTGGACGAGAAGGGCGAAACGATCTCCGGCGACCTACTCGCTGCGCTGGTCGCCAAGAACGTCCTCGAGAAAGAGCCCGGCGCCACCATCCTCTACAGCGCGGTCTGCTCCAAGGCGTTCCCGGAGCTCGTCGAGCGCGAGGGAGGGACGGCGATCCGAACCAAGGCCGGCCACTCCATCATCAAGCCCCAGATGCGCGAGCACAACGCCGCCTTCGGCGGTGAGCACTCGGGGCACTTCTACTTCCGGGACAACTACTTCGCCGACTCGGGGATAATCGCCATGCTGACCGTGGCCGAGCTCGTCGCGCGCCAGGAGGAGCCGCTCTCCGAGTTGCTAGCCCCAATTGATCCCTACGTCAGGTCCGGCGAGATCAACTCCGAGGTCCAAGACCAGGAGGAGGTCCTCGAGAGGGTCGAGGAGCACTACACGCAGCGCGACGAACCGAAGATAGACCACCTGGACGGGCTCACAGTGGACTACGGAGACTGGTGGTTCAACCTCCGCCCGTCGAACACCGAGCCGCTCCTCCGCCTCAACGTCGAGGCCAGAGATCGCGAGACCCTGGAGAAGGAGCGCGACGAGCTCCTGGATATGATCCGCCAGTAAGAAAGCCGGCCGGCTCTCCGCCGGCCGGCCTCTTGCAAGGGATGCGGGTCCGCTAGGACTCCACCGTGATGAGGTTTCGTACCTCGCTGATGCCTTCGACGCCCGCGGCGATCTCACCCGCGGCCAGCTTGGCCTCCTCCGAGGGCGCCGGTCCCCGCAGCTCCGCCACCCCGTCGTTGACCTCGACGTTTACGCGCGGCATGTCCGCCGTGCGGGGGTCTTCCCCGATTCGCGTCCTTATGCGATTCTCTACCTCCTCGTGCTGCGTGGGGACGTCGCCTACCTGCCCCTGGTGCTGCTCTCCGATGAGCGGGCCGCCGGACGTATCCGAGTAGGACCGCTCGGCGCCAGTCCGGTTGGCGTCCTCGGGATGCTGGTGGGCAGCGGTAGCCCCGCCGCCGGTCGGAGTTCCGGTGCCCCAGGTCTCGCCCCGCTGGCCGGCCGGGCTGTCGGCATCCGGCTCGTGCTGGCCGGTCGTCCCGGTGAACGAGGACGAGGACTCGTCTCTGTTGCCGAAGCGCGAGATCAGAGCGCCGATAGCGAGGCCGGCGAGGGCGAAGAACCCGTACTTCAAGTAGCGCGCCGACCTCGGCTCCTGCGATCTCATGGCCCGGCGGACGAGCTTGGCCTCGGCCTTACCGAGCTTCCAGGCGGTCTTGCCGGCGACCCTGCCCGCCTTCGGGGCCACCCGGGCCCCTACCTTCGCACCGAGCTTGGCCCCCTTTGCGCCTGCCTTGGCACCCTTTCTTTTCCCCACCATTCAATTACCTCCATCTCTCGCGGAGCACGTTTCCTTGAAGTTCAGTTACCCCGAACAGACCGTTCGGAAACAGCCTTGCTGCACCCGAATATCTGTGCCGTCAACAGGTTCGTCACGACACGAACGCCCCGTACCGCCCGCAGGACAGGCCTCCGGGGCTACTCCTCCCGACGGAGCTTGGGCACGAGGGTGAGCCTGCGGTAGCGCATCCTGCGCTCGTTGAGCGGCTTCTCGAACTCGGCCTCGCGGGCGAACTTGATCTCGCCGGCTCCGCCGGCGGCGGCCTCGACGAGCGCGACGAGGTCTTCTCTCTCGGAGGGGGAGAGACCTGCAGCATCGAGGTCGCGCCTGTTCTCCCGCTCGAAGAGCCTCACGCGCCGGGCGAAGGAGATAAAGACGCTGCAGGGCTCGGGACAGGGGATCTCACCCTCCCCCCTCTCCATAGCGAGCGGTGTCTTATCGTCGACGTCCCAGAGGGTCCTTTTGAGGCAGACCGCGTCCTCGCAGCAAGCCCTCGCCGCGTCCTGCACCCCCTCGTCCGAGAGGCGCTGTATCCGCTTGTAGATGCCGCTCTGGCGCGCGGCGTTCTCCCGGAAGTCGGTCACCTCGAGCCTTCCCTCCCGGTAGAGATACCAGTGGACGATGCCCGCGGGGTAGAGGTAGTTCATGGCAACAGCGAGTTGCCTGGCATCGCCAACCCTTAGCTCCCACCCGCGGCGGAGGTTCGGCGAGCTCTTGAGCGGCCGGTAATCCCCGGCCTCGGTGAGCTTGGCGATCTCGCGGGCCGCCCGCGGATCCTCGTAGGGATCCAGGTTCTCCACGTCCGCGTCGTCTTTGTGGCGCAGCGAGTAGCCTACAGTAGGGATGGCCCGAACGAGGACCTGGCCGAAGGTCCTGCCCCCGGAGCTTTCATCCACCCAGGCGGCGAACGCCTCGCGGGAGAGCGTCGCGACGCTCTCCGTGCTGGACCGCCCGGAGACGGCCTCAGACAACCCGTTCCTCCCGCTCCGTCTCGCGGGCGCGGGCGACGATAAGGCCGGCCATCGAGGGGTGCGTGCCGACCGGGGCGCCGTAGAAGATGGTCTTGTCCTCGCGCACCGTGACCTCGCCCCTCAGGCCGAGGTCCTCGGGGATGGTCTCGCGCGTGTGCCATCCTTCGGCGATAAAGACGGGGATCAGGATCACGTTCTCCGCCCCGGTTTTCCTTACGACATCCCCGATCTCGGGGTCCTGATCCAGAAACCCCACCTCGACCCGATCGTAGATCCCGCGCTCCCGGATGCGCCCTGCGTTCAGGTAGATGACGCCGCCGGAGTTCTTGTTCAGGTCGGTTCCGTGCCCGAGGAGCACGAGCGCACTTCGCCCCGAGACCTCCTTGCCGCGCATGAGATCCTGCGTTCGTTCGAGGATGACGTCCGGCATCCCTTCGAAGGTTCCCAGAGGACCCGCGTAGCGGACGGTCTTTGAGCCTTTCCTGGTCACGGGACCCTCCAGGCCGAGCTCCCTGGGGATAACCTGCTGGGTGAAGTAGCCCTCGGAGATAAAGGCGGGAACTACGCAGACCTCGTCGGACTCCACGGTGTCGAGCACGTGGCGCATGGAGGGCTCCTCCTTCCAGAAGCACTCGACGACCTCGTCGAACTCGCCGTCCTGGCGGATGCGCCGGGCGTGCTCGTAGACTGGGAGGCTCGAGTCCTCGTTCAGGTGCGAACCGTGGCCCACGATGACGAGTGCCTTCATGCGCCGCGCATCTCCTTACCTCCGCCGATCCTTCGCGCCACAACGATTCTATCAAGGGGCACGGCCGGAGAGAGGAACGGGTTCACCGGCCCGTGGCAGGTCTCAGCCGGTTGCTCAGGGCGTCCGGCCCGTACTCGAGGGCGACGAGGAAGGCGGCTGCGATGACGGGAGGCTCGGTGGCGGAGGGTGCGAGGCGCGGGTCGGCGCGCAGGAGGCCATCGAGGTTGGCGATGCCTTCGAGGCCCCGCCGGGAGTGGACCCCGCCGGCCTTCAGGACCCCGTGGGCCATGCGCGAGACGTCCTCGGCCTCGCGACGGCCGGCCCGCATCACCACGTCGAGGTCCGGCACCTCGGAGAGGACCTCAAGGTAGGCATGTACCAGGGCGCCGCGGACGGAGTCGGCGCGGGAGAGGGCCGAGAGCAGCGCGGGCCGGGCGAGCTCGCGAGTGATCTCGAAGTTCCGGGCGTACTCGCGCGCCAGGGGATCGCGGGCGGCGGCGAAGCGCATCGCGTCGCCGAGGGTGGCGTCCTTGCCGGCCCCGAGCGCGACCCTCAAGGCGCCCGCGAGCGGTCCCTCCTCGTCCGCGGCCTCGAGCGCCCGGGCGAAGGGCGCGATGTCGTCGTGGCCGAGGCGCGCGAGGATACGCCCGGACGGCTCCCCGAGCAGGGCCGCGCGGGCGAGCGGGGCCAGGTATCCGGCCGCGCGGGGGTCGGCGAAGTTGGCGAGCGCGAGGGAGGACAGGGTCGCCTCCAGGACGGACTCTCCCACGCCCCGACGCCCGGCATCGGCGAGCGCGGACCGCACGGACACCACCGAGAGCATCCTGGACTCGTGGGCCACACGGCCGTCCACGTAGCGGGAGCCCGCGCCGGGAGTCGGGGCGCTGTAGGCGAGCGTGAGGGCGGTCGCCGATGAGGCGGCGACGAGGACCTCGGGAACCGGGCTCTTCCCTACCCGTTCCATCGGGGTCTCGGCAATCCTCCCCAGGCCGCTTTCTCCGGCATTACGACCTCCTGGTCGGTCTCCGCTGATCGCGGTCTTTCAGGTGCAACTATCTCGCTGATTCTATCGCCGAACCCGTACCGGCGCGGACTATCCCTCTTCCTGTAAGCCCGTCCGGGTGCCCGCCTCCGGGGCCCTCGGCCGACTCACGGGACTCCGACTCACGGGACTCCTTTTGGTGTGCGAGCGGCAGCACCCGGCACCAACGCGGTAATATACTCGCCTGCGTGGAGCACATGAAACCCACGGAGATCCGTCGCGTCGGCGAGACGAGCGCATGGAGGGAGAGTTGACCACCGCCGAGAAGCCGTCCATGATCCCCGAAGACGCCTTCGAGACGGGCGCCCCCGAGGGCACCCTGGGCGCCGAAGAGGAACTCTGGCTCGCCGACCCCGAGTCCTTCAAGCTCGCGGGCGGGGCGCAGAAAATACTCGCGGCGGAGCCCGAGGACCAGTTCTCCGGGGAGCTCATAGACTGCGAGATCGAGACCAACACGGGCGTGCACGAAGACCCGGGCGGGGTCGTCGCGGACATCGTCTCGCGGAGGCGGATCCTTCTGGGGCACGCCGAACGCCTAGGGAGGGTGTTGGGCACCAGCGGGACCCACCCAATCGGGGACTGGCGCGAGCAGGAGATTATAGACAAGCCGCACTACCAGCGCCTGAAGGCCAAGCTGGGGTGGTTGATCCGGCGCAACAACACCTTCTCTTTGCACGTCCACTACGCCGTGAGGGGCCGTGAGAAGGCCATCTATATCTTCGACAGGCTCCGGGAGTACGTCCCGCACCTGCTGGCTCTATCGGTCAACTCGCCGTTCTGGCAGGGGGAGAACACGGACATGCACTCCGCCCGGGTCCTGATCTTCTCCCGCTCGATCCACCGCGCCGGGCTGCCCGAACCGTTCGGCTCGTGGGACGAGTACGCGAATTACGTGGACTTCGCGCGCCGCTCGGGCGTCATAGACACGCTGGGAGAGATCTGGTGGGACATCCGCCCGCACCCGGGGCTCGGCACCATAGAGGTGCGGGCCTTCGACGCCCAGACGAATCCCTCGCGCAGCGAGGCGCTCGTATCCCTGGCCGCCGCCCTCTGCGACCTACTCTCCCGGGAGTTCGACTCCGGCGACCTGAGAGAGATCCGTCCCGGCAGGGAGATAGAGGAGAACAAGTGGAGCGCCCAGCGCTACGGGCTGGGCGGAGAGTTCGTGGACCACGACACCCACGAGAGCGTCGAGACCCGCCGCGCGATCGAGGATCTCTTCGAGAGCCTGGACGGGTCGACGAGCAGGGACCTCACCAGCATGGGCCGCCTCCTCGGGGAGCCCACCGAGTCCGTCCGGCAACTCGAGGTGTGGCGCGAGACCAACTCCGTCCTGGAAGTCGCCAGAGACCTCGTAGAGAGGACCCGGGCCTCGGTCGGCCCGGGCTAAGGCTTACTTGCCGATCAGGCGGCGCGAGACCTGCTTCGCCACGACCCCGCGCACCCTCTTGTTCTTGAGAGCCCGGACGGCGATCTGGCGCGCCCTCTTGTTCTTCAGTATCTTCAGCGCTATCGTGGTCTTGTTCATGGTTCTGCCTCCCTACCTGTGGTTCCGGTCTCTCTAGGCGGCCTTCCTGAGCTCGCGCCGAAGCTTCCTGTTCAGCAGCTCCAGGAGCGCCTCCTCTCCCTCGGTCAGCCCTCCCTGTTCGGCGGCGATGATCTCCTCGAGCCGCTCGCCGTAGTAGGCTATCACGGACCCTTCCATGTAGTGATCTATGACGCGCGGGCTGATGTACGAGGCACGGGCGATGTCCCGGGTGTTTCCGAGGCGCTCGGCCACCGCGTCCACCGCGGAGAGCACGTTCTTCTCGGCCGCCTTTGAATCCTCGGTCGCCCCGAGCTCCGCGAGCGTGACCGCGGCGATCAGGGTCCCCGCCCAGGTGCGGAAGTCCTTGGGCATGAACTCGTCTCCCATGACCTCCTTGATGTAGGCGTTCAGGTCGCGAGACTTTACGTTCCTGATCTCGCCAGAGTCGTCGTAGTACTTGAAGATCTCGTACCCCGGCAGGGCGGCGCACCCCTCGCCTATGCCCCGCAGCTTCGCATCCGTGACGGCCTTGCGCTGCTGCATCCCCCACTTGCCGGTGTACTCGAAGATCATGGTGTTGCCTTCTACGCGCAGGTGCTTGCGCCTGAGGGTGGTTATGCCGTAGGTCCTGTTGTTCTTTGTGTAACGCTCCTCGCCCACGCGGAAGTAGGCCGCGTTCATCAGCCGCGTCATCGCCGCCAGGACCTTCTCCCGGTCGAGGTATTTGTGCCGGAGGTGATTGGTCGTAATGCGCCGCATCTCGGGCAGCGCGTCGGCGAAGCGCAGGATCCGGTCGAACTTCTCGCGTTCTTTGCGCGCCCGATAGTTGGGGTGGTAGAGGTACTGGAGCCGGCCCTCCGAATCGTAACCGACCGCCTGGACCTTGGCCGAAGGGCCCTGCGCTATGTGCGCGTCCTCCCATGCCGGGGGTACCTTCAGGTTCTCGATGCGCGTCAGGACCCGCTCCTCGCGCACGGTCTCCTCCGTGCCCGGGTAGCGGTAGAAAAAGCCCCTGTCCTTGGAGCCGAGGCGCCTGATCCCGGTCCTGAAAAGCACGTGCTCACCCATAAGCCACCCAAACTTATACCACCATCGTCGTGGTCTCTAACGGGTGGACCGGAGCGTGCCCGTGTGCGCTCACACGGACGAGGGTAAGGGAACGTCGCGTCTAGAACGTCGCGTCTACGTGAACGTCCCGTCTACGTCGTGCGGTCGATCTCGGAGTGGTAACGGCTGCCGAGGCGTCCGCCGAGAAAGCTGCCGAGGAGGGCAACCAGCAGCCCGCCGACGACTACGATTATGCCCACTATCCCGAGCCCAGCGAGGCCGCCGATGGTAGACAGCACGTTGTTCTGGATGAAGTTGCGGATACTCTCGGAGAGGTCCGCCGGCAAGAACCCGCTGAGGATGCCCCCGGCCAGCGCAAGCAGCGCGACCGCCAAGAAGCTCCACAGGAGCAACATCGCGCCGTTGCGTCCGCCGTCGAAGCGCGCCAGCCGGCCGGCCACGTACCCGCCGAAGAAGTAGGTCAGGAAGACGAGTATGCCCACCAGCACCAGACCCGTGATCATGGCGGCTCCGATCACGCCCCCGTTGAGATTCAGCGTGAACCCCAGGGGCGCGAGCACGAGGCTCGCGATGAGCGCAAACAACGCGCCCGCGACCACAGCGAAGATGAAGCCGAGGAAGCTCGCCAGCCAGTCCACGCCGCCGTACATATCCCGGAGCCGGTTCTCTCGCTCTTCGGCATCCTCGAAGTAACCTCTCGGGTAAGGGACCGAATCCGACCGGGCCGTACCCCCGGGAGCCCCGCCTCGTCCCCCGGGCGTCCGGATCACGCGCGTCTCCTTGTCCTCGGCCTCGCCTGCGGGCCTCTGGGGAACACGCTCCGTCTCCCGTGACGCACCCCTCCCCTGTCCGGTCTGCCCGGACGGCTCCGTGGGTACCCGGCGCGTCTCTCCCGCGTCGGGGTCCTGTCGCGGCACCTGTCGGGTCTCCTCGGCGTCCCCGTCGTCCCCCAGAGGCCCCGTCCTGCGGCGCTCCTCCGGACGGTCTTCCGGCCTATCGCTCATCTCTTCCCCTTGTTCTGTGATCGCCGGCCCTGCAATGCTCGTAGATTTTACTCCCGAGGAGGCCCAGCCGCCGCGTTATAGGCCAGCACACTACAAGCCCCCGCATGCTTCGGCCAAGGGCGCCGCCGCAGCGCTGTTGTACATCCGGCCCACAATCGGATGAAATGCCGGTGCCTGGCTTGTACGACGGGCCATATTCAACCGGCGCGCACGCTCCTATCATGGCCCGTGTCGTCAGGATACCCCTAGCCGGGGGCATAGTAAACCAGAAGAGAAGAGGAGGTAGGTTTGGCTACGCTCAACCGGGAAGACGTACTCACCCAGGCGCAGGAGAACAACGTAAAGTTTATAAGGCTGTGGTTCACGGACATCCTCGGGACCCTCAAGAGCTTCGCGATCACGGTCGACGAGCTGGAGGATGCGCTGGACGGCGGGATGGGCTTCGACGGGTCCTCGATTACCGGCTACCAGGACATAGAGGAGTCGGACATGATCGCCATGCCCGACCCTTCGACCTTCAAGGTGATCCCCTGGAGCCCGCAGGAGGCCCCGACGGCCCGCATGATCTGCGACGTCAGAACCCCGGACGGAGACCCCTACGTCGGCGACCCGCGCCACGTCCTGAGGCGCGCGCTGGAGCGGGCGAACGAGATGGGCTTCGACAACTTCTTCTGCGGTCCGGAGCTCGAATACTTCTACTTCAGGGACTCCGCCGGCACCGAGCCGCTCGACTACGGCGGCTACTTCGACCTGACGACACTCGACGCCGCGACGGCCCTCAGGCGCGAGACGGTCATGGCGTTGCAGGAGTTCGGCATCGACGTGGAGTACTCGCACCACGAGGTCGGCATCAGCCAGCACGAGATAGACCTGCGCTTCGACGGCGCTCTTGAGATGGCGGACAAGGTGATGACCTACAAAACGGTCGTCAAGGAGATCGCCACCAAGCACGGCGTCTACGCGACGTTCATGCCCAAGCCGATCATAGACCAGAACGGATCGGGGATGCACACCCACCAGAGCCTATTCTCGGGTGAGAGCAACGCCTTCTTCGACTCGAACGATCAGTACTACCTCTCCGACACGGCGAAGGCGTTCATCGCGGGCCAGCTGCGCCACGCGCGAGAGATCAGCATCATCTTCGCCCAGTTCGTGAACTCCTACAAGCGGCTGGTCCCCGGGTACGAGGCCCCGGTCTACATCGCCTGGAGTAGGCGCAACCGTTCGGCCCTGGTGCGGGTGCCGCTCTACCACCCCGGCAAGGAGAAGGCCACCCGGGCGGAGCTCAGGTGCCCGGACCCCGCCGCGAACATCTACCTGTGCTTCGCGGCGCTCTTGCATGCGGGGCTCGAGGGGATCGAGAGGGGCTACGAGCTGCCCGAGCCGATGGAGCGCAACCTCTACCACCTCTCCCACGAAGAGAGGGAGAAGCTCGGCATCCACAGCCTGCCCGCCGACCTCGGCGAGGCGATCAAGGAGGCCGAGGAATCGGAGCTCCTGTACAAGTGCCTGGGCGAGCACGTCTTCACCAGGCTCCTGGAGCTAAAGCGGGAGGAGTTCGAGGACTACAGGGTCCAGGTAACCCCCTACGAGATACAGAAGTACCTGCCGGTTCTTTGAGCTAGTCAGCCGGTCAGCTCCGGGGCGCGGGGGCTTCCCCGCGCCCCTCTTGTGTGCCGATCAACCCTGTATCAGCCGGAGAACCTCCGGCAGCAGAGTCGTCGTGGTGCTCAGGGCCTCGCCGGAGTAGATGGTCTCGTTGCCGGACCAGTCACCGAAGTAGCCTCCGGCCTCGCGCAGGATGGGCGGGAACGGGGCGCAGTCCCAGGGGTTCATGACGGGGTCGAGCATAAGCTCGACCCTCCCCGTGGCGACGAGGGCGTGGCCGTAGGCATCCGACCATCCGCGGCTACCGCCGACGGCCGAGAGCAGGCGACGAAAGGCCTCCTCGCGGCCGTGCTCATCGAAGCTCGTCGCGTCGGTGAAGGAGAGGATGCCGCGTTCGAGAGCCTCTGTGCCCGCTACCTTCGAGCGGCGGCCGTTGCAGTAGCAGCCCTGCCCCGTGGCGGCGCAGATCATCTCGTCGAGGGCGGGGAAGTAGGCAGCGCCGACCTCGCACCTACCCTCTATCTCCAGCCCGATCAAGACGCCGTAGAACGGGATGCCCCGGACGAAGGCCTTCGTGCCGTCTATGGGGTCCACGATCCAGCGGCGGCCCGCATCCGTCCCCTCCTCGGCCCCGTACTCCTCTCCGACGACGGCGTGACCGGGGTACCTAGCCTCGATCCTCGCCCGGATGAGCTTCTCCGCCTCGCGGTCGGCGTCCGTCACCGGCGTGTCGTCGGGCTTGAGCTCCGGCCGCATCGTGCCGGTCCGGAAGTACCCGAGCGTCAGACGACCGGCCTCGTAGGCGGTCTGCGCGGCGAAGTCGAGGTAGTTCCGAAGATCCACGCTCGACACCATAGCACCGCAGGAGTCCATGGGCGTATCTTCGCGGAGAGCTTTGGCACTTGTTTACCGTATAATTCGGACCGCTGTTAGGCACGTCGGGCCGTATCTTCATAGCAGGGGGTGATCTGGCTTGGTCCGGATCGGGGTGATAAAAGCCGCGCTGAACGAGGTGCCCGCCGGGCTACTCGCGGTCGGCCTCCACAAAGGCGAAGACCCTCCCGAGGGCGTGAGCGCCGCGGCACAGCCCGCCCTCTCCGGCGGCGACTTCTCCGGCAAGACAGGAGAGACGGCCCTCCTCTACGCTGGCGGCCTCGCCGCGCCCAGGCTACTCCTCGTCGGCCTCGGAGAACGCTCCTCGTTCACCACCGAGAAGCTGCGACGGGCCGCCGCCAGCATCGCCAAAAAGGCCCGCTCGCTCGGGGTGAAGGAGGCCGCCTTCTCCCTGCCGACCCCGGAGGGCGTGGGCACCTTCGGCTCCGCCCGGGCCGCAGCCGAGGGCGCGGCCCTCGGCCTGTACCGCTTTACGCGCTACAAGACCGGCAGGAAGGCGGAACCCGCACAGACGGACACACCCGAGCTCGAAACCTTCGACCTCGTCCTCGACGGCTCCGCCGACGACGAGGCCGCCTCGAGGGGCGTGGACGTCGGCGTCGAGCTGGCGGGGGCGGCCACTCTCGCCCGGGACCTGGCCAACGCGCCGCCCAACACTGCGACCCCGGAGTACCTCGCGGGAAGGGCCCGCGAGATCGCCGAGAAGTACGCTATGGAGGTTGCAGTGCTGGATAGGGCCGGCATCGAAGAGGAAGACCTGGTGGGGCTCGCGACGGTCGGGAGATCGGCCGCGAACGAGCCGCGATTCATCGTGCTGGAGCACAGGAACGGCGGGGAGGCACCCCCCGTTGTCCTGGTGGGCAAGGCCGTGACGTTCGATTCCGGTGGCATCTCCATCAAGCCTTCGGGCGGGATGGAAGACATGAAGTTCGACATGAGCGGGGGCGCGGCGGTGCTGGGGGCGATGGAGGCACTCGGGGCCCTGGATCTCCCGCTGAACGTCGTCGCCCTCGTCCCGGCGACCGAGAACCTGCCCGGCGGCGACGCCTTCAAACCCGGCGACGTCTTGAGGATGCACTCGGGCAAGACCGTCGAGATCATCACGACCGACGCGGAGGGACGCCTGATCCTGGCCGACGCCCTTTCCTACGCCCGGCGCTACGAGCCGGCGGCGGTCGTGGACTGCGCCACGCTGACCGGCGCGTGCCACGTCGCTTTGGGGGACTATGCCTCCGGCCTCATGGGCAACGACGAGAGTCTCATCGCCGAGATCCGGACCGCCGGTGAGTCGACAGGTGAGCGCGCGTGGCCCCTCCCGCTCTTCGACGAGTATACCGACCAGATAAAGGGCGACACCGCCGATATAAAGAACTCGGGTGGACGGTACGGCGGGGCGCTTACCGCCGGGGCCTTCCTCAAGGAGTTTACCGACTACCCTTGGGTGCACCTGGACATCGCCGGCACGGCCTACGGCAAGAAGGGCAACGCCTACACCCCTAAAGGCGCGAGCGGAACCCCCGCGCGGCTTCTGGTCGAGTTCCTGATTGGGCGGGCCGGAGGAGGAGCAATATGATCCTGGAGATGCTCACCGTCGGACCCTTTCAGGAGAACTGCTACGTGATCGGGGACGAGGAGACCGGCGCTGGCGCCATCGTGGACCCCGGAGACGAGGCCGCCCGCATCGCGCTCGCGGTCGAGCAGACCGGACTGGACATAGCCCAGATCCTCATCACCCACACCCACATAGACCACGTCGGGGCCGTCGCCGCCCTCACCGAGGAGTACAGTTGTCCCGTCCTGATGCACGCCGAGGCCGAGCCCATGCTCGCGCAACTCCCCACCCAGGCGATGATGATGGGCCTCAGGTTCGGCAAGGTTCCCACCGTCGACCGCCACATCGAAGACGAGGAGACGATCGAGGTCGGCGGCCTGGAACTCCGCTCGCTCTACACGCCCGGTCACGCGCCGGGGCACCTCGCCTTCTACGTCGGGAGCGAGGGCCTTGTACTCTCGGGAGATGCACTATTCGCCGGTAGCATAGGGCGCGTGGACCTGCCGGGGGGGAGCATGGAGGTCCTGGTGCGGAGCATCGAGGAGCGGCTCCTGACGTTACCGGACGAAACGGTCGTTTACTCCGGCCACGGACCCGAGACCACCATCGGGAACGAGCGGGCGCACAACCCGTTTCTGCAAGGAGGGCTCTTTTGAGCGAGAGCGTGCACAGGCATCGGGAAGCGGCCCCGGAGACGGTTCGGGTCGCCGTCCTTACGATAAGCGACACGCGCACCCCGGAGACCGACACCGGCGGCGACACCATAGAGGAGCTCATGCGGGGCGCCGGGCACGAGGTGATAAGGAGGGAGATCGTGCGGGACGAGGCGTCCCGTATCCGGACGAAGCTGGTGGACCTTCTCGCCCGGTCCGACGTGGACGCCGTCGTAACCACCGGCGGGACCGGCATCTCGGCCCGCGACACCACCTACGAGGTCGTGGACCGCATGCTGGAGAAAAAGCTCGATGGGTTCGGCGAGATCTTCCGGATTCTGTCCTACGAGGAGATCGGGGCCGCCGCTTTTCTGAGCCGGACAATCGCCGGCACCGTCGGCACGAAGTTCGTCGCCTGCCTCCCCGGCTCGCTTAACGCCGTGCGGCTCGCGATGGAGAAGCTCCTCGTACCCGAGATCTCCCACGTCGTCTTCGAGCTCCGCAAGCACCAGGAAGGCAGGTAGAGGGAAACCTATGGAACGCGAACCGCTCTCACCCGAGACCGAGGCCCTCTGGCGCAGGCTCTGGGAGATCTGGCAGGAGAACGACGAGGAGGACGTGATCCTCGACTCCGCGACGCTCGGGGAGCTCTCCGAGGAGATTCCGGATCTCAAAGACCGGATGAAGACGGCCCTCGCCTACCTCCAGCGCGCCCGTTACATCCAGTACCGCTCCGGCGTCGGCGTGGAGGGCCTCGAGCCCATCCTCTTCGACGTCTACGAGCCCGGATAGCCCAAGCCGACTCGAAAGAAGGACAACGAGGAAGACCTGGATCTTGGTGCCGGTCGCGCCCGTTCAATCCGCCGTCAACAAAACCTCGTGGGCGGTACCGTCATTCGTCGCTCCTTACCGGACCTCGGTTCGATCACCAGAACGGCCGTCCACCGGGATTCCGTGGACGGCCGTTCTGGTGATCACTAGACGGCTTGCTACGTCACGGTCAGCTGGTGGCCCTCCTCCCTGTAGCGGACCGCCATGTCACCTAAAGAGATGGGCTCGTAGTCCCCGGCATGGCCGGCCTGTCCGAAGGCTTCCATCCGGGCCATGACTACCTCCTGCATGGCGGCGCGGGACGGCTTGAGGTAGTAGCGCGGGTCGAACTCGCCGGGGTCCTCGGCGAAGGCCTTGCGGATCGCGCCGGTGGCGGCCAGCCTGAGGTCGGTGTCGACGTTGACCTTCCTCACGCCGTGCTTTATCCCCTCCTGGATCTCATGCACCGGCACGCCCCACGTCGGCCGGATCTCACCGCCGTACCGGTTGATGAGGTCGACGAGCTCCTTCGGGACGCTCGAGGAGCCGTGCATGACGAGGTGGGTCGTCGGCAGCCGCTCGTTGATCTCCTCGATGATGTGCATCGCCAGGACCTCCCGGTCCGGCTCCTTGGTGAACTTGTACGCCCCGTGGCTCGTCCCGATGGCGACTGCCAAGGCGTCCACCCCCGTGCGCTCGACGAACTCGACCGCCTGATCCGGCTCCGTCAGGTGCACCTCGCCGCTCCCGACGTCATCCTCGATGCCGCCCAGAGTTCCGAGCTCGCCCTCGACCGTCACCCCCCGCTCGTGGGCCATCTCGACGACCTCGCGCGTCACCTGAACGTTGTACTCGAAGTCCGCCGGGGTCTTGGCGTCCTCCCTGAGAGAGCCGTCCATCATCACGCTCGTGAAGCCGAGCTCTATGGCACTCTTGCACGTCTCGGGCGAGTTGCCGTGGTCCTGGTGGAGGGCTACGGGGATCTCGGGATAGACCTCGGTGGTCGCCTGCATGAGATGATAGAGAAAACGGTCGTTGGCGTACTTCCTGGCCCCGCGAGAGGCCTGGATGATGGCCGGCGAGTTGGTCTGCCGCGCGGCCTCCATTATCGCCTGGACCTGCTCCAGGTTGTTGACGTTGAAGGCTCCGACACCGTAGCCGCCGCTCGCCGCTTCGTCGAGGAGCTGGCGCATCGTTACGAGTGGCATCTGAGTCGTTCTCCTTTCTTCGCGTACCCCGCCTCGGACGGCCAGTATATCCGTTTCTCCCCCCCGCAACACTAAGAATAAGGGCGCCCCAGGGAGCGCCCTCCAAAACGAGGTTGTGTCAACTCCTAGGCGGGATCCACCGCGACCTTGTCGGCGCGGACGACGTAACGGACGAACCAGTTGGGGCCCATGGTCCAGTAGTCGCCGTAGTTCTCGATGCACGTCTGCAAGGAGACTATGTCCCTCCCTGCCTGTGGACCCGTCACCCACGACTCGGTGGGCAACACCTCGAAGATCTCCGTTACCTCGTAGGTGTAGGTCGTGCCGTTGGCGTCGTAGAGGTAGATCTTGTCCCCGTAGGTCAGAAGGGGCAGGTTATAGAACTGGTGGTCGCTCGCCGTGCCCGGCCAACCGAGCCTGTGCGCCGCTATGTAGGTGTTGGTGGAACCCTCCTGCCACGGGAAGGCGCTCTCCTCCAGCTTGGCGGCTCCCACGTCCAGCGCAGAGGGAGAGCTGGAGTTGGACACGTAGTTGTCGTAGAGACCCAGCTTGGGAACCGTCAGCCACATGTCGTTGGTGGCCGGAACCGGCACCGCAGGCTCCTGTTCGGCCGCAGCCTGCTCCTTCTTCCGTTCTTGCTTCCGCTCTTCCTGTTTCGCAGCCTCTTCCTTTTCGGCCGCCTTCACTTTGTCCTCCGCGACCCCGTTAGCTTGCGCTTCGGCCACAGCCTTCGGAGCCGCGGAGATGAGCGGGACGCCGACCCTTGCTACCGGTCCTCTGTCCGCCACCTCCTGGAAGGGATCAATCCGGAAAAACAACACACCGCCGAGAACCACGATGACCAGCGAGACGAACAATACGAAACCCGCCCGCTGACGCCTCCTCCTGAACTTGCGCTTGTTAGACCTAGTACCCATGCGGCGCATTCTAGCAATACATTTTGGGTAACGGTAGAGCGAACAGGGCATATTCCTTAAGATTTGTGAAGAGCGGATTCTGTTGGGCTCACTGAGAATCTACACACCGGACATTCGTCTGTGGCGCGTTACGATGCCTGCCGTGGAGCGGCTCGAGGGAGATGGGGTAGTATATGTGCCGCTCCCGCGCACTTCGGGAGCTTCGACGTGGTTGAACGTAGCGCAGGGCGGAGGCCGCCGCATTCGCGCGCCTGCGGTGTTGGGAGAGCTGGTGGCTGCCGGTAGAATCGGAGGGTCTGACGCTTGAGTACGGAGGCGAAAGAGTTGATCGGAACCCAGTCGAAAACGTCCACCCTGGTAGCCCGGAACCTCAAGAAGAGCTACGACGGTTTTGAGGCGGTGAGGGGTGTGGCCTTCGAGGTGCACCGGGGCGAGTGCTTCGGGTTTCTGGGGCCGAACGGGGCTGGAAAGACCACGACGATGAAGATGATCTACGGCGCGGTGATTCCGACGGCCGGGGAGCTAGAGGTGGCGGGGCTCGACGTCAGGAGGTGCGAGCGGGACATCAAACGCCGCATCGGGGTCGTCCCGCAGGAGAACAACCTCGACGACGACCTCAAGGTCAAGGAGAACCTGCTCGTCTACGGCAGGTACTACGACCTCCCCCGCAAGCTTGCCCTCCAGCGGGCCGAGGAGCTGCTCGATTTCGTGCAGCTCACCGAGAAGGCAGACTCAAAGGTCGAACAGCTCTCGGGGGGCATGAAGAGGCGGCTCCTCATCGCGCGCGCCCTCATCAACGACCCGGAGATCGTAGTCCTCGACGAGCCGACCACGGGCCTGGACCCGCAAGCCCGTCACCTGGTGTGGGACCGGTTGCGCGCGCTTACGAGCGAGGGCAAGACCCTCGTGCTCACCACGCACTATATGGAGGAGGCCGCGCGGCTGTGCGACCGGCTCGTCATCATGGAGGGCGGGCTCATCATCGCGCATGGGTCTCCCAAAGAACTGGTCGAGAAATACGTCAGCCCGCAGGTTCTGGAGTTCCGGGCCCGCCCGGAGGACCTGGAGAGGCTGCGTCCCGTCGTCGAGGCCGTCTCGGACCACGTCGAGCGGACCGGCGAGGCGCTCCTCGCCTTCACCTCGGACGCCGACGCGCTCATGGAGGAGGTGCGGGAGTCTGGCATAGAGGTCGAGAACACCGTATACCGGCAGGCGGGGCTCGAGGACGTGTTCCTGCGGCTCACGGGGAGGAGGTTGATCGAATAGTGGGGGCAATACGGGTACCGTCGCCGCGCGGGGCGTTCCGGGTCTGGCAGCGCAACGTCACGATCTTCCGCAAGTACTGGAAGAGCATCATGTTCCCGAACTTCGTCGAGCCGCTGCTGTATCTGGCGGCGCTCGGGTTGGGCCTCGGGGCGTTCATCCAGCAGGGCGGCATAAACGGCCAGAGCTACATCCAGTACATAGCGCCGGGACTCCTGGCGAGCAACGCCATGTTCGCGGCCTCTTTCGAGAGCACGTTCAACACCTTCGTCAAGCTCAAGATAGACAGGATCTACGACGCGATAATTACCACCCCGATCAACGCCGAGGACGTGGTCGCCGGGGAGTACCTGTGGGCGGGCACGCGCTCCGCGCTCTACGGGACGGCGTTTCTGGCGGTCCTGACGGTGCTGGGGCTCGGCTTCGGGGAGCCGCTCGTCTCGTCGTGGTGGGCGCTCCTGATACCACCGATGCTGCTGGTGATCGGGGTGATGTTCAGCGTCTTGGGGACGCTTTTTACCAGCCTGATCGAGCGCATAGACCTCTACGCCTACTACTTCACGCTGGTCGTTACGCCGCTGTTCCTCTTCTCCGGCATCTTCTTCCCGGTAGAGGAGTTCCCGGCGCCGGTGCCCCAGATCGCGTGGTTCACGCCCCTCTACCACGCGGTCAACGTCTGCCGGGCGCTGGCCACGGGTCCTTCGCCGGAGGTGCTCTGGGACGTCGCGTGGATCGTCGTCTTCACCGGGGCCCTGGCCCTCTTGCCGGTCCAGATCATGCGCCGGCGCCTGATCGGCTAAGGGAGAGCTTCGCTTTCTGGTAGGATGGGCGCGGGATGGAGGCCGAACAGTTCACCATACGCCTCGCCGAGCCGGAGGAAGATGCGGCGATAGCCACGCTCGTGGTCGAGGGGTTTCTGGACAAGTTCCGGCCGATCTTCGGCAGGAGGATGGACCGCTCCGTCAAGATCATGGAGAAGTGGGTGGGCCTCGAGCACGCCTCGGGCGGGGTTACGTCGCTCGTGATCGAGGGTTACACGGCGACCGAGCTGGCCGGGAGCGTGGGCGTGCGTACCGCAGAGTCCCGGGAAGACGTCCTAGCCTACGGCCTCTGGCGGACGCTTAGCCACAACCTCGGCTTCCCCCACGCCCTCTGGGCGACTACCCTGCTGTCCTACCCCCGCTACTCCTCGGCTTCGTCCGAAGCCTACGTCGAGCGTCTCGTCGTCGCCCCCGCTTTCCGGCGTCACGGCATGGCCCGGCGCCTGCTCTCGGCGGCCGAGGACCTGGCCCGAGACTCCGGCAAAAGGACCATCGGCCTCCACGTCAGCGCTACCAACGTGCCGGCCCTCAGGCTCTACGAGGACGAGGGGTACGAGGAAATCTCCCGGCAGCGCTCTTACTTCACCGGCTACTTCCTGGGAATCCGGGACTGGCTGTACCTGAAGAAGGAGCTCTAGTTCGGGTCCTATTCGACGATCGGCCGGGATAGGATCCAGAGGGTCGAGACCGTGTAGAGGATCATCAGCGCCAGCATCGGAAGCTGGCTCCTGAGCGCCCGCCACGGGTCCCGCAGGA
>Ga0126313_10000233_pt1 | contig 25100 bp, 20 predicted proteins | sample Plot105A_FD_89954 | JGI IMG/M metagenome (GOLD analysis project Ga0126313, IMG submission 89954) | Serpentine soil microbial communities from UC McLaughlin Reserve, CA, USA - Plot105A | ecosystem: Environmental > Terrestrial > Soil > Grasslands | place: USA: UC McLaughlin Reserve, Lake County...
AGCTACGCTGAGGTGGAGTCGGTGAAGGCCGTCTCCGACGTGATCGCCCCGCTGTCGGGCGAGATCTTCGAGGTCAACACCGAGCTCGCCGATGCGCCGGAGCGGATCAACGACGACCCCTACGGCGAGGGCTGGATGGTGAAGGTCAGGCTGACGAACCCGAGCGAGCGCGACGCGCTGATGGACGCGGCCACCTACCAGGCGCAGCTCGGCTGACCGCAGCGACCCGCCGGACCCGCTCCACCCACTTCGACGCCCGAGACACCGCATGAGCACCTACACCTCCGCCACCGACGCCGACCGCCGCGCGATGCTCGACGAGATCGGCGCGATGTCGATCGAGCAGCTGTTCGCCGACATCCCCGGGACGCTGCGGCTCGACCGGCCGCTGGCGCTGCCGGCCGGGATGGCCGAGCAAGAGGTCTACGAGCACCTGAAGGAGCTCGCCGCGCGCAACGTCTCGGCCGAGGACGAGATCTCGTTCCTGGGCGCCGGAATGTACGACCACTACGTGCCGTCGCTGATCGACACGCTGCTGTCGCGCAGCGAGTTCCTCACGCCCTACACGCCCTACCAGCCGGAGATCTCGCAGGGCGGGCTGCAGGTGATGTTCGAGTACCAGACGGCGATCTCCGAGCTGACCGGCCTGCCGGTCTCCAACGCCTCCGTCTACGAGGGCCCCAGCGCCGTCGGCGCGGCTGCGTACCTCGCGAAGCTGGCCAACGGGCGCCCGCGCGTGCTCGCCTCGCGCGGCGTGCACCCGCACTCGCGCGAGACGCTGACGACGCTCGCCCGCGGCTACGGACAGACGGTCGAGGAGATACCGCTCGCCGCCGGCGCCACCGACCTCGACGCGCTGACCGCCGCCCTGGGCGACGAGGTCTCGGCTGTCGTCCTGCAGCAGCCGAGCTTCCTCGGCACGGTCGAGGACATCGCCGCGCTCACCGCCGCCGCGAAGACCGCCGGCGCAATCGTGATCTGCGCCTGCGACCCGATTCCGCTGGGGATCCTCGAGCCGCCCGGCGCCCAGGGCGTCGACATCGCCGTCGGCGAGGGCCAGACGCTCGGCAACCGGCTCGACTACGGCGGTCCCTCGTTCGGCTTCTTCGCCGCTGCGCAGGAGCACCTGCGGCGGATGCCCGGTCGGATCGCGGGGGAGACGGTCGACGTTGACGGCAAGCGCGGCTTCGTGCTGACGCTGCAGACGCGCGAGCAGCACATCCGCCGCGAGAAGGCGACGTCGAACATCTGCACCTCGCAGGCGCTGAACGCGCTCGCGGGCGTCGTGTACCTCGGCTGGTTGGGGCGGAGCGGCCTGGTGGAGCTGGGCGAGCTGCTGCTCCAGCGGACCGCCTACGCGCGCGAGACGCTCTGTGCGCTCGACGGTGTCGAGGCGCTGCACGAGCAGCCGATCGTGCGCGAGTTCGCCGTGCGGCTCCCCGGTGTCGACGTGGACGCCGTTGTGGAGCGACTGGCCGCTGAGGGGATCAACGCCGGCTACCGCCTTGGGCGCTCCTATCCCGAGTACGCCGACGGTCTGCTTATCGCGCTCACCGAGCAGCGCACGCGCGCGCAGATCGACCGCTTCGCCGAGGCACTCGGCAACGCGCTTGCGGCCGAACGCGGGGCCGCGCCGGCGGGGGTGGGGGCATGAGCGCCACCACGCCGCACCCCGCGGCCTCCGCGCCCGGCGCCGGCCGATCCGCCATCGCGGCCGCGGACGACACGCTTACGATCTACGAGCGCTCGCAGCCCGGCCGGCACGCGTTCGTCGCGCCCGCGCTCGACGTCCCGGAGCGGCCGCTCGACGAGCTGCTGCCCGCACGCCTGCGCCGCACGATGCCTGCTCAGCTGCCGGAGGTGAGCGAGCCCGAGTTGGTCCGCCACTACCACCGCCTGTCGAAGCGCAACTTCGATCTCGACACCGGCTTCTACCCGCTGGGCTCGTGCACGATGAAGCACAACCCGAAGCTGCACGAGCGCGTCGCGGCGCTGCCCGGCAACGCGCGCCTGCACCCGTTGCAGGACGTCAAGCGCGCCCAGGGTGCGCTGGAGCTGATGTGGAACCTGCAGGAGTCGCTCGGCGAGATAGCAGGACTGCCACACGTCTCGCTGCAGCCGTCCGCCGGGTCGCACGGCGAGCTGGCCGGCGTACTCCTCACACGCGCCTACCACGAGGACCGCGGCGAGCACCGCACGAAGGTCCTCACCCCGGACACGGCGCACGGCACGAACCCGGCGACGGTGACGATGGCCGGCTACGAGGTCGTCAAGGTCGGCACGAACGCCGACGGCGGCGTGGACGTTGACGACCTGCGCGCGAAGGCCGACGAGCAGGTCGCCTGCCTGATGCTGACCAACCCGTCGACGCTCGGTCTGTTCGACCCGAACATCGCCGAGATCGCCGAGATCGTGCACGGGGTGGGGGCGACGCTGTACTACGACGGCGCGAACCTCAACGCGATCATGGGCATCACTCGGCCCGGTGACATGGGCTTCGACATCGTGCACTTCAACCTGCACAAGTCGTTCACGCAGCCGCACGGCGGCGGTGGCCCGGGCGCCGGCCCGATCGCCGTGAGCGAGCGGATCGAGCCCTACCTGCCGCGGCCGCAGGTTGTCCGCCGCGAGGACGACGAGGCGGGCTTCGCGTTCGACCTCGACGAAGACCGACCGAAGTCGATTGGCAAGCTGCGCGGCTTCCAGGGCAACTATGGGGTGTTCGTGCGCTCGTACGCCTACATCCGCTCGCTCGGGGCGGAGGGGCTGAGAGAGGCGTCCGAGGTCGCGGTGTTGAACGCCAACTATCTGCTCGCGCTGCTGAAGCGTGCCGGCGTAGCGGAGTACCTGCCGGTCGCCTATGACCGTGTCTGTATGCACGAGTTCGTTCTCTCAGGCGCGCCGATGAAGCGCGAGCTCGGGATCAGAACGCTCGACCTCGCGAAGCGACTGCTCGACTTCGGCGTGCACCCGCCGACCGTCTACTTCCCGCTGCTGGTCGACGAGGCACTGCTGATCGAGCCGACCGAGACCGAGACGAAGGAGACGCTCGACCGCTTCGCCGAGATCGTCGCCACGATCCTGCGAGAGGCGGCCGAGGATCCCGAGATCGCCCGCAACGCGCCGTACTCGACGCCGGTGCGTCGGCTGGACGAGGCCGCGGCTGCGAAGCGGCCTGTGATTCGCCAGCCGCTCTAGAAGTCGCTGCGCTCAGCTCACGCTCGGGCTTGCTGCGCGCCGCGTCCGAGGGCATCGAGGGGGAAGTGCAGTTGCGGTCGCGCCGCCGTGTGCGGTGCCTCACGGTCGGCGGGGCCCCGTTTTCCGCTCTTCCGTAACACACTCCGGATTTACGACAGCGGATTAGACCGTCGTATAGCGGGTCTAATCCGCGGTCCTCAAAAAGTGGTGCGTCTCGACGGCCGAAACCGCGCAGGCCGAGACGCGGATTGCCACGAAAGACGCGCGAGCGTCCGCGGTTCAGCCGCTGCCCGCCCCCCTCGATGCCATCCAGCCACGCAACGTCGGCCAACCCGGTGTGAGCGGCGCTCAGGCGCAAGCGGCGCTCAGGCGGTGGCCGCCATCCGCGACCGCACCACAACCTCGGCGCCCTTCGCCGGCAGCATTGTCACGTTCCGATGCATCACGCGCTCCGGGCGCGGGTCCGGCGCGACCATGTCGGTCCGCCGCGCGATCGCGCGCAGTACGACGCGCTGCTCTGCCATCGCGAGCGTCGCGCCGAGGCAGCGGCGGATCCCGCCGCCGAACGGCACCCACGTGTAGGTCCCGGGCTTGACGCCGAGGAAGCGCTCGGGCCGGAAGTTGAACGGGTCCGGATAGACGTCCTCGCGGTGGTGCAGCAGTGCGATCGAGACGAGCACGTGGCTGTTCGCCGGCAGACGCCAGTCGCCGAGCTGCCATGGCGCCTTCACGCGGCGGCCGGTGATCGGCACGACCGGGCGGTTGCGCATCGCCTCGTGGATGGTCGCCTCGACGTAGGCGGCGGAGTCCTCGCTGTCGGAGCGGACCTCCTCGCGCAGGCGGTCGTATGCGGCCGGGCTGCGCAGGAGGCGCTCGAACGTCCACGCCAGCGAGTGGGCAGTCGTCTCGTGGCCGGCGAGCACGAGCGTCAGCAGCTCGTCGCGCAGCTCCTCGTCCGTCATCGCGTTGCCGTCCTCGTCGCGCGCGGCAAGCAGCAGCGAGAGGATGTCCGTTCTCTCCTCGGAGCCCTGGGCCGCGCGTGCGGCGGCGATCACGCCGTACATGTCGCGATCCAGACGGGCGAGCAGCGGCTTGACGATGCCGACCGGGTCGTCGCGGCCTATGTTCATCAGTTCGGCGATCTGGCCGAGCGGCGTCACCGTCAAGTCGGACACCCTCAGGATCGTCTTGCGCAGGCCGTGCTCGGGCGTGCCGGGCGCGGGCTCGCCGTCGACGCCGAAGATCCCGGCCATGATCACGTCGAGCGTGACCGCCTGCATGCGCGATGCGAGCGCGAACGGCGTGCCGATCGGCCACGAGTCGATCTCGCGCTCGGCCACCTCGGCGATCATCTGCGTGTAGCGCTCGACCGCCTCGCCGTGGAACGGCGGCAGCAGCAGCTTGCGCTGGCGCATGTGCGTCGATCCGACGGTCGTCAGCACCGAGTTCGGCCCCACGATCGGCCGCAGCGGCGACTCGCCGGCGGTCGAGATGGCCAGCTCCGGCTGCGTGAAGATTGATCTGACGTGGTCCGGATGGCTAACGAAGTAGGTGAGCTCGTCGGCGTTTCTGCCCAGCATCGGGAAGCGCACGGCGAACGTCTCGCCGAGCTCGCGTCGCGCCTTGAACAGCAGCGAGGCCTGGCGGACGCTGAAGCGCAGCGCCGTGAGGCCGCGCGGGAGGTTCACCGCGGGCGGCAGGTTGAGCGAAGCTCCGTCGTCGGGCACGGGGCCGGAGGGGGACGGAGGGGCCTCGCCGATCAGGCGCGGCCGGGCGGAGGCGTCGGGGCTGATCGTGGCGGTCATGCCACCGATTGAACCAAGGTCAAACAACCATCGCGACAGTTCGGTGCGGACTGTGCGTGATCTCACAGAGCGACCGCGACGCGAGCGCTCCGATCGGACACGTGGCACGACCGGTAGCCTGCGCCGCCGTGCGCATCTTCTCCGGCATCCAGCCGACCGGCCGCAAGCACCTCGGCAACTTCATCGGCGCGATCGAGCAGTACGTCCACCATCAGGACCAGGGCGAGGCGATCTACTGCATCGTCGACCTGCACGCGACGACCGTCAGATACGACCCGGTCGAGCTGCGTGAGCGCCTCTACGACACGGCCGCGATCCTGCTGGCCGCCGGGATCGATCCCGAGCGCGCGATCTTCTTCCGCCAGGGCGACGTGCTCGAGCACAGCGAGCTGGCATGGCTGCTGTCGTCCGTCACCGCGTTCGGCGACCTCAACCGCATGCACCAGTTCAAGGAGAAGTCGGGCTCGCAGCGCGACCTCGCCTCCGCGGGCCTCTTCACGTACCCGGTCCTGATGGCGGCGGACGTGCTCGCCTACCGCGCCGACACCGTCCCCGTGGGCGATGACCAGCGCCAGCACGTCGAGCTGATGCGCGACGTCGCCGAGCGCTTCAATGCCCGCTTCGGCGAGACGCTTGTCGTGCCGAACGGGGTCTATCGCGAGATCGGCGCGCGCATCATGGACCTGCAGGAGCCGACGCGGAAGATGTCGACCACCGGCGGGACCGAGCAGGGGACCGTCTACGTGCTCGACGACGTCGCGACGATCGAGAAGAAGTTCAAGCGCGCGGTGACGGACTCCGGCGAGGGGATCCATCGCACGCCCGACAAGCCGGGGATCTCCAACCTGATCGAGATCCTCGCTGCGGTGACGGGCAGATCGTTCGACGAGGTCGAGGCCGCGCACGCCGACTCGCGCTACGGCGACTTCAAGGTCGCTGTCGCCGCGGCCGTGATCGAGCGCCTCCGCCCCGTCCACGACCGCTACGAGGCGCTGCGCGCCGACGTGCCGGCGCTGGAGCGGATCCTCGCCGACGGCGCCGAGAAGGCCCGCGCGATCGCTGCGCCGGTGCTCGCCGACGTGCGGCGCGCGATGGGCGTCGGCCCGGTCGCCTGACACGCCGCCGTCAGCCCCGTCGGCTAGCCTCACCCCGGTGCGTGCCGCCGATCTGGATCTCGACCTCGACGTCTTCGCCGGGCCGTTCGACCTGCTGCTGACGCTCGTCCTGCGCGAGGAGGTCGACCTGCTCGAAGTCGACCTCGCCGACGTCGTCATCACCTACATCGACTTCCTCGAGGCGAAGGGCGAGCTCGAGCTGGAGCTGGCGACCGAGTTCCTCGTGCTGATCGCCGCGCTGCTGGAGCTGAAGTCGCGCCTGATGCTGCCGGGCGAGGAGCAGGAGCTGCTCGACCTCGAGCCCGGCGAGGCGGCCGAGGAGCTGCTCGCGCGCCTGCTGGAGGCACACCGCTACCGCGGCGCTGCCGAGCACCTCGCCCGCCTGCTGGAGGAGCAGTCCGGCTACCGCTTCCGCAGCGCCCCGCTGCCGCCGATGCTGCGCCGCACGTCGCTGCAGGAGTCCGAGGCGGTCTACGACCCGGCCGCGCTCGGCAGAGCGCTCGGCGGGCTGCTGCGGATGCCGCCGGAGATCTCGCTGCATCACGTGACGGTCCAGAGAGTCACCGTCGTCGAGCGGCTCAGACACCTGCGGTCGTTGCTGTCGCGCGGTCGCTTCTCGTTCGACGAAGCGGTCGCGAGAGCGGATCGCGTGACCGTCGCCGTGACGATCTGGGCGCTGCTGGAGCTGTACAAGCGCGGCGAGGCGACGTGGGAGCAGGACGAGCCGTTCGCCGACATCACCGTCGAGGCGCTGGCGGAGCGGCCGTGGCCGGACGTCGCCGGTGCGGTGACGGGCGCGGAGGAGATCCGCTCCCCGCACGTCGAGCCCGCCGCCGGCGACCACCATGCCGTGCTCGCCGATGAGCCCGACGCCGACGCCGCCCATTCCGTCCCGCTCGGGGTGCCGGCGTGATCGAGCTGGCCGGAACGTTGGAGGCGCTGCTGTTCCTCTCGCCTGATCCGCTCCCGGCGTCCGCCTTCGCCGACGCGGTCGGCATCGAGGAGGACGAGGCGGCCGAGGCGTTGTCGGCGCTCGCGGCTTCGTTCGACGCCGACGGGCGCGGACTCGTGCTGCGCGAGCTGTCCGGCGGCTGGCAGCTCTCCTCGCACCCGGAGGCGGAGGAAGCCGCGCGGCGGCTGTTGGCGAAGCCGCGCACACCTCCCTTGACCCCGGCGCAGGCGGAGACTTTGGCGATCGTCGCCTACCTGCAGCCGGTCTCGCGGCCCGAGATCGCCCGCATCCGCGGCGTCAACGCCGAGTCCGCCGCGCAGACGCTGATCGAGCGCGGCGTGATCGAGGAAGCGGGCCGCTCGCAGTTCGGCGCCGTCCTCTACCGCACGACGGATCTGTTCCTGCGGCTGTTCGGATTGCAGTCGGTGGACGAGCTGCCCGACGTGACTGCGTGGGATCCGTCCCCGGACGTCGCCGCGAACATTCGCGAGCGGCTGTTGAGAGCTGGGGAGGCGCGACTGGGGGTTCCCGCGGCCGCGGCGCCGGCGGAGGGGCGGGAGGCTGCTGCTGAGCCCCGCTCCGACGAGGCCGCTTCGGCCCACGCCGCCGAGGGCAACGAGGGGGAGGCCGCGGCCGAGCCCGAGCCGGCCGGCGAGACCGAGCGCCCGCCCGCTCCGGTCATCCCGATCGCCTGATCCGCCGAGCACTGCGGATCTCGGCACCGATTGGGTGCACAGACCCGCACTGATCGGGCGACCACTGTCCTTTTGTGCATCCATGCGATGTACAGACGGACAGTGATCGCCGAGAGCAGTGCACCTTTGCGACCGCTATGCGGTCGCAGATGCGCAGTGGTCAGGCGGCGATGACGGCGAGCAGCTCGCCGGCGCGCTCCGGCTCGCGCGTCAACGCGCCGCCGACGCCGACGGCGACCGCCCCGGCCGCGAGCCACTCCGCGGCGTTCGCGGCCGAGATGCCGCTGAACGGCAGGAGCCGCGCGTCGGGCAGCGCGGCCAAGAGGACGCGCAGGTCCGCCGGGGTGAGCCGGTCGGCGGGGAAGAGCTTCACGAGGTCGGCGCCCGCCTGCATGCAGGCGTCGATCTCGGTCGGCGTGAACGCGCCGGGCACGGCGGCCGCATCGCGAGCGTGCGCGGCGTCCACGACCTCGGGCCGCAGCACGGGGGACAAGAGAAAGCGCGCGCCGGCGTCCAAAGCTGCCTCCGCGTCCGCGGCGGTCATGACCGTCCCAGCCCCCACGACCGCCGACGGAAACGAGGCAGACAACGACGAGATCGCGGCCAAAGCGCCAGGCACGCCCAGCGGAACCTCCACCACGTCGACGCCGCTCTCGATGACTGCCGTTCCGACACGCAACGGCTCCGCGCACCGCAACACGCCCACCACCCGCCGCGCCAAGATCCGCGCGACGACATCCGCACGCGTCACGGCGCCGCCGCGGCCGCCTTCGCCGCCAGCTGCCCGCACGCTGCGTCGATGTCCCGACCTCGCGTGAGCCGCACCGTCGCCTCGACGCCGTTCGACTCCAGCACTTCGCGGAACGCCGCGATCGCCTCGCGGCTGGACCCCTCGTACACCGAGCCCGTCGGGTTGTACGGGATCAGGTTGACCTTGTAGATCCGACCATCCAAAAGCTCCCCCAAAGCCAAAGCCTGCTCATAGCGGTCATTCACCCCGCCGAGCATCACGTACTCGATGAAGATCTTGCGGCGCTTGGCCTCGTAGAACTCCTCGCACGCGTCGAGCACCTGCTCGAGCGGATAGCGGTCGTTCACGGGCATGATCTGCGAGCGCAGCGCGTCGTCGGGCGCGTGCAGCGACAGCGCGAGCCGGATCGGCAGCGGCGTGTCGGCCAGCCGCAGGATTCCGGGGACCCAGCCGACCGTCGAGATCGCCGTCCGGCGCGACGTGATCCCCACGTCCGGCAGCCGCGAGCACGCGGCGAGCACGTTGTCGAGGTTCATCATCGGCTCGCCCATGCCCATGAAGACGCAGTGGTCGACCTCGGTCATGCGGCGGAAGTGCAGCGCCTGGTCGAGGATCTCCGAGGCGGTCAGGTTGCGGCCGAATCTCATCGACCCGGTCGCGCAGAAGGTGCACGTCAGCGGGCAGCCGGACTGCGAGGAGACACAGAGCGAGCGGCGCCCGTCCTTGTAGCGCATCAGCACCGCCTCGACCGGCCGCCCGTCCGCTGTCGAGAACAGCGCCTTCACCGTCCCATCCGACGCGTGCGCCTCGTGCTCCAGCGTCAAAGACGACAGCGGCACCCCCTCGGACAACGCCGCCCGCAGCGCCGCGGGCAGGTTCGTCATCTCCTCGTAGCCAGACGCCCCGCGCGCCAGCCACTCCCACACCTGTCTGGCGCGGAAGGCGGGCTGGCCATGGGCGGCAAGCGTGCGATCGAGAAGTTCCAAATCCATATCGAGCCATAGAGTGGCAGCAATGCGCCTCGCCAAGTACCTCGCCCACGCCGGCATCGCCTCGCGGCGCGCCTCCGAGGAGCTGATCGCACAGGGCCGCATCACCGTCGGCGGCACCACAGTCCGCGATCCCGCACGCGACGTCGACGCAAGCAGTGAGGTCGCCTTCGACGGCGAGCCAGTCAAGGGCGCCGAGTCCCGCGTCGTCTACGCGCTGCACAAGCCGGCGGGTGTGGTGTCCACCGCACACGACACGCACGACCGCAGAACCGTGATCGACTTCGCGCCCGCCGAGCGCCGCCTGTACCCGGTCGGTCGCCTCGACGCCGAGTCGACCGGCCTGATCCTGCTGACGAACGACGGCGACCTCGCCAACCGCCTCACGCACCCCCGCTACGAGGTCCCGAAGACCTACCGCGCCGCGCTCGGCGGCGCCGCCCTCACCGACCGCGCGCTGCGGGCGCTGCGCGAGGGCGTCCAGCTCGAGGACGGCATGACCGCGCCGGCGAAGGTCCGTCGCCTCACGCCCCACCAGCTTGAGCTGACGATCTACGAGGGCCGCAACCGCCAGGTGCGGCGCATGTGCGAGGCGGTCAGACGACCGGTCAAGCAGCTCGTGCGCATCCGCTTCGGCACGCTCGAGCTGGGCGACCTGAGACCCGGCAGAATCCGCCGCCTCACCACGCCCGAGCTGCAGGCGCTCGCCGCACAAGCGGACGAAGCCGGCGAGGCGCAGAAGCCCCGCCGGCGCCGCTGAGCGCAGCAGGCAACTCCGTCACGGCACAACCACATCGCGCACCGCCACCGGCGTCGTGCGCGCCGCGACGAAGCGGGGCAGCAGCGCCAACGCCGCGTCGGCGTCCGCCGCCGAGACCCGCCACAAAAGACGGTGGTCGCCCGTCAGGCAGCTCGAGTCGACATGTCCGTGGCGCAGCGGGCTGGCGAAGCCCTCCCACGCGGCGAAGGCGGCCGCGCACTCGTGCGGCTCGTGCTGATGGTGGAGCAGGTACATGGGCATCGGTCCGTCGCCTTTCCCCGCTGCGCGACCGGCGCCCGCCCCGCAAAGGGACGAGCGCCGATCCGCCAGCGGTCTGTCGGTTGGGATTCCGGATTCCGGGTCAGGCCGTCGCAGGCGCGGCGACCGGCTCCTCGCCGGCGACTTTCGGCAGCCAGCCGAGCGATCTCGGCAGCCACCAGTTCCAGTCGCCGAGCAGCTTCATCGTGGCCGGCAGCAGCACGCCACGCACGATCGTCGCGTCGATCAGGACGGCGACCGCAAGGCCGACGCCGAGCTGCTTGAAGTCGAGCAGCGAGAGCGTCGCGAAGATCGAGAAGACCCCGACCATCACGATCGCGGCGCTCGTCACCACGCCCGCCGTCGACTTGATGCCGTCCGCAACTGCGTCCTCGGTGCTCATGCCGCGGTCATAGGCCTCGCGGATCCGGCTGAGGATGAACACGTGGTAGTCCATCGAGAGCCCGAACAGGATCACGAACAGGAAGAGCGGCAGCCAGGGGACGATCGAGTCGCTCCCGTGGACGCCGAGCAGCCCGCCGGCGAAGCCGTGCTGGAAGACCATCACGAGCACGCCGTAGGCGGCGCCGACGGACAGCAGGTTCAGCGCGATCGCCTTCAGCGGGATCACGATTGAGCGGAACGTGATCAGCAGCAGCAGGAACGCCATGCTGAGCACGAACCCGAACACCACCGGCAGGTGCGAGACCATGCTGTCGACGAAATCGCGCGTCTGCGCGGCGCCGCCGGTCACGTTCGCTTCGACGCCGCGCACCTCGCCAACGGTGGCCGGCACGATCTCGTCGCGCAGCGCGTCGAGCGCACGGTTCGCCTCGGCGCCCGTGTCGTCGGTGCCGGCGGTCGGCACGTTGACGACCGCGACCGACTTGTCGGGGCTGACCTCGACGTCGGTCGAGCCGGGGAACAGCTTCGGCTGCGCGGCCGTCTCGTCGCCGAGTCGGTCGATTGCGGCTGCGACCGGCGCTGCGGTCACGTCGGCGGCCTCGACGACGACGACCGCGGAGCTGCCCTCGCTCGGGAATGCCGCTTTGACGCGGTCGAACGTCTGCACGACCGCCATGTCACGCGGGAGCGACTCGTCGCCGCCCGGCGCGAGGTGCATCCCGAACGCCGGGATTGCGAGTGCCACCAAAACGCCCGTCGAGACGATGGCCGACAGCGCGGGGCGCTTCAGCACGCGGTCCACGACGCGCCCCCAGAGGCCGAACGAGCCGACCTTCGCCTTGAGCGGGCCGACGAGCGGGATGCGGCGCTTGACCGCGCGGTTGCCGAGCTTCGACAGCAGGGCGGGGAGGACGGTGACTGAACCGAGCATCGCCATCGCGACGACGACGATCGTGCCGGTCGCGTAGGAGCGGAAGTCGGCGGCACCGGCGAGGTACATGCCGCTCATCGCGGTCATGACGGTGAAGCCGGAGATCAGGACGGCACGGCCGGAGGTGGCCGCTGCCGCCTCCAGAGCTGCTTCGGCACTGCGCCCGGCCTCGCGCTCCTCGCGCTCACGCCGGATGTAGAAGAGGCAGTAGTCGACGCCGACGGCAAGGCCGATCAGCAAGACGACGGAGTTGATCGAATCGGAGACGGGGGAGAGCGAGCTGAGCGGTCCGAGGATGCCCATCGTCGCGAGCACGGCGGAGATCGAGAGCAGCACGGGGATCCCGGCGGCCCACAGCGAGCCGAAGGCGATCAGGAGGATCAGAAGGGTGAGCGGGAGTGAGGTGAGCTCCGCCTTGTGGAGGTCCTCGTTCATGCCCGCCATGAACTCCTTCTCGGAGCTGGCGCTGCCGAACGCATCGATTCTGAAGTTCGGGTTCGCGCGTGCCGCGGCCTCGGTGGCTGCGAGCGAGACCTCGACGGACTTTCTCGTGACTTCAGCGTCACCCGGCAGCTCGTAGTCCACGAGCGCGGAGTGCGCGTCGGGCGAGACACCGGCGTCGCCGTTCGCATACGGACCGGTGACGTGCTCGACGGCCTTCACGCCGTCCAACCGTTGCATCACGTCGGCGACGGCGGCGCGGAACTGCGGACTGTTCGCCTTGAGCGTGTCGCTGTGGATCAGGACCGACTCGTCGGCCTTCTTCGGAAACGCCTTGAAGGCGGCGACGTCTGCGCGGCCGGACTGTCCAACGCCGGCCTCCTGCTTGGTGAGCGTGGTGTTGCCGATCATCTGGCCGCCGATGACGAAGGCCGCGATCACGAATGCAAGCCATCCGAAGATGGCCGTCTTGCGGTGCCGGGCGCTCCAGCGTGCGGCACGGGCAGCGATGTTGCGTGAGGGTTGCACGGGGTCTCCTGAGTTCGAGTGGAATGGCATGACCGCAGCCTGCTCTCGAGGACCCCGCGGAACATCGGGCGCGCACCCTGAACCGGGACCCTGAACCGCATCTCAGGGTGTGCGGAGTAGGCTGGCTGCGAGGTGGCCGTCGGCCCGGGACCCACGGTTGGACGCCAACCCGAGCTCGCGCGGCTGGAGGGAGCGCTCGACGCGCTCGCCGCCGGTGAGTTGACCTGTCTCGCGATCGAGGGCGAGCCGGGCATCGGCAAAACGCGCCTGCTGGCCGAGCTGCGCACGCGGGCCGAAGCGCGCGGGCATCTGGTCCTCGGCGGCGTGGCCGCCGAGTTCGAGCGCGATCTGCCGTTCGGCGTGTGGATCGACGCGCTCGACGCGTACGTCGCCTCCCAGCAGCCGGAGGGCGACTGGGATCCGTCGCTGCTTGGCGAGCTGGCCGGCGTGCTGCCATCGCTGCGCGCCGGGCGCCCGCCCGAGGCCGCCCTCGCCGACGAGCGCTTCCGCGTCCACCGGGCGGTCCAGCGCCTGCTCGAGCACCTGGCGGCGGAGCGGCCGCTCGTGCTGCTGCTGGACGACCTGCACTGGAGCGACGACGCCTCGATCGAGCTGATCGGCGCGCTCCTGCGGCGCAGCCCCGACGCGCCCGTGCTGCTGGCGCTCGCGTGCCGGCAGGGCCAGGCGCCGCCGCGACTCACGACCGGGCTGGCCGTCCGGCACGTGGAGGGCGTCCGGCTCGACCCGCTCAGCCAGGCGGAGGCGGGGGAGCTGCTGGGCGCACTCGACCAGGCCGCGCTGGCCGAGCTGTACGCGCAGGGAGGCGGCAACCCGTTCTACCTGCAACAGCTCGCACGCGCGGGCGAGCCGGGCGGGCCCGTCGCCGCGCAGCCGCAGCGTGCTGGCGGCGGCGGTGTTCCGGCCGCGGTCGCCGCATCGCTGGCGGAGGAGCTCGCATCGCTGACCCCGCCGGCGCGCGCACTGCTCGACGGCGCCGCGGTTGCGGGCGAGCCGTTCGAGCCCGACCTGGCGGCGGCGATCGCCGAGTTGACCGAGGGGGAAGGCCTCGACGCCCTCGACGAGATGCTCGCCCGCGACCTCGTCCGCCCGACGCGCGTCCCGCGCCGCTTCGCCTTCCGCCACCCGCTGGTCCGCCAGGCCGTCTACGAGTCGACCCCCGGCGGCTGGCGGCTCGCGGCGCACGCCCGCGCGGCCGCGACGCTGGCGCAGCGCGGCGCCGGCCCCGCCGAGCGCGCGCACCACGTCGAGCACTCGGCGCGGCCCGGCGACGAGTCCGCGATCGCGCTGCTGCTCGCCGCCGGCGAGGAGGTCCTTGCCCGCGCGCCGGGCACCGCGACGCACTGGTTCGAGACGGCGCTCGGCCTGCTGCCCGGCGCCGATCGCGAGCGCCAGTCGGCCGTCCGCGCCTCGCTCGCCTCCGCGCTGCGCTCGCTCGGGGAGCTGGAGCGTTGCCGCACGACGCTGCTGGAGGCGGTCGAGCTGCTGCCGGCCGACGCCGTCGCGCGACGCGTCGAGCTGACGACCCGCTGCGCCGCCGTCGAGCACTGGCAGGGCCGTCACGAGGACGCGCACCGCCGCCTGATGCGCGCATGGGAGGACCTGGCCGATCGCGACACGCCCGAAGGAGTGGCGCTGGCGATCGAGCTCGCCGTGGACGGCCTCTACGAGCTCGATCTTGCACAGACGCTCTCGATCGGCCGCGACGCGCTCGCAACCGCCGAGCGGCTCGGCGATCCCGCGCTGACCGCGGCCTCCGCCGCCGCGCTCGCGCTCGGCGAGGCGGCTGCCGGTGAGATCCCGGCTGCGCGCGAGCACCGCGCGCAGGCGCTCGCGGTCGATCGCCTCACGGACGAGGAGTTGGCGCCCCAGCTCGAGGCGCTCTACTACCTCGGCTGGGCCGAGAGCTACCTGGAGCACTACGACGAGGCGGTCGCGCACGCCGACCGCGGCATCGCGATCGCCCGCGCCACCGGCGAGGGCCGGCTGCTGCTGCCGCTGATGCTCGTGAAGGGCTACCCGTTCGAGATGCAGGGCCGCATGGCGGAGGCGCGCGAGCTGTGCGAGACGGCGGTCGAGGCAGCGCGCCTGTCAGCCAACCCGCACTACCTCTTCTGGGCGCTGTTCGAGCTCGCCTGGGCGCGCTACTACTCCGGCGATCTCGACGGCACGATCGCCGCCTGCGAGGAGAGCGCCCACGTCGGCAGACGGATGGTCGGCGGGACGATGCCCTCGGCTGGCGGCGGCCCCGCCTGGGCGCTCGCGGTCGCGCGCTTCGAAGCGGGCGAGCACGAGCGCGGCCACGAGTTGATGCACGCCGTCTGCGGTGACGAGCTGGAGCAGAAGATCCCGGTCGAGCGCGGCTTCGACTGGGAGATGTTCACGCTTGCGGAGCTGGCGTTCGGGCGGATCGAGGGTGCCTCCGCCTACGCGGAGCGCTCCGAGCGCAACGCCGCCGCGCTGGGGCTGCAACTCCCCGCCGCGCTGGCCGGGCGCACGCGCGCCGCGGTACTGCTCGCAGCGGGCGAGCCGGGCGAGGCGGCGCGACTCGCCGAGCAGTCGGCCGCCGCGGCCGACTCCATCGGCGCGCATCTGCAGGCTGCCTTCTCACGGCATCTGATGGGGCGCGCACTCGCTGCCGCGGACGACCGCACCGGCGCGATCGCGGCGCTGCGCGAGGCCGAGCAGACGCTCGACACGTGCGGCTGCCTGCGCGTGCGCGACGAGGTCCGTCGCGAGCTGCGCAGACTCGGCGCACGCGCCGAGCCGCGCGGGCCCGCGACGCCGGAGGAGTCCGGGCTCGGCGCGCTGACGAAGCGCGAGCTGGAGATCGCCCTGCTCGTGACCGATCGCAAGACGAATCGCGAGATCGCCGACGAGCTGTTCCTCAGCGGCAAGACGGTCGAGTCGCACCTGCGCAACATCTTCGTCAAGCTCGGCGCCGCCTCACGTGTGGAGGTGGCACGCACGGTCGAGCGCGCGCAGCGCGACGGCGACCTCGCGGCGGCGCCGTGAGCAGCCCGGCCAGGACCGCGCCCGCGCGGAGCGCCGCGGTCGCGCGATGACGCCACCGCCCGCGGCCGCACCACCGCTCGACGCCGACGCCCTCCGCCTGCGCGAGCTCGGCTACGAGCAGGAGCTGGACCGCCGCCTGCCGCTGTTCGGCAACGTCGCGATGGGCTTCGCCGCCACCTCCCCGGTCGTCGGCCTCTACGCCGTCGTGCTCGTCGGCACGGTCGTCGCCGGGCCGGCGTGGGTGTGGGTCCTGCCGGTCGCGCTCCTCGGGCAGTGCCTGCTGCTCGCGGTCTACTCGGAGCTGTCGTCGCAGTTCCCGCTCGCGGGCGGCGCCTACCAGTGGAGCCGCCGCCTGATGGGCCCGGCGTATGGCTGGTTCGGCGGCTGGGTAGCGATCTGCGCCTACGCGGTCGCCAACACGACGATCGCCTACCTCGGCGCCCCGTGGGCGCTCACGCTGCTGGGGATCGCGCCGACCCCGGGCGCGATCGTCGCGGCCGGCATCGTGCTCGTGATCGTCTGCTCGCTCGCCGGCGTCTTCGGCATCGACGTGCTCGGCCGCGCGGTGAAGGCCGGCATCGCGGCGGAGATCGTCGCCTCGGTCGGGATCGGCCTCGCGCTGCTGCTCGTCTTCCGCGAGCAGGGCTGGGCGATCTTCGGCGAGACGCTCGGCGCCGAGGCACTCTCGGGCGGCTCGGTCGGCGCCGGGCTGCTGGCCGCGCTGGCCGTCGGCGGGTGGGTCTTCATCGGCTTCGACGTGTGCGTCGCGGCCGCCGAGGAGACGCACGACGCTGCGCGCCACGTGCCGCGCGCGATCTGGATCGCGCTCCTTGGCGTCGGCGCGCTCGTGATGCTGAACGCGTTCGCGGTCACGCTCGCGCACCCCGACCCGACCGCGATCGTCAATGGCGGCGACATCGACCCCGTCACAACCTCCGTCGTCAGCTCGTTCGGCTCGTGGTCGTCAAAGCCGTTCGCGGCGGTCGTGCTGACCGCCTTCCTCGCCTGCGGCATGTCGGCACAGGCGCTCACGGCGCGGGCGATCTACTCGATCGCGCGTGACGACGTGCTGCCGGCCTCGCGCTTCCTGCGCCGCGTCGACCACCGCAAGACGCCGATTGGCGCACTCGTCGCCACCACCGTCGTCGCGTGCCTGGGCCTGCTGCTCGGCCTCGACGCGACCGCGGTCGGCAGCCTGATCGCCTTCGGCACCGCTGCTATCTACGTGTCCTTCCTGCTGACCGCGCTCGCGGCCCTGATCGCCCGCCTGCGCGGGACCTGGATCCCGGCGGGGCGGGTGCAGCTCGGCCGCCTCGGGCTGGCGATCAACGTCCTCGCCGTCGCCTGGCTCGCATTCGAGACGGTGAACATCGCCTGGCCGCGCACCTCGCTGGCGCCGCCGGGCGCGCCCTGGTACCAGGTGTGGGCGGCCCCGCTCGTGCTCGCGCTCATCGGTCTGGCGGGCGGCGCCTACCTGCTCGTCGCGGCGCCGCACCGCCGCACCCGGCCGAGCTGAGAGAATCCCGCGGCCATGCGCCTGTTCGCCCTTCGCGGCGCCATCACCGTCGAGCACAACGACGCCGAGGAGATCCTCTCCGCGACGGACGAGCTGATGCGCGAGCTGATGCGGCGCAACGGGCTCGACACGCGCGCCCTCGTCAGCTGCCTCTTCACGCTGACCGACGACCTCGACGCCGAGTTCCCGGCGAAGGCCGCGCGTCGCATGGGGCTCAGCGCCATCCCACTGATGTGCGCGCGCGAGGTGCCGGTGCCGAACTCGCTGCCGCGCGTGATCCGCGTGCTCGTGCACTACTACGCGGAGGAGGACCACGTCTCGCGCCACGTCTACCTGCGCGAGGCGAAGGCGCTGCGGACCGACCTCGAGTCGGCACAATAGGCACGTGTCCATCGAGTTCGCCGACAAGATCCGCCGCCTGCCGACCTACCCCACTGCGGGCGGCTACGCGCTGGGCGACGAGTACGCGATGCTCGCCAGCAACGAGGCGCCGTTCGGCCTGCTGCCCGGCGTCCACGACGCGGTCGAGCAAGCGCTGCGCAACGCCAACCGCTACCCCGACCCGTCGAACATGCGGCTGCGCCAGGCGCTCGCCGCGCGCTTCGACTTCGCGCCGGAGCGGATCGCGATAGGCAGCGGCTCGTGCGACATCCTGCTGAGCGCCGCCGAGGCGCTGCTGGAGCCGGGCTCCGAGCTCGTCTACGCGTGGCCGTCGTTCTCCGTCTATCCGCACATGGCGGCGGCGACGGGCGCCCGCGCGATCAGAGTCGCGCTGAACGCCGAGCACGCGCACGACCTCGACGCGATGCTGGCGGAGATCACCGTCTCGACACGGCTCGTGATCGTCTGCAACCCGAACAACCCGACCTCGACCGCGCTCCCGCTCGCCGAGATCGAGCGCTTCGTGGAGCAGGTGCCGCGCAACGTCTGCGTGCTGATCGACGAGGCCTACTGCGAGTTCAACGTGCTCGACGACCCGGACGCCTCGCTCGACCTCGTGCGACGCCACTCCAACGTGGTCCTGCTGCGCACCTTCTCGAAGGTCTACGGCCTCGCCGGCCTGCGCTGCGGCTACGCGCTGTGCGGCGACGAGCGGTTCCGCGTCGCGGTGGAGCAGGTGCGCCAGCCGTTCTTCTGCAACGCGCTTGCGCAGGCGGCTGCCGAGGAGGCGCTGCAGCACCAGGACGAGATAACGAAGCGCGTGGAGCAGACGATCGCCGAGCGGCTCGGGCTTGAGGAGGAGCTGCGCGGCATGGGCCTGCAGGTCGCCGACGCCCAGGCGAACTTCCTGTGGCACTCGCTCGGCTCCAACGGCGACGTCGACGCCGAGCAGGAGAGAGCGATCCTCGACGGCCTCGCCGAGCGCAAGGTCCTGATCCGCTCCGGCAACGCGCTCGGCCGCACCGGCTGGGCCCGCACGACGATCGGCACGCCCGCCGAGAACCGCCGCTTTCTCGACGCGCTGCACGAGCTGATCTGAAACGGAGATTGCGCACCCCTTGCGCAATTCGCGAGTGCTCTGGCACAATCACCGCAGCGCCATGCAGAACGACAGCCACCGATCGACGTCTTCGCAGCTCGCCGGCCTCGCCGGCACGACGTCGTATACCGCTGGCTATTGGCGCGCCTACGCCTGGCGATTTATCTAGGCGCTCGGCCTGGGCTTCCGCCGTCCCTCGCATGGACTGCAGACAGCCGGGCGCCGTTCCGAAGGGATCCGTCCCTGGACACCCACAGTGTCCGCCCGTTCCGTAGATTCCAGGTGCAGAGAGGACTTTGAATGATGATCGTCATGAAGCAGGACGCCACAGAGGAGCAGATCCAGGCCGTCATCGCTCGAATCGAGGCGGTCGGGGCGCGTGCGCATCGATCGCCCGGTGAGGAGGTCACGGTGATCGGCGCGATCGGCGACCGCGAGCACGTGCAGCGGCTCGAGCTCGAGGGCGCTCCCGGGGTCGACAAGGTCATGCCGATCCTCAAGCCGTACAAGCTGGCCTCCTCGCAGATCCGCCACGGCGAGCCGAGCGTGCTCGAGATCGGCGGGCGCAAGATCGGCGGCGACAACTTCGCCCTCATCGCCGGACCGTGCACGGTCGAGTCGCGCGATCAGGTGATGACGACCGCCGACATCGTCAAGGCCGCCGGCGCGACGCTCTACCGCGGCGGCGCCTACAAGCCGCGCACCTCGCCGTACGCCTTCCACGGGCTCGGCGAGGAGGGCCTGAGGCTGCTCGCCGAGGCGAAGGCCGAGACGGGCATGCCGATCGTCACCGAGCTGATGGACGTGCGCGACCTCGAGCCGGTGCTCGAGGTGGCCGACGTGATCCAGGTCGGCGCGCGCAACATGCAGAACTACACGCTGCTGACGGAGCTCGGCCGCGCCGGGCGCCCGGTGCTGCTCAAGCGCGGCCTGTCCGCGACGCTCGAGGAGTGGCTCAACGCCTCCGAGTACATCCTCAAGGAGGGCAACGAAGCGGTGATGCTGTGCGAGCGCGGCATCCGCACGTTCGAGACCGCCTACCGCTTCACGCTCGACCTGACGGCGGTGCCGGTGCTGAAGGAGCTCACGCACCTGCCGATCATCGTCGACCCCTCGCACGCCGCCGGCCGGCGCGACCTCGTCACGCCGCTGTCGCTCGCAGCCGCCGCGGTCGGGGCGGACGGGATCATCGTCGAGGTGCACCCGAACCCGGACGAAGCCATCTGCGACGGGCCGCAGCAGATCGTCGCCGCCGACTTCCCGGCGTACGCCGCGAAGGTGGAAGCGGCCGCCGCGGTTGCCGGCAAGGTGCTGTCCGCGGTTCCCGCGGGCTGAGCGGGGAGCGCAGCCGCTCGTGCGCATCGCGATCGTCGGCGTGGGCCTGATCGGCGGCTCGATCGGGCTCGCGGCGCGCGAGCGGCTCGGAGCGACGGTGTCCGGCTGGAGCCGCAGCCGTTCCACGCTCGACCGCGCCTGCGAGCTGAGCGCTTTGGATCGTGCCGGCGACTCGCTCGCCGACGCGGTCGGCGACGCCGAGGCCGTGTTCGTCTGCGCGCCCGTGGGCGTGCTGCCGGAGGTCGTCGCCGACGTGCTGGCGGCGGCGCCCGAGGACTGCGTCGTCACCGACGCCGGCTCGACCAAGCGCAGCGTCGTCGAGGCGATCGACGACCCCCGCTTCGTCGGCGGCCATCCGCTGGCGGGCGCGGAGACGGCCGGGGTCGAGCACGCGCGCGCCGATCTGTTCCAGGACGCGACCTGGTACCTGACGCCGAAGCCCGGCGCCACCGGGGTCCTGTTCGAACGCCTGCACCGCCTGATCCGCGAGCTCGGCGCACGCCCGGCGACGATCGACGCTGCGACGCACGACACGATGCTCGCGGCGGTCTCCCACCTGCCGCACGTCTTCGCGAACGTGCTCGTCGCACAGGCCGCGAGCGCGCTGGGGGAGGACGGGGAGCAGCTCCCCGCAACGGGTCCGTCGTTCCGCGACGCGACGCGCGTCGCCGGCGCCAACAGCGCGATCTGGACCGACATCTACCTCGCGAACCGCGACGCCCTGATCGAGCAGCTCGACGGTGCCGTCGCACGGCTCAGCGCAGTCCGCGCCGCGCTCACGGCCGCCGATCCCGAGGCCGTCACCGCCTGGAACGACGCCGCCCGCGAGGACCGCCGCCGCCTGCTGGAGGCGCAACTCGCCGGCGGCCCGCTGCACGAGCTGCGCGTCTCGGTGCCGAACGAGCCCGGCATCGTCGCGACGCTCGCGCTGAAGCTGGCGAGAGCGGGCGTCAACATCGCCGACATGGCGCTCTACCCGACGCCCGACAACAGCGAGGGCGTTGTCGCCTTCTGGATCGCGGGCGACGGTCCGGCGGAGAAGGCACTCGCGCTCGTGGCGGAGCGCGGCTACCCGGTGGCGCGGGCATGAGCGCCTCTGCCGGCACCCAGACCGTCCGCTTCGACCCACCGGGCGCCGGCCTGCGCGGCACGCTGCGCGTCCCGGCCGACAAGTCGATCTCGCATCGCGCGGCGCTGTTCGGCGCGATGTCATCGACCCCGGTGCACGTGACGAACTACCTTCACGCGGCCGACACCGACTCGACGCTCGCGGCGGTCGAGCGCCTCGGCGCGCGCGTGGAGCGCGGCGCCACGCCCGGTGAGCTGACAATCCACGGCGTCGGCCTGGACGGCCCGCGCGAGCTCGACGACCCGATCGACGTCGGCAACGCCGGCACGCTGATGCGCCTCCTGCCCGGCTGGCTCGCCGGACGCGCGGGCCGCTCGTGGACGTTCGACGGCGACGCCTCGATCCGCAGACGCCCGGTCGACCGGATCGCCGAGCCGCTCACGCGCATGGGCGCGCGCATTGAGGCGACCGATGACCGTTTCCCGCCGTTCACGCTTCATGGCACTGCGCTCACGGGGATCACGTACGAGTTGCCGGTCGCAAGCGCGCAGGTCAAGTCTTGCGTGCTGCTGGCGGGGATGGCCACCACCGAGACGCGGATCGTCGAGCCGGTTCCCAGTCGCGACCACACCGAGCGGATGCTCGCCCTCGCCGGCGCCCCGTTCCGCCACGAGGGGACCCACATGCGGATCCAACATGTCGAAGCGCTGCGCCTCGATGCGATCGACGTCCCCGGCGACCTCTCCTCGGCAGCCTTCTTCGTCGCGGCGGCGCTGCTGGTTCCAGGGTCGCGGGTCCTGCTGGAGCACGTCAACGTCAACTGGACGCGGACGGGCTTCCTCCGGATCGCCGAGCGGATGGGCGCGCGCGTCGAGGGCTTGCTGGAGCGGCCGGAGCAGTTCCAGCCGCGCGAGCCGGTGAGCGACCTCGACGTCGTCCCGGGCCTGCTGACGGGCACCACCGTCGAGGCCGACGAGGTCCCGCTCGCGATCGACGAGCTGCCGCTCGTCGCGCTGCTCGGCTGCTTCGCCGAGGGAGAGACGGTCGTTCGCGGGGCACAGGAGCTGCGCGTGAAGGAGTCCGACCGCATCGCGACCGTCGTCGACGGCTTGAACGCGCTCGGCGGCGACCTCGAAGCCACCGAGGACGGCTTCGTCGTCCGCGGCAGCGGGGGCCTGCGCGGTGGCCGCATCGCCTCCCACGGCGACCACCGCCTCGCCATGCTCGGCGCCGTCGCCGGCCTCGCCTCGCGCGAAGGCGTCGAGGTGGAGGGGATGGAGGCCGCCGCGGTCTCGTATCCCGGTTTCGCCGCAGACCTGACGACCCTGCTGTCCCGCTAGCCTCCCGCGCCATGGTCGTCGCGATTGACGGGCCCGCCGGGGCCGGCAAATCAACCGTTGCGCGCGCGACGGCGCAAGCGCTCGGCTTCACCTACCTCGACTCGGGCGCGATGTACCGCTGCGTCGGGCTCGTCGCAACCGAGCAGGGCCGCGAGCCCGCCGAGGTCGCGCCGAGACTGCGGATCGAGCTGGGGGAGCGGGTGCTGTGCGACGGCCGCGACGTGACGGACGCGATCCGCACGCCCGAGGCGTCCGAGGCCGCCTCCCGCGCCGCCGCCGACCCGGACGTCCGCAGGGCCGTCGTCGCCGAGCAGCAGCGGATGGTGGCGCAGGGCGACTGGGTCGCCGAGGGCCGCGACATCGGCACGGTCGTCGCACCCGACGCCGCCGTCAAGGTCTTCCTCACCGCCACCCCCGAGGAGCGCGCCCGCCGCCGCGCCGAACAGATCGGCGCCGACCTCGCCACCGTGCTCCAGGAGCAGACGATCCGCGACGAGCGCGACACCACCCGCGAGCACTCCCCGCTCGCCGCGGCCCCCGACGCCGTCCAGCTGGACACCACCGGCCTCACGCTCGACGACGTCATCGCCCGCGTCGCCGCGCTGGTCGAAGCGGCCCGCGACACGGCCGGCTGACGGTCATACTCAGCGGTATGCCGAAGGTTTGGACAACAGGGCACGTCGTCGTGCCAAAGGCGCTCCGCGAGCAATTCGACCTCCATCCAGGCGACGAGGTCGTCTTTGAAAAGCGTGATGACGGCATCGCCATCCGCAAGGCCCCCACGCAGCGGAAGCGGCGTGAACACGCCGAGGGACCTCGAAACCCATGAAAGTCGCCGTCGTCGGCTACCCAAACGTCGGGAAGTCCTCCCTCGTCAACCGCCTCACACAGTCGCGCGAGGCGATCGTGCATGAGCGGCCGGGCCTCACGCGGGACCGCAAGGAGCTCCACACGGAGTGGAACGGTCGCAAGCTCACGTTGATCGACACCGGTGGCGTCGACCTCGACGACCGGAACGAGATGCAGCGCTCGATCCAGGAGCAGACGCGTGCCGCACTCGCGGACGCGCAGGTCGCGCTGTTCGTCGTCGACGCGCGCGGCGGCCTGCGCCCCGGCGACCTCGAGATGGCCGACCTGCTGCGGCGCGGCAGAGTCCCCGTGATCGTCGCGGCTAACAAGGTCGACCAGGTCACCGACGTCCCCTTCGCGGCAGAGTTCCACCAACTCGGCTTCGGCGAGCCGATCGCCGTCTCGGCAGCGCAGGGCCTCGGCACCGGCGACCTGCTCGACCGGCTCGTCGCCGCGGTACCGGAGACCGAGGACGAGCCGGAGGACGAGAACCTCGTCCGGCTCGCGCTGATCGGCCGCCCGAACGTCGGCAAGTCGAGCATGGTCAACCGCATCCTCGGCGACGAGCGCGTGATCGTCTCGGAGGTCGCCGGAACCACGCGCGACGCGATCGACCTGCCCTTCACCTACGAGGAACGCAGAATCGTGCTCGTCGACACCGCCGGCCTGCGTCGCCAGGCAAAAGTCGGCGACTCGATCGAGTACTACACCTCGCTGCGCAGCCGGCGCGCGGCCGAGCGCGCCGACGTGGCGCTGGTCGTCTGCGACGCCGTCGACGGCGTCACCTCGCAGGATCTGCGGATCGCCGAGCTGGCGATGCAATCCGGCTGCGCGACTGCCCTGGTCCTCAACAAGTGGGACCTCACCGGCGGCGAGGATCAGCCCGAGGTCGACCTCGACCACGAGCGCGCCCGCGTCGCCAACAAGCTGCGCCTGCGTCCCCGCGTGCTGACCGCCAGCGCGATGACCGGCCGCCACGTGCAGCGGCTGCTGGTCGAGGCGATGGCGCTCGCCGACCGCACCGCCGGTCGCATCCCCACGCCGCAGCTCAACCGCTTCCTCTCCGAGATCCAGGAGATCCGCCAGCCGCCGGCGAAGCAGAACCACCGTCTCAAGCTCATCTACATGACGCAGACGGGGGAGCGCCCGCCACGCTTCTCGATCCAGGTCAACTCGCGCCAGCGCGTCACGCGCGACTACGCCTACTTCATCGAGAACCGCATGCGCGAGCGCTATCGCCTGGAGGGAATCCCGCTGATCATCGACTTCGTCGAGCGCAAGGAGCGCCGCGGCGAGGGACGTGGCAGCCGGCCCCGTCCCCCGGGCCAGCGCCGGGCCGCCTGACCGGCGAGATGCGTCCAATCTGGCCGCATGCCGCCGCACCCCGGTACTCTTGCTCGACGCCAACGACCGCGGAGCCATCTCCAATCTCATGACGCTCAACGACAACGAGTACCTCTTCACGTCCGAGTCGGTGACCGAGGGTCACCCCGACAAGGTCGCCGACCAGATCTCCGACGGCGTCCTCGACGCCGTCCTGCGCGACGACCCGACCGGGCGCGTCGCCTGCGAGACGCTCGTGAACACGGGCCTCGTCGTCGTCTCCGGCGAGATCTCGACGGACACCTACGTCGACATCCAGGAGATCGC
>Ga0126313_10000235_pt1 | contig 25047 bp, 20 predicted proteins | sample Plot105A_FD_89954 | JGI IMG/M metagenome (GOLD analysis project Ga0126313, IMG submission 89954) | Serpentine soil microbial communities from UC McLaughlin Reserve, CA, USA - Plot105A | ecosystem: Environmental > Terrestrial > Soil > Grasslands | place: USA: UC McLaughlin Reserve, Lake County...
GCCACCCGCCGCCAGCGGTGGGCGCCGGGCTCGAGCAGCATCTCCTCGATCAGGCGGCGGTTCTGCTCCTCCACGTAGGTGCGGTCGCTGAGCGCCCGCCGGGCCCTGCCCACCCGCTCGGCCAGCTCGTCGCGCAGCTCCTCGAGCTCGGACAGCGACAGGAGCCGGGGGCCGCCTCGCGAACGAAGCTGCCACTCGAACCCCTTACGGGGCCAGGTCGAGCAGAACAGCTGCGCCAGCTCCTCCTCCAGGCGGGCCACCTGGTCGAGCAGCGAGCGGCGCGCGGGGCGCTCGTCTGGAGTCGTCCGAGGGAGGACGGAAGGCCCTACCGGCGGCATCACGGCCGCGGGCCTCGGATGGACGACTTCGGGCACGTGCCTCCCAGCGGTCGACTGCGCCCACTCTACCAGCGGGCTCAGCGGGCCTCCACCAGGGTCTCCGCCGCGGTCCAGAGCGCCTCCTCGATCGAGATTGGGGGCACGCCCTTGACCCGGAGCGCGGCCAGGAGCATGCGGCGGGTCGCTGGAGTCACGCCGGCGTCCTCCGCGATCTCGCCGAAGAGCACGGCCAGGGGGCGTTCCTCGTCGGCCACGACGATCTGGCGGGCGGACAGCGGTCTCCTCGGACCGAGTCGCTCGTCCGGCTCGGCGAGCCGCAAGCCGATGGCGGTGCCCACCTTGTCGCGATCGAGCGCGATCACGGGTACCCCTGTCTCGGCGATCGCGATCGTGAGCGCGTCGTCGACGCAGTTGCGGCTGATGAAGCCGCCCGCGCGGAGGCGCTCGAGCGCGACCCCTTCGGCGGGCGTGCGCTGCCTGTCGGGGTCGATCCCGACCTGCCTGTAGAAGACGCGGTAGGCCCAGGGGATCGGGTCCTGGCGCATGTGGATCACCTTCCCGCCGGTGTAGCGGTCGCTCAAGGCGCGCAAGCGCTGCTTCACCTGGCGCGAGCTCTTGCCGGGAACGGCCTCGACGGGCGTGTAGCAGAGCCCCAGCTCGGGGAACTCCCCGGCCAGCTCCGGGTCGACCCACCCGTCCCGCAGGTCGAGCTCCATCATCCCCGCCCCACCAGCCGGCGCCCCTTCTGCCGCAGCTCGCCCTCGGTGAGATTGCCCAGCCTGGTCTCCACCACTCTGCCGCCCGCCCTGGCGAAGATCGTCGTCGGGCAGCCGCCCACGTTGTAGCGGTTCGCCACCTGCCCGTCCGGGTCGAGACCGACCGGCTGTCTCCAGCCCCTGTTGCGGACGATGTTCCGCACCTCGTCGCGGTCCTTGCGGCTGAAGTAGACCGTGGCGAAGCGCACGCCCCGCACGTCGTCCCTCACGCGCTCGGTGCGATCGACCTGCGGAAAGCAGTCGGCACCGCGGTCGAAGACGAAGGTGAGTACCAGGGGGTGACGTCGCAACTCGCAGATGTTCAGGACCTCCCTGCTCCTCAGCTCGCATGCGGGCACGGAGCCGGAGCCCTCGGGACAAGGCCGTCGCCTGCAGAGGTTGGCGTCGCCCTCCAGGTGCCCGAGAGCGAGAGGCGCCGCGAAGTCCGGCAGGCGCTCCCCGGGCTCGAGTCCGAGCAGCCCTTGCCCCCGGTTGGGGAGCGCCGTGGTGATCAGGAGCACGCTGATCCCCATCAGCATCAGGATCCCGACCAGCCAGGCGTAGCGGTTGGTCGGCCGCGGTGCCTCGGGGCGGCGCTGGTCCGGCTCGGGATCCGTCCGGTCGCGCTCGGCCAGCCTGTCTCCGATCCGCTCCGCGCGGCTTCGATTGTCAGGATCCTCGGGGCCGTCCCCGCCCAGGTCGCTGAAGCGGTCCTCCTGCTCCGGCATGTCCGCCAGCCTACGCCCCGCTTCGACGGCGCAGCGCCCGCAGGCGCGGGCGACGCGGGCGCGGCAAGCGCACCCCACGCCGGGCGTCCCAGACCTCGCGGGCAAGCGGGCGGGGGTCCAGGTCGCTCAGGGCGAACGGGCCGTGCTGCTCGGCCCACAAGAGCGCGGCGGGAAGAACGAGCATCACGCCCAGGAGTGAGACCGTCAGGTCGGCCACGGTCACGATGCCGAAGTCGCGCAGCATGCGGATGTCGGATGCGATGAGCGCGGCGAAGCCCGCGATCGCGGTGGTCCCCGAGGCGAGCACGGCCGCCCCTGTCGAGGCGTAGGTGAGCTCGATGGCGCGCCCAGGGCTGGCGCCGCGCTGGCGCTCCTGGCGGTAGCGCGCCGAGAGCAGCACGCTGAACTCCGTCGAGATCGCGATTACGAGCGCGCTGAGCGTGACGGACATCGGGTTCAGGTCCACCTCGAGCGGTCCGGGGAGGAGCCCCAGGATGAACAGGACGCCGCCGGACCAGCCCGTGGCCAGCGCGATCGGGATCAGCGGTACGGCAGCCTCCCGCCGCGACCGGCGCACGGCCAGGAGGACGAGGAACACGGCCGCCAGCGCCACGAGCAGGGTCAGGTCCCGCCGCCATGGCGACGACAGGGATCCGTTGGCCTGCGCCGCGAGCACCGGCAGGCCCACCACTGAGGCCTGCACGCCCCTGGGGGGGTCGAGTCGGCGCTCGATGTCGTCGACCACGTCGTTCTGGCGGTCGAGTGGCATGAGCCGGATTCCGAAGGCCATGTTCGCCGTCTTGCGGTCGGGCGAGACGACGCCCTGGGAGAAGTAGGGCGGTACCGCGTCGAGCAGCTGCCGCACGTTTGCGTTTCGGCCCGCGCCCGTCGCCGAGCTGAACAGGTCCGGCAAGGAGAGCGCAGGGCAGAGCTCGGGTGCGCCCCTGGCGTCGCTGCAGCGCGCTCCCCGCTTGTAACCATGGGCTTTCAGGACGCCCCCTTGGAAGCGGGTCATCCAGGCGACGAGGGAAGGCGTGGTGATGTCGTCGGCTCGAACGGTCACGTCGATCTCACCGGAGACCCCGGTCTCCTTTTGGAGCTCGTTGACGTCACGTAGGGCCTGGAGGTCGGCCGGCACGAGCTCGCGGACGTCGGACACTACGTCGCTCTGGGTGTCCACGACCCAGCCGACCACCGCAAGCGCCAACCCGATCGCCAGCACCTTGCGCGGCCGCTCGAGTGAGGTATGGAGCGCGCGCCAGGAGCGGTCTGCGATCCGCTCGGCGACCCGGCTCTCGCGCAGCGCGACGCCCCACTCGCCCAGCCTGCGGCGCAGTCGTTGAAAGGATGGCGGCAGATCGGCGGGCCTCTGTCTCGGCTCCGCGAAGCGCACCAGGGCGGCGAATCCGGCCGTGAGCGAACAACCCAGGGCCAGCGCTATCCCGAGCACGAGCAGCAGGCCGAAGCCGCGCACCATGGGTACCGGCGAGAGCAGCAGGACCAGGAAGCCGACAGCGGTGGCGAGCCCCGCCGTGGCGATCGTGGGGCCGCCCGCCGACGCGGCGCCTGCCGCGGCCCGCGCGGGGCCCGGGCGGGGGCGCCGCTCCCGCGTCTCGTCGAATCGCGCGTGGAACTGGATCGCGTAGTCGACCGCCAACCCGATCAGCACCGGCAACACGGCGATCGACGCCATGGTCAGGTTGCCGCCCGCGAGGGAGAGCGCGCCGAACGTCATCGCGGCCGCAACAAGCGCGAGAGCGAGCGGCAGCAGCCGCAGCCGGGTCCGGAAGACGAGCGCGAGCGTGGCCGCCATGACCAGCAGCGCGGCCCCGAGCAGGATGAAGATCGAGTGCTGGACCGCGGTGGCGAGCCCCTCCGTGACCACCGGGACGCCGGTGACGATGTAACGGGCGCCGTGGCGTGGCGTGAGCGACCGGTTGCGTGCCACCTGCTTGAACAGCTCGATTGCCCGGCGGCGCTCCGGGTTGCTCAGGTTCGGGCGCATCCGGATCTGGATCAGCGCGGCGTTCTTGCTCGGGAACAGGTAGGCGAACCTGGCCTTTGGCTGTCCCACCTGACCGGCACCGGTGTCGAAGACGAGGGACGACACGAAGTCAGGGCTGTCGATCGACGGCAGCCCCGTGAGCCCGTAGCGGAGCGCGAGCTGGAGCGTCTGCTGCGTGAACTGGGCGGCCACCGCATCGCTCGCCGCCTTCGCCTGCCGCCGCTGCTCCGACGGCGAGGCGCCCCGCCTGGCCGCCGCCTTGCTTGCCTCCCTCGCCGCCTGCGCGGCCTGTCGGGCGTTGGCGTTGCGACGCTTGACGAACTCGTCGGAGATCCGGCCCGCCGCGGTGTTGATGAATGTCCCGGGCCCGAAGACCACCTTCGCCGGCCTGAGGTGGGCGATCTCGGTGCAGCCGGCCGGCAGCTGGCGCAGGCCGCGCGGCGGCACGTTTCCGGACAGACAGCCCTCTAGCCGCAGCAACCGCCCGAGATCGGAGGTCAGCACGGTTCGCTGGAGGTTTCCCTTGACCAGGATGACGACCGCCTCGTCGCCGAAGGTCCTCTTGAACCGCTCGGTCGCCTCGAACGTGGCGGAAGAGCGGTTGACGAGCGTGTCGGTGTCGGCACTGGGCTCGAGCCTCAGCGCCAGACCCGCCCCGATCACCGCGAGCACACCGACCACGGCGAGAACCGCCAACGGCCGCCGGGCGGCAAGCCGAACGATCCCTCCAAGCCGCTCCCCCATTCGAGGGTCAGCTTAGGCCACGGGCTGCCTGCTCACGCCGGGCAAGAGCTCACCGCAAGGCTCCCGGATGGTGCTCCAGGTAGGAGACCAGCGCCTGGATGTCGGTCCCCACGGGCCGCTTTCCCCGCCCGCGATCGCGTAGGACGCTGAAGCGGGCGCCGGTGGCGATCAGCTCGTTTGCGGCCACCGTGTAGAGCCGGTGGGGGTGGAGGGCTCGTCCGCTCGCGTCGGTGACCTCGGTCACGCGCCGCCCGTCGTGGCGGTAGCGGAGCCCGCTTGTATATAGGCGCGTCGTACCGTCGCTCCACTGCTGTTCGAGGAGCTTGCGGAGCTCCTGCCCGCGCAGCCGCATCCGCAGCACCGGGTGCCCGTAGACCTCGATCGCGCACAGATCGGCGTAGGTCACCGGCCCTGCGCGCAGGTCATCGCGCATGTTTCCGGGGTTGACGACCGCGAGGTCGGTGCGCGCGAGGGCGCGCTGGGCCCTTGCCACCACTCGCGCTAGCTCGCCCCGCTCGCGCGACAGGCTGCGGGGGGCGATCGCGACCACGCCGTCGGCCGCCGGCGTCATCCGCCGCGCGTAGCGTCTCACCACCGCCGCCACCGCGTGGTTCGGGACGACCCCGGCGTGGTAGGTGCGCGAGATCTCGGCCGAGGAGCCGACGACCTCTCCGCTGTCGCTGTCCACGGTCAGCTCGACCCGGTCGTAGGCCATGCCGTATGAGTAGGACTGGACCAACAGCTTGCCCCCCACCCTCGTGTTCAGATAGGAGTGGGTGTGGCCGGCGACCACCACGTCGACCGCGTCGCTCATCTGACGCGTCTCGTCCACGACCTCGCCGGCCGCCTTCGCCCCTTCACCCCCGTTCTGGAAGGCACCGGAATGGGCGAGCACGACGATCGCCTCGACCCCGCGACGGCGGAGCTCGGGTATCCAGCGGTTCACCGACTCGGACATGTCGAGGAAGCAGAACCGGCGTGTGAAGCGCGGCAGCAGGTAACGGGGAGCGGTGTCGGTGGTCACGCCGAGGAAGCCGATCTTCACGCCCCCACGCTCGACGATCCGGTAGGGCGGAAGCCGAACCCTGCCTGTGCGATCGACGAGGTTGGCGCTGACGTATGGGAACCGCGCGCGCCGGAGGAGGCCCGTGAGCCGGTCGCCGCCGTTGTCGAACTCGTGGTTCCCGACCGTGCCGACGTCGAACTGCATGCGGTTGATCGCGTCGATTGTGGACGCATGACGGAAGCGGGTGGAGATCAGCGGGGAGGCTCCGTACATGTCCCCCGCGTGGACGCGGATGGTGCGCCCGGGGTGGCTCGCGGCGGCATGGTCGAGGTGTCCCGCGAGCCACGCCGCCCCGCCGACGTCGCCCGACGGCTGGAGATGCCCGTGCAGGTCGTTCACGCCCAGCAGCTGCATCCGCACGGTCCCGCCCCTGGGTCTCTCCTGGGAGGGGCCCGCGGCAGCCCGCAGCCCGAGGAGGGCGACGAGAGCGGCTGCCGCGAATGCGGCGAGGCCCGGAGCCAGGTGACGGCGATCCACGTCGGGAGGGCAAGGTAAGACCGGATCGGCGGCGCCGTGTTACCGGCTTCGGTCCGACGCGTTACGTGCCGGTGAAAGCTCCTGCACCGGAAATGGCTGCAAAACGCGAGGCTATGGGCTGGCGTGGAGCCGCGGGTACACGCCGGGCTCTCCCACCCGGCGTCCGAGCGGCGTCTGCGCCTTGCACGGCGGCGTCGGGACGTTGGCCGGGTCGCCGCCGAAGCCGAACTCGAGGAGGTTCGGGAGGAGCGTCGGGTCTGTCGCGTTGAGGAGGGCCTTGGCCGACGCGGAGAGCGGGAAGGCGGTGTTCGCTCCCGGCTTGCAGAGGTATCGACCGAACACCTGGAGGCCGCTGCGAATCCGCGACAGGCTGCCCGGCTGCGGATACGGGTTCAGGCGGCTCGAGGGGGGCAGGGTCGGGTAGGCGGCCAGGTCCTCCGGACGCAGCCCCTGCAGCAGGCGCAGGTAGTGGACCGGACCGCTCGCGCCCGCCGGCGTGTCGGTGGCCTGCGTCGAGGCCGGGACGTTCGCGAAGAAGGCGCCGATCTCGCGCCTGAAGAACCCGAGGTAGTCGGATATCGGGACGACCTGGCGCAGGAAGGGATCGAGCTGCTCGAGGAGCGGGCGAGCGTCGCCGAGCACTCCCTCGAGGGCCGGCAACCCGCGCCGGGACACCCGGATCAGCGGCCGCAGGTTCCGGAAGAGGGCCTCCAGGTCCGGAGAGATGTCCGCGAGGTCGATCAAGGTGGGGCTCAGCTGGCGGGCCGCCGGCCGGAGCTGAGTCACCAGCGGATTCGTGTTGAGCGCAAAGGGGGTCAGACGCCTCACCGTGCGCCGCGACTCCCGCAGGAAGGTCGGAAGCACCGTGACCGCGTCCGCGAGCGACTCGTTGCGTGCCGCCGTGGTCTCGAATACGCGGTTGGAGTTCGTGACCAGGCCGCTGAGCTGCCCCCGTCGTTCGCTGAGCGCCTCGAAGACGGCGCCTGTGTCGCGCACCAGCCTGCGGGTGGCGCCCAGCTGCCTGTGCAGCACGGCCAGCACCCTGTCGCTGTTCTCGGCGAAGGGATTGAGGTTGGCCAGCGCGTCGTTCAGCGACTGGCCGCGATTGTTGACGCCCCGTCCTTGGTCCTCCAGCCAGATCTGGAAGGCCTTCCGGGTCGGCTCGTCGAAGGAGCGGAAGATCTCGTCGAGCTCGACGGTGGGCGCCACCTGGCCCTGGGCCAGCCTCCCGCCCTCGCCGAGCTTGCCGGAGGACTTGCTGCCCGGGGAGAGCTCGACATAGGTCTCGCCCAGCAGGGTCTTCTGCCGCAGGATCGCTCGCGTGTCGCGCGGGATCGGCGCGTACTTCGCGTCCAGCTCGATCGTGGCGGAGGTCAGGCCGCTCTTTGGGTCCTGCTCCTTCTTAGTCACCTTGCCGACCTTGACGCCGGAGATGCGCACCTCGGCCTCCTGCGCGAGCTGGGTTGCCTCCGGGAACTTCACGGTGACGTGGTAGCCCTCGGGCCTGAGCGGCACAGGCCCCCCGAAGGAGAGCCAAAGGAAGAGCAGGATGCCGAAGCACGACAGCGCGAAGGTGACCATCACGACGATTCGCCCGACGCTGGGCGACTGCTTGATCACCTGTCACCCACCCCCGTCACCTGCATACGACGCTCGACTTCGGGAGGTTCGTCAGCTTCAGGAGCGTTCCCGCCGCCGGCAGCGCCGCCGCCGCGAGCTCGGCGTTGGTCAGGTTGTCGCAGTTGACGAACAGGGTGGTGCGACGGATCGGCCCCTCGGCGTCGGCGATGTTGAACACGAGCGTGCCGAGGTGGCTCACCCAGGAGTTCCAGAACAGGAAGCCCTCCTCGGACCCGCGCGGGTTGAAGGCGAGCATGTTGAGGAGCACGTTGGCCACCTTGAAGGTGCTCGTCAGCCGCGGCGTCGCCACGGCGAGGTCGCGCGCGGCGGGCGCCAGGTTCCGTACGGCGGGCTGCGCCGCACGCGCGAACGGGCGCAGCTGGTTCTTGATGATCGGCGTCGAGCCCCTCAGGAACGGCCGGGTCGCGCGCAGGGCCGGCCCCAGCGCCCGGGCGCCCGGCCTCAGCGCCTGCAGCGTGGGCCCGAGCTCGCCGGCCAGCGTGCTCACCTTGCGGAGGGTCTTCTGGGTCTCTCCAAGTGCGCCGGGGAGCAGCCCCAGCGCCTCGCGCAGCCGCACGTCCTGCCTGGCGATTGCGGCGAAGTTGGCGTTGGAGGAGTCGACGAACGAAGCGAGCTGGGTGTCCTTCCTGGCAACCGCCGTCGTGAGCTCCTGGAAGTTGTGAACGACCCGGCGGAGGTTGTGACGCCGCTTGGCCAGGAGGACGGTTATCCGGCGTGAATCGCGCGTAGTGGGCAGGAAGCGCTTGAACGTCTCGCGCAAGTCCTGCGTGGCGCTCTGACTTGCCCGCTCGTTTCCCTCGCCGGTCTCCGACGGCGCCGTGCCTGCGGCTGATTCATCGCTGAAGGCCTCACCGCCCGCGTTGAGGAGCACCGCCAGATACGCGCGCGCGTCCCCGTCGAGGCTGGAGAGGATCTCGTCGATGTTGACGTCGGGCAACGTGTCCGCGAGCCGGACCTCGCCGCCTTCAGGCATCTTCCCGGCCCTTCGGTTCCCCGGATCGAGCTCTATGTACATGTCCTTGAGGCCTGTCTTCGAGCGGAGCAGCGCGGTGGCGTCGCGGTAGATGGGCGCGTACTTGGGCTTGATGTCCAGCTCCACCACGGCCACCCCGCGCTCGAGGTTGACGTTGCCGATCTCACCGACCTTGACGCCCGCGACGGAGACGCTCTGCCCTTGGCCTGGCGCCACGGCCTGGGCCGTGGAGAGCTCCGCCTTGACGGTGTAGAAATCGGTCCCGACGAACGGCACCCAGCCCGGCAGATAGAAGCGCTCATGCGACAGGATGTAGCCCGCGACGCCGATGGCGATGACCGCCATGAAGGCGATCGCGAGGAAGTCGCGTAGGTGCTTGCGGATCGCACGCCTCACGGGCCGGCTCCAGTCCTCGCCGAGTTCAGGTTCGGGGGGGTGTTGCGATGGCAGCGGAAGCGGCGGTTGTAGGGGGGCCGCCTGCTCGGCCTGGCCGGCCGACTGCCGAGCGGGTTGAGCACGGCGTTGCTGAACGCCTGCGGTGTCCCGGGGAGCGGCGAAGTCTGGACGCCGAGGGCACCGCCGCCCGAGAAGACGCGGGTGTAGTAGCTGTTCCCGTCGAAGCCTGCGCCCTCCCCCGCGAGTCCGACGAGAGACTGGAAGAACTCCTTGTAGTTGGCGATCCCCGAGGTGAACGGCGGGTCGGATATGACCCGTTCACCCGTAGGCAGGATCACCTCGAGAGCGCAGCGGTCGACCAGGTCGACCTGAGGCAGGAGACCGAGCGTGGCGCTGGTCGTCCTCGTCAGGGGCGGGACCGCCCGACGGAGGGCTTGAACCAGGCCCTGCAGCTCGTCCGGCGCGACCAGCCGCCGCGTCTGGGCGATCCATGGGAACCCGGCGTCGATCGTCGGGCCGGTCTCGCGAACGCCTGGCAGGATCTCGCGCGCGAAGGCGCGGGTGGGCGGGAAAGCTCTGTTGAGGCTGTCGAACGCGGGATCCGCCGCATCGAGCACGCGGGGCAGGAGCCGCACGGTCTCGCGTAGGTTCCCCTGCTCACTCGCCAGGGCGCCTGTCGTGACGTCGAGGTTCGTGATCAGGTCCTTGAGCTGCTTCTCGCGGCTGTCCAGGGCGGTCGACACCCTCTGGCCGCTCCGGATCAACTTGGAGAGGTCGTGCAGCTCGGTGCCCAGGAGGGCGTCGTTCACGATCGCGGTCCCCCGCAGCGCGCTGGGTGAGTACACGAGCGTCTGGTTGAGCGCCTGCCCGGCGGTCTCGCCCCGGACGGCGGGATCTTGGTCCTTGTCCTCACCCCGCCGCGGCCGGCCGGCGAGCGCTCCCCCGTACCCCTCCAGCAGCTTCTGGAGGTTCTCGCGCGTGTTGCTCTGCAGCTCGCCGAGGATGTCCTGCAGCAGCACCGGCGAGGCCGTCTGAGTGATCGGGATGGTGTCCCCGTCGTCCACAGTCCCGGTACCCGGCCGGCCAGGGCTGATGGCGACGAAGTAGTTCCCCTCGAGGAAGGTGCGTGGCCGGATCTTGATCTCCGCGTCCCTGTGGATCGGGAGCGCCTTGTCGTTCAGCTCCATCGTCACCTCGGTGGCGTTCGAGTCGCCGCTCGCGGGTCCCACCTTGACCACCTTGCCGACGTCGACGCCGGCGATCCGCACCGGGGAGCGAACCCCGATGTTGTCCCCGTTGGCGAACACCGCCTTCAGCTGGAACGGCCCCCTGAAGGGAATGTCCTTGGCGAAGCTGAAGTAAGAGGCCACGGCGATGATCACGATCGCCACCAGGCCTACCTGGAACGGCGTCAGGCGTGTCCCGCGGCGACTCACCGCTCGCCCCCCGCGCGCGCGTTCGTCCCGACCTGTCCCTGAGTGACCGTCCCCTGGTTTCCGGGCACGTTGCCGATCGCCTGCGCGCCGGGCGTGAACGGCTCGTTCCCGGCCTCGCACTCCCTGGTCTGCCCGGGCGAGGCGGTGTTCGGGTAGGGGTTGTTGTGGAGGAAGTTGCCGGGCGCCGGGCCGTTGGCCGGCGCGCTCGCGGGGCCGCCCTCGTTGTTCGGCCCGTTGGCCGCGACCAGGGCGACGAAGCGCTGCCAGGTCCCGTGCGCGTCGCCGTAGGACAAGAGGCTCGAGACGTTTCGGAACCAGAGCGTTACGTAGTTGCAGGTCGTCTGGACGGGAGTGAGGAAGGCCAGGGTCGGCTTGAGCGATCGGGCCGTCTGGGCCAGTCGCCTGACGCCCGCCTGCGCGAACGGCGACCCGGTCAGGCGGCCCAGCGCTCGGAAGACGCCCTCAAGGCGCGCGTTGAACGGCGGTGTAAGGGGGAGCGTGCGTATGCCCTGCCGCAGCGCGGCCGACAACGCGGGCGCGGAGCGCGGCAGCGTATCCACGCCGGGCTTCAAGTCGCGGAAGAGCGCGGCGCTGTTGCGCAGGAAGGGGCGCTGGCGCGGGAACTCGACGATCCCGGCCTCCTCCGTGGGCGGCGACTCGGAGATCGTTTCCTGGAGGAACGGCCGGGCCACGCTGGCCAGCGCCGCGAAGGTGGTGTCGAGGTTGACGAACAGCGCGGCCTGGGTATCGGCCACCGGCGCGAGCTCCGACGCTGTGTCGCCCAGGCTCTTGACCAGCCGCGAGAGGCGCGTCCGCGGATCCGCGATGACCCGGGCCACCGGCTCGAGGTCGTCGAGCAGCGGACGGAGGTTCTCGATCGCCAGGTTCAGGTCTGTTCCGCGGCCCGCGAGGCCCGTGCCCAGACCGTTTAGGGTCTGCTGCCCTCCGCGTCGCGTGCGAGCGTTGAAGGTGTTGATCACCTCGTTGATCTCGACGGGCCGGGGCCGCGCGCTGCGCAGGGGCAGCACGGAGCCCGGCCTCAGGCCCGCCTTGGCGGTCCCCGGCGTCAGCTCCACGTACTTGAGCCCCAACACGGACCGCGGGCGCACGAGGACGGTGGTATCGACCGGCAGAGGCTGGATGTCCTTGTCCAGCTTCAGCTTGAGCTCGGCGGTCGCGTCGCCGCTGTCAGTCGGGACCGGGTTGATCTCGGAGACCGTCCCGACCCGGGCGCCGCCTATGTTCACGTCGTTCCCCTTGACCACGTTGGCGGCGGAAGGCAGCCGCACCGTCAGGTCGTAAGTGGGCACGAAGGGCAGGCCCGAGTTCGCGTTGTAGGCCAGGAAGACGGCGATGATCGCCACGAGGACGGTCACGGCGCCGACCAGCAGGGGGCTGGCGGCGATCGAGCCCGGGCCGCGCCGGGTCATCGGTCGCCCCCCAAGAGGTAGTCGAGCATCGGCTCGCGCTCGCGCTGCAGTGTCGGCGAGGGGCTCCGGGCCTGCCGCTGCAGGCGCGCATGGTTCTCGCGCCGCTGCCGGTCGACGGAGGAATCGCTACGGCCGCCCGAGCCGTCGAGCAGCCTACTCCTCGCAGCCCTCCCTTTGGCCCCCGGCCTGGGCTTCTTCGCGGCGGCACGGTACCCCGCGAGTGGGTGCTTTGCCGCGGTGGTGGCGGGCGGGGTCGTGAAGTTGGCGTTGCACTCCTCCACGCTCGCCGTCGCGTAGATGCCGCAAGCCAGCTTCGCGATCAGCTCGGTCCGCAGGTAGTGGCCGAGCTGATCGAAGCCGTTGATCGAAAGCGACTGGTAGAAGACGTAGTCGAGGAAACGTTCGAGGCCACCGGTCTCGTCGAGGCTCGCGGTGAGGTCCTTGAGGTTTGCGGAGACGGGGCGGGCGTCACTGGCGAAGCGGCGCAGGTTGCGGGTGAGCGGCCGGGCGGACACCACCGCCGGACGCCCCACCGCGGCCGCCCTGCCGAGGCTTCGCACGGCCGGCAGCGCCGCGCTCGAGAACGGCCCGAGCTGCTCGATCACGCGGTTCGTCGCCGGCGCAGCCCGACCAAGGTCGTCTACTACCGGTGAGGCCTGGTCGGCGAATGCACCGAGGTCGCTCATCAGCGGACGCAGCTGGCGCAGGAAGCCCGGCAGGCGCTCGATCGAGCGCTCGATGTCACCGCTGCGCTCGGCGCTCGCCCGCGCCGTCGCGTTCCCCTGCTCGATGAAGTCGGCGACCCGGGCCTTCTCACGCGCGAGCGGCGCGAGCACCGTGTCGGAATCCCGGGCCAGCTTGGCGAGCACCCGGTTCTGCCGCGCGAGCGTGGCCAGGATCTTGTCGGTCTCGCGGAACGCCGGGTTGGCACGGTGGATCACCGCGTTCAGCTCTCGCCCACGGCCGGCCAGCCCCGTGCCGAGCTCGTTGACCAGGATCGTGAGACGCTGCCGGAACGGCAGCCGCAGGGTGTTGTTGACGATGTCGAGGTCGACGGGGGAGCTGGTGTTCGTCACCGGCAGCAGGTGCTGGCCCTTCCCGGCCCCATCCAGGATCTTCTTCAGCGCGCCGCCTCCCTGCGCGGTTCCCGGCTGGCACTCCACCGACTTCTCGCCGATGAAGGTCGCGAGCACGATCGTGCAGCGGGCGTTGCGCCGGAAGGGCGTGAAGCGCCCGTCGTCGATCCTGAGCACGAGCGCCGCCTTCTTGCCGGGCGCCACGTCCATCGACTCGACCACGCCGACCTTCGCCCCCGCGACCTTCACGTCGCCGCCCAGCGCGACGGCCGCCGCGTTGTCGAATATGGCGCGGACCTCGTAGCCACCGCCGCCGCCGGCCCCCGCGCCCGTACCGAACGCCACCAGCAGCGGCAGGGCAAGCGCGAACGCGACGATGACTATCAGGCGTCTCATGGGCCGGGTGGGACCGCCGACCGGTCGCAATCGGGAACGGGGAACGGCGTGGATCCGTCGGGCGACGGCGCCACGGCGCTGCCCGGGCAGTGCTTGACCAGGTCCGCGAGGCCGGACAGCCGGTTCGAGCCCGGGGGCAGAGGCACGAGCTGACCCCCGCTATAGGCGAACGGGGCGATCAGCGGCGAGATCTTCGCGAAGTGCCCGTTGGCGTCATAGGAGGCCGCGCTCTGGCCGTAGTCCTTGAACCAGCCCACGAGCTCCGGCGTGTAGACGCGCGCGTACCGGACGACCGGCTGCCCCCGGCGCAGGGTGCGAACCGCGCGCGGGAAGACCCTGGACGTTTGTCGTTCGAGTTGCGGCTGCATTGCCGTCAGCTCGGTCAGGTCATTTCCCCTTCCGGGACTGCGAACCAAGGCGCTGAGGTCGTCGACCGTGGGCTTCGTGTCGGCAACGAGCGGCCGAAGGTCCCTCAGGAAGCGGGCGAGATTTCTCGTCGCCGGCTTGGACGCGTTGACCACGGGGTCGAGATCGTCAAGCGTCGAGCGCAGGTTCACGAACGTGGTGTTGGCCTTTCGCAACGTCCCAGGGAGAAGGACCAGGGCGCGGTCGAGGGCCGCGTTCTCGTCGCCGATGGCCGCGGTGGTCGCGTTCGCGTTACCAACGAGGGAGGCCAGGTCGTCACGGCGCTCGGCGAGCCCGCCGACCACTCCCGCGGTATCGACTACGAAGCGCTCGAATACCCTCTGGTCGAGCGCCACCTCGCGGGTCAGCCGGGAGGTCGCCGCCAACGCCGGGCTCAGATACTTGATGCTCTCGCTCGTCTCCCGGGAACGGCCGGAGTAGTAGGTCGCGGACCCTTGAACTACCTGCTGGAGCGCCTTGCGCGCTCTGGGGGTGAGGGAGTCGAAGAGCTGGTCGAGCTCCACCGGCGAGCTCGTCCGGTCGGCGCGTACGCGCCCGCCGTCGGGAATCTCCGGCGCGTTGTTGGGTCCCGGTCGAAGGGAGACGTAGCGGCTGGCGGTTCCGGGCAGGGAAGTGAGACGGATCTCGGCGCTCGTGCCCTGATGGAGGGGGGCGACGCTGTTGTCGACCGTCATCGAGATCTTCGCCTGGCTCGAGTCGGTCAGCTCGACGTCGGTGATCGTGCCGGCCGTGTGCCCGCCGACCTGCACCGCGTCGCCCTTGACCAGAAGGCTCGCGTTCTGGAAGTAGGCGGAGACCTTGTAGTCGCCACCGCCGCCGAACATCAGCAGGGCGAGCAACGCGACAACGGCTATCAGCCCCGCCAGGGCCGCAACCCTGGCAACGGTGGAACCCCGCTCGCTAGCGAGCGGCTGGCGGACCCTTCCCTCTGGTTTGCCTGGGTGCAAGCGCGGCCAATCGCCCGGCGCCTCCTGCGCGGGGGCAGTATCCCATCACCGTCTGCGGCTCGCTACCGGCTTAATCCGGCCTTAAGTGCCGGCCGTGAGAGCCGGTACCGGCCAGGTGCGTGCTGAGCCGGATTTGCAGCTCACATGCGAGGCCCATTCAAGCCACCGAGCCGGTTGTCTACCGGGTCAGGATATTGATGTCCAACGCGGTCTCGGCCTGCTGCGACCACCGGAAGACCAGGTCGTCGTTCTGGTTGTTCCAACGCCTCTCTAACCAACCACGCTCGGCGAGCCCGTGACAAGCGGTGAAGTCGTCATCCGTCGGTCTGAAAGCCTTGCCCTCCTGCTGCGCGGCCCAGGCGAGCGCCAGTACCTCGAGCTCGGCCGAGGTGAATGGCTCGGGTTCACTCATGCGTTCTCCTTGTTCGTGGCGCGGGGGACGGCGACCCCATGGAATGAACGGCCGCCGCCGCCCTCTACTCACGGAGCTACCCCGGGCGCCGGTGGCTAGCCGTGACGTGCTCTCGACGCACTTCTTGCCGCGGTCCGACGAGCCGGCGGCCGAGCGCGCGGGGGAGGCGCTTGCCTCTGCGCGTTAGCGAGCCGGGAGCAAACCGGCCGGAAACCCGCCTGTAGAGCGGCAGACTGGCTAACCGAGCCTTATTCCATCCCGAGAGGCCCTTGGGCCTCACCGGAGAGGAACTGCCGCACGAAATGATTGTCCGAGTTGAAGAGCTCGCTGGCCGGTCCCGACTCCACGATCCGCCCCTTCCAGAGCACCGCGATGAAGTCTGCGACCCGGCGCGCGGACATGATGTCGTGCGTGATCACCGTGTACGCGCCGCCGTTCTCCTCGTGAACCTCCTGGATCAGCTCGCAGAGCAGCGCTGTCCGCACCGGGTCGAGGCCGGAGTCGGGCTCGTCGAAGAGCACGATGTCCGGGTCGAGCACGAGCGCGCGGGCGAAGCCCGCACGCTTGCGCATCCCGCCGGAGAGCTCGTTGGGCATCTTGTCCATCGCGCCCGAGAGCCCGACCTCCTTGAGCCGGCGGTTGACGATCTCGCCGATCTCCTCCTCGCCCTTGTCGGTGTGCTGCCGAAGCGGGAACGCGGTGTTGTCGAAGACGTTCATCGAGCCGAACAGCGCGCCGTCCTGGAACAGCACGCCGAACTTCTTGCGCATCTCGAACAGCTCGTCGTCAACCATGTTCGGCACCGACTCGCCGTGCACGAGCACGTCGCCCTCGTCCGGGTAGAGCAGCCCGACCATGTGCTTGATGCAGACCGACTTCCCGGTGCCCGAGGGGCCGAGGATCATCGAGATCTGATTCTCGGGTAGCCCGAGGTTCAGGCCGTTGAGGATCGTGTTGCGGCCGAAGGACTTCATGACGTCGATGAACTCCACGGCGTCCGTGGACCCGTGCTCGCGCTTCCTGCCGGAGTGCCAGTAGTAGGGATGCTCGCCCTCGCGGGTCTGCGCGACGATGTTCTCGGGGATGTCCTCGTCCCTGGGAGGCGGGGGCTCGTCGGTGACCCGCGTCTCCTGCTGAGGCTGGTACTGCTCGCCTTCGTGCGTCTCCTGGGGAGCCTCCGCGACTTGTGTTTCCTCGGTCGGCGTATCCGACGGCGCTGTCTCCTGTGTCCCCGGGTCTCCCGGCGACTGGTGAGGGCGGCTCTCCTGCGGGTCTTCCGCCCCGCCCTCTCGCTCCAGGTCCGAGGGCTCCAGGGGCCTCCCCCACTGCGGGTCGTTGCGCTTCTCCTCGTCTGCCATTCCTCGCTCTCCCTGACTCTACTGCCCGGGGCCTCAGCCTCCGATCGGCGCTCTTGGGTTAGATCCCCAGAAGATCTGCGTGCCAACCATGCCCACGATGTGGACCATCACCGTGTTCAGCACCATCGACTTGGCGGTGGCCGTGCCCACCCCCACCGGGCCGCCCGAGGCGGTGTAGCCGTAGTAGCAGCCCACCAGCACGATCACGGTGGCCATGGCCATGCCCTTGATCAGGCTGTAGAAGAGGTCGGGGGGGTTCTGGAACATCCAGAAGATGAGGAAGAAGCCGCCGCTCGAGACCTCCCCGATCTGCTGCACCACGGCCAGGTAGGAGGCGAAGAAGCCCGCCCCCACCGCGGCGATGTACATGAACGGCAAGACCATCCAGGCCGCCAGGAGCCGGGTCGAGCAGAGGAAGGTGAGCGAGGAGATGCCCATCACCTCGAGCGCGTCGATCTCGTCCGAGATCCGCATCGCCCCGATCTCCGCCACGAGGCCCGTGCCCACCTTGGCCGACATCATGTAGCCGAAGGCGTAGGGCATGATCTCGCGCAGATCGCACCAGGCCGAGAACACCCCGGCGTAGGCGGGGGCCCCCACCGAGCGGTTGAAGTAGGCCCCCTCGATGCCGCAGGTCAGGCCGAGGATGAAGGCCAGCCCCCAGATCACGAGCGCCGAACCCAGGATCAGGATGCCCGCCTGGCGCAGGGCCTCGCCGAAGAACTTCATCACCCGCAGCGTGTAGACCTCGCCCAGGACCCGGGCGCAGAACTTGGCGATGTCGCCGAACGAGGCGATCCAGTCCTTGGGTACGGCCAGCCAGCCCATGGCTACTTGATCACCGAGATCTCGGGGTGGGTGGCGAGCAGCGTCTGGGTGAACACGTAGTTGAAGGCGAAGATGCCGAGGAAGGCGATCACCACCCCCTGGTTAACCGCCCGGCCCACCCCCTCGGCACCGCCCGAGGCGGTCATCCCCTTGTAGCAGGAGACGATCGCGATGATCGCCCCGAACAGGGTGGTCTTGACCACCGAGCCCCACAGGTCGGTGGTGGAGGCGTTGTTCAAGAGGGTGGCGAAGAACGGCCCCAGGGGGGCGTTGAAGGTGAGCGTGGCCAGGACGCCGCCGAAGATGCCGAAGATCAGGGCGTAGATGTTGAACAGCCCGGTCACCACCATCAGCGACAGAAAGCGCGGCACCACCAGGTTCTTGATCGGGTCCACCCCCAGCACCTGCAGGGCGTCGAGCTCCTCGCGGATCTTGCGCGCCCCCAGGTCGGCGGTGATCGCGGTGCCCCCCACCCCGGCCAGGATGATCGCCGTCACGAAGGGGCCGAACTCGCGGATCGTGGCCAGAACGAAGAAGCCCCCCAGCCGGTCGATGGCCCCGAACAGGACCAGGAAGTTGCCCGCCTGCAGGCCCGGGGCGCCGTAGCCGAAGGCGATCGTGGAGATCGTCAGGGGCAGCCAGCAGAGCCTCAGCATGAACAGGAACTGCTGCACGAACTCGGTCCCGTAGGGGTAGGGGGGCCGGACCGCCGAGACCAGCGTCTTGCCGGTCAGGATCATCATGTCCCCCACCTGCTCCAAGAGGTTCTTGGTCGGCAGGAAGACTCGGTCGGCTGCTGCTCGGACCACTCGGTTCTTTCTCCTCCCCGGGTGGGCGGACGCCCCTCGCGACAGGGAAGCCTACGCCATGACCGTGACTGCTGCCAAGGGGGAACCGGCAGTCGTGGGTACCCCTCCGGCCCCCTGACAACTGGCTCGCGGGCGCCCATGCCCGTGGTATGTTCGGCCCGCTTTGGAGGCGAGGAGAGCGCACGGACGGCGGCCCCGCCGTCACGCGGCGGTGGCAGCTTGCCTGAGCCTGTCGGCGGCGCTCGGATTCACCGCCTGCGGAGGCGAACGCCAGGACGAGAACGAGCCGAAGGGCAACTTCCCGGTCGAGGTCGTAAACGCCACCTTTCCCAGCAACCAGAAACTGGCCAAGCGCTCGAACCTGGTGATCAGGGTCCGCAACGCCGGCGACAAGACGGTCCCGAACATCGCCCTCACGGTGAACGGCTTCGACGAGCGCAAGAAGAACCCGGACCTGGCCGACCCCACGAGGCCGGTCTTCGTGATCAACGGCGTACCGACGGAGATAGGCGGCTTTCCGGAGTCCAAGGACGCCTCGCCGCCGGGCTGTGACACCGCCTACGTCAACACCTGGGCCTGCGGCCCTCTGAACGTCGGCAAGGAGAAGACCTTCAGGTGGAACGTCACCGCCGTGAGGGCGGGGCCCTACAGAATCCGCTACACGGTGGCGGCCGGCCTCAACGGAAAGGCCAAGGCCGTCGACAGCAGCGGCGCCCGGCCCGCCGGCCTGTTCACGGGCAGGATCTCGAACAAGCCACCCCAGAGTCGGGTAGCAGACGACGGCACGAGCGTCGTCAGCGGAACCCGCTAGGCCGCTTCTCGTAGCCCACGCACTCGCGAACGGGAAGGCGCGGGTACTTGGGAAACCGCTCGTCGGTCCTCGAGCGAAGGCACATCGAGAACACGCTGCCGCGACCGCTCTTCACGAGCTTCTGGTGACGGCAGCTGTCGCATAGTCCAGCGTCCATCCCCCGATCTTGACGGGGACGGATGCCCGAGGGGGCGGCCGCGCGGCCTCGGCGCGCGCAATGCGCGAGCCCGCCTCGAGGCGGGCGGGCTCCGGTCTTCCCGCTCGCCGGCCCGGCTACTGTGCGCTCGAGACCGTGCGAGCTGCCTTCGGCCAGCGATGGGCGGGCTCGCCCCTGGATCGACTTCGACTCCGAGGAGGAGGCAGATGCCTGAAGACACGGCCCCCCAGGGGGGCAGCGAATCCCCCGCGCAATCCCTCTCGCCACGCACGCGGCCGAGCCGGGCAGGATGGGGTGGAGCGAGCAGATCAAGGTGATCGGCGGGCTGGTCGCCGTCGCCGTTGGTGTCGTTGCGGTGATGGTCATAACGCTCGTCGCTCTTGCCAAGGACAGCCAGACCGCCGGCACGATCGCGAGCGCCGCGGGCGGCGTGATCGCCTCGATCGTCGGCGCGTTCTTCGGCGTCAAGTTGGGGACGGACCAGAGCCGCAACGCCGCAGAGGGGGAGCGAAAGCAGGCGGCCAAGGCCGCGGTCTTCGCGGCTCACGTGCCGCCTGACAAAGCGGACAGGGTCCTGGGTATGGCCGAGTCGATCGCGAGCGGGAGCGTTCCGCCCGAGGCCGGCGGCCAGCGCTGATCGCCCTGGACCCGTCTCCGCCAGGATGGGTCGGCCCACCGTGGAGCCTGCTCGAGCCTTCGCAGCGGTCTGGGCGTGATCACAGGAAGCACGGCCGGACGTGGCGATGGCGGTGTCGCTCGCGGTTGCGGCACCGGCGAGCGCGTTCTCGTTCGGCAGCTTCATCACGCAGGGGAACGCCGCCGCCGGCTGGGTGGACGAGCCAAGCGCTCCGCCCGGAGCAACCGACGGGGGGTCGATGCTACTCGTGAACGGAAGCCGGGCGACGGACTTCGATGACGCGGCGCGCGCCCTTTTGGGACTTCGCACCGACGCCTGACACCAACCCGCCGAGCTTCGACTACGAGACGACGACCGCGGGCCGAAGCGAGGGATCGGCGCGTCTCCTCATCAGGTTCAGCGACGGTGGCAAGGGCGAGCTTAGGCCCGTGACGCTGGTCGCTGACCAGTGGACGCACGTGAGCGGCCTGGCCTCGGACTGGGATACGACCGGCGGTACTTGCGGGAGCCAGACGTAGTTTGGCGTGACCAATTCGCAGGTACTGGCCTGTCACGTGGAGCAACGATCATCGGGATGGAGGTGCTGAACGACAGCGCTGGAGGTATCCCGGCGGCTTCGAGGTCCTGGTCGACAACATCACCTACGCTGGACAGACCATCTCGAAGCACGCACCCCCGGCGTTGGGAACGAACGTCAACGTGACGCGGTCTCGGGGTCGGTCAACGTGCGCGTGGGCGCGCCTAACATCGCCCGCCTCGAGGGAACCGACAGCCTGCCGGTGGGAAGCACCGTCGACACCCGCCGGGGCCATGCGCAACTGGTCTCCTCCCGAGGGCGCCGTACCCAAGCAGCCAACTTCACGGGCGGGATCTTCAAGGTCAAGCAGTCCCGCAGGCGCCGCGCGCGGCCTCACGGACCTAGTCCTGAGCGGAAACCTCCCGGGCTGCTCGACCCGCGGCGCGGGGCTGTCCAGCGCCCGAGGTGATGAGCGGGCGGAGATGGCGAGGCGCGCCGGCGGCGGCGCCTGTGGGGCCGGGCCGGGGGCAATTCCGCACCCGGGGTCGCTATTCGTCGGGCTTCGTGCGGGGTACCAAGTGGCTGACCGCAGACAGCTGCAGCGGGACGCTCACGGTCGTTCGCCAGGACGTTGTGGCCGTGCGAGACTTCCAGCGCAAGAAGACGATCCTCGTGCACGCGGGCGGGCGCTACTTCGCGGAGAAGAAGAAGTAGCCGGAGGTCAGCGGGGAGGCGGCGGCCGGAGCTCCGGCACGGGCCGCGCGATCACAACCCGGGCCGTGTCGCCGCCGAGGATGCGGTTGCGATAGTCGAATTTCGTAGAGCTGTCGCCGCCTAGTCGTGGCGGCGCGGCGCGGTCGTGGGGGCGGGGCGCAGCGGCGGGGACCTGGGCTCATTGAGGCCCGTATATCGGGCCTGAAAGAGCCCAGCCCGGGAGGCCGCGCCGGGGCCTGGGTGGAACCGAGCCCGACCTGACGGACAGAGTGCTGCGCGGGCGCGGCGACCGTCCCCCAGTCAGCCGGCTAGCGAGGCTCGATCGGGGTGAGCAACCCCTCGTTCAGGCTCGCGGCCCAGACGCGTCCCTCGCCCACCCCCAGCCCGAAGGGCATGCCGCGCACGCGGACCTCCTCCTCCACTTTCCGGGAGGACGTGTCGATCTTCACCACCAAGGCCGCCCCCGCGCAGGTCACCCACACGCCCCCCTCGCCCGCGCGTACCTCGCGGGGGTTGTCGGGCGTCTTCACGCGCGCCACCGCGCGGGCGGAGGACGGATCTACGACCACGACCTGATCGCTGTCGCTGGCGGACACCCAGAGGTGTCCCGCTGCAAAGGCGATACCGCGCGGCGAGCCGTCGATCCGGACTTTCGCCGACGGCGTGCCGGTTGCCGGATCGAGCTTGGCCACGGCGCCGTCACCGCTCACAGTGACCCAGGGAGCCCTCCCGTCGAAGGCGAGCTGGATCGGCTCGGACCCCACGCTCGTCGTCCGCGGCGGCCCCCCTCCGGGGTCGATCCGCGTCACGCTCCCGGCGCCGCTGTTGGCCACCCAGACGGCGTTCCTACGGGCGAGTATGCCCTCCGGGGCGTCGCCCACCGGCACCTTGCCCACCGCCTCTCCGGTCCGAGTGTTGACCCGGCTCACGTCGTCGTCGTCCGTGTTGGTCACCCAGACCGTTCCGCCGGCCACGGCGACGCTGTCGGGGTTGGCGCCGACCTGTGTGGCGCTGGCCACGCTCCGGGAGGCGGGGTCTACTCGTAGGAGGGTCCCGCGATTCTTGTTGGCCACCCACACTGATCCCGCCCCAACCTCGACTCCGTCCGCGCCCCTGCCGACGTCGATCGGGGAGAGGGCGCGCGGCGACCCGCCGCCAGAGCCGCGCCGCCCACCCTGCTCGTCCGAGCCGCCCGCTAACACCAAGACGGCGACGGCAACCACCGCAACAGCCGCGGCGACAGCGGCGATCACGCCCAGGCGCCGGCGGGACGCTGAGCGCAGGCGCCGTGTGGGGCCGGTTGGCGGACCGGCCGGCGGGGGTGCTGGAGCGGCCGGCCCGGGAGCGGTCACCTCGGGAGGGGTGGGACCCTGAGGGGCCGGCCCGGGAGCGGTCACCTCGGGAGGGGTGGGACCCGGAGGGGTCGGCCCGGGGGCGGTCGCCTCGGGAGGGGTCGCCTCAAGAGGGGTCGCCTCAGGAGGGGTCGGCCCCGGGGCGGTCGCCCCGGGGGTCAGCCGAGTAGGAGGCTCGAGCGGACCAGGCGGCGCTGGCTGGGTCGGCGCTGTCACGTCGCCCGCGAGCGCCTCGGCGAACTCGTCTGCGGTGTCGTAGCGGTCATCGGGGCTCTTTGCCATCGCCTTGGCCGCGACCGCCGCAAGCCCCTCCGGCACCTCGGGACGCAGGTCGCGCGCCGACGGCACCGGCTCATTCATGTGCGCGTACATCTTCGCCACGTCGCTGTCCTTCGGGAACGGGACCCGCGCCGTGAGCGTCTCGAACAGGACGCAGCCGAGCGCGTAAAGGTCGGAGCGGCCGTCGCCGCCCCCCGTCTCCAGCCGCTCCGGCGCGATGTAGTCCAGCGTGCCGACCACCGAGCCGACCCTCGTCAGGGCCGTCGTGCTGCCGAGATCGCGGGCGATGCCGAAGTCGGTGAGGTAGGCGTGCTCGCTTCCGCCGCTCCGCTCGATGAGAACGTTCGCCGGCTTCACGTCGCGGTGGATCAGGCCGCGCCGGTGGGCCGCCCCCAGCGCCTCGGCGAGTTGGCCCACGATCCTGGCCGCACGTCGCGGATCCAGCGCCCCCTCCGAGTCGATCAGCGCCCGCAGGTCGATGCCCTCGATGAATCGCATCACGAGATAGAGGAGGTCCTCGGTCTCCCCGGCGTCGTAGACCGGAATCACGTTGGGGTGCTCGATCGACGCGGCCAGCAGCGACTCGCGCTTGAACCGCTCCCTGAAGTCGGGGTTGCCGGCCACCTCTGGGGCGATGAGCTTCACCGCCACCCTGCGACGGAGCGATTCCTGCGTCGCCCGGTACACCACGCCCATCCCTCCCCGGCCGATCACCTCCTCGATCCGGCAGCCGGCTACGACGGACCCTGGAGCGGACTTGGCCATGTCGCCTTTATATAAGCGCGAATCCGGTTGCCTAGACCTGACGCGCGCCCGTGCCGGGAACGTAAGTGAGCGAGCGGCGGCCTAGGCGGTAACCTCGTCGGCCGCCAGCTGCTCGCCCTCCTCCTCGACCGTCCCGCTGGACGGCTCCTGCTCGGGCGGCAGCTCTCCGCCGCGCTCGGTGCCGGCGATCAGCTCGTCGGGCTGCTTCCGGTCCGGGACGAAGCCGGACTTCATGCCGAAGTAGACGGCCTGCGGATGGTGAGCCACGAGTGCCACGGTGGACTGCTCGGGCTCCACGGCGTGGCCGCTGGACAGCGTCATCCCGACCTCCTCGAGCCTCAGCAGCCGCCACACCTTCTCGTGCTCGGACTGGTCCGGGCAGGCCGGGTAGCCCCAGGAGTACCGGCGACCCTGGTCGAGGTCGATCCCGAGCCCGCGCCGCACATCGGAGTGAAGCCACTCGGCGAGGCCCTCCGCGGCCTGCACGCCGAGACCGTGGACGAAGAGCTGCTCGGAGAACTCGCCCTCGCGCTCGAGCCGCGCGATCAGCTCGGTGACCTCGGGCCCCACCGTCACGCCCTGAAGCGCGACCACGTCACGCTCGCCGGAATCGACCGGCCGGAAGAAGTCCGTCAGGCAGATGCGGTCGTGCCTAGGTTGGCGCGGGAAGACGAGCCGCTCGAGCTCGCGCTCGGGATCCTCCGGGTCATAGACGATCAGCTCGTTGCCGTCGGCGTTGCACGGGAAGTAGCCGAGCCGAGCGCGCGGGTGCAGGTAGTCCTCCTCGCGCCACATGCGCTCCAGCTTCGGGGCGAAGCCCTCGTCCCGACCGTCGCCCTCGACGATCTTGCGCCACTCCTCGCCCTTCTTGCCGCGCCCGCCCCAGTGGAGCTTGAACAGGACGTGCCTGTCCAGGTACGGGAAGACCTCGTCGAGCTCCACGTCGACGTCGCGAACGCCGAGGAACGGGGGCTTGGGGACCGGGTTGTCGGTAGGCGCGCTCGAGCGAACGGAGTCGTCCGTGACCGGGGGGGCGTCATCCTCGACCTCGGGCTTCTCACGCAGCTGCCTGGCCTCCTCGCGAACCTTGTTCCGGAGCGCCGCGCCGGCCTCCTCGTCGATCAGCGCGTCCACCGTGTCGAGCCCCTGGAAGGCGTCCTTGCAGTAGAACACGCCCGCCTCGTAGACCTCGTCGGAATCCTTGCCCCTCGGGTAGAGGATGCGGCGGCCGAAGTCGCGGTTGATGGCGGCGCCGCCCACCAGCACGGGGAACTCGAGCCCGCGCTCGTGCAGCTCCTGGACGCAGGTCGGCATCTGCTTGGAGGTCGACACGAGCAGCGCGGAGAGACCGATCGCGTCCGCCTCGTGCTCCACGGCCGCGTTGATGATCGCGTCTACCGGGACCTGCTTGCCCAGGTCGATCACGGTGTAGCCGTTGTTGGTGAGGATGGTATTGACGAGCGACTTGCCGATGTCGTGCACGTCCCCGAACACTGTGGCGATCACGACCTTGCCTTTCGTGTGCCCCTCGATCCGCTCCAGATAGTTCTCGAGCCGGGCGACGGCGCGCTTCA
>Ga0126313_10000236_pt1 | contig 24987 bp, 22 predicted proteins | sample Plot105A_FD_89954 | JGI IMG/M metagenome (GOLD analysis project Ga0126313, IMG submission 89954) | Serpentine soil microbial communities from UC McLaughlin Reserve, CA, USA - Plot105A | ecosystem: Environmental > Terrestrial > Soil > Grasslands | place: USA: UC McLaughlin Reserve, Lake County...
ACGTGGTCGTCGGTGGCGCCGTCGCCGTCGGGATCGACGGCGCGCTCGAGGCCCGCGATCAGCTGGTCGGAGATCGCCACGTCCTCGAGGCCGGCCCCCTGGGTCGCGGGCTGGAGGCCCGCGACCCGGATCGGGAGCACGCGCTCGCCCGCGGCGGCGAGGATGCCCGCGAGCGCCGTGCCGCTCGATTCGCGCCGGCCGCCGCGCGGGTCGCTCGCCGGCGCCGGGTCGTCGTCGCCGTCGACCGCGTCGTAGCCGCGGTCGAGCCGGCCCTCGAGCAGCGGATGCGAGGCGTCGACGCCCGTGTCGAGCACGGCGACGGACGCCCCGCCGAGCGGCGCGGCGGCTGCCGGCGGCCGCATCCCCGGGATTCGGGCCCGCTCGCTCGAAGCCGGATAGAAGCGGCGCACAGGCTGCGCTCGGACGCCGAGCGAGGGCAGGTCGGCGAGGTCGCTCGTACGGACGGTGGCGGCGAAGCCGTCGAAGGTCCGCGTGAACGTGATGACGTCGGAGAGCCGGATCCCGCGCGCGCCGAGCGCCGAGCGCAGCGCTCCCGACTCGTCCTCGAGCGACCGCACGTACGCGCGCTGGTCGCCGAGGTCGGCGATCCCGGCCGCGCCGAGCGCGGGCCGCGGCAGCGCCACGATCACGCGCGTGCCGCGGCCGCTCGGCTCGCGCGGGGAGCGCCCGTCGAACGGGACCGCGTCGGCGAGCGCCGGCGGTGGCGGCGAGCCGCCGCCGGCGAGCAGCACGACGGCGACGATCAGCCCCGCGAGCAGGGCGCCGGCGATCGCGAGCCGCTCGCGCGGCTGGCGGCGGACGACCTCGACGGCAGCGGCGAGCCGCCCGCGCACCGCGCCGACGAGGTTCGCGCCCGCGCCCGCGACCCCGGCGCGCTCGAGCGGCTCGCCCGGCCCGGCTTCGACCGGCTCGTCTCGCCCGGCTTCGACCGGCTCGTCCGGCCCGGCTTCGACCGGCTCGGCTTCACCGCTCGCGACCGGCTCCTCTCCCGCGCCCGCGACCGGCTCCGCCCCCGGGGCCTCCGCCTGCTGCTCGCGCGGATCGGACACGACTCAAGCGGCGCGGCGGCGGCCGGTCGCGTACGCGTCCAGCGCGAGGTACGCCGGGAAAGGGATCGGGTCGACCCAGCGCGCGGCCGAGGCGATCATGGCCGCGTTGTCGGTGCAGAGCTCCGGCGGCGGCACCTTGATCTCGACGCCGAGCCCCGCGGCGCGCTCGCGCAGCCGCCGGTTCGCCGCAACGCCGCCGCCGATCGCGAGCCGCGCGCCCGGCTCGGCCTCCAGGGCGCGCTCGACCCGCGCGATCAGCGCCTCGACGATCGCGTGCTCGAAGGACGCCGCCAGGTCCGCCGCGCGCCGGCGCGTCTCCGCCTCGCCCAGCTCGCGCACGGCATACAGCAGCGCCGTCTTGAGGCCCGCGAACGAGAAGTCGAGCCCCGGCACGCCCGCGGCCGTCGGGAACGCGAACGCGGCCGGATCGCCGGCCAGCGCCAGCCGCGACAGCGCCGGCCCGCCCGGATACCCGAGGCCGAGCAGCCGCGCCCCCTTGTCGAACGCCTCGCCGGCGGCGTCGTCGAGCGTCCGGCCGATCACCTCGTAGCCGCGGTGGTCGGTCACGCGGGCGAGCAGCGTGTGGCCGCCGGACGCGATCAGGCAGAGGAACGGCGGCTCGATCGGCTCGGGGGCGAGGAAGTTCGCCGCCACGTGGCCCTGGAGGTGGTCGACCGGCGCGAGCGGCAGCCGCCGCGCCGCCGCCAGCCCCTTCGCGGTCGCTACACCGACCAGCAGCGCGCCGACGAGCCCGGGCCCCTGCGTGACGCCCACCAGCGTGACGTCGTCCAGCTTGCAGCCCGCCTGGCGCAGCGCGTCGTCGACGACCGCGTTGACGAGCTCGAGGTGATGCCGCGAGGCGATCTCCGGCACGACCCCGCCGAAGCGGTCGTGTACGCCCTGGGAGGAGACGACGGACGACAGCACCCGCCCGGCGTCGGTGACGACCGCCGCGCAGGTGTCGTCGCAGGAGGTCTCCAGCGCGAGGATCAAATCGGCGATGCGTTCGGCACGTCGTCGAGCGAGCCGCGCAGCGTCGCCGGCGTGCGCCACATGATCACGGCGTCCTCGCCGTTGTCGGCGTAGTAGCGCCTCCGCAGCCCGGCGCGGCGGAAGCGGAAGCCCTCGTAGAGCGCGAGCGCGGCCTCGTTCGAGCGCCGCACCTCGAGCGTGTAGTGCGCGTCGGGGTCGTCGACGCGCTCGAACAGCCGCCTGAGCAGCGTCGAGGCGATCCCCTGGCGGCGCCGGTCGGGGTCGACCGACACGTTCATGATGTGCCAGACCGTGTCGTAGCGGGAGCAGACGAGGTAGCCGACGAGCGTGCCCTCGACGAACGCCGCGAGGCAGATGCCGGACGCCTTGGAGAGCTCGAGCACGAACATGGCGAGCGACCACGGCGTCGGGAAGCAGCGGCGCTCGATGGCGACCACCTGCGGGAGGTCGGCATAGGTGAGGCGGCGGATCTCGATGGCGGCGGTGGGAGGTGCTGTCATCGCTGACGTGGCTTGGCGTCGGGCTCGCGCCGGTAGTCCGGCAGCAGCCGGTCGCGATCGGCCGGCTCCCCCAGCGCACCGAGCCGGCAGAGCGGCGCGGCGCTGATCCGGTGGAGCCGGGAACCGTCATCCGGGATCGCCGCCCCGGCTCGTTCGAGCTCCTGACGGAAGCGTACCGCCCCGTCTCCGACGGCCCGCACCGGCTCTTCCAGGGCGCTGAGCCGCGCGGCGAGCTCCTCCGGCGCCAGGGCTGCGGGCGCGACGAGCTGGCGCCCGCCGGCCCAGACGCCGCCGAAGACCTCGCCGCGGCGCGCGTCGAGCACCGCCGCGACGGCGCCCGCGCCCGCATCGGCGCCAAGCGCGAGCGCTTCGAGCGAGCCGACGCCGACCAGCGGCAGCCCGCGCGCCTGCGCGAGCGCCCGCGCCGTCGCGATCCCGATCCGCAGCCCGGTGAACCCGCCCGGGCCGACGCCCACGGCGATCCTGTCGACGCCGCCCCACTCGACGCCGCCCGCCGCGAGCGCCCGCTCGACGAGCACGAGCAGCCGCGAAGCGTGCTCGCCGCGCGATCCCTCCGGCGGGTCGTCGCGCTGCTCCACGACGGTCCCGTCGCCCAGCATGACGCCGGCGACGGTGGAGGGGCTCGCGGTGTCGAGGGCGACGACGATCATCGCGCGACCTCGATCGTGCGGCGGTCGCCGCCGGCGTGCGCGAGCGTGACGTGGCAGGCGACCGCGCGGCCGCCCAGCAGCGCCTCGGACTCCGCCCGCTCCGGCCACTCCACGAACGTGACGGTGTCGGGGCCGAAGTACGGGTCGAGCAGGCCGGGATCCTCGTCCGCCAGGCTCGCGAGCCGGTAGAGATCGAGATGCGCGAGCGGGCCGGCGGAGCCGTCGTAGAGCACGCCGACGACGAACGTCGGGCTCGTGACCGCCTCCCTCACCCCCAGGGCGCGCAGCGCGCCGCGCACGAACGTCGTCTTGCCCGCGCCGAGGTCGCCCGATACGAGCACGACGTCGCCCGGACGCACCTCCGCGGCGAGCTCCGCGCCGGCACGCTCGGTCGCGTCCGGCCCGTCCGTCTCGCTAGGACCGCTCACGCAGGCGGATGCGCAGGGCGATCCCGCCCGCGAGCAGGACGGATCCGGCGAGCAGGACGGCGCCCACCTCAGCGCCCGTGTAGGGGAGCTGCGCCTGTGCCGCGGGGCCGCTCTGCGCCGCCGGCTCGGGCGCCTGAGCCGCCGGCGCCGCCGGCGCGCCGGGCTCCGACGAGGCGGGCGGCGCGGGCGCCGCGGGCGCCTCCGAGCCGCCGCCCTGCGACTGGCCCTGGTCCTCGTTCGCGAACGGGTCCTGGTACTGCTCGTCCCCCGCACTCTGGCCGGGAGCGGACGCGGGCGCGACGAGCAGAGCCGCCACGGCGATCGCTGCGAGGCGTGGGCGGACCGCGGACATCGGACGGGGCACCTTAACGCGGAAGCGCCCGTCAGAGCCGGCCGACCGGCTCCGGCCAGGCCTCCGCCTCGAAGAACGGCAGGCAAGCGTCGTGCGGAGCCGCCTGGTCCGCCGCGAGCAGCGCGGGCCCCAGCCGGCCCTTGTAGAGGCTGTCGTCATGCCCCTCGGACTCGCCCGGCGCGGACTCCGCGGCGGCCCGGTCGGCGAGCACGCGCGCGCGCCGCAGCCAGGCCTCGTCCTCGGTGTGGCGATACAGATCGAGCAGCGCGTACGCGCGGCCGGCCCGCCCGCAGCAGACGGTGCTGATCGACGCATCGGCCTCCCAGGCGTTCCAGGCCGCGCCCTCCGCGAGCTCGAGGAAGCGGTCGTCCGGGTGCAGGCGATGCGCCAGCGTCCACAGGTGGACGTATCCGGCGCTGCCGTTGCACCAGCCGTTCATGTAGCGCCCGCCGGGACCGCCTGCGATCACCTTCCAGCGCAGCCCGCGGCCGGCGGGCTCGGCGCAGCGCGCGAGCTCGTCGAGCCGCCGCTCCATCGCGGCGGGGAGCGGCATGCCGGTAAGCGCGCTCCAGCGCAGGGTCACGTAGAGCACGCCGGCCCACCCGTGGGCGATCCCGAGATGCCGCAGCTCGGGGCAGTCGCGGATCGCGCCGAACCCGTCGAGCTCGTCCCACACGCCGGCCAGCGTGCGGTCACCGAGCTCCTCCAGGGCGGCCGCCGCCTCCGGGTCCGCGGGCCCGATCGCGGGCAGCAGGTTCGCGCACGCGAGCACCGTGCTCGAGCGGCCGAGCGTCACGTCGAGCGACGGACACGGCGCCGCCGACGATCGCAGCAGCCCCTCGACGGCGAGCCGCCGGCCGCCCGCGTCGCCGCGCGCGTGGCTTACGAGCGCCGCCACGCAGTACGCCCCCGCCGCGGTGTGGAAGGTCGAGATCGGCCCCACCCGCTCGGCCGTGACGTCGATCGCGTCGCTGTGCCAGGCGTCGGGGTCGTCGCCGTGCGCGAGCGCCCTCGTGACCCAGAGGTCGGCGAGCGCCAGGAGCTGTGGCTCCTCGCGCAGCGTGGAGAGGCGGTACAGGGCATACGCGATGCCGGCCGCGCCGTAGTTGACGGAGCAGGTGGGGGCGGCGGGGAGGCCATCGGGGAAGTACGGCCCGTCCGGCCCCAGCCGGTGCAGCATGTCGCCGAGCAGCCGGTCGGCGTGCGCGAGGTCGACGGCGGGCTCGCGCGCGCCCGCGGCCCCCTCGCTCGACGCGAGCTCGGCGAGCCGGCTCTCCAGCGCGTCGAGCGTCGGGAAGCGATCCTGCGGGTCCTTGCGCAGCGCGGTCGCGAGCACCTCCTCGAGCTCCGGCCACGGCTCCAGCCCGCGGCCGCTGAAGGGCAGCGGCGGATCCTCGGCGATCTGGCGCAGCATCTCGTCCTGCTCGAGCGAGAAGTCCAGGTAGTGGGCACCTGTCACCAGCATGTAGAGCAGCGCGGCGACGCCGTACTGCTCGCCGCGCGGGTCCGAGGCGGGAGGCATGCGGCGCGCGAGCACCGCCGCGGCGTACTCGGGTTCGAAGAAGAACGGCACGCCGGCGCGCGGCGCGCCCGCGAGCAGCGGGTCCGCCGCGCCGGGCGCGCGGGCCACGCCGAAGTCGAGCAGCGTGACCGAGCCGTCCCCCGCCACCAGGACGTTGCTGGGGTGGACGTCCGAGTGCACCACGCCGGCGGCGTGCAGGCGCGCGTACGCGGACGCGACCGCGCGGCACAGCCCGAGCAGCGCTCGCCGCCGCCGCGCGCGCGGCGCGCGCCGCAGCTCCTGCGCCGCGGTCGGCGCCGGGACCCCGCGGATCCACTCGAGCAGCAGGTAGGGGCGCCCGTCGTCCTCGCCCGCCGCGAGCAGCCGCGGCGCGCCGGCGCCGTCGAGCAGGCGCAAGATCGCCGCTTCGCGCGACGCGATCTGCCCGATGCGCCCGGTCCGCTTGAACAGCTTGAGCGCCGCGACCGTGCCGTCCGGGCAGCGCACCTGGTGCAGCTCGGTGTCCTCGAGCACCTGGATCGCGGCGACGACCTCGTAGCCGGCCAGCCGGTCGCCCTCGCCGAGCGCGGGCCGCATCGCCTGCGCCGCGTCGGACCCGGCGACGACGAGCACGCCGGCGCCGATCAGGCGCTCGATCATCGGGAACGCCTCCTCGAGCGTGCGCTCGGGGCCGGTTCCGCGGTCGCGGCTATGGGCGATCACGGCGTCGACGATGGTCGACGGCGAGCGGAAGCGCTCCAGCAGCTCGGCGCCTTCGGCGTCGAGGATCCGGGATGCCGAGCGCGCGCCGCGGCGCGCCACGGCGTAGTCGCCGTCCTCGGCATCGAGCTGGGCGCGCAGCGGACCGGGCAGGCTCGCGACGGGAGCCACGACGACGTCGTCGGGCAGTACGAACTCGCCCGTGATGCCGGGGGTGCTCATCGCTCGCTCCAGATCGCCTGGCTGGGCGCCCACGTCCGCGGGTCGACTCCCTCCAACCGGATGCGCTCGAGCGCGAAGCGCCAGGGCTCGGGCGCCGCGCTGGAGCGCGCGGCCAGCAGCGCGCCGGCCAGCCGGTGCGCGAGCCATACGCGCCAGCTCTCGCCCCCTGAGACGCCGAGTGTCTGCTCGCCGCGCGGCGGGTCGATACCCCACGACATCAGCCCGTCGCGGGTTATCTCGGCGGTGAACGGAACCCCGTGCGCCGGCACGCCGTCGAGCCGGGACTGGAGGCGCTCCGCGGCCTCGGCGAGGGCCTCGAAGCCGGCGAAGTACGCCACGAGCTTGTCGGGCCGGAGCAGGCCCGGCAGGTCGGCCCCGACCTTGAAGCCCGTCGCCGCGGTCCGCGCCAGCACCTCCACGGCGACGGGCAGCGCGTCGGGCAGCGCCGCCGGTTTCGGGCTGATGTAGAGCTTGTGCGTCGTGCCGCCGTTCGCCGCTTCCCGCGAGGGCCGCGCCCAGGCGCGCCAGACGTCGCCGTCGTCGGCGCCCGACGACTGGATCCAGCTGCGCCCGACCAGCGCGGCGGTGCGGCCGCCGGCCGCGAGCCCCAGGTGCTCGGCCACCGCGGCGCGCGACGGCAGCCGGCGCAGCCATGCGGGGCTCAGCGGCATGCGGTTGTAAGCGTAGATCCGGCCCGCGAGCAGCGGCATGTCGGTGATCGGAAGCGCGCCGGCGTAGCGCAGGGCTTCGCGCGAGAGGCGCGCGATCCTTCCCTCGTCGCGATCGTCCTGCTCACGCTGCGCGACGCCGAGCAGTTCGAGCGCGTCCGGGCCGGACACGAATGCGCCGTCGTGGGCGATCTCGAGCACGCCGTCGAGTACGAGCCGGGTCATGGTCGCCTCGAGCTGGGCGCCGAGCGAGCTGCGCACGTAGGCGGGCACGGGGCCCGGCTGCGCCAGGGTCAGGTAGAGCAGGGCGGTGTCGCGGTCGACCGCCTTCGCCCGCTGCCCGGCCGCCGGCCGGCGCGGCAGCAGAACGCCGTAGAGCTCGGGATCGTGCTCTGCGTCGCCGAGAGCGGCGCGCTGCTCCGGCGCCAGCCGGTCGAGCACCGTGAGCTCGAGCTCCGGGTTGCCTCGGAACGTCGCCGCGGCGATGCGATCTCCGACGGGCTGCGTCATCGTGGGACGAGGCGAGCATACGCCCGCCGGAGACCGGGGCCGTCAGGCCTCCTGATCCCCGCTCTCCTGCTCGCGCAGCTTCTTCTTGCGCTCGGCCAGCTCCTCGAGCGCCTCCTGCAGCTGCCGCTCCAGCGTCTCGACGTCCTCGACGGTCTGCGGCGCCATCTGCTCCGCGAGCGCCTCCTCGTGGGCCTCGACGTCCTCGAGCGCCTTGCGCAGCTGCGCCTTGAGCGCCGCGAGCGCCTCCGGACCCTCGGGGAAGGGCTGGATGACCGAGCCGCCCGGGCAACCGCTTCCGCCGGCGCAGATCGATCCGGCCGGGCAGCGGGTGCCGCCGAGGCAGAAGGTGCCGGCGCCGCACAGCGTCGCGCCGCCGCACGCGGTGCCCCCGATGCAGCTGACCGCCGCGCTGCAGTCCCCGCAGACGCTCGCGAGGACGCTGCAGTCGCCGCACGCGGTGCCGCCGATGCAGCTCACGGCCACGCTGCAGTCGCTGCACAGGCTCGGCTGCGCGCAGCTGACGGCCTTGGTGCAGTCACCGCACACGGAGACGAACCGCGAGCAGCCGCTGCAGAGGCTGGGCGCGAGGCAGATGCTCTGGGCCGGACAGCTGATGGCGACGCTGCAGCCGGCGCAGGTGACGGAGACGCTGCACCCGATGCAGCTCACCGCGACGCTGCAGCCCGCGCAGGTCACGCTGCGGGTGCACTCGCCGCAGAGCGTTCCGAGGCACGTGCCCGCCGCGCACGTGCCCGCGATGCACGTCACGCCCGCGCACGTCGCTCCCCCGCAGGTCGCGCCGAGGCAGCTGACGATCCCGCAGGGTCCCGCCGCTGCCGAGGCCTCCCCGCACGGGGACTCCCGCGGCACGACGTCAATGACCAGGTCCCGCACTCGGAACGCCATCGCCTACACCTCTCACGATCCGGTGGTCGCACGTCGAAGCTAGCCAGTCGATCGACCGGAGCGCAAGGACCGTTCGGGCAGAGTTGAGGCGACTGCGCGCCGCCGGCTAACGCCGGTCCGCGCGCGGCGCATGGCGAGACGGATGGCCGCCGGCGCGCGGGCCGCGGATCGGGCGCGCGGGCACGGCTTCCTCGATCCTCACCGCCGCCGCCGCGCGCAGCGCGCGGCGCTCGAACAGGAACGCGGGCAGCAGCGGCAGCGCCATGCGGATGCCGGCCAGGTGGCCGCCGAGCGACCCGGCGCGCGCGGCGTGCCAGGCCCAGGCGAGCTGGCGGTACGCGACCAGCGGGAGCCAGCGCGCGCGGAACGCGCGCGCGACGAGCAGCAGCGTGTTGCGCTCGACCCACGCGCCGGGGCCGTGCGGCAGCGCCGCGGCGGAGCCGCCTCCGGCATGGCGCGCCAGCGCGCGCGGCTCCCAGCGGCAGCTCCAGCCGGCGAGCCGCAGCCGGAGGCCGAGCTCGACGTCCTCGAGGTACGTGCCGAGGCGCTCCTCGAACCCGCCCGCGGCGAGCACGGCGCTGCGCCGGTAGAGCGCCGCGGCGGCGCAGGCGGAGAACACCTCGCCCGGCTGGTCGTAGCGCCCGGAGTCGCGCTCGAAGCGGCCGCGCTGCTCGCAGGCGCCGTCGCGCCGCAGCACGTCGCCGGCGTCGTAGAGGACGCCCGGATCGCGCAGGTCGACTAGCTTGGTCGCGACCGACGCGGCCCGGGGTGCAGCCTGCAGCGCCGCGACGGCCCGCGCGAGCCAGTCGGGCGCGAGCACGACGTCGGTGTTGACGAGCGCGACGGCCTCCGCCGCGACCGCTGCGATTCCGGCGTTCGCCGCGCGCGCGAAGCCACCGTTGCGCGGCAGCGCGAGCACGCGGGCGTGCGGGAAGCGCTCGGCCAGGAGCGCGCGCGAGCCGTCCGTGGAGCCGTCGTCCACGACGAGCAGCTCGGCCGGGGGGAGCGTCTGCGCGCCGACGCTCTCGAGCACGCCGGGTAGCCACCGCTCGCCGTTGTAGTTCGGGATCACGACGGCGACGTCCACCGCGGGCGACGCTATCCGTTCGCGATCGCGACCCGGAGTCCGGTGCGATCCATTACGGTGGCGCGCCGTGCCCTTCACGGTAGTCGTCGTGCTGCACGGCTCCGCCGCCGAGCTGCACGTGCTGCTGCGCTCGATCGATGCGCATCTGGCGGAGCGCCCGCAGCTGGTCGTCGTCGACGCGGGACCGGACGACGGCGGGGCCGCGATGGCCGCGGAGGAGGGCGCGGAAGTGCTGGAGCGGCGCGACAACCCGCGCTTCGGCGCCGCGTGCAACGCCGGCGTCGAGCGCGCCAGCCACCGCGCATGCGTCCTCCTCAACCCCGACTGCGAGCTGCTCGACGACTCGCTCGCCGCACTTGCGGCGCTGTGCCTGGGGCACCCGCGGGCGCTGCACGCCCCGCGGCTGCTCGACGCCGACGGGACGGTCCAGCGCTCGGCGCATCCGGTCCCCGGCACGGTCGGCGCGCTCGCGGGCGCGGCCCTGCACCCGCCGCTGCTGCCGGCGCCGCTGCGCGATCGGCTCGACCCGTACCGCGCGGAGCGGCCGCGCACCGTCGGCTGGGCCGTCGGCGCCTGCCTGGCGGGGGCGACGGAGACGCTGCGCGCCCTCGGCCCGTTCGACCCGGACGCGCACCTCTTCGCCGAGGACATGGACCTCTGCCTGCGGGCGCGCGCGGCCGGCGTCCCGACGGTGCTGCACCCGCACCTGCGGATCCGCCACACGGGCGGTCACGCGACGCGGCGCGACGGCGAGCCCTATGAGCTGCTCGCGCGGCGGCGCCGCGCCGTGGTGGGAGCGACCCGCGGCGCCCGCGCGACCGCGCTCGACGACCTCGCACAAGGGCTCGCGTTCGCGACGCGCGCGGCCGGCCACGCGTTGCTGGGAGGCGACGCGCGGCGCCCTTGGCGCCAGCTCCGAGCGCTCGCGCGAGCCCGATCGGACGAGCGTGGGCGATGACGGTCGGCGCGGCGCGCCGGCGACCGCCGGCTTCGAGCGCGGCGGACGGCGGCTGCGCGGCGCGCCGGCGACCGCCGGCTTCGAACGCGGCGGACGGCGGCCGCGCGGCGCGCCGGCGACGGCGGGCTACGAACGCGGCGGACCGGGGCGATGCGGCGCGCCGGCGACGACCGGCGACGCGGTGACCGGGCTTGGCGGCCGGCCGCCGGTGCTCCTCGTCGCCGCCGCCCCGGTACTCGGCGGCGCCGAGCGGGTGCTGCTCGACTGGGCCCGCGTGCTCGAGCCGCCGATCCTGATGGCGTGCCCACCGGGTCTGCTGGCCGACGCTGCGCGAAGCGCCGGCCTCGACGTGCTCCCGCTGCGCGAGCGACCGCTGCGGCGGCGCGGTCGCAGCGCGCGCGCGGCACTCGATCTCGCAGCCCTCGCGGGCGACGTCGGCCGGCTTGCGCGTCTCCACCACCCGGCCGTGGTTGTCGCGTCGGGGCAGCGACCGCTGCTCGCCGCCGCGTCGGCTCCGCTCGCCGGCGCGCGCTTGCTCGGGCTCGTCCACGACTTCCCGCCGGGGCCTGTCGTGGGCGCGCTCCTCCGCGGCGCCTCGAAGCGCTGCGCCGCGATCGTCGCCAGCTCGCACGCGATCGCCCCATCCGGGCGCACGGTCGTGATCCATCCCGGGATCGACCGCGCGGCGTGGGTGCTGCCGGACCCGCCTGCCGGCCCGCCTCGTGCCCTCCACCTCGGCGCGCTCGTGCCGTGGAAGCGCGCCGACCTCGCGCTGGAGATCGCCGCGCGCGTGCCCGGCCTCGCCCTCGACGTGGCCGGCGCGCCGCTATCGGGCGACCCGCCGGCGTTTCTCGCGGCGCTCCGGCAGCGGGCGGCGCGACCTGACCTCGAGGGCCGCGTCCGATTCCTCGGGGGCGTCGAGGACCCCCGCACCGCGCTCGCGCACGCGCACTGTCTGCTCCACTGCGCCGACCGCGAGCCGTTCGGGCTGGTGCTCATGGAGGCGCTCGCCGCGGGGCGCCCGGTGGTCGCCCCGGCGGCGGGCGGTCCGCTCGAGATCGTCACGCCCGCGTGCGGCCGCCTCTATCGCCCCGGCGACCCGGCCGCGGGCGCCGCCGCGCTAGAGGCTGTGCTGGCCGATGCCGCTGCACCGGTCGCGGCGCGCGAGCGCGCAGCCGCCTTCGATGCGGCCGAGTCGGCGAGCCGGTTCGCCGCGGTGGTCGAGCGGCTCGCGCGGCGAACGGCGAGTTGAGCACGAATAACGTGCTCAACGCGCCGCTCACGGTGCGCGCCGAACCCCTTCGCTGCGTAACACGACTTCGCACCCCGCAACCCCCTCGCTGCGTAGCACGACTTTCGGCGCGAGACCGGCGACGAGCGGCGGTTTGAGCACGTATGCGGTGCTCAACTCGACGCTCGCAGCGTGCGGAACGCCGATCTCATCCCACGCTGACCGTGACGGGGCGGGAGAAGCCGCTTTCCCGGGGATTGTGCCCTCGTGCGGGATCGCCGGCCGCGTGCCGGAGCGGTGCCTCGGCCCGCCGAGCGTGCAGGCCCTCGCCGCGAACACGCGCCAGCCCGGCCTCCGGCTCCCGTCGGCCGGCACCGCAGCCCGCGCGGGGTAGCCTGGCGCCCCATGCGTCGCGCCGTCGTCGCCGTCGCCGCGGCCATCGTGCTCGCCGGCCCGACGGTGCTCGCATTCCCCTCGGGCGGCTACTTCGCCGAGCCGCGGCTGATCGCGGCGATCGTCGCCTGGGCGCTCCTCCTCGCGCTGGCGCTTGCAGGGCCCGCGCCGCTGCCATGCGGCGTGCCGGGGCGCCTCGCGGTCGGCGGGCTGACGCTGCTCGCGGCGTGGAGCGCGCTCTCGATCGCCTGGGCGCCGCTCGGCGGGCCGGCCGTCGAGAGCGTCCAGCGACTGGTGCTCTACCTCGGCGCGTTCACGCTCGCGATCGCGGTGCTCCGGACGCGCGCCGCGATGCGCGCGATCGAGCCGGCGCTCGCCGGCGGGGCGGCGATCGTGATCGGGTACGGCCTCTCCGGGCGCCTGCTGCCCGGGATCGCGGAGCTGGAACGCTCGCGCAGCGCCGGCGGCCGGCTCGAGCAGCCGATCACCTACTGGAACGCGGAGGGAGCGCTGGCGGCGGTCGGCCTGATCCTGTGCGCGCGGCTGGCGGGCGACCGCACGCGCCCGCCCGCAATCCGGATCGCCGCCGCCGGGGTCGCGCCCGCCCTCGGCGCGGGCGTGTACCTGTCGTACTCCCGCGGCGCGATCGCGGTCGCGCTGCTGGGCCTCGCGATCCTCGTGGCCGCTGCGCCGTCGGGCACCCAGCTGCGAGCCTGCGCGCTGGCGCTCGCCGCCGCGGCGGCGGCCGCCGCCGCGGCCGCCGCGTTCCCCGGCGTCGCCGCGCTCGAGGGGACCGCGCTGGAACGCGACGGAGCCGCCGCCCTCGCGCTGATGTCCGCCATCTCGGCCGCAGCCGCGCTCGCCTGGGCGCGCGCAGTCGCGCGCGAGGGGCAGGTGACGCAGCGCGAAGAGGACACGCGGTTCGAGCCGCCGGCGCGCGAGCGCGAAGCCCGGCCGGCCGAGCCGGCGGCGCGCGAGCGCGAAGCCCGGCCGGCCGAGCCCGCGGCGGCCGAGCCGGCGGCGCGCGAGCGCGAAGCCCGGCCGGCCGAGCCCGCGGCGGCCGAGCGCGACGACTGGCTGCCCTACGCGCGGCGGCTCCCGGCGGCTGTGACCGCGCTCGCGGCAGCCGTGGCGATCGGGCTCGTCGTCGCGGGGCTCGCCGAGCGGCCGAGTGCGTCGGAGCTCGCCGCGGGCGCCGGCGCCGGGCGCCTCGCCACCGTGAGCTCGAATCGCTACGAGTACTGGCGCGTCGGCCTCGAGGCGGCGCGCGACCATCCCATCCAGGGTCTCGGCGCGGGCGGATTCCGCGTCGAATGGCTGCGCGAGCGACCGATCCCGGAGGCCGTGCGCGACATCCACTCGCTCGAGCTGGAGATCGCCACGGAGCTCGGGCTCGTCGGGCTGCTCGCATTCGGGCTGATGCTAGGCGGCATCGCCGCGGCGGCGCGCACCGCGCTGCGGCGGGACCCGGCGCTGGCGGCCGGCTGGTGCGCCGCCGCGGTCGCGTGGCTCCTGCACGCCTCGATCGACTGGGACTGGCAGCTGCCGGCGGTCACACTGCCCGCGATCGTGCTCGCCGGTGCGCTCGTCGCGCTGGCGGAGCCGCCGCTCAGCGCGCGTTGAGGGGATCGATCCGGCGCAGCGCGGCCCGCGCGCGCCCGGCGGCGGCCGCGTCGCGCCCGTCGGTCGCTCCGTACAGCACGGCCCACGCGGTGCGGTTCTCCGGCTCCGCCCGCACGACGTCCTCCAGCAGCGCGACCGCTTCGCGCGACCGCCCCGCGGCGAGGTAGAGCACGGCCCGGTCGACGTCGGTCGCCGTGTCGGGGTTCAGCAGCCGCGCCCGCCGCAGGTCGCCCTCCGCCCGCGCGAAGTCGCCGGCGTCGCGCACCCGACCCGCCGCCTCGACCCCGCGCCCGTGCAGGAACGCATCGCGCTCCATCAGGCCGAGCCAGGCGAGCAGCGCCACGGCGGCCAACGCGAAAGCCACGCGCGCCGCCATCACAGCTCCTCGGCGATCCGCGGCGCCTCGCGCTTGAACACCCACACGGCGAGCGCGCAGACCGCGACGACGATCGCCGCCGGGACCAGCAGCCATGCCGGGCCGTTGCCGACGGTCGCCGGCCCCGGGGCGTCCGGGTCCACGACCCACTTTCGCGCCAGCTCGAACAGCGGCGTCAGTGGATTCAGCGAGATCAGGTCGCGAAGGCGCTCGGAGACGATGTCGAGCGGATACAGCACAGGCGTCCCGTAGAACAGCGCCGTCGCGGCGACGCTCCAGATGATGGCCGTGTCGCGGTAGCGCGGGTAGAGCGCGGCGAGGATCGTCGCGACGGCCGTCGTGAGCACGAGCAGCAGCGCCAGCACCAGCGGGAACAGCAGCCACGTCCAGGTCGGCTCGATTCCGGCGACCAGCAGGAAGGCGAGCACCACGACGAGGTTCACGGCGAGGTTGAAGAGGCTCGTGAGGACGACGGCGAGCGGGATCACGAGCCGCGGGAACTGCGTCTTGCGCACGACCGACTCCTGGCTGACGATCGAGCTCACGGCCTGCGTCGTCGCCTCCTGGAAGAAGCCGAACAGCACGATGTTGAACAGCAGCAGCATCGGATAGTGGCGCACGCGATCGCCGAGATCGAAGGCCTGCGTGAAGACCGCCAGCAGCACCGCGAAGAGCAGCAGCGGCCGCGCGAGCGACCACAGGTACCCGAGCGCCGTGCCGAGGTAGCTGCGCCGGAACTCCGTCACGGCGATCAGGTAGAGCAGCTCGAGCGCGCGCCGCCGGCCGCCGCCGAGGGCGCCCGGGCCGCGAACGTCGCGGAGCTGGAGCGCGGCGTCGCTCATCCGCCCTTCGCCTCCACGTCCGCCTTCACCGAGACGCTGCCGGGCCCCGGCCGGGTCCCGTAGACGACGAACTCGAGCAGCCGGAGCACGTGCAGCGCGAGGTCGCCCTGCGTCCGGTTGCGGGAGACCATGCAGCTGACGAAGTAGCGCCCGGGCAGCAGCGGGTTCTCGATCGTCCCCGCGATCCGCACGCGCCCGCCGGCGGCGACCCGGTCCTCGCCGCCCGCGAGCGCGCGGTTGAAGCCGAACAGCGGCACCCCGTCCGCGTTGACCACGTGGAAGCCGAAGACCGGCGACTCGAGCTCGTGCCGCGCCTCGAACACGACGTCGATCCCGATCGGCTCGCCCTGCTCGACGTTCTCGACGCGCTCGCCGCGCGCGTTCGCGAGCCGCGCGTGCACCACGCGCACGTTGACGTCCGGGACGTCGCCGGCGCCGGCGCCGCCGTTCACGCCGCCGAAGTTGAGCCGGTAGTAGCGCAGCGCCGTCTCCTCGGGCTCGCCGGCGTAGCGCAGCTCGCCGTCGTGCAGCAGCATCGCGCGATCGCAGAGGCCCTGGACTGTCGCCATGTCGTGGGTGACGAGCACGAGCGTCTTCCCGCCTTCGCGCTTGGCGCGGAACACGTCCATGCACTTCTGCGCGAACGCCGCGTCGCCGACGGCGAGCACCTCGTCGACGAGCATGATGTCCGCATCGGCCTCGACCATGACGGCGAACGCGAGCCGCACCAGCATCCCCGAGGAGTAGTTCTTGAGCTTGAGGTCGGCGAACTCGCGCAGCTCGGCGAAGTCGAGCACCGCGTCGAGCCGGCGCTGCGACTCGCGCCGGCTGAGACCCATCATCACGCCGTTGAGGACGACGTTCTCGCGCGACGTGAGCTCGGGGTTGAAGCCGACGCCGAGCTCGATGAACGGCGCCAGCCGCCCGGCCATCCGGATCCGGCCCCCGTCGGCGCGGTAGATGCTCGAGAGGATCTTCAGCAGCGTGCTCTTGCCGGAGCCGTTGCGTCCGACGATGCCGAAGAACTCGCCCTGGCGGACCTCGAACGAGACGCCCTTGAGCGCGTGCAGCTCGCGGTACTCGCCGCGCGCGAGCGGGTGCAGCGCCCGTTCCTTGAGCGTGTCGACGCGGTGCCGCGGGACGCGGAAGGTCTTCTCCACGCCGCGGGCCTCGATCACGACCGGCGTGTCGGTTGCGCGCGCCATTCGAGCCCGGAAGCGTACGCGCGTCAGACGCGCGCGCGCCAGCGCCGCAGCCGCTCCTGCTGGAAGCTGAGCAGGTCCGGCAGGCTCGTGTCGAGCGGCCGCCGCCCGGGCGTGCCGGCGCCGGCCGCGAGCACGGCGACCAGCCGGCGCCAGACGAGCCCGCGGACGAGCCCGAACTCGCTGCCGAGCGTCTCCGTCCGGCCGGCGAGCACGCGCAGCGGGCGCAGCGCGAGCCGCGCGAGCGCAACGAGTGAGGAGTCGGCGGCTACGAAGCGCTCGAGCGCGCGCCGCTTGCCCGGCGTGAGGGCGTCGCCGCAGCGCGCCAGCAGCACGCGCGCCTGCACCTCGCGCGCGAGGTAGCCGCGGAAGTACGCGCCGCGCCCGCCGCGCACCAGGCCGCGCAGCCGCCCGCGCGCGCCACGGCGGCCGCCGTGCGTCACGGCGCCGAAGAAGGCGCCCTCGTGCTGCACGTAGTCGTAGAGCGGGCGGTCGACGTAGGCGACCTCACCCGACGCAAGCCCGACGAGCGCGATCCAGTGGTCGTGGAACTGGAGCCCGGGCGTCTCGGGGAATGGCAGCGCGCGCTCCGTGACGTCGCGCCGGAACAGCGTCGCGGCGCCGGTGATCGTGTTCGCCACGAGCATCGACGTCAGGTCGGTGTGGTTGTTGCGCCTCCCGTGCCAGAGCGTCTCGCGCAGCACGCGCCCGTCCGCGGCGACGAGGCGCTGGTCGGAGTAGACGAGCTGCGCGCTCCCGAGTGCAGCGCGCAGCACGGCGAGCTTGTCGGGGTGCCAGCGGTCGTCCTGGTCGCAGAGCGCGAGCAGCTCGGCCTCGGGCGCCGCCAGCTCCAGCGCGCGCTCGAAGTTGCGGTAGAAGCCGCGGCGCCGCTCCGAGCGCGCGACCGTGAAGCGGGCGTCGCCGGCGACGACCGCGACGAGCGCGTCGAACCGCTCGCGGCTCGAGCCGTCGTCGCTGATCACGCAGCACCACCAGCGGTCGGTCTGCGCGCGCAGCGACTCGACCTGGACGCGGAACAGCGCGAGGTCGGGCTCGAAGGTCGCCATGCAGACGGCGATCAGGCCCGGGTCGGGCGGTCGCGCCGGTGCGCGCTCGACGACCGCGATGCGACCGAGCGGCGCGACGAGCTCCGTGCCGCCCGCGAGACGCACGGCGAGCGACAGCTCGACGGCGTCGCCCGCGGCGCGCGCGACGACCGGCACGGTGCCCCAGTAGCCGCTGCGGTAGGCGCGCGGATCGCCGTACCGCGCGAGCACGTCGAGGCGGGGCATCCCGGCGGCCGCCGGCCGGTGGCGCGCTCCGTCGACCACGATCGCCAGCTCGGCCACCGCCTCGCGGCGGTGGAAGCAGGCGCCGTAGCAGAAGACCGCATCGGCGCCGCCGGCCGGCAGCGCGGCCGGCAGCGGCGTCTCGAGCGTCGCGACGAGGTCGCGGTTCACGGGCTGCGGAGCCCGCATGCCGTGGCCCTTCCCGCGGGCGCCACGCGCACGCGCCACGGCTGCGGCGCGCCGTCGCGGACCATCCGCAGCGTGGCCGGCGTCGCGGGCGGCAGCGTGGCGAGCGGCTCCTCGGGGAAGGCATCCGCGAAGCGGCGCACGGCGATCGCCGCGGGACCCGGCGCGGCGGTCATCAGCAGCCCGCCCGCGGGCAGCGTCAGCTCGAGCGCCGGCGGCGACGCGGGGGCGGCGGGATCCGCGCGGAACGCGACGCAGCGCCCGCGCTCCTCGAGGGTCCCCCCGGCCGCGCTCGCGCCCCGCGGCGCGCCCCCGAGCGGCGGGTCGGAGGCGGCCGGGCGCAGCCCGACCTCGTGGACGGCGACGAGCTCGGCGTCCGCCGCCACGCGCGCCGCGTCTGGGCTCGACGCCAGCTCGGCCGGCGTCGCGGCCGGCGTGCCGTACTCCGCGGCGGCGGCGAAGTACGCATCCGCATGCACGACGACGAACGGATAGCCGGGGAACGCGGCCGCGACATGATCGGGCGGGACGACCGGGCGCGCCAGCTCGAGCGCCCCCAGGACCGCGCGCGCCGAGTCGGCCTGGTCGCGCAGGAAGCGGCCGCCATCGCGCATGTCGCCCACGTTGGACAGGATCGCGAGCGCGACGAGGAGCGCGGCGACGACGGCCGCGCGCCGCGACAGCGCCGTGCCGCGCGCGAGCTCGGCCGCGAGCAGCAGCGTGAAGACGGCCCCGACATAGACATACCGCCCCTCGACCGGCGTGCTGATCTGCGCTCGCCGCAGCGCGGTCGAGACCCAGAAGGCGAGGAGGATCGCGAACAGCGCGGTGGCGCGCGGCGCGATCGGCCCGCCGCGCGCGAGCCGCCAGACCAGGATCGCCGCTGCCGCGACCGCGAGCGGGCGGCCCCAGCCGAGCGTCTGCGGGTTCTCTCCGATCACGGTCCCGCCGAGACCCGCGAGCGAGCTCAGGACCCCCGCCGCGGCGTCGGCGACGAAGCCGGGCGCGACGACCACGTTGTGCCGGACGAGCTCCGTCTCCTGGTAGGCCAGCCACCAGGCGGCGTAGACCGCGAGCGGCGCCGCGACGATCCACGCGTCGCCGAGCCGCCGGCGCCCGTAAGCGATCTCGACCACGAGCCCGGCGGCGACCGCGAGCCCGATGCCGGAGCTCGCGAGCGCGAGCGCCAGCAGCGCGCAGGCGCCTGCGTCGCCGGCACGATCGCCGCGATCGAGCAGCAGCAGGGCGCCGACGCCCGCCCCGACCGACAGCAGGTAGCCGACCTGGAAAGGCCAGAGGATGTTTTGCCACGCGGGGCCGAGCAGCAGCAGGAGCGCCGCCGCCAGCAGCGCGAGGAAGCCGCCGACGCGGCGGCGCGCGTATTCGAACAGCAGCACGACGCAGGCGAGATGCGCGACTACTCCGATGACGCGGTACGGCAGGTAGTCGTCGAGCCCGGCCGTGCTGAACAGCAGCCGGTAGAGCGCCAGCGGGACGAGCGACAAGTGCTCGTTGTGCGGCTCGAGCCAGGTGTCCGGGTCGGCGCCGCGGCGATCGAGCGCCCACAACCACTCGTCGATCCAGAAAGTCGTCGCGCGGTTCTCGTAGAGGATGAAGGCCGCGCCGGCGGCCAGCAGAACGGCGAGAGCGAGCCATGCCGACGTGGATGGCTCGAGTCGCCGACGCACGGCGCGGGACCCTATCCTTCCGCGACGATGACGGCCGGTCCGTCCGAGAACGCCGCGCCGGCCACCGACGCCGAGGAGCTGCTCGCGTCCGCGCCCGCGGTGCGGGCGGCCGGACCCGCGCCGGACGCGGGGAGCCTCCGGACGGCCTACCTCGACCTGCTCAAGCTCTGCCTCTGCGACCTGACGGGAGCGACGACCCAGTCCGTCGGCGCGCTGCCGGACGGCGTCGCGATGGCGCGCGAGCTGAGCGGCGACGGGCGGCGGCTGCGGGCCGCCGGCATGGACTGGCCGCTCCAGGGTCTGACGATGGTCGGCCTGACGCGCCTGGACGACCTCCAGCGCTGCGTCGAGACGGTCGTCCGCGACGGCGTCGAGGGAGACGCGATCGAGGCGGGCGCGTGGCGCGGCGGCGCCGCGATCCTGATGCGCGCGACGCTGGACTCGCTCGGCGAGGATCGCACGGTCTGCGTGGCCGACTCCTTCAGCGGCTTCCCGGAGGACGGCTCGACGGACCTGAGCGCGTTCGGCTTCCTCGCCGTCCCGCTCGAGGAGGTGCGCGAGAGCTTCGCGCGGCTCGGCTGCGAGCGCGGCGTCGAGTTCGTGCCCGGGTACTTCGAAGACAGCCTGCGGGGGCTCGCCGACCGGCGCTGGGCGATCGTGCGGCTCGACGCCGACACCTACGAGCCGACGCGCGCGGCGCTGCGCGCGCTCTACCCGGGCCTCGCAGCCGGCGGCGTCCTGATCGTCGACGACTACGGCTCGTTCGAGGGCGCTCGCCGCGCCGTCGACGAGTTCCGCGACGAGCACGGCATCGAGGAGCCGCTCGAGCGCGTCGACTTCACGTGCGTGCGCTGGCGCCGCGAGAGCGATGCACCGATCGAGATCGCGCCCGAGCCCGCCCCCGCGCGGCGCGCGGCGGCGCCCCAGCCGGCCGCGCAGCGCGCGAACGCGCACGTCCCGACGGCGCGCGAGCTCGAGCTGGAGCGCCAGGTCGCGGCGCTGCACGAGCGCCTGGCGGGAGCGGAGGCGCAGATCGGCCTGCGGCCTTGGCTGCGGCGCAGGCTCGGCCGGGGCGTGCCGCGATGATCGTCTTCGCGTCCTCGATCACCGATCCCGCGGCCTACGCGAGCTGCGCCGAGCCCGGCATCCGGCGCGTCGCGGAGCCCGATTCCGAGGTGATCGCCAACTCCGCCTGCGGCTCGATCTCCCGGTCCTACAACCTGCTGATGGACATGGTCGCCGAGCGCGACGACCTCGACGCGCTGGTGCTCTTGCACCAGGACGCGGAGATCGTCGAGCCGGACTTCTGCCGCCGCATCAGGGACGCGCTGAGCGACCCGGACGTGGGGGTCGTCGGCTGCGTCGGCGCCGTCGGCGTGCGCAGCATCGCGTGGTGGGAGGGATCGGTGACGTGGGCGTCGTTCGCGCACCGCTACCGGGAGCTGGGCGGGGGCGAGCTGCCCGGCCTCACGTGGAACGGCGACGAGACGCCCGCGTTCGCGTCCACCGGCGAGGTCGACACGGTCGACGGCTTCGTGCTCGTCCTCGCGCCCTGGACGGTCCGCAACATCCGCTTCGACGAGTCGCTGGGGCCGCTGCACGGCTACGACTTCGACTTCTGCCTGCAGGTGCGCGCCGCCGGCCGCAAGGTCGTCACGGCCGACTTCCGGGTCGTCCACCACCACTCGCTCGACCTGGTCAGCAACCCGGAGTCCTGGCTCGCCGCCCACATGCGCGTGGCGGAGAAGTGGGACGCGCGCATGCCGCGCGCGAGCTCCGCAAACGGCGACTGGAAGCAGCGGGCGCGCCGCGCCGAGGCCGAGGCCGCGCTCGCCCGCACCGAGGCGGTCGCCGCGATGTACCAGGCGGACGCCCGGCTCAAGCAGCTCCAGCGCGAGCTCGCGGAGGTGACGGAGAGCACGAGCTGGCGGATCACGGCGCCGCTGCGCCGGATCCGTGCGCTCGGCAGGGCACGCCGCCGATGATCGCCTACGGCTGCCCCGTCACCGCTCCCGAGATCTACGAGCGCCACGCCAGGCGCGGGATCGAGTCGGTCGCCGAGCCGGGCGCGAAGGTGTTCGGCTACCGCGCCACCAGCTCGATCTTCCGCAGCTGCAACATCATCCTCGACAGCGCGGCCGCCTGCGACGACCTCGAGGCGCTGGTCCTCCTCCACCAGGACGCCGAGATCGCCGACGCCCGCTTCAACGCCAAGGTGCGGGAGCTGATGCGCGACCCGGACGTCGCCGTCGCCGGCTGCATCGGCGCCATCGGCGTTCGCAGCATCGCGTGGTGGGAGGGCGCGGTCACGTGGGCCTCGTTCATCCACCGCTACGGCGAGTTCGGCGGCGGCGACCTCCCGGGCTTCGCGTGGAAGGCGGGCAAGGCGCCGCCGTACGCGCGCACGGGCGAGGTCGACGCGGTCGACGGCTTCCTGATGGTGCTGTCGCCGTGGACCGTACGCAACGTCCGCTTCGACGAGTCGCTCGGCCGGCTCCACGGCTACGACCTCGACTTCTGCCTCCAGGTCCGGGCCGCCGGGCGCAAGGTCGTGACGGCGGACCTGCGCGCCGTGCACAACCACTCGCTCGACCTGGTGAGCGATCCCGAGGACTGGGCCGAGGCCCACATGCGGATCGCCGAGAAGTGGGAGGGGCGGATGCCGGGCATCGGCCAGGGCGGACGCGACTGGAAGCAGCGCGCGCGGCGGGCCGAGGCGGAGGCCGAGGCGGCGCGCGCGTCCGCGGTCTCCAAGCAGCTCCAGCTCGAGGCGCGCGAGCGCGAGTACCGGCGGATCGCCGACGAGATCGAGGAGAGCATCAGCTGGCGCATCACCGCGCCGCTCCGCAGGGCCAACCACTGGCGCAGGACGACGCTGCGGCGCCGCTAGTGGTCCAGGACGCGGCGGACCTCGTCCCTGGACACGACCGACTGCGCGGGCGCGATGCCGGCGCGGCGCCGGAGCCGCGAGAGGCGCTCCGCGATCGCGAACGCGCTCGAGGACAGCATGCGCTCGAGCACCGCCTGCTGGCGTTCCCTGCGCTCGCGCTCGAGCGCGGCCTCCGCCCGGCTGACGTGCGCCGACGCGAGGTGGTAGACGCGGTTGCGCTCGAGTCGGGCGAGCAGCGCGTTGCGGTCCCACGGCGCGAGCACGCCGGCGACGGCGTCCGCCCACGACGCGTCGCGCCGCCAGACGATCCCGAGGCCGAAGAACGCGGGCACGATCGCCATCCGCAGCTCCTCCCGCCCGCCGACGAAGTCCTCGAGGGCCGTGAGCACCCCGTTGCGCGGGCCGCCCTCGCGGGCGGCCGCCGCGCGGTACGGGAGCGCGCCGGGGCGGATCCCCGGCTCGCCGGGGAACAGGCCGCCGCCCTCGGCGATCGGCTGGCGACGCTCCGCCGGGATCGTGTCGGGCGCGTAGTAGTCGTCGCGGCGGCCGTGCGGCCAGCAGACGTCGTGAAGGACGAGCAGCGGAAGCTCCTCGCCCTGCGACGCGGCGATCAGGCGCAGCTCCTCGCTCACGGTGTAGTGGTTGTGATCGCCGTCGATCACGAACGCGTCGACCGCCGGTAGACCCGGCAGCACGGCGAGGCTCCTGTCGCGGACGAGCTCGAGCTCGGGCCGCTCGCCGGCCAGCCGGACCAGGCGCTCCTGCGGAGAAGGGTCGATCGCCCAGACGTGCGCGCCGTTGCCGGCCGCCCAGTCGACGAGCACGCCGGTGAGATCGCCCGCGTACGCCCCGACCTCGACCACCGACCGCGCTCCCGCGGCGTCGAGGCAGGCGACGACGATCTCGGCGAGGTTGACGAGCGAGTGGCCCCAGCGCCCCGGATCGTTGACGAACGGGTCGGTGTCGGGGTCCGTCCGCTCCACGAGGGCGGCGAGTCTAGACCACGACAAGGCCCGCGCGGCCGGCGCGCAATACTGCCGCCGTGGCCGAGCGCGCACTCGAGGTCAGCCTCGACGCCGCGCTGCCGGCCGAGCTGGCGGTCGGCTCCGGAACCGCGCTGTTCGTGAACGGGACCTGCTTCGCCCCCGGCCGGCGGGTCGTGGCGCTGTCCCTGCTCGTGGACGGCGACGAGCAGCCCGTCATGGCCCACGCGATGCCGCGGCTCGACCTGCTGCGGGTGCGCGGCGCGCCGGCCAGCTATCGCAGCGGCTTCTGGGGGATCGCGCGCGTCTCCGGCGGGCGCGGCCGCGCGGCGGCGGTGGAGCTGGGACTGCGCGCGCGGCTGGATGACGGCGGCACCGCGACCGCCCGGCTCGCCCGGATCCCGCTCGCCCCGTCCGTCGCAGCGGCGGCGGACGGGGCGCCGGAGGTCGCGATCTGCATGGCGACCTACGACCCGCCGATGGACCTCTTCCGGCGCCAGATCGACTCGATCCGGGCGCAGACGCACCGCGACTGGCTCTGCGTCGTCTCGGACGACTGCTCGCCGCCGGAGCGCTTCGCCGAGCTGCGCGGTGCGCTCGCGGGCGACCCGCGGTTCGTGCTGTCGCGCGCGCCCCGGCGGCTCGGCTTCTACCGCAACTTCGAGCGCGCCCTGTCGCTCGCGCCCGCCGGAGCGCGCTACGTCGCCCTGGCGGACCAGGACGACTCCTGGAACCCGGAGAAGCTCGCCACGCTGGTGGCGGAGATCGGCGACGCGCGGCTGATCTACAGCGACATGAGGGTGGTCCGTGCGAACGGTGAAGTCGTCGCGGAGACGTACTGGGGCCTGCGCCGAAACAACCACGCCGACATGTCCTCGCTGCTCGTGACCAACTCGGTCACGGGCGCGGCCGCGCTGTTCCCGCGCGACCTGCTCGACGACGCGCTGCCGTTCCCGCCGGCGCAGTTCCCGCACTTCCACGACCACTGGATCGCGCTCTGCGCCCTGGCCTGCGGCGAGATCCGCTACGTCGACCGGCCGCTCTACGACTACGTGCAGCACGGCGACGCCTTCGTCGGGCATGCCAGGGCCAACCGGATGCCGAGCCTGCGCGAGCGCTTCGGCAGGCTGCGCGTCGACCCGCGCGAGCGCGTCCGGCTATGGCGCGAGCACTACTTCGGCGACGCTTGCCGGCTGATCCAGTTCGCGACCGTCCTGCAGCTGCGCTGCGGCGAGCGGATGAGCGCGCCGAAGCGGCGCGCGCTCGAGCGCTTCACCCGCGGCGACCGCTCGCTGCTGCCGGTGGGCCGGCTGGCGCTGAGCGGTGCGCGCGAGATCGTCGGGCAGCGGCGCGAGACGCTCGGCGGCGAGTGGATGCTCATGCACGCGTTCGCCTGGCGCCACCTGCTCGGGGCGACGGCGCGCGATCGCCCCCAGCGGCGGTTGCGGATGGACGCTCTGCCGCCGTTCGCGTCCGACCCCTCAACAGCCGCGACCCGGGATGACCCGGGTCGCAGATGAGAGCAGTGGGACTGGCCGGCGCTACGCGGCCTCGCGGAGCGCGATCAGCTCCGGCCGCTGGCTGAGCTTGCGCAGGGCGCGCTCCTCCAGCTGGCGGGCGCGCTCGGTCGAGACGCCCAGCTTCTTGCCGGCCTGCGAGAGCGTCTGCGGCTCCTGGTCGCCGGCGCCGAAGCGCATC
>Ga0126313_10000237_pt1 | contig 24959 bp, 25 predicted proteins | sample Plot105A_FD_89954 | JGI IMG/M metagenome (GOLD analysis project Ga0126313, IMG submission 89954) | Serpentine soil microbial communities from UC McLaughlin Reserve, CA, USA - Plot105A | ecosystem: Environmental > Terrestrial > Soil > Grasslands | place: USA: UC McLaughlin Reserve, Lake County...
CTGGCCGCCTACGAGCTCGCCGCGCGCCAGGGCGCCGACTACATCGAGCCGGACCTGGTGATCACGCAGGACGGCGTGCTGGTCGCCCGGCACGAGCCGGAGATCTCGACGACGACCGACGTCGCCGACCATCCGGAGTTCGCCGCGCGCAAGACGACCAAGCCGCTCGACGGCGTGCCGACGAGCGGGTGGTTCACCGAGGACTTCACGCTCGCCGAGCTCAAGACGCTGCGCGCGACGGAGCGGATCCCGGACCTGCGGCCGCAGAACGCCGAATACGACGGGCAGTTCGAGATCCCGACGTTCCAGGAGGTGGTCGACCTCTCGTTCCGGCTGTCGTCCCGGCTGCGCCGGCGGATCGGCATCTACCCCGAGACCAAGCACCCGACGTACTTCCGCGAACAGGGCCTCCCGCTCGAGGAGCCGCTCGTCCACACGCTCGAGCGCAACCTGCTCGATCACCGCTGCGCGAGCGTCTTCGTGCAGTCGTTCGAGGTCGGCAACCTGCGGGCGCTGGCGGATGTGCTGCAGGTCCCGCTCGTCCAGCTCTACGGCCGGAAGACCGCCAAGCCGTACGACTTCGTGGTGAGCGGCGATCCGCGCACGTATGCGGACCTGGCGACGCCGGCCGGGCTGGCGTCCGTCTCCCGGTATGCGGACGCCGCCGGGCCGTCGAAGGACTACGTCGTCCCGCGGGACGACGCCGGCCGATCGCTGCCGCCGACGACGTTCGTGGCCGACGCGCACCGCGCCGGCCTGCTCGTCCACCCGTACACGTTCCGGGCGGAGAACGCGTTCCTTCCGCTGGAGCTGCGCTCATCCGGCGACCGGGCCGATCACGGGCACTTCGACGCCGAGGTACGCATGTTCTGCGACCTCGGCGTCGACGGGGTGTTCACCGACCACCCGGACCGGGCGGTCAGGGCGCGACGGCCGGGAGGATGTTGTTGTTGATCCGGAAGAAGTTGTCCGGGTCGTACGCGGCCTTGACCTCGGCCAGCCGTCGCAGGTTGCGGCCGTAGGCGCTCTCGACGCCCGCGGTCGCCTCCTCGCCGGACAGGCCGGTGAAGTTCAGGTAGACGTCGCCCGTGCCGTAGCGGGAGATCGACTCCCACGCGGCGCGCACCCAGGCGACGCCCTCCGCGTCGGTGACCTCGTCCGTCCACATGCCGTCGATGGAGGCCATGTAGGGCGCGGTGCGGGCCGCGAACGCGGTCGCCTCCGGGTCGACGTCGGCGATCGCGCCGCCCATGTGGAACATGTTCACGAGCGTGATCGGCGCCGGCCGGTCGAGCGCCGCGGCGGCGACGGCGTCGATCGCCTCGTCGCTGAGCTCATCGAGGTACTGCGACTTCCAGTACGCGCGCAGGCAGTTCCGGGGGAACAGCCCGTCGAAGCCGGTCTGCACGCCGACGAACGGCGTCGGTCCGGACATGTCGAACAGCGGGGTGCCGAGCTCGCGCAGCGGCTGGGTGGCCGCCATCCCGGCATCGACGTCGCCGGCGTACACGCCGCCGACGATGACGACCGGCCGGTCGTGGATCGCCTCGGGCAGCTCGGGGTTCGCGGGGAACGTGATGCTGACGCACACCGAGGTGACCTCGTTCGGGGCTCCTTCGACGTAGTCGCGCCAGCCGCGCATCACCTGCGCGATCTCCTCGAGCGGGTAGAACGTGGCCGAGAACGCGACCTCGGGGCCCAGCTCGTAGAGCTGGAACGTGAACGACGTGACGACGCCGAAGTTGCCGCCGCCACCGCGGATCGCCCAGAAGAGGTCGGGATTGGACTGCTCCGAGGCCGTGCGGACCTCGCCGTCGGCGCACACGACCTGGGCCTCGACGAGGCTGTCGCAGGCGAGGCCGTGCTTGCGCCGCAGCCAGCCGTAGCCGCCGCCGAGCGTGAGCCCCGCCACGCCGGTGTCCGAGACGACTCCCATCGGGGCGGCGAGCCCGAACGCCTGCGTCTCGCGGTCGAGGTCGGCCAGGACGGCCCCGCCCTGGACGCGGGCCAGCTTGGCCACGGGGTCCACCTGGACGCCGCTCATCGGCTCGAGGTCGAGCAGCATGCCGCCCTCGATCGCCGACAGGCCGGCGAGGGAGTGTCCGCCGCCGCGCACCGCGAGCGTGAGCCCGTGCGTGCGGGCGAAGTTCACCGCGGCCACGACGTCGGCCGTGCCGGTGCAGCGGACCGCGATCTCCGGACGCCCGTCGTGCATCGCGTTGAAGACCTCGCGGACGCTCGCGTACCCGGCGTCGTCGGGTCCGATCGCGGTCCCGCCGAGCTGCGCCCGCAGCTCCTCCAGCGCGCTCGAGGTCAGGGTGGTCGGGGCGGTCGTCGTCATATCGGCCTCCGTTGCCTTGGGGTCACGTCCTTCAGACTCCCGGCAAGACGTGTCTATTCCGGAAACAGCGAACGGCACCGCGCGGACGCTCACGCGGCGGGAGCTCAACCGCGCGCTCCTCGCCCGCCAGCTGCTGCTCGAGCGCGGGCGCATGCCGCTGCCCCGGGCGCTCGAGCAGGTCGGCGGGATCCAGGCGCAGTACGCGCCGTCGATGTACATCGGCCTCTGGTCAAGGCTGGACGGGCTCGAGCGCGACGCGGTGACCGCCGCGCTGGTCGACCGCAGCGCCGTCCAGGCCACGCTGATGCGCGTGACGATCCACCTCGTCTCGCGCGAGGACTTCTGGCCGTTCGCGCTCGCCACGCGCGAGGTGCGGCGCGCGCTCTGGCTGCGCTCGCGTCCCGAGCCGGTCAGCGCGCGGGCGATGACCGGGGCGGCGCGGACGCTGCGTGACCGGCTGAGCGGCGGACGGGAGCTCAGGCGCACCGAGATCGAGGCGCTGGTCGGCAAGGCGCGGGCGCACGGCGCCGGGCTCTGGCTGGACCTGGTCCGGGCGCCGCCGTCGGGCACCTGGGAGCGCCGCCGCGCCGACGTCTTCGCGCTGGCCGAGGACTGGGTCGGCCCGCCGCCGCAGCTCGACGCGACCGCGGCGGCCGGCCACCTCGTCCGCCGCTACCTCGGCGGCTTCGGCCCGGCGTCGCGCAAGGACGTCGCGAGCTTCACGGGCATCCCGCTCACGCCGCTCGACAAGGTCCTGGCGCGGCTCGAGCTGCGCCGCTTCGCGAGCGAGGACGGCGAGGAGCTGCTCGACGTGCCCGACGGCCCGCTCCCCGACCCCGACGCGCCCGCGCCGCCGCGGTTCCTCGGGACCTGGGACGCCACGCTGCTCGCCCACGCCCGGCGCGCCGGCGTGCTGCCCGAGGACCACCGCCCGCGGCTGTTCAGCACGAAGACGCCGCACTCGTTCCCCACGTTCCTCGTCGACGGCGCCGTGGCGGGCACCTGGCGGCATGAGGGCGGGGAGATCGAGCTGGCGCCGTTCGCGCCGCTGGGCGCCGCCGACGAGCGCGCGCTGCGCGCCGAGGCCGAGCGCCTCGCCGCGTTCCACGCCTGAGCCGTCACGCTAGCCGGACGAGACGGCGAAGTCGTACATGCAGCGCTCGAGCAGGTCCGTGCGCTCCGGCGTGTCGACGCCGTCGAGGCCGTTCACCGCCGCCGCGACCTGGAGCTCAAGCGGGCGAGATCGGTCGCCACGACACCGTCCGCGCGGCGATCGGCCTCCGCCTCCTGCAGGCAGCGCTCGATCACCGGGTCGAAGATCGCCCGCTCGTGCCGCTCGAGCATGTCCCGAGCCACCAGCGGGATCTCCATCCTGCGGCGGCTCCGATGCTCGTCGCCGTCGATCTCGAGGAGGCGTCCGGCCGCGGTGTTCACGTCACCGTCCCCCGATCAGATACTTGCGAACGATGTCCTCGCGCACGGTGACGCCGAGCCCGGGCGCGTCCCGCACGGCGAGATGGCCGTCCTCCTGTACCCAGGGGTCCTCGACGAGCTCGTGCTGCATCGGGGACGGGTGGGGCTTGAGGTCGAGCGCGTCGCAGGTGTCGGAGATCGCGAGGAAATGCACGCTCGCCGCGGTGTTGAGCGCGCTGCTCCAGCTGTGGGCGCTGCACTTCACGCGCGCGGTCTCGGCCATCCTCACCACGTCCCGGCATCCGGTGAGGCCGAGGCAGCGTCCCGGGTCCAGCTGGAGCACGTCGACGCCGCCCGACGCGAGGACGTGGCCGTAGCTCTCCGGTCCCCACTCGTCCTCGCCCGTCCCGATCGGGGTGTCGACCGCGGCCCGCAGGCGCGCGTAGCCGTCGAGGTCGGCCGGCGGCAGCGGCTGCTCGATCCAGCGCAGGTCGTACTGGTCGAGCTCGCGCACGCGCCTGATCGCGGTCGGCAGGTCCCAGATGCCGCGCGCGCCCGGCGTGTCGACCACCAAGGCGATCTCGTCGCCGATCACGGCGCGCACCTCGCGCACGTACGTGAGGTCGCGCAGCCGGTCCTGACCGAACACCGCCTCGGGGCGCATGCCCCAGCCGGCCTTCACGATCCGGTACCCCTCGTCCCGGAACGTCTGGAACTCGCCGAGCGTCCAGTCGAGGTCCTCCATGTCGAAGATGATCGATGCCATCGCCGGGACGCGATCCTTGAGCTGTCCGCCGAGCAGCCGTGCGACGGGCTGTCCGAGCAGCTTGCCCTTCAGGTCCCAGAGCGCCATGTCGATCGCGCTGATCGCGAACGCGGCGATGCCCTCGACGCCGTACCAGTAGGCGTACCGGCACATGGTCCGCCAGTGGCGCTCCACCTCGATCGGGTCCTCGCCGTCGATCAGCGGTGCGAAGCCGTCGCGCACGAGGATCTCGGTCGCGAGCGCCGCCTCGCGGAACTGGGAGATCGCCTCGCCCCACCCGACCGCGCCGTCGCCGGTCTCGATGCGCACCAGCGTCACGCAGCGCTCGGCGCCGCGGTAGTGCGGCTCGGGGTACTGCAACGGGAAGACGTCGATGCGTTCGATGCCTGCGCTCATGGCCCTAGTCGTCGGTGCCCGGGTTCCTGCCCAGGCTGGCGCCGCCGTCGACGTCGAGCGCGACGCCGGTCAGGAAGCTGCTGTGCTCGGACACCAGGAACATCGTCGCGTCCGCGACGTCGGACTCGTACATGTTGCGGCCGAGCGGGTTCGTGGCCGCCGCCTTGGCGAGGATCTCCTCCGCGGCGGCCCCCGTGCGGGCGATCTTGCCCGCGAGCACGACCTGTCCCATGTTCGTCGTCGGGCAGCCGACCGGGCACAGCGTGTTGACGGTGACGTTGTCCTTGGCGACCTCCGCCGCGATCGACTCCATCAGGCCGTTGAGCCCGAACTTCGACGCCGTGTACGCCGCGAGTCCCGAGAAGCCGCGCCGGCCGGCGTCGGAGCTGATCATCACGACCCGCCCCCGGCCGCTGGCGCGCAGATGCGGCATCGCCGCCTGCGCGGCGAGGAACGCGCCCTTCAGGTTGATGTCGAGGATCCGGTCCCAGCGCTCGTCGGTGATGTCCTCGAGGTCGCCGGCGTCGAACACGCCGGCGGAGACCACGAGCGTGTCCAGTCCGCCGAACGCCTCGACCGCGCGGTCGACGGCGGCGTGCACCTCGGCGCGCGAGCGCACGTCCGCGCGAACGCCGATCGCCCGGTCGCCCAGCTCCATGGTGGTGCGCTCGATGGACGCCTCGTCGATGTCCACCACGGCCACCTGCGCGCCGGCCCCGTGCAGGCTCTGGCAGATGGCGCGGCCGAAGCCCGACGCGCCGCCGGTGACGAGCGCCCTGCGGTTCTCGGCGATCTTCATGCGCCTCCCTCGGTGAGCAGCAGGTCGCGGCTCTCCGCCGTCTCCGCGATGCAGTCGACGCGCGAGAAGTCGAGCCAGCCGTCCTCCCACTGGTACTCGAGCGCGAAGTAGCCGTCGTAGCCGAGCGCGAGCAGCGCGTCGCGGACTGCCACGAAGTCGATCGTGCCCTCGCGCGTGCGCGTCTGCATGTCGCCGGGAGCGGCCTGGCGCACGTGGAGATGATGGGTCCGCGGCAGCAGCGCGTCGACCTCCGCCGGTTCGATGCCCTGGTAGACGAAGTGGCTGTAGTCGAGCGCGAAGCCGACGTCCGGCGTGCGCTCGATCAGCTCCAGCGCCGCGGCGGGCGTCTGCGCGATCGAGCCGTAGTGCGGCTCGAACGCGAGCCGCAGCTCCGCCTCGCCGGCGAGCGCGGCGCGGGCGTTCAGCCCCTCGGCGGCGAGGTCCATGCTGCGCTCGACCGGCACGTCCTCGAACGCGACGCCGGGCAGGACGGTGATCCCCGGCGCGCCGATCCGCCGGCTGAACTCGACGAAGCGCTCGAAGTGCTCGAGTGCCCGCGCGCGCACGGCGGCATCGGGGTGGTTGGGCGCCTCGGCCTCGAACGACTCGCCGAGGATCACGAACATGTCGGCGACGGCGAGGCCGAACCGCTCGAGACGCTCGGTCACGACGGCGGCGGCACGCGCCGGGTCGGCGATGACGTCCTCGGGCGGGGTGTGCCGATATCCGGTGAACGAGCAGATGTCGACGGCCTCGAACCCGAGGTCGGCGATGACCGCGAGCGAGCCGTCGTGGGACAGCTTCGGAAACGCGGAGTCCGCGCAGGAGAGCCTGATGTCCACGGTCACCCCTCGAATCTCGGGCCGCCGGGGGGCAGCTGCATCAGCTCGACGGAGATCCCGTCCGGATCCCGCAGGTAGCAGACCCGCCCGCCCTGGTAGGGCCCCCAGGGAATGTCGATCGGCTCGGGGCTGCGGAAGTCGGCGTGCCCGTCGAGCCGCTCGTAGTCATGCTCGATGTCCTCGGTGACGAGACACAGATGGCCGTTGCCCGCGTTGAAGGTCTCCATGTCGACCTGCCCCGGCCGCGGCGCCAGGTACTGCATCAGCTCCAGGAACGTCGCGTTCGGCAGGTTGTAGATCGCGACGTCCATCGTCGTCTCCGGGTAGCCGACGATGCCGCCGACATATCCGACCTCCCAGACCTTGCGCAGGATCGGCTCCTCGCCGAGCAGGAGCGTGTAGAACGCGATCGAGCGGTCGAGGTCGCCGACGGCGAAGCCGACGTGGTCGAGTGCGGTGAACTTCAAGCGTCCTCCTCGGGGATGGCCACGGCCGCGGACGTGCGCAGCCCGACGATCAGCTCGATCAGCTTGTGCTCGTCGAGCTCCTCGGCGGACACGTCGGCGACCTTGCGCCCGTGGCGCATCACCACGATGCGGTCCGCCAGCTCGAGCACGTGCGGGAGGATAAGGCTGATGATCACCACCGAGATGCCCTTGTCGCGGATGTTCTTCGCGATCTGCAGCACGGCGGCCGACTGCTTGACGCCGAGCGCCGCCGTCGGCTCGTCCATGATCACGAGCTTCGACGCCCACACGAGCGCCCGCGCGATCGCGACGCTCTGACGCTGCCCGCCCGACAGCGACTCGACGGGCGTTCCCCACAGCTTGGGGATGTTGATGTCGAGCTCCTTCAGATGGCCGGCCACCTCCGCGCGCATCCCCTTGCGATCGACGACGCCGAGCCACCGTCCCGGCCCCCGGCTGAGTCGCTCCCGACCGAGGTACAGGTTCGTCGCGACGTCGAGGTTCGGCGCCATGGCGAGGTCCTGGTAGATCGTCTCGATGCCCTGCTCGCGCGCCTCGACCGGATTGCGCAGGGTGACGGGGAGCCCGTCCATGCGGATCTCGCCCGCGTCGGGGATGACCGCGCCGGACAGCATCTTCGCGAGCGTCGACTTGCCCGCGCCGTTGTCGCCGACGATCGCCAGGATCTCGCCGTGCCGGATCTCGATGTCGACGTCGTCGTTCGCGACGATCGTGCCGTAGTGCTTGCTCAGGCCGCGCGCCTCGATCAGGGGCGTGCGGGTCGTCGTCGCGTCGCTCATCGGGCCACCTTCAGCGCCGCGCGGCGGCGCACCTCGTCGAGGATGATCGCGATCAGCAGCAGCGCCCCCACCACCACGGGCTGCCAGAAGCTCGACACGTCCTCGAGCACGAGGCCGTTCGAGATGATGCCCAGCAGCAGGAGGCCGACGAGCGTGCCGATCACCGTGCCGCGCCCGCCCTCGAGGGCGGTGCCGCCGATGATCACGGCCGCGAGGATGATCAGGAGGTCGTTCTGCCCGGAGGCCTGGAACGGCGCGACCGAGCCGGACGAGGCGGCGAGCATCACGCCGGCGACGCCCGCGGACAGGCCCGCGACGACGTAGACCATCGTCTTCACGCGCGTGACGCGGACGCCCGAGAGCCGAGCCGCGTTCGCGTCGCCGCCGATCGCGAAGACATGGATGCCGAAGCGCGTCTTGCGCAGGATGAACCACGCGACCGCGAACGAGGCGAGCATCACGACCGTCATGATCGATAGGTCGCCGACCAGGTCGGTGGTGCCGATGTCGCGGAAGCCGTCGTCCTCGATCACGAGGGCCTCGCCGTCGGTGAGCACGAACGCGAGCCCCGTGAACAGGAAGTTCGTCCCGAGCGTGACGATGAACGGGTTGAGGTTGCCGACCGCGATCAGCAGCCCGTTCATCAGCCCGATCGCCCCGCCGGCCGCGATGGCGACGACGATCGCGACCGGGACCGGCAGGCCGTGGTTGAGCGCCCAGTAGCTGACGAGCCCCGACATGATGAAGATCACGACCGGCGAGAGGTCGATGCCGCCGGCGATCACGACGATCGTCGCGAACGCCGCGGCGATGCCGACGATCGCGACCGCCTGCGTGATGTTCAGCAGGTTGCGCTCGCTGAAGAAGAACTCGTTCGCGAACGTCAGGTACAGGAAGAGCAGCAGCGTGACGATCGGCAGCGCGAAGTCGGGGCGCAGGACGATGTCGCGCATCCGCGAGCCGGCGCCGGCGCCGGGCGCCCGCGACCCGTCGCCGGCGCCGGGCGCCGGAGTCGCGGCGGTCGACGCCGGCACGTCGTCAGTTGCTCGGGTAGTACTCATCGATGTTGTCCTGGGTGAGCGGCACGAGCTCGGTGCCGACGAACGACGGGACCGGGTTGCCCGCCAGGATGTCCTCGACCATCGGGACGATCCACTGGCCGAAGCGCTCGCCGAAGAACGCGACCGACATGTCCTGGTCGCCGTTGCGCACGAGCCGGCGCGACGACTCGTCGTCGGCGCCGGCCGAGAGGATCGAGTCCTCGCGGGAGTTGCCCTGCTCCTTCACGGCGCGCGCCATCTCGGTCATGCGGATCGAGTCGATCGCCGAGAAGGCAACGTGCTCGAACTGCGGATGTCCCGTGTACCAGTCCGTGACCTTCTTGAAGCCGGACTGCGTGTCGGTCAGCCCGCACACGACGTTGAAGACGTTGTCCTCGGGCAGCTCGAAGCCGGCCTTCGTCATCGCCGCCGGGACGTGCTCGAACATCACGTTGACCGTCGGGCCGCTGTCGCGGTCGGTGCACTGCACGAGCGCGGTGTCCTCCGGCTTCCAGCCCCGCTCCTTCGCGGTCTCGGCGGTGTAGGTGCCGATCGTCTCGCCGACGTCGGGCCAGTGGTTGCCCATGCCGGGGTGGTCGTCGATCGGGATGAAGAGCTGGATCGAGGGGATGCAGCCGTCGCCCTCGATGATCTTGAAGTACTCCGGCAGCACGGTGGGGTCGAGGTTCGCCTGCACGATTACGTCGTCGCCCTTGACGACGGAGACGTTCGCCTGCGCGGAGGGCTCGGTGCGCGACGGGAACTTGAGGTTGTAGACGTTCACGTCCATCCCGGCCGCCTCGGCCTCCGACTCGATGCTCTTCGAGACGGCGACGCCGAACGGATCGGTGTTCCCGTAGTGCATGTAGCCGAGCTGGGGCGCGTCGCCCTCGATCTTGCGCGTGTCGGCGCCGTACTCGGCCGGGTGGTCCTCGGTCTCCTCGAACTTGCAGTCGTCGGCGTTCCACACGTACCAGGGAGCGACCGAGGCGCCGACCTTCGGCGGGTCCGACATCGACGCGCCGAGCTTCAGTCCCGTGCCGAAGTCGCCGGACCCTGCTGTGGCCGCGCCGTCGCCTCGACCTCCGTCGTCACCGCCGCCGCAGGCAGCGAACACGACCGCCATCGCCGTCAGGACTACCAACGCGATCAGTGATCGGGGCATGTCGTCTCCCTAGGAGATTCGAGCCCGAGGACCCCGAGAGGTCGCCGGGCAGAAATTCAAAATCCTGAACTAGGATTTCAGGATATGGGCGAAGCTACCCCAAGTCCCGGCGTCCGTCAAGCGACCGATTCCCCGACGTCGCCGACCGTCCCGACCACCTCGAGCAGGGTTGCGGTGAGGTCCGGGCGGCGCTCCTTGAACCGATCCGTCGGCACCGACAGGCCGAGCGCGGCGATGACGTGGCCGTTGTGCAGGATCGGAGCGGCCACACACGAGACGCCGATCGCGAACTCCTCTTCGTCGAACGCATAGCCGCGCTCGCGGATCCGCGCGAGCTCGCGCTCGATCAGCCCGGCGTCGCAGATCGTGTTCTTCGTCATCGGCACCGGCGGATGGGCGCGGAGGTAGCTCTGGCGCAGCTCGGGCGTGGCGAACGCCAGCAGCACCTTCCCGTTGGCGCGGGCGTGACCGTACTCGTACGGGCCGCTGGCGACCTCGGCGACGCGCACCATCTGGCTCCCCTCGACGGAGGCCAGGACGCGGATGTCGTTCTCGCCCCAGTCCGCGAGGTAGGACGTCTCCTCGGTCCTGCGGGCGAGCTCGCGCAGCGCGCTGAGCAGCGTCTCCGGGACCGCCTTCCCGCGGAGGTACGCCTGGGCGAGGATCGCCGTGTTGCGACCGAGGATGTACCGGCGGTGGACGTCCTTCGCGAGCAGCCCCTCGTCCACCAGCGTGTTGAGGAGGTGGTAGGTGGTCGGCAGGGCCAGACCCTGCGCCGACGCGATCTCCTTCGCGGTCGCGCCGTGGGGCTGCCTGGCGACCCAGAAGAGCAGCTGCGACGCGCGCGCCACAGACTGGATGCGGGTCTTCGTTGCGACCGGGACCTCAGCCTCGGCAACCGGCGTGGTGTCCAAGCTGTTCATTCTTTGAAACTCCGTCCTGGTTCTGGGGGAGGGACGGGCGCTTCTGCCCGGGAGGGTGCTATCCAGAAGTTCATGCACTATAGCTCCGCTTCAATTGGTGAAACAAGGCGCGATCGAGCGCCCCGGCTCGCGGTCGTGACGGGGGCCGCGTCGGGCATCGGCCTGGCCACCGCGGCCGAGCTGCTGGCGCGCGGCGCCGGCGTGATCGGCGTCGACGTCCACCGGCGTCCCGCCGAGCTGGCCGCGCGCGACATGGGCTGGGTCACCGGCGACGTGTCGGATCCGGCCACCTGGGAGGCCGTCCGCAGCGAGTGCGATGCGCGCGGCGGCGCCGACTGCCTCGTGGCATGCGCGGGGACGATCGTGGTCAGCCCGTTCCTCCAGACGGAGCCGGAGAAGTGGGCGCGGCTCTTCGACGTGAACGTCGTGGGCGTGGTGCGCGGCATGCAGGCGCTGCTGCCTGCGATGGTCGAGCGGGGCAGCGGCGCGATCGCCGTCGTGTGCAGTGTGAACGCACTCGTCGCCGAGGAGCGGATGAGCGCGTACTCGACGTCGAAGGCGGCGCTCCTCCACGCCGTGCGCTCCGCCGCCATCGAGCACGCACGCGACGGCGTGCGGATCAACGCCGTGTGCCCGGGGATCGTCGACACGCCGCTGTTGCGGCGGCACATGGAGTCGCTCGACGATCCCGCGGCCGCGTACGCCGCCGCCGAGGCCCGTTCTCCGATCGGCCGGCTGCTCCGGCCGGACGAGGTCGCGCAGGCGCTCTGCTTCCTGGTCGACGGCGGCGCGTCCGGGCTCGCCGGAGCCTCGCTGACCGTCGACGGCGGCCTGATCGCCACGTACGACTACGACTCCAAGGCGTAGCGCCGGCGGGGCGCTTGACCGGGCCGACGGTGGTGTGGTACCAATCCAAAACATGATGAGCTATTTCATTATCTGAATGGCTGCCGAGTCCGCCTCCTCTGAGCGCGTGGATCTCGACGAGCAGCTCGGCTTCCTGCGGGGCATGCTCGAGATCCGGCTGTTCGAGGAGGAGACCCAGCGCCTCTTCAACCGCAATCTGGTCCGCGGCTCCACCCATCTGTGCATCGGCCAGGAGGCCGTCGCCGTGGGAGCGTGCGCCCCGCTGCGGAACACCGACGCGATGCTCTGCACGTACCGCGGGCACGGCGCCGTCCTCGCGATGGGCGCGCCGCTGGACCGCACGTTCGCCGAGATCCTCGGCAAGGCCGAGGGCCTGTGCTCCGGCAAGGGCGGCTCGATGCACCTCACCGACGTCAAGGTCGGGGCCTACGGGTCGTTCGCGATCGTCGGAGCGCACCTCCCGATCGCGACGGGCTTCGGCCTCGCGGCGCGCTACGCGGGGACCGACGACGTCTCGCTCTGCTTCTTCGGCGACGGCTCGGTCAACATCGGCGCGTTCCACGAGGCGATGAACCTCGCGGCCGTCTGGAAGCTCCCCACGATCTTCGTCTGCGAGAACAACCTCTACGGCGAGTACTCCCCCGTCGCCCGGACGACCCCGCTGGAGGAGCTCGTCCGGCGCGCGGACGCCTACGCGATGCCGGGCGTCCGCGTCGATGGCAACGACGTGCGCGCGGTGCGCGCAACGGTCTCGGAGGCCGTCGACCGCGCACGCGCGGGCGACGGCCCGACGTTCATCGAGGCGCTGACCTACCGTCACAAGGGCCACTCGCGCACGGACCCGGGCACCTACCGCCCGCAGGAGGAGGTCGACGCGTGGCTCGCGCGCGATCCGATCCCGGCGTTCGAGCGCGTCCTGGTCGCCGAGGGCGTGCCGGTCGAGCGCGTCGAGGCGGCCCGCGAGGCCGCGACGGCCGCCGTCGGCGAGCATCTCGAGCGCGCGCTCGCCTGGCCGGACCCGGCGCCCGCCGCCCGCTTCGACCACGTCTACGCATGAGCGAGACGACCTACCGGGAGGCCGTCAGGCTGGGCATGGCGGACGCCCTCGCCGCGGACGCGAGCGTGTTCCTGCTCGGCGAGGACATCGCCGCCGCGGGAGGCGCCTTCAAGCTCACCGCGGGGCTGATGGACGAGTTCGGCGGCGAGCGTGTGCTCGACACGCCGATCTCCGAGCAGGCGATCATCGGCGCCGCGATCGGTGCGTCGATCCGCGGGCTGAGGCCCGTCGCCGAGCTGATGTTCGCCGACTTCGCCGGCGTGTGCTTCGACCAGATCGCGAACCAGCTCGCCAAGTACCGGTACATGACCGGCGGCCAGGTGACGGTCCCCGCGACCATCCGCCTCGTCAATGGAGCGGGCGGGGGGTTCGGCGCCCAGCATTCGCAGAGCGTGGAGAACTGGTTCCTGAACGTGCCGGGCCTGAAGATCGCCGTGCCGGGCACGCCCGCCGACGCCTACGCGCTGATGCGGGCCGCGGTGCGCGACGACGATCCGGTCCTGTTCTTCGAGCACAAGGCGCTCTACAACGTGAAGGGGGACGTGGAGACCGGCGCGGCGCCGATCGACCTCGGCAGGGCCGCCATCGTGCGCGACGGAACCGACGTGACGCTCGTGGCGACCCAGCTCATGCGCGTGCGGGCGGAGGAGGCCGCCGCGACCCTCGAGGCGGAGGGCATCTCCGTCGAGATCGTCGACCCGCGGACGCTCGTCCCGCTCGACATGGCGGCGATCGCCGGCAGCCTCGAACGGACGAACCACCTGGTCGTTGCTCAGGAATGCCCGCACGACGGCAGCTGGGGCGCGAGCATCGTCTCGCGCGTGACCGCGGAGTGCTTCGACCTGCTCGACGGACCGCCGATCCTGGTGTCGGCCGACGCGACGCCGATCCCGTACGCGGGCTCGCTCGAGCGGGCATGGATCCCCGATGCCGGACGGATCGCCGGCGCCGTACGGGAGACCGTGGGCTCCGCGTGATCGCGGCGGGGGACGTCCGAGCCGATGCACGGAGTGGAAGACTTGGCGGCCGTGATCACCCCGCCACAGGTCGCGATCGCACGGTGAGCGAGCGTCGATGACGGAGTCCGGGTCGGCCGTCGCCCGGCGCCTGGCCGCCTTCGCGGTCGGCGGCACCCCGGTGCCGGACGACGTGCGCGACCGCCTGGCGCTCCATCTCCTGGACGTCGTCGGATGCGGCATCGCCGCGGTCGGCACCGGCGCCGCCGGTCACGCGAGCGCCGTGGCCGCGGCGCAGGGCGGCGTGCCCGAGGCGTCGCTGCTCGGCGCGGCCGAGCGCGTCCCGGCCGCGCTCGCCGCATTCGCGAACGGCACCCGCTGCCACGGGCTCGACTTCGACGACACCCACGAGGCCGGCATCTGCCACGCGAGCACGGTCGTCGGACCGGCGGCGCTGGCGGTCGGGGAGCGCCGCAACCGGTCGGGCGCCGAGGTCCTCGACGCGTACGTCATCGGGTGCGAGGTGGCGGTGCGCATCGCGATGGCGTTCGCGGACGGCGCCTACGCGCGCGGCTTCCACCCCACCGGCGTGTGCGGCGCGTTCGGCGCGGCCGCCGCGGCGGCGCGACTTGAGCGGCTCGACGAGGACCTCGCCGTCGAAGCCCTCGGCGTGGTCGGCAGCTTCGCGTCCGGACTCCTCGAGTACCTCAGCGACGGCTCGGCGACGAAGCCGATCCACGCGGGCTGGGCCGCCCAGGCCGGGATCCAGGCCGCCCTGATGGCGCGGGCCGGCGCGACCGGCCCTGCCCATGTGATCGAGGGGCGGCTCGGCCTGCTGGCCGCGCACGGCGCCCGCGTCGACGGCGCCGATGCGATCGCCGAGGACCTGGGCGAGCGCTGGGAGGCCGCCGCGATGTCGCTCAAGCCGTTTCCGGCCTGCCACTTCGCGCACGCGAGCACCTGGGCCGCGGCGGAGACGGCCGCCGAGCAGCGCCTCGAGCCCGGCGACATCGCCGAGATCATCGTGCGGATCCCGCAGGCGGGCGTGCAGATGGTGCTCGATCCGCTCGAGGCGAAGCGGCACCCGCGCACGCCGTACGAGGCGAAGTTCAGCCTTCCGTTCACGGTCGCCCATCATCTGGTGCGCGGCGGGCTGGGGCTCGACGCGTTCTCCGACTCGTCGATCGCCGATGCCGACGTCCTCGCCCTGGCGGCCCGCGTCGCGGCGGAGCCGATCCGCGAAACCGACGGCGCCGTCTCGCGGTTCGGAGGCGGCGCGCGGGTGATCACGCGCTCCGGCGCGGAGCTCGACCGGCTCCTCCCGCACCCGCCGGGAAGCCCGGGCAACCCCCTCGACGAGGCGTGGGTGCTCGGCAAGTTCCGGGACAACGCCGCGCTCGCGCTGCCGCCGGAGCGCGCGGAGCCGCTCGCCGCGGCGCTGCGCGACATCGCGTCCGCGCCGTCGCTCGAGCCGATCGTGCGGGCCGGGGCCGAGGCGCGCGCGGGCGCATGAACTACTCCCGCGACGTGGTCGACGCCGCTCCGGCGGGCCGTGCCGCGCTGATCGAGCTCGCACGGGACGGCACGCGCCGCACGTGGACGTTCGGCGAGGTGGCCGACGCGTCCGCGCGCCTCGCGGGACGGCTCGCGGCGGAGGGCGTCGCGCGCGGGGACGTCGTGCTCGTCTGGGTCGGCAACCGCCCGGAGTGGGTGCTGTCGATGCTCGCCTGCTTCCGCATCGGCGCCGTGCCGGCGTCGTGCCCCGAGCAGCTGCGGGCGAAGGACCTGCGGCTGCGACTGGACGCGGTCGCGCCGGCGCTCGTCATCGCCGACGAGCGCAACCGCGCGGAGCTCGAGCGCGCGGCGCCGGCCTGCCCCGTCTGGTGGGTCCCCGACGACGCGCTCTGGGCGCCCGCCGCGCCGGCGCCCGCGGTCGAGCTCGAGGACGCCGACCGGTGCCTGATCACGTTCACGTCAGGCACCTCGGGGACGCCGAAGGCGGTCGTCCACCTCCAGCGCTACCTCTCCGGCCAGCAGCTGCAGGCGACCCACTGGCTGGGCGTCCAGCCCGGCGACGTGGTCTGGTGCACCGCGGCCAGCGGCTGGAGCAAGAGCGCCCGGAACGTCTTCGTCGCGCCCTGGCTGCGCGGCGGCACCGCGCTCATCCAGGACACGCGCTTCGACCCGGGCGAGCGCCTGGAGGTCATCCAGCGCGAGCAGGTCCGCGTCCTGTGCATGGCCCCGACCGAGTACCGGGTGATCGCGAAGCGCACCGAGCTGCCGCGGCTCGCGAGCATCCGCTCGTGCGTCGCGGCCGGCGAGGCGCTCGACCCGGGCGTGATCGCGGCCTGGCGCGCGGCCGCGGGGGTCGAGATCCGCGACGGCTACGGCCAGACCGAGACCGGACAGCTGACGGGCTACGCGCCGGGGGAGGCGGTCCGCCCGGGGTCGATGGGCCGGCCGCTGCCCGGCATCGACCTGCGCGTCGACGACGGCGAGCTGGTCGCCGACCCGGGGACGGTCCCGACGTTCTTCCGCGGCTACGGCGACGAGCCCCCGGTGTCCCGCGCCGAGCCCTGGCGCACGGGCGACCGGGCCGACGTGGACGAGGACGGGTACCTCTGGTTCCGGGGACGGGCCGACGACATCATCATCTCGTCCGGCTACCGGATCGGACCGTTCGAGATCGAGGCGGCGCTCGGCTCCCACCATGCGGTCGAGGAGGCGGCGGCCGTGGCCGCCCCCGACGACGAGCGCGGCTCGATCGTCCGCGCGGTCGTCGTGCTCAGGCAGGGCTACGCCGGCTCCGACGACCTGGTCCGGGAGCTGCAGACCCACGTCAAGGAGGAGACCGCGCCGTACAAGTACCCGCGCCGCATCGACTTCGTCTCCGAGCTGCCGAAGACCGCGAGCGGGAAGATCAGGCGCGCCGAGCTGCGCGACGCGTCATAGCCGGCGGGACCCGGTCAACGCCGGCCGGCGATCGCGCCCCGGTGCAGGTCGCGACCTTCGACGCCGACGTCGACGCACGTCAGCCGTCCGGTCGTCACCGCGAGCCCCGCGTCGGCCTCGGGGCCGCCGTCGCCGAAGTCGGCGACGAACAGCTCCGATCCGCGGAAGACGCAGTTGAGCGGGACGCCGCCGGTGGCGACGAAGCCGACGAGCGCTCCATCCGGCGCGACGACGTCGATCCCGCCCGAGCTGACGCCGGCGACGTAGAGATCGCCGTCGCCGGCGAGCTTGATGCCGTCGGGGATGCGGTCCGCCGGCAGCGTCGCGACGGTCTCGACGGCGCCGCCCGGGGCGCGGCGGCGGATGCGCCGCGAGAACGACTCCGTCCAGACGACCGTGCCGTCGGCGTCGACGACGATCCCGTTCGGGTACGCGTGCCCCGCCTCCTCGAGGATCGTGCACGTCCCGTCGGGATCGAGGCGGCACACGCGCCCGTCCTCGGGGTCCGCCGCGTCGAACGTGCCGGGATCGGTGAAGTACAGGCTCCCGTCGGGTCCGAACGCGAGATCGTTCGGGCCGAGCAGCGGGACGCCGGACGCCGCATCGGCGACGACCGCGACCGTGCCGTCGTCGGCGATGCGCTGGATCGAGGGCGGGCACGGTCGCGGCGACCGCCACGGCCCGGCCGTGCGCCCGTTCTGCGCCACGTAGACGCCGTCGACCCCGTGCACGCAGGCGGTCGGGGCGCCGCCGACGTCCGCGTACTCGCGGACGCCGGATGCGCGGTCCCAGACCGACACCCGGCAGCGGAACGTCTCCACGAAGATGGCGCGGCCGTCCGGGAGGAAGTCGGGACCCTCGGGGGACGCCAGGCCATCGGCGAGGACGCGGACCTCAGCCATCGCCGAGGCCGGGGGCGTCGGGATCGCCGCTCCACGACACCCATCCGAACGCGGTCCAGCCGCCGTCGGGCGCGATGACCTGGCCGGTCACGAAGCTCGACCGCTCGGACGCGAGGAAGAGCACCGTCTCCGCGATCTCCGCCGGCTCGCCCAGCCGCCGCAGCGGCGTACGGTCGAGGTACGCGTGGACGTCGATCAGCCCCTGATCGACCGCCTCCTGGACCATCTCGGTCTTCGTGTTGCCCGGCGCCACGGCGTTCACGCGGATCCCGTACGGCGCCCATTCGGTCGCCAGGACGCGCGTCATCGACACCACCCCGGCCTTGGCCGCGCTGTAGGCGAGCCGCATCGGGAACGCGGTCAACCCGTTGATCGAGGAGATGTTCACGATCGTCCCGCCGCCGCCGTCGCGCAGCGCCTTGCCGAACTCACGGCTGCACAGGAACACGCCGGTGACCATCACGTCGAGCGACTCCCGGAAGTCGGAGACCGGGAACGTCATGCTCGGGCCGAGCTTGCCGATGCCGGCGTTGTTCACGAGCACGTCGACCCGCCCGAAGTCCGCGGCAACGCGCTCCGCGGTCGCGACGACGCCCGCCTCGTCCACGACGTCGAGCTCGTAGAACCGGACGTCCGCGCCGCGCGCCGCCAGCCGCGCCCGGGTCTCCGTCCCGGACGCGGGGTCGCGCTCGAGGATCGCGACGCGCGCGCCCTCGTCGGCGAACCGCTCCGCGATCGCCGCGCCGATCCCCCGGCCGGCGCCGGTCACCACGCAGACGCGGCCCTCGAGCTCAGCTCTCAATGCGCCCTCGCCAGCAGGCCGCCGTCGACGACGAGGTGCGAGCCGGTCACGTACGACGCGGCGTCCGACAGCAGCCATGTCACGCCGGCCGCGATCTCGTCCGGGCGCGCGAGCCGGCCCACGGCGAGCTGGCCGCCGATCCGCTCGCGGGCCGGCGGGATGTCGTCGGCCGCCATCCCGGCCCACATGAGCGGCGTCTCCGTCGCGCCCGGAACGATCGCGTTGACCCGCACGCCGTGCCGTGCGTAGTCGAGCGCGAGGCTGCGGACGAGCGCGGAGACGCCGCCCTTCGACGCCGAGTACGCCGACGCGCCGCCGGGGGCGGAGACCTCGCCCCAGGGGGAGGACGCGCAGACGATCGACCCGCCGTCGCCGTGTTCGAGCATGTGCGCGAGGACGTGCTTGCACGCGAGGAACGTCCCGGTGAGGTTCGTCGCCAGGACGTCGGCCCAGGTCTCCACCGGCAGCTCGTGGACGAGGCCGCCGTCGCCGATGCCGGCACAGGCGACGAGGCCGCGCACCGCACCGAGCTGCTCGACGCCCGCGGCGAGCGCGGCGACGACCGAGCCCTCGTCGCGGACGTCGCAGGCCAGCCCCGCGACCGCGGGCGCGCCGCGCTCCCGCGCGTCGGCCGCGACGGCCTCGGCCGCGTCCGCGTGGACGTCCAGGACCGCGACGGCCGCGTGGCGCTCGGCCACGGCCAGCGCCGCCGCACGGCCGATGCCGGATCCGCCGCCGGTGACCACGACGGCGCCCGCGAGCCGCGACTCGCTCAGAGCGCCCATACCTCGTCCAGCATCCGCGGCCAGCCGGTCTCGGCATCCGCGTCCGGGTACTCGATCAGCTCGCCGACCTCGTCCTCCCAGCGCTGAGCGACGGGATCGCCGTTGAAGCGCTCGACCATCCGGTCGTAGTCCTCCACCTCCATGTGGCTGAACAGGATGTCGTCGAACGCGTAGATCACGTACGTCGTGATCCCGGCCTCCTTCAGCACCTGCTCGAGCTCCGGCCAGATCGTCGCATGGAACCGCTTGTACTCCTCGATCCTGCCCGGCTTCGCCCGCCAGACGTGTCCGATCCTCCTCGTCACCCGTCGCTCCTCTGCTCGAACCCGTTCGCCTTCGCGACGCCGGCGTACCACGCGCCGGAGCCCTTGACCGTCCGCCGCTGGGTCTCGTAGTCGACGTGGACGAGCCCGAAGCGCGCCCCGCAGCCGAGGTTGTACTCCCACGTGTCGGTGAACGACCAGATGAAGCACCCGCGCAGGTCGACGCCGTCGGCGATCGCGCGGTGCGCGGCCAGGAGGTGGTCGCGGATGTACGCCTGTCGCGCCGGGTCGTCGACGGCGCCGTCGATCACCGTGTCCTCGAAGACGGCGCCGATCTCGGTGATGTACACCGGCATGCCGGGGTAGCGATCCCGCAGCCAGCAGAGCACGCGGTGGAGCCCGTCGGGCGTGATCTCCCAGCCGACGTCGGTGAACGGGCCGGTGGGCGGGATCACCCGGACCTTCAGGAGGCGGGCGAGGCCGTCGCCGATCGGGCCCGCCGCGCCGATCTCGTCGGCGACGCCGCCGGTGCCGGCGCCGCCGGGATCGTCGGCCACGGCCGACCCGCAGTAGTAGTCGATCCCGATGAAGTCGATCGGTGTCGAGATCACGGCGAGGTCGTCGTCCGGGTAGGTCGGCCACGCCTCCCCGAACCACTCGACGAGCTCGCGCGGGTACGCGCCCCGGACGATCGGATCGAGGTAGAGCGCGTGGTAGTACGCGTGGGTGCGCCGCGCGGCGGCGACGTCCTCGGGGCGGTCGGACGCCGGCCGGATGTCGGCCATCACGTTGATGATCCCGATCTCGCCCTGCGCGCCGCTCGCGTGGAACGCCTCCACGGTGCGGCCGTGCCCGAGCAGCACGTTGTGGGTGGCGCGGAGGCCGGCATGGACGTCGCGGATCCCCGGCGCCAGCTCGCCGACGACGTACCCGTAGTGGGCGACCGACATCGGCTCGCACATGGTGAGCCAGTGGTCGACGCGGTCGCCGAGGCGCTCGAACAGCACCGTGGCGAACTCGGCCATCCAGCCGGCGCAGTCGCGGTTCAGCCAGCCCCCGCGGTCGGCCAGCGCCTCGGGGAGCTCCCACGTGTAGATGACCGCCATTGGGGACACCCCCGCGCCGAGCAGCTCGTCGACCAGCCGGTCGTAGAAATCCAGCCCCTCGGCGTTCACGCGTCCCGTGCCGTCCGGGAGGACCCGCGCCCAGGACGTCGAGAACTGGTACGCGGGCAGGCCGAGCTCGCGCATGATCGCGACGTCCTCGCGGTACCGCGCGTAGTGGTCGCAGGCCACGTCCTGCAGGTCGCCGCCGACGATGTGGCCCGGCGTGCGCGCGAAGCCGTACCACATCGACCGCCCGGCGCCGTCCGCCAGCAGCGAGCCTTCCACCTGCTGGGCCGACGTCGCGGTCCCCCACAGGAAGCCGTCGGGGAATCGGACCGCGCCCGTCGTCACTTCGCCGCCCTCCCGGCTATTTCACCAAATGAAGTTCGCTTCACTATCCGGTCGGACGCTAATCGGCCGCCGCCGGAGTGTCAAGCGGGCGCGCCGGTACGGCGCGCGACCTCCTCGCGCACCGCGGGCGCCACCTCGGCGCCGAGCAGCTCGATCGCGCGCAGCCCGTCGCGATGGGCCAGGTCGCCCACGCTCAGCTGGGCGAGGAAGCGCTGATGGCCGAAGATCTCCTGCTGGAGCAGGATCTTCTCCGTCACCTCCTGCGGGCTGCCGACGACGAGCGCGCCGCGCGGCTCGCGCAGCGCGTCGAACTGCGCGCGCGTCATGGCCGGCCAGCCGCGCTCGCGGCCGATCCGGGTCATCATCGCCGCGTACGCGGGGAAGTAGCGGTCGGCCGCGTCCTGCGACGTCGGTGCGACGAAGCCATGCGAGTTGATGCCGACCGGCAGCGCCGCGGGGTCGCGCCCGGCCTGGCGGGCGGCGTCGCGGTAGAGGTCGACCAGCGGCGCGAAGCGCTCGGGCGCGCCGCCGATGATCGCGACCGCGAGCGGCAGTCCCAGCACGCCCGCGCGGACCACCGACTGCGGCGTGCCGCCGACCGCGATCCAGACCGGGAGCGGATCCTGGAGCGGCCGCGGGTACACGCCGGCGTCGTCGAGCGCGGGGCGGTGCGCCCCCGACCACGTCACGCGCTCGCCGTCGCGCAGCGCGAGCAGCAGGTCGAGGTGCTCGGCGAACAGCGTGTCGTAGTCGTCGAGGTCGTAGCCGAACAGCGGGAACGACTCCACGAACGAGCCGCGCCCGGCCATGATCTCCGCGCGCCCGCCCGAGAGCAGGTCGAGCGTCGCGAACTGCTGGAAGACGCGCACGGGATCGTCGGAGCTGAGCACGCTGACCGCGCTGGTCAGGCGGATCCGGCTCGTCCGCTCCGCCCCGGCGGCGAGCGCGACGGCCGGCGCCGAGACGGCGAAGTCCGGCCGGTGGTGCTCGCCGACGCCGAACACGTCGAGCCCGACCTGGTCGGCGAGCTCCATCTCCTCGACGAGGTTGCGCAGCCGCTGCGCCGGGCTCACCGAGGGAGCGAGCTCGGCGAACGTGTAGACGCCGATCTCCATCAGTACGCGAGCAGCTCCTCGGTCGGCATGTCCCACGCGGGCGCGTCGGACGTGCCGGCGAGCGACTCGGCGGCGCGCACGATGTCGACCGCGACCGAGCGGACCTGGCCGACGATCTGCGTCGTCAGCAGCGACGGCTCGCGATCGTGGATCTCCTCGGCCATCCGCGCCGCCGCGAGCGCCACGTGGCGCACGTCCGTGGTGCGTTCGGGATGCTCGTACTGGGCGGCAAGGAGCCACACCGCGGACGCGAGCTCGCGCACCGCGCTCGCGAGCTGCGGCGCCGGCTCGCCGAGCCGGACCTGGCGCGCCACGTAGCGGGCGAGCACGCGCGTGTTGCGGACCGCGAAGTCGAGCTGCGGCATCGTCTCCTCGTAGCGCTCGACCACAGCCAGCCCGCCGCGACGCTGAGGCGAGAAGCGCGCCGTCTCGCTCGCCACCGAGAGCGTCTCCTCGAGGGCGTCGATGTCGTCGTCCATCCCGCGCGCCGCCTGCAGCGCGCGCTCGGCGCCGCGCGGGTCGACCGACTCCAGCGCGATCGCCGCCTGCTCGAGCGTGCGCCCGAGCTTCCCGAACACGGTCTGGGCGACCTGGCCGATCATCGCGATCGGATCGGGTGGCAGCAGCAGCGACGCGACGGCGAGCCCGACGCCGCCGCCGATCAGGCCCTCGAGGATGCGGTCGGCGGAGAAGCCGGACGTGGTCGGCTCGAATGAGGCGATCAGGATCGCGGAGATCGCCGCCTCGTTGACGAGCAGCTCGCCGCCGCGGAAGACCAGCGCCGCGACCATCGCGAGGATCACGAGCAGCGCGATCTGCAGCGGCCCCGTCCCGATCAGGAAGACCAGCACGGTCGCGACGGCGATGCCCAGCATGACGCCGCCGATCAGCTCGATCGCGTTCCGCCGGCGCCGGCCGTACGTCGCGCCGAGGCAGACGACCGCGGCGATCGACGCGAACGCCGGGCGCTCGGCCGGCAGGAGCAGCACGGCGAGCCACCAGGCCGCCAGCGCGGCGGCGGCGGTCTGGAACACGGCCACGACGTGCGGCCGCACGCGGCGGCGCACGGTGCGGGCGACCGAGCGGGGAGCGAAGGATGTCGTCTTGGGGAGCGAGCGCATGGGGAGACGTCGAACTACCTACCGACAGTAGGACGCCTCGTTACGCGCTTCTCAAGAAGGCGAGCACCGCGAGCACGCGGCGGTGGTCGTCGTCGGTCGCGGGCAGATCGAGCTTGTTGAAGATGCTCGAGATGTGCTTCTCCACGGCGCCGGGCTGGACGACCATCGCGCGGGCGATCGCCGCGTTCGTCTTCCCCTCCGCCATCAGCTCGATCACCTCGCGCTCGCGCGGGGTGAGGTCGGCGAACGCGTCGCCGCCGCCCTCGCGCGCGTGGACGAGCTCGGCGACGACGGAGCGGTCGAGCGCGGTGCCGCCCGCGGCGACGCGCTCGACGGAGTCGACGAAGCCGCGGACGTCGCCGACGCGCTCCTTGAGCAGGTAGCCGACGCCGCCCTCGCCGGACGACGCCAGCAGCTCGCTCGTGTAGATCGGCTCGACGTACTGGGAGAGGATGAGGATGCCCAGCCCCGGCTGGCGCTTGCGCGCCTCGAGCGCCGCCCGCAGCCCCTCGTCGGTGAAGCTCGGCGGGAGCCGGACGTCGACGATCGCGACGTCCGGCTTGTGCCCGGCGACGATCCGCAGCAGCCCGTCGCCGTCCCCGGCCTCGGCCACCACGTCGATGCCGGCCTCCCGCAGCAGCGCCACCACGCCCGCGCGCAGGAGCGCGAGGTCCTCTGCGATCACGACCCGCACGGCAGCTCCGCGCGGACGACGGTGCCGCCGCCGATCGGGCTCGTCACGGTCAGCCGCCCGTCGAGCGCCTCGACACGAGCGCGCAGCCCGGTCAGCCCGCCGCCGTCCGGGTCGGCGCCGCCCCTGCCGCTGTCGGCGACCTCGACGATCAGCGCGTCGCCCTCCTCGACCGCGCGTATCCGGGCCGCCGCGCCGCCGGCGTGCTTGGCGGCGTTGGTGAGCGCCTCGGCGGCGACGAAGTAGGCCGCCGTCTCCACGACCGGCGGCGGGCGCCGCACGATCTCCGCCTCGACCGTGACGGGGATGGCGGAACGCCGGCCGAGCCCGTCGAGCGCGGCGGCGAGTCCGCGGTCGGCCAGGACGGGCGGCGCGATGCCGCGCGCGAGGTCGCGCAGCTCCGCGATCGCCGAGCCGGCCTCCTCGCGCGCCTGCCGCAGGAGGTCCGCCAGCTCCGGCTGGTCCTCGAGCCGCGCCTCGGCGCGGCCCAGGTGCATGCTGAGCGCGACGAGCCGCGCCTGCGCGCCGTCGTGCAGGTCGCGCTCGATCCGCCGCAGCTCCGCGGCCTGGACATCGACCGCCCCGCGCCGCGTGCGCGTGAGCACGTCGACGCGCTCCTCGAGCTGCTGCTCGCGCCCGCCGTCGCGGTTGCGAACGACGACCCAGTGCACGGCGAGCGCCGTCGCCAGCACGATGAGCACCCAGATCGGCCAGAACGTGCCGCCGCCGGAGAGCGCCCAGACCGCGACCTCCACGCTCAGGAGGAGCGCGGACGCCTCGGCCTGGATGCGCAGCGCCCGGTACGGGCCGGGCGCCGCGGAGAGTGCGCCCACGATCACCAGATGCAGCCCGGCGGCCGCGGCCGCGCCGAACCAGACCCACCCCGGCCAGAAGTAGCCGCCGCCGACGAGCGCCCACACGAGCGTGGTGGCGAAGCCGGCGATCGCGGACAGCGCGATCTGCAGCGAGAGCGCGCCGCCGCGATCCGGGGATGTCTGCTCGGCGGCCATGACGGGCTCCTCTCCGGCCATCCTAGGCC